>ERZ808051.506-NODE-506-length-41299-cov-6.415336_pt1 | contig 41299 bp, 30 predicted proteins | sample MGYA00380199_ERZ808051 | MGnify/ENA primary metagenome ERZ808051 (study PRJEB31490, sample SAMN06133391) | mouse gut metagenome | isolation source: J11 | host: mice | place: China: Chengdu | collected 2015-05 ... | reverse complement strand
AGCGTCTCAAAGTACACCGGGAGGAGATACTGGGTGCCGCCGATCTGCCCGGCCTCCACGGTCATGGGCAGGTGGTCCGCCAAAATGGAGGCGTCCACCACATCGGAGAGAGGGGCCAGTATGTCCATGGCCACGAAGGTGCCCAGCACGTCGTGGGCATAGAAAAACATATCGGGGGCGTTGGCGGCGTCGCTGCCGTACAGCTTCAGCTGGTTGGGCATGTCGGTCTTTTTCTCAAAGACGACGGTGATCTGGTCATCCGCCAGCTGGGCGTTCACCTGGCCGGCAATGGTCTGCATGATGGCCTCGTCCCCGTCGTGCCAGATGGTGACTGTGACGGGCGCCTTGGGAGTGTCCGTGGATTTGACACCCTGCGAGGGTGCGGAGGACGGGGGATTGGAGCCCTGGGCCGCGGGCTGGGAACACCCGGACAGCGCGGTGATGCACAGTGCCATGGCAAGCAAGAGCGCAGTGACTTTTTTCATAGGAAATCTCCTTTCTGATAAAACGCTTTCTCATTTTCTCCTGAGAAACAATTTTTAAAGATTGAACAATCTGCTTGCAATTTTCCGCAAGTTCTTGTAAAATCTAAGGCGAGTATAGCATTGTGGGAATCCAGGTGTCAATGGAGTTCCCTTCGTCTATCTCACCAAATACCGAAAGCGCTTTACAGATGGGAGGGGATTATTGTGCCGGTCACGATCCACGATATTGCCCGGGAGGCCGGAGTGTCTATCGCCACCGTCAGCAAGGTCATCAACAACAAGGCCCATGTGGCCCCCGACACCCGGACGAAAGTGCTGCGGGTGATGGACAGGCTCAACTATGCGCCCAACGCCGCGGCGGCCAACCTGGCCCGGCGCTCCAGCAGGAATGTGCTGTATGCCGACCGGTTTTACAAGGGCCTGCCCTATGAGAACCCGCATATGTTCGACATCATCTGCGGAGCCAGCCAGGAGCTGGGCAGGAAGGGCTACCGGCTGTCCCTGCTGAATCTGGACGCCTGCGGAAAAAGGGCGGAGGAGGTGTTCGAGGAGGCCATCCTCAGCCGGGTGGCGGACGGCATCATCGTCAGCGGCGCCTTTGTCACCCCTCAGGTGGAACGGCTGATGCTGCGCTATGATTTCCCGCAGATCTGCATCGGTGAGCCGGAGTTCGATACCGTCCTGTCCTGGATCGACACCAACAACACCCTGTCCTCCGATCTGGCGGTGGAGCAGCTGCTGTCCACCGGCTGCCGTACCCTGGCCTTTATGGGGGGCCGGAGAGAGGATCGAATTTTCATGGACCGGCTGCGGGGCTTCCGATCCGCCATGGAGAAGCGCGGCCTGGAGGTTCGGGAGGAATACGTTACCTATAATCCCCCGGAGGTGGAGGCCATTGCCCGGTCGGCGGCCGCCCTGCTGGAGCTGCCCCAGCCGCCGGACGGGGTCATCTGCACCAACAGCCTGATGGCGGTGGGAGTTGTCCGGGCCATCCATGAGAAGGGCTTGCGCATTCCGGAGGACGTGTCGCTGGTGGCCTTTGACGACCACCCCTATTCGCCCATGGTGTCCCCCCAGCCCACCATCGTTGATATCGACCTGTTCAGCCTGGGCGTCCACGCCGGGAATCTGCTGCTGAAAAAGATTCGGAACCCGGCCATGCTGGTGCAGACCTATACCGCGCTGCCGAGGCTGCTGCTGCGGGGCACCACTCGTATGTAGGGCCGGGTCATACAGCGATGGCCGCGTCCGCGTTTTCACAAATAAAGAGGCCGCTCAGTACGCTCTGAGAGCTGTACCGGGCGGCCTTTTCATTTCATCGGCGTTGCGGCGTTTGCCCTTCCCGAACCATGGCAGTCAGGCAAATCTGCCGCATAGGCCGCGCCTGACCTCCCTTCAGCCGCGGCCTATGCGCGGCAGTGAAAGCGTTTGATTTGCGGGAACCGGGAAAAATATCCCTGACTGTACACCTGCAAATTGTTCAGAAAGCGGTTGGCGGCGGAATCCCGGGCGGGATCGCCCCGGGTGAAGCTCAGCAAATCCGCCACATTGCGCAGGTCATCTTTGGAGAAATTGTAGAGAAAATCCGTGGAGACAACGTGCTTGTTCCCCTGGGCGTCCCGATAGGAGGCCCAGGTGGTGGCTGTCCTGTAGTCTGTGGGATCGAAGCTCTTGGGCCTGTAATCTATAAATTCTGTGGCGCCGTCCGGGTGTTCGATGGTCAGGGAATCAGCCTCGATTATCTTGCTTGTGCCGTCGCCGCCGGACTGATAGAACCACTGGAAATCCCTCGGCGGGATCGTATCCGGGTCCAGCATGAACTGCTCATCCACGGCGAAGCCGTTGGAAAAGGCGGTGTTGTAGTTGTAATAGAGGTTCAGCCCCTCCGCCCTGTAGTCGGGGAGGGTAAAGCCCTTATAAGCGGGCCCCTGGGCCAGCTTGTTCAGCCCGTCCGTGATGGCGGAGATGGCCGCCTCGCTTTTGAAATAGTAGTCGGAGTTATAGTATTTCCAATTCCGCTGGGCGTTCATCTCGCCGGTGAGGTACCGTTTTCCCTCCTGGATGCCGCGCTGGACGGCGGTTTCCAGGATGCCGCGGCGGAATTCGCTGTAAAAGGTCTCCGTCATGGCCTGAGCGGCGCCGATGGAGCGAAGCGGGAAGGGATAACCGGCGTCCTCACAGGCGCTGGAGAGCTTTTCCGCCAGGGCCTGGAAGGCGCCGGACAACTCCTCCTCCGACACCGCGCCGTCAAAAAAGCCGTTGATGACGGCGGCAGTCTCGGCATCCACCTCCCGCTTGACCCCCGCCACAGGGCTCCGGGCCAGCGCGGCGTCGCTGTAATATTTTTTGCATGACGACACTTGACGCTCCGCGCTCATGTCCACCACATACTTCACCGCATGATCCGCGGCGTGCGGGGTCACTTGAACCTGGCTGCTGATATTTTCAAAGGTGTACGTTCCGTACCGAATGTATGTTTGCCCGGAAAACGGGTTGCTGATTACTCCATCCACGTGGATATCCCCCCTTCGGAAGCTTGCGGCGGTTTGCAGCTGGGTCCCCATCAAGGCCGGCATGACCGCCGCGACGCTTATATATCATATCGGCCCAAACCGGCAATTGTTTAGGATTGCCCAAAGGCTTTTGCCAAATACAGGCTTTCAAAGCGGCGCGGCGCCTCGGATTATCCCGGAGCAACCCATGGCCCATATTTTGATTGTAGAGGATGAAGAAAACATCGCCCGGATGATCGAAGCCACCCTCGCGCTGGGGGGCCACACCAGCCAATGGTGCCCCGAAGGGACCCAGGCGCTGCCCATGATCGAAACCGGGGACTTCGGCCTGGTGCTGCTGGATGTAATGCTCCCCGGACTGGACGGCTTTGCGATCATGGAGCGGCTGAAATCCCAGGAGGTCCCGGTGATCTTTCTATCCGCCATGCAGCAGGTGGAGGACAAGGTCCGGGGCCTGCGGCTGGGGGCGGAGGACTATATTTCCAAGCCCTTTGAGCCGCTGGAGCTGCTGGCCCGCATTGAGGTGGTGCTCCGCCGCCGGCTCCGGCAGGGCGCGATCCAGCTCGGCACGGAGGAGATGGAGCAGACCGCCCGGCAGGTGCTGAGCCGGCAGGCCATGGACGGTTACCTCGCCGGCCTGGTCCTGCTGGACGGGAACGGGGGTGTCCCCTATGCCGGCATGGGAGAGGAGCTGATTGATCAGATCCCCGCGCCGCCGGCGGAGGAGCCCGACGCCGCTGTCTACCAGCTCTGCCCCGGCGGGGACGGGGAAACGTGGTTCCTGGTGTGCGCCATGCCGGTGACGCTGGAATCCAGCCCCTACCGCCTGTGCGCCGCCTACAACGTCAGCGGCCTCCAGCGGCAGCTGGAGCGGGAGGCGGCAAACGCCGTGGTACTGTGCCTGGGGCTGAGCCTGACGGGAGCCGGACTGCTGCTGGCGCTGGTGTGGCTTCTGCTCCGCCCCCTGGCCGCGCTGGACGAGAGCGCCCGGCGGGTGGCGGACGGGCGGTGCGGCGAACGGCTGGCGGCGTGGGTGACGCTGGGCTATGCCGCACCCCAGCGCAGCGAGTTCTTCTGGCTGCTGGAGGATGGGACGGCCTACTACCCCTACCGCCACAGGCGGGTTAGTGCGGCGGCGACCTCCGCCGGGACGCCTAAGCGGCGCATTCCGGCGTCAATGGCCAGGTGAACGCGGAGGGGAATGCCCACTGTGCTCAAAGGCGCTCTATGGTCCCCGTCGGCCGACTTTCCTTTGTGCAAAATGCCCTATGCGCGGAACGTACAAATTTGTGGATTACTGCCTTTGAAAAATGTTCAATTTTATGATAAAATAACTCCATATAAAGAAATGGAGGAGCTTTTATCATGAAACGCATCAAAGCGGCCTGCCTGGAGCAGACGATTCATTTCCAACTGAAAGACGGAATTTCTTCAGAGCTGGCCAGACAGCAGGTCCGGCAGGAGTATGAATCCTACAAGGCGCAGATGGACCGGCACAGGACGCAGTACAAGATCGTAGAAGAGGGAGAACAACCCGACGGCTCCTTGCTTATCAAGGTAAAAAAGCAGAACAACTCCCAGCCTGTGGGCGACTACCTGGACTGAGCGCTATGTATGAAGTTGGAACGCTGGTACTATACGACAAGAGGGGCGTTTACAGGGTCGAAAGCGTAGGGGCGCCGCCGGTTCGGGGGACCACCGGCGATTATTACAAGCTTTGCGCCGTATTTTCCAACAGCAATGAGATCATCTATGCGCCGGTAGACACGATTTCGTCCATGCGCCCCCTGATCAGCGGCGGCGAAGCGGCGCATTATTTGGAGCTGTTTTCTCAGCTGGAACCCCATGTATTCCGCTCTGGTAAAACGATGGAACTGACCGCCCATTACCAAAGCATGCTTGCCTCCCACAAGGTGGAGGACTGCCTGCTTTTGATCAAGGAGATCCATGCCAGGCAGAGGGAACTGGCCCGGCAAAAGAAACGGCTGGGACAGGTGGACACCCAATATTTGAAGCTGGCGGAAAAATTGGTCTGTGAAGAATTCGCTGTTGTATTGGATACCGCGCCGGAATTGATTCGGGAGCGCCTGCACGCGGTCACGGAGCGTAAGGCTACCGCTTAAACGGGGCGTCGCAAATGCTGCGGCAGGGAGCCGGTAGGCTCCCTGCCGTTTTTTTCGCTCACAGATGGCTGATGTAGCCGCAGATCAGTTCCACCGTTTTCTCCGGCCCGATGGAGCTGTCTACGCTCAGCTCATATTGGTGCGGATCGCCCCAGGTGTGACCGGAAATGCTCTTATAATAGGAACCTCTGGCAGTGTCGGAGCGGGCAATGCTCTTTTTGCCTTCCTGCTCTGTATCGCCGTACATCTCCATCACCTTTTTCACGCGGTACTCCTTGGGCGCGTGGATAAAGATACGCACCACATTCTCCCGGTTGCGCAGGACGTAGTCCGCGGCCCGGCCCACAATGACGCAGGAGCCCATATCCGCGATCAGGTTGATGGCCTTGTCCTGGGCGATCACCGCCTGCTGGACGGCGCTGGTACTGAGGTACAGTTCCCGCATGGCGGCGTTTTCGTCGGAGTTGATGCGGTCGATGAATTCCTTTGCAAGACCGCTCTCCTGCGCGGCCAAAGCGGTCATCTCTTTGTAGTAGCAGGGAATGCCCAGCTTCTCGGCCACCATCTGGCCGATCCGCTTTCCGGCGGTGCCGTGCTCCCTGGCGATGGTGATGATGACGCCGGGACGGGACTTTTGCAGGACGGGCTGGCTCGCCGAGGGCTGACCGTCCTCCTCTTTCAGCTGGTTCCAAAGGCGGAGCATCACGACCGCCGTTATCGCAATGGCCAGCACGTCCGCAATGGGCGCGCCCCAGAAAATACCGGTGACGCCGGCGAATACCGGAACGATGACAGAGAACACGATCAGCAGCACATCACGCAGGAAGGACAGCGGCACCGCCGCCTTGGCGTGGCCGATGGACTGGAGGAAGATGGCGCACACCTTCTGCACGCAGGTGAACAGGATCAGGGACAGATAGATCCGCAGGCAGGGCACCGCGAACTGGAGATACAGCTCGGGGTCCATGGCGGCCGCCCCCTGTGTGCCCGCCGCGCCGAACATCCGGATAAATGCCTGGGGGAAGACCTGAAACAGAACGGTGCAGATCAGGCAGACAATCACGGTCCATTTGATCATCAGCTTCAGCAGCTCCCGCACCCGGCCCAGCTTCTTCGCGCCGTAGTTGTAGCCCACGATGGGCTGGGCCCCCGCGGCGATGCCGATGGCGATGTTCAGCACGATCTGGAACAGCTTCATGATGACCACGAAGGCGGCCAGGGGGATGTCCTCGCCGTAGGGAGACAGCGCGCCGTACTTCACCAGCAGGATGTTGTTTACGATGGTGATCACCACGATGGACAGCTGGGTGAGGAAGCTGGACGCCCCCAGGGCCATGACCTGTTTCAGAAGGGCCGGGGCAGGGCGGAAGCTGGCCAGGGAAATTCGGAACGTCTTGCTCCTGGTGAGATAGGCCGCGCAGATCAGGAAGCTGACAAACTGCCCCAGGATGGTGGCGTAGGCCGCGCCCTGTATGCCCAGATCCAGCAGGAAAATGGCCACCGGGTCGCCGATGATATTCAGCACCGCCCCCGCCAGCATGGCGCCCATGGCGTACTTGGGGCTGCCGTCCGCACGGATGATCGAGGCCAGCGTATTCTGTACCAGGGCCAGCGGCATCATGGCGTAAATAATGAAGCCGTAGTCGTGGGCCAGGGCCAGGTTGGCGTCCGTGGCCCCGATGAGCCGCAGAAGGCCGTCCCCACAGCCGTAGCTAATGAGGATGATGGCCAGCCCGCCCAGAAAGGAAAACAGGATGCTGTTGCCCACGATGCGGTGGATATGCTCCGTCTCATTTTTCCCCAGGGACACGCTGAGGGACGCCGCGGCGCCGTCGCCGAAAAACAGCGACACGCCCCAGCCGATCACCGTGATGGGGAAGATCACTCCGGTGGCGGCGTTGCCCAGATAGCCCACGCCGTTGCCCACGAAGATCTGATCCACGATGTTATACAGGCAGGAGATGATGAGGGAAAAGATGCAGGGGACCGCAAATTTCAGCAGCAGCTTTCCGGGCTTCTCTGTCCCCAGGTAGTTGGACGCTTGCATAATCAGAATACCTCCCTTTGTTAGGCGGACAAAAGGGCACACGCGTCCGCGTGTGCCCTCCAAAACGGAACGACACGCGCAAAGCATTACTGTACCGTAATCAGGCTTACGTGCAATGCACTGCGTGTGTCGTTGAATGTCCGTATTAAATTGACAGGGCTTAGTTTACCAGAAGTTTTCCCGGAATGCAAAGGTCAATTTTCACAAAGTTCAGTGCCTTCTCTGCCGCCGGAATCCAGCGTCCGATAGGTGTATCGAATGACAAATACGCAAATCACAAAGGTCAGCAGGTCGGAAACCGGCATGGAGTATAGGACCCCATCCAATCCGAACCACAGGGGGAGCAGCAGGGCAAATCCCACGCCAAACAGCACCTCCCGCACCATGGAGATGGCGGTGGATGCGAAGGCTCTGCCCAGCGATTGCAGATAGATAAACGTGCCCTTGTTCACCGTAGCCAGCACCATCATGCAGAGATAAACACGGAAGCACTTTACCGCATACTCCGTATAATACACGCTTTCATTGGCCGCGCCGAAAATTCCGATGAGCTGGTGGGGAAACAGCTCCACAATCAGCAGCGCCGCCGCCCCGACTATGGCCTCTGCGGCCAGCAGGCGGGTGAACAGAGACTTGGCCCGGTCATTGCGGCCCGCCCCGATGTTGTAGCCCACCACCGGGATGCACCCCGCCGCAAGGCCTACGGAGATGGAAATGACGATCTGGAAAAACTTCATCACGATCCCCAGTACCGCCATGGGGATCTGGGTGTACTGCGCCTGCCCGAAGATGGGGTCCAAAATGATGTTGACCAGCGCTCCCGCCAGCGTGGAGGCCATAGCGAACTTCGGACTGCCGTCGGAGCGGATGATCGGGTTGAAGGCCTGCCCAAACATATAAAATGGGACCCCAAGGGTGATCCAGAAGAAGTATTCCTTGGCATGGTGGAACGTCTCCCCATTGACCCGGCCTCCGAACAGGGTCAGGATCGGCTCCTGAAAGATCAGATAGAGGGCTGTCAAAGCCAGGCCGGAGATCACGCACAGCAGGACCGCGCTGCCGATGCTCTTGTGGGCGGCATCCCGATTCCCGGCTCCCAAGCTGATGCTGACGAAGGCGCAGCAGCCGTCCCCAATCATCACCGCGATGGACAGGGCCACCACCGTCAGCGGAAAAACCACGGTATTGGCGGCGTTGCCGTAAGAGCCAAGATAGTCGGCGTTGGCGATGAATATCTGGTCCACAATGTTGTAGAGCGCGGCCACCAGCAGGGAGATGACGCAGGGGACGGCATATTTCGCCATCAGCCTGCCCAGCCGCTCCGTTTCCAGAAAAGAATTCGCTTTTTGTTCCATGGACTGCTTTCCTCCTCTGAGCGTGAGAAAACGCACGATAAACCGCTTCCAGCGTGCCGCCGCCACGTGCGTACACAGACTGTCAGGGAGGCCGCGCCCTGGCGGTGGACAGTGGGTGGGTCTATGGGGAACCGGCAGAAGGGCAAGACAGAGCCCCGGCCCTAAGGGGGCGGACAGTTAAATGGCAAAGCGCAGTCTTATCCAAACTGGCTGGCGTACAGCTTATAGTAAAATCCCTTTTGCAGCATCAGAGCCTCGTGGGTGCCCTGCTCCACCACGTCGCCGTGGCCCACCACCAGGATGTGATCGGCGTTTTGAATGGTGCTCAGCCGGTGGGCGATGACAAAGCAGGTCTTGCCCGCCATGAGGGAGCGGATAGCCTTCTGCACCTGCCGCTCGGTGTTGGTGTCCACGTTGGAGGTGGCCTCGTCCAGGATGAGCATATTGGTGTCGTACAGCATGGCCCGGGCGATGGTCAAAAGCTGCTTCTGCCCCTTGGAGATGTTGCCGCCGTCCTCGCTGATGACGGTGTTGTAGCCCTGGGGCAGACGCATGATGTAGCTGTGGATGCGGGCGGCCTTGGCCGCGCGGACCACCTCGTCCATGGTTGCCTCCTCCTTGCCGTAGGCGATGTTGTCAAAGATGGTTCCCCGGAACACCCAGGTTTCCTGGAGCACCATGGCGTAGCTGCGGCGCAGGGAGTCCATGGTGTAGGTCCGGCTCTCCGTGCCATCCACGTAGATGCAGCCCTTCTCCGGGTCGTAAAAGCGCATGAGCAGATTGATAATGGTGGTCTTGCCCGCCCCGGTGGGGCCCACGATGGCCACGGTCTGCCCCGGTCTGGCCTGGAAATTCAGCCCATGGAGGACGGTTTTGCCCGGATCGTAGCCAAAGCTTACGTCCTCAGCCCGGACGTCGCCCCGGCAGCGCTCCAGCTCCGCGGCGCCGCAGATGTCTTTGACCTCCGACTGCTCGTCCAGCAGCCGGAACACCCGCTCAGAGGCGGCCAGGGCGGAGAAGATCTCGTTGATGATGTTGGATATCTCGTTGATGGGCCCGGAGAACTTTCGGGAGTAGAGCACAAAGGAGGAGATCTGCTCCAGCCCCACCACCCCCAGCATGTAGAGGATGGCGCCCCCCGTGCCGATGGCGGCCAGGCCGAAGTTGGAGATCATGCCCACGGTGGGGCCCATGGTCATGCCCATGCCGTCCGCGTCCCGGCAGGCCTCGGCGGCGGCGCGGTTGACGCGGCTGAAATCCTCACATACCCGGTCCTCCTGGGCATAGGCCAGGATGGTGCGCTGGCCGGTGAACATCTCCTCGGCAAAGCCGTTCATGGCCCCGTAGGCGGCGCTGCGGCGTGCGTAGAGCGGCCTTGTTTTTCTGCTCATGTACCGGGTGAAGAGGATGGAGACGGGGATGGTGGCCGCCATGCACAGCACCAGGGGCGGGGAGATCAGGCACATCATCACGAAGCTGCCCGCCACCGTCACGGTGCTGGTGACCACCTGGATCACGTCGGTGGACAGGCTGGTGCACACCACGTCCACGTCGTAACTTACCCGGCTGATGATATCGCCGGCCTGGTTGCGGTCAAAGTAGCCCACCGGCAGGGTCATCAGCTTATGGAACACGTCCCGGCGCATGTTCCGGGCCACCCGGCGGCCCACCCGCATCATGCCGATATTCACCAGAAAGCTCATGACGCTGCCGCCCACATAGCACACCAGCATAAGCAGGGCGTAGCGGCCCACCGCGGCTGTGTTCACCTGCCCGGGGCCCAGCCTGAACCCCTCCTCCACGATACCGATGGCCTTTCCGGCAAAGCGAGGGCCCAGCAGGTTGCCGGCGTTGCTCAGCAGGGTGCAGGCGAGGAACAGCAGCACCCACCAGCGGTATTCCATTACGTATCGAAGAAGCCGCCGCAGCGTACCCCGGGTATCCTTAGGGCGCTCTTTTTTCTCACCCCGGTTTTTCGGTTCTGGCATATGTCGTTCCTCCTCTCTATGCCATCTCGCCCATTTGGACTTTGTAAGTCTCTTGATAGGCGGGGCATGTCTCCAGAAGCTCCTGATGGGTGCCATAGCCCACGCATTTCCCGTTGTCCATCACCAGGATACGAGTCATGCCCATGATAGAACTGACCCGCTGGGCCACCATGATGAGGGTGGAGTCCCCATGGTGTTCCCGGATGGCTTTCCGCATGGCGGCGTCGGTCTTGTAGTCCAGGGCGGACGAGCTGTCATCCAGCACCAGAATTTCCGGCCTGGCCGCCAGGGCTCGGGCCACCAGCAGGCGCTGCTTCTGCCCTCCGGACAGGTTGGCTCCCTTGATAGCCGCCTGGTGGTCTGCGCCGTCCTCCAGGGCGTCGATGTACTCCGCCGCCATAGCGTCCTCAATCGCAGCCCGGAGGGCGGCGTCATCCACGTTCCGGCCGAAGCGGACGTTTTCCCGGAGCGTGTCCTGGAACACGATGTCATTTTGGAAGCACACGCCGAATTTCCGGCGCAGCTCATCACGGTCAAAGGTGCGCACGTCCTTTCCGTCCACAAACACGCCGCCCTCCTGAACGTCATAGAACCGCATGAGCAGGGAGATGATGGTGCTCTTGCCGCATCCGGTGGGGCCGATGATGCCCAGGCTCTCCCCCCGCTTCAGGGCGAAGCTGATATCGGTGAGGGCGTTTTCCCGCTCCTCTCCGGCGAATTCTGCGGGGGTGCCGTCTCCCTCGCCGTAGCTGAAAATCACATGCTCGAAGCGGATGAATTCGTCCCCGGCGGGGGAGAGGGCCTCGCCGGGCGACAGGGGGCGCTGGTCCGTCTCCGTCTGGAGCACCTGGTCGATGCGGTCGGCGCTGGCCCCGGCCTTGCTCATGGTCATGAAAATGCGGCTGAGGCCCATGACTCCCATGGTGACCATGTTGAACAGGGTGAGGAAGGTGAGAATTACTCCGGGCTTCATCGCCCCGTCGTTCACCCGTCCCGCACCCACCAGCACCACCAGGGCCAGTCCCCCATTGAGGCACATCTGCATGAAGGGGGAGGGGATGGCCATGACGGTGCCGGCAGCGATGTCGCTGTCCGTCATATCCTGATTGGCCCGGGCGAAGCGGCGCTTTTCATACTCCGTCTTGGACAGGGCTCTCACCACCCGGATACCGGTGATATTTTCCCGCATGACCCGCACCACCACGTCCAGCTTCTGCTGCACCCGGGCGTACAAGGGCAGGCCCTTGGCCGACACCGCCAGCACCACCAGGATGAGTACCGGCAGCATGGCGATGAGAATGATGGCCAGAGAGGCGTCCATCGCCAGGGTGACGCACACGCCGCCGATGAGCAGCATGGGAGCCCGAACGCATAAGGTCTGGAGCTGCTGCACGGCGGACTGGACGTTGTAGCTGTCGCTGGTCATGCGGCTGATGAGGGAAGGCAGCCCGAAGGAATCAAACTGACGGCCGGACAAGGTGGCGGTCTTTTGGAACAGTTCCTGGCGGATATCATAGCTCACACGATGGGCAGTCTCGATGCCTTGGCGGTTGGCCATCACGTTGAGCTGGCGGCACAGGACTGCTGTGACGAACATCAGCAGTCCCCATAGCAAAGCCATGGGCAGGCTGCCCAGGGGGGCCACATCATCAATGATGTGTTCCAGGATGTAGGGGAGCAGCAGCTCGCTGATGGTCCCGAAGAGCTTGGTGATAATACAGACCGCCACTGCCCAATAGACGCGCTTCAGTGCGGCCGGGGCCGCAAATACTTTGACGCGGGGGCATTGCCCCAGGGCCGGCACCGCCATGGCGGCCAACCCAACCGGAACGATTTGGCGGGGAAATTTGAACACTGCGGGCGGCTTCTCTCCCACTGCCTGGGGAAGCGGCGGGGACAGGGGCGGATTCTACACATTCTGTACCAGCGCGGAGAGATGTCTCAGCAGGAACTGCAGGAATTGCTGGGCGTACAGGCGGGGTCCCTGAGTGAGATTGCGGCCAAGCTGGAGGACAGGGGGCTCATTACCCGGGTACGCAGTGAGCAGGACCGGCGTAAAGTATACCTGTCCATCACGGAGAAGGGGCGGGACATAGCGGCGCAGAGCGGCGAAGAGCATATCCTCAGACGGCGTGCGGAATTGTTCTCCGCCTTGACACCGGAGGAGCAGAACACCTTAGAATCTCTGCTGGACAAGCTGTCCGCTGATTGGGCCAAGCATCTGGAGCGCCAAGGCCGCGGCGGGCAGCCTGATTCTGGACAGGAATAGGGCATGACAGCAAAAAAGGACAGGCTGGCGCGGTTTTTGACCACGCCGCCTGTCCTTTCGATTGATGACCGCGCATCGGCCCCACTTAGGGCCTTGGTTTGGCTCCCTTTCCTTTGATTCCCCAGAGCCTGCGGAACGCTAAGACGCATCCCACATCAAGTAAAAGAATCACGATGACCACTGGAATCTGTAACCACTGCCAGCTTGCCCATACATTTTTTGTGCTGGTCTCTTCGCCGATTCCGTTCATGGCGTTGGAGTTGACCACGGCATAGAGGTAGCGCTGCAGCGCCGTGCGCGACTGACGCTGTACCGCGGGGGTCAACTCGTTATCCGTCAGATTCCACATATTCCAGCCGGTGTTCAACCACAGGTCGTTTCCCGCGGCCAGCCCTTCCCGGATGTCGCAATAGCCAAAGTTGGGGAAAGAAGTCTGGTCGGTAATCACAAAGCCCTTGTATCCCCATTCCCCGCGCAGGATATTGGTCATAATGCCGGAGTGCCCGCCGATCCAGCGGCCGCCCACCCGGTTCATGCTGCTCATAATGCCCAGCGCGCCGCCGTCCACTACGCTGATCTCAAAGGGCTTCAGGTAGACCTGGCGGGCCGCCTGCTCATGGCAAAACACCGCCGCGCCCATCCGGTTGGTCTCTTGGTCATTGAGGGCGAAATGCTTGATGGTCACGATCCCGCCCTTTTGCCCAAAGCCAAGACACTCCTTTGCCCCAAGCAGCCCGGAGAGGAAGGGGTCCTCGGCGTAATATTCAAAGTTGCGTCCAGACCAGGCGGTGCGATGGATGTTCATGGCGGGTGCGTACCAGACGGTGACTCCGCTGAACAGGCTGTCCTCACCCACCATGCGGCCTCGGGCCTCGGCCAGGTCCTGGTTCCAGGCGGATGCAAGTACCACCGCGGGCGGATAGGCCATACAGTGCAGATTTCCTCCGGCCAATGTGCTGGATATCCCGGCAGGGCCATCCTTGTGGATGACGCCCGGCACCGTGAGCTGGGGCAGCGCGGCGGTGCCGTAACCGGCGTGCCGGATGAGATCGTAGGTCTCTCTCGCGGTGAGCCGGCTGAGCAGCTCCTCCCACCGGGGGTCGTCCGGGTCCGCGCCCCGCAGATCCAGCAGCTTCAGATCGCTGGACTGGCCGAACAGGGGGGCTCCGCCGCCGTATCCTCCGGCACGGAGATCTCCAACGCGGCCAGAAGGGCCTCGGGGGCGGCCCAGCTGCCATTCTGATAGGTCTGGGGCCAGGTGCCTGTCCAGTCACGGCGGGACAGGTAGCGGAACGAGCTGTCACAGGTGCGGATATCCGCGTCGGACAGCTGGTTTTCGATGGGAAAGCCAGCCGCGGTTTGAGAAAAAGCGTCCACATCCGTTTTTTCCTGGGTGTATGCGGCGGTGAGCGCGGCATCCCCGGCTGTACCATGCCCTTTTGCCGCCAGCACGTTTTCAATGGCGGCGTGGGCGTTGGACGCGGCGGTGAAGTAGTAATCCCCGGCCTCCACGATGAAGGTGCCCGCGCCGTCTGCGTCGTAGACCTTCATGGCTTCTCTGGGCACGGCCACCTCGACGCTCCAGCAGGGAGGTCTTGGCAAAGCCCACCAGCTCTACGGAGGGCTTTTCGACGCCGTATTGGCGGTCATAATCTGTGTAAGGGTTTTGCAGATAAATCTGCACCACCTCTTTGCCCGCCGAGGAGCCGGTATTTCGGACATGAACGGATATGTCAAAGCCATCAGCGGTCTCAGACATACGGAAAGCGGACCATTCAAACTGCGTATACGACAGGCCGTATCCGAAGGGAAACTGTACGTGGGCGTCATAATTGAATTGACCGGCGTTTCCCTGGCCCAGAGCGCCCACCCACAGGCAGGCGTCCACGCCTTCGGCATCCAAAACGGGCAGCGGCATTGGATTGGTGGCGTTCAGAAGCAGGACCACGGTTTCAAACCGCTCGCCGGCCAGCTGGATCAGCGCCTCCTCCTCGGCGGTCAGGGACAGATAGTCTACGGGCAGATCCACGCTTTCGCTGCCGGAGCGGCCAATGACGACAATGGCCGCGTCACTGTAGTCTCCCAGGCTGTCCGTGACCTCCTGTGTGAACAGGCTCCGGGGCGGTTCGTGGGCGGCAAAATTGCCTGCGCCGAGCAGGTTGGGCACCTCTTTGCGGTAGGCGGAACCGGCGCCCGTGGAATAGAAGTCCCACAAAACCGGATTGACGGCAAAGCCGGCGGCCTCCAAGACGGTTTTCAGATCTGGCGCGGCGGACGCGTCCACCGACCCGGCTCCTGCGCCGCCATAGACCAGATCCACGCTGTTTTGGCTGAGCAGGCTGACCCTGGCTCCAGAGGGCAAGGGCAGCGCGTTGTTTGTGTTCTTCAGCAGGACCATGCCCTCCCGCTCAATGTCCCGGCAGAGGGCGGCGGCGGCAGACTGCATTTCGGCCTCGGACGCGTAGTCTGAGGCGTAGTATTCGACGCCGGCCGCGTTTGTGATCTTGACGTTGGACTGACCCAATGCCATGGAGATCATGTTGGAGTAGTTGTGGGCGAGCACCAACGCGGCGGCGGTCGTGATGCTGAGCAGCACCATGACAAGGGCAAGGAAAATGGCCAGACAGCGCTTGAACACAACAGACAGGGTTTTCGATTACATCGGGCGCCGGCCCGACGGCTGCCCGCACCTCCTGCTCAACCGTTGGAGGGCAAATCGTTCAGCAGCTCCAGCAAATGGTTGATTGCGGCGGGCGTCATGACTCCGCCGGACAGCATGGCCAACTGCCGCAGGGGCATATCCTCCAGCATAGCGTCGATCATCCTGGCCAGATCGTCCGCACCGCCGCCCATCATCTGAGCCATATTGGCCTTGGCCTGCTGGACGAAGGTCATACCAGCGGGGGTGGTTTGGATCTCCCCCAAGGTGGAGTTGACGGTGAAGGGCCGCAGGCTCCGCGCCGGGGGGACAGGATGGCCCAGAAGGACCTCGAACTGCTCCCGGGGCGCGGGCCACTGCTTGGCGGGGTCGCGGTAGGCGGGGATTTTTTCGTTCAGCGCCGTGTTGGGGGCCGCCCCCTGGACGTTGACTGTCTGCGTCAGCCGGATGTCCCGGCTGGAGGAGCCGGCCTCCACGGTGTACGTCCCGCCGTCCACCCGCCAGTCCCCGGCCTGGGCGTCATAGTAGGCGAAGGCGCGGCGGTCCAGGTTCAGCTCCACCGTCCTGCTCTCGCCGGGGGCCAGCTCCACCTTGGCATAGGCCCGCAGCTCCCGCGCCGGACGGTACATCCCATCAGCGGGCGGGGCCACATAGAGCTGCACCACCTCTTTCCCGGCCAGCGCGCCGGTGTTTTTCACCGTGACCCGGGCCGTCAGGCTGCCGCCCTCCGCCAACTCCGAGGCGGACAGGGCCAGCTCCGTATACGCGAACTCGGTGTAGCTCAGGCCGTGTCCGAAGGGGTAGGCCACCTCTTTGCGGGCCTTGTCGTAATAGCGGTAGCCCACATAGACGCTCTCCCGGTATTCCACATTGCCGCCCTTGCCGAAGAAGCCGTGGCAGGGGGTGTCCTCCAGCGCCAGCGGCCAGGTCTCCGCCAGCTTGCCGCAGGGGTTGGCCCTGCCCAGCAGCAGGTCTGCCACGGCGCTGCCGCTGTTCTGCCCGCCCAGGTACAGCAGCAGGATGCTGTCAACCCGCTCCCGCCAGGGCAGCCGCACCGCAGACCCTGTGCTGAGCACCGCCACGATGGGGACGCCCGTCTTGACCAGCTCCGCTATCAGCCGGTTCTGGTTCTCCGGCAGTTCCATGTGGGCGCGGTCAAAGCCCTCGCTCTCGAAGCTGTCCGGCAGGCCCAGCATCACCACGGCCGCGTCCGCGCCCCGGGCGGTCTGCACCGCCTGGGCGATGAGGGCCTCGTCCACGCCGCCCTCGGCCTCGAACCCGTGGGCGTATTTGTATTGGATTCCCCGCTCATCCAACGCATCGCACAGGCTGGTGAGCTGGGTGGGGTTGATCTTGCTGGAGCCCGCCCCCTGATACCTGGGGCGGCGGGCGAAGTCGCCGATGACGGCCAGCTTTGCCCCCGCCGCCAGCGGCAGGGCGGAGCCCCGGCGCAGCAGCACCGCGCTCTCCCGGGCGGCCCGGCCCGCCAGCTGGTGGTGGGCCGCCTGATCGTAGGCCGTTTTGTTGTTCTGCGCCACCCGCAGGGCCAGCTCCACCATTCGGACGGCGCAGGTGTCCACCAATTTCTCGTCCAGCTTCCCCGCCCGGACGGCCTGGATGATTGCTTCGTCATCCTCGGCACAGGGCCCCGGCATCTCCAGATCCAGCCCTGCCTGGATGGCCTCCACCCGGTCGTTCATGGCGCCCCAGTCGGTCATGATGGCGCCCTCAAAGCCCCACTGGCCCCGGGGCACGTCGGTCATCAGCTCCTTGTGGTCGGAGGCGTAGATCCCGTTGATCTGGTTGTAGGAGCACATCAGCGTCCAGGGCTGGGCCTCCTTCACCGCTTTCTCAAAGCCCGCCAGATAAATCTCCCGCAGGGTCCGCTCATCCACCACCGAGTTGGAGACGAGCCGGGCCTTCTCCTGGTTGTTGGCCAGGTAGTGCTTCATGCAGGCTCCCACGTTCTGGCTCTGAATGCCCTCGATGAGCCCCGCGGCGCTCTCGCCGGTGACCAGCGGGTCCTCGGAGAAATACTCAAAGTTCCGCCCGCACAGGGGGCTTCGCTTGATGTTGGCGGCGGGGCCCAGAATGACCCCTACCTCCTCCGCCCGGCATTCCTCGCCCATGGCCTGGCCAATCTCCCGCAGCAGCGCGCGGTCAAAGCTGCACGCCGTGGCCGCGGCGGGCGGGAAGCAGGTGGCGGGCACCGAGGCGTTCAGCCCCAGGTGATCCGCCGCTCCCGCCTGCTTGCGCAGGCCGTGGGGGCCGTCGGTGAGCATGAAGGAGCTGACACCCAGCCGTTCCACCCCCTTGCTCTCCCAAAAGTTTTTTCCCGAGCACAGGGAGGCCTTTTCCTCCAGCGTCATCTGGGACACCAGCTCCTGAGCCCGTTCCCGCAATTGCTGTGTCATACGATCCAACTCCTTTCCCCGCATTGACTGATGAGACGATTATAGCAAATTTGGGCGGGGATAGATTGCAGATTCGTTCGGCTTATTATAAAATCCGGGGCTGTTTATGCTTGGCTGCTCCGGCGGTAGGCCATAGGGGTTTCGCCGGTGATCTGCTTGAACACGGTCTGAAAATGGCTCTGAGAGGAGAAACCCAGCAGCGCCGCAATTTCGCTCAGCTCCTGGCCGGTGAACCGCAGCAGGCGTCTGGCCTCCGCAACCTTTTCCTGCTGGACGTACCGGGTAAGGGACACCCCGGCCTCCTGTTTGAACCGGGTGCAGAGATAGGCGCGGGTGTAGCCCAGCTCTTTGGCCATCTGCTCCGCCCGGATGGTGGTGAAGATATTCTGGGAGACATACTGGGCGCACAGGCGGAAGAACCGGTCCTGCCCCGCCTCCGGCCCCCGGATCCGCTCCACCCGTTGAGCGTAGCCGATCATCATCTCCTGGATGAGACGCTCGATGGCGGCGGGATCGGTCATAAGCTCCAGCTTCTGGATGTACAGGTCGGAGGCCAGGAAGGCGTCCTGTGGGTCCAGCCCGCCCCGGATGGCCGCCCGGGCGGCCACCGCGGCGGTGCAGATCCCCATGTTCCGCACCTGCCGCAGACCGTCCTGGGCTATGCGTCCTGCCGTCACCTTGGGCGGGGCGGAGAACAGCTCCCGCAGGGTGTCCGGTCTGCCGTCCTCAATGTAGGAGGCGACCAGCTGCTCCCAGGCGTAGCTCCGCCGGACCAGCTGCCGGGCGTCCTCGTCATCGGCTTCCTCCACACGCTGGCGGGCATGGCTGGCGTGTACGGCCTGCTGGTTGTCCGCTGTTTGGACATCCAGCCACACCTGCTCCACCGGAAAGAGCCGGCCCCGCAGCGCCGTGACCAGGGAGGAGAGCAGCCAAACCATGCGGTGGGCACTGATGACCGGGGCGCTGCGCAGCGCCTGGGCGTAGCCCTCCCGCTCCTGCGCCGGGACCGACAGCAAAGCCAGCAGCTCGTCCAGCTCCCGCCCGTCCCCCCGCAGGGCGCGGGTGGGGCCCAGAATGACCCGCAGATCCGGCTCCACCGTCAGAAAGCCGTAGAATTGATAGGCGGGCGTGGTGATGATTCCAACCTCCGCATCACATTCCAGTATTTTTTGGATGTACGGCCCCACTGGGTCGGGATGCAGCGGGTAAACGGAATAATAGTCAAGCGGCTCGGCATTCCGGTACAGCCGCGCACCGGTGGAGTACGTCTTGGCCAGACCGTGGCACCAGGCGGTCAGGGTATCCGGGTCCATGAGATCACCAACCTTTCTGCAATATATGTATCATTTTTATAATACATTGTCAATCTGCTGTGATACTATAGCCTTATCTAATTTGATTTTAGGAGGTTTTCACATGGGGAGGAGATATGACGCCGCGCTGCTGGACGCCCTTCGCCGGGATGCGCAGGAAACCGTGAAGGACGGCGTGCCCATTTTGGTCAAGCCCATCCCGGAGGGGGGAGCGGACGGACGCGGGGCGGGAGCTGCCCATGCTGGTCTATTACCACGGCGGAGGCTTTTTCGGCGGCGGTGTGAACATTGTGGAGCAGCGGAAATATGCTGGACGACGTGTACTTACAGGGCTATGAAAAGCCGGAGCACATCTACGCCTCCCCCATCCTGGACGACCTCCATGACCTTCCGCCCACGCTGCTGGCCTTTGGCGAGCACGATTTCCTGGCCTTTGAGGACTTCGCCTACGCCCGCCACGCGGTCAAAGCGGGGGTACAGCTGAAAACCATTGTCTACCGGGGACTGGGCCACGGCTTTGCCGATTACCCCATCTCCCTGGCCCTGTACCATCCGGACAACCCGTTGGCAAAGCTGCTGGCGGGGTTTGGGGAATACCCGGCGGCGCTGGGTCTTTCCGCCGCCGGGGCTATGCTGCTGTCCGCCCGGAACCGGGAAAAGCGGCTGACTGGGGTGCTGCAAACGGTTGCCGGGTGCCTGTCCGTCCTTCTCGGCGGAGCCATGGCTGCGGTACTGTCCACTGGGTATCTGGATATCCCTGTCTGGCTGGCGGCCCTCATCGGCGTGGGATGTACGGGGCTGACGGTTTGGGGGACGCTGCTCCTGTGCCGGGGGGCGGACCGCGGAATTGTGCTTCGGGCAGCGGGAACGTTCCTGCTGGTGATTTTCGCGGATATCCTGGTGGTGAACCTCATCAAAATTCCATGGGGCAGGCCCAGGATGCGGCTGGTGGCCGGCGATGCCCGTGCCTGCTTCATGCCCTGGTGGCAGCCGGGCACCGAACTGCGGGATGCCCTGGTGGCGGCGGGGGTGGCGGCTTCCCGCGTCGTGATGGGGGCGCATTACCTGTCGGATACAGCTGTGGGCCTTGCCGTGGGGCTGGCAGCGATGACGGCGGTTTGCCGCCTGCTGTTTCCAGTGAAAAGAGGGGCGGAGACGCCTTTTCCGTGAGCGGTTTTCAAGCGTTTGTTCAGAAAAGCAGACAATATAGAAGCAACGGCTTCCGGGCAATTTGTCCGCCGCGTCTTTTCCGATGCGGTTATGATATCCATTGAATTTATTTCTCACAAAATCCTGCTTTTTTCCTCACACTTTTCTCACAAATGGGAAGTAGAGTGTGGCCTGCGAGATTCAGAGGGCGAGCCGACGCCCAAAAAATCACACGGAAAGGATTTTGATGATGAAACGTAAATTCTACGCGCTGTTCCTGGCTGGAGCGATGATGCTGTCTCTGGCCGCCTGCGGGACCAACGCCGCCGGACCCTCCGGCAGCGGGACGGAGAAAAGCGTCGGTGTTTCCCAGCCGCCCGCCACAGCACCGTCCGCAGAGCCCACGCGGGCCGGAACAACCGCCGCATCCGGCAGCCGGACCATCAAGCTGACCCTGGAAGGCGGGGATCGACGCGCTGGGGTCCTATGCCGGCGACGTAGAGGTGACAGTCTCGCTGGGCTGAGGGTGAAAAGTGCTTTACTTTTGAAGGATATCGTGATAAAAATAGAAAAGGGCCTGTATCCGGCGCCAAAGGCCGCGGATACAGGCCCTTTTTTCTGTGAACGGCTGCCAAGACAAGGAGAGAAGGAGAGGCTGCCATGATCCGTATCGCCATTGCGGAAGACGATTTGAGCTGTGCTGAATTGCTCCAGCAGTACCTGGACCGGATCAGCCGGGAGACAGGGCGGACCTTCCGCGTCACCCACTACGGGACCGGCGAGGACCTGCTGGAGCAGTACAAAGGCCAGTTCGACCTGATTCTCATGGACATCGAGATGCCCTACCTGGACGGGATGAAAACCGCCGAACAGATCCGCCGCCAGGACCAGGCGGTGGCCATCATCTTTGTCACCAACATGGCCCAGTACGCCATCCGGGGGTATGAGGTCAACGCCGTTGATTTCATGCTCAAGCCGGTCTCCTATTTCAACTTCGCGGAAAAGCTGGAGCGCGCCCTGCGCTTCAGCCAGCGGCGGGGCTGGCGGGACATTCTGCTCAGCGGGGAGGACGGGGTGGTCCGCTTCCCCGCGTCCGAGCTGCAATATGTGGAAAAGGACCGGGACTACCTGCTCTACCACACGGACGGCGGAGTCTACTGCAAGCGCGGCACCATGAAATCCGTCCGGGAGGAGCTGGCGGGCCTGCCCTTCGAGGAGTGTACGGTGGGCTGTCTCGTCAACCTGGAGCGGGTGCGGCGGATCTGGAAGGAGAGCGTGTACCTCCAGGACGCGCAGCTGCCCCTGTCCCGGCGGCTCAAGAAAAAATTCACCCAGAGCTACATCGACTACGTGGGGGGCGGTCTGTAAATGGAAAGTATGCTGTGGATCAGCTGCATCCGCTTCTCCCTCCAGCTGATGGTCTCGGAGGCGGCGTTTCTCATCCACCGGCCCCGGCGGGAGCATTTCGCTCTTCGTCTGGCGGCGGCGCTGGCGGTCTATTTTATCGCGGCCGGCGGCTGGTATGCCCTGCTGCACCAGATTCCCGGCGACCACCCGGCGGTGTTCGTGGCGTACTATCTGGGCCTGTTCATGCTGACCTTGGGCGGCATCTGGTTCTGCTTCGAGCTGCGGCGGATGGAACTGATTTTTGTGGGCACCGGCGGTTACGCGGCGGAGCATATGGCGTTTGCCCTGTGCGAGATCATCCAGTACGCCACTGGCTGGACCCAGGCGCGGCTGGGGCCCTTCTGGCACAGCCTGATCTTTCGCTTTCTCGCCTATCTCATCGGCGCGGGGCTGGTCTATCTGCTCCTGGTCCGCCGGAACCGGGACAAGGAGGATTTCAAGCCCCACGACAGCCGGATCGCCATGCTGGCCCTGGTCACGCTGATGGCGGCGATTGTGCTCAGCGTGTTCTATTCCTCCGGCAGCTTTATGGAGCAGGGCACCGTGGCCAGCGAGGTGGTCTGTCCGCTGTACAGCACCCTGTGCTGCCTGCTGGTGCTGCTGATGGAGTTCTACGTTCTGCGGGAAAACCGCATGAAACAGGAGCAGGAGACAATGGAGCAGCTTTTGCAGATGGCCAACGCCCAGCGCAAAAGCGCCCAGGAGTCCATCGACATCATCAACATGAAGTGCCACGACTTGAAGCATCAGATCAGCGCCCTGGCGCGGACCAGCGACGAGGCGGTGCGCTCCGAGTACGTGGCGGAAATTCAGCAGGCCGTGTCCATCTATGAGGCGGACTACCACACCGGCTGCGAACCCCTGGACTATGTGCTGCGGGAAAAGGCGCTCATTTCCAACCAGCACCATGTGACCTTCAGCTGTATGGCCGACGGGGAGGCCATCGCCTTCCTGCACCCCGCCGACGTGTACGCCCTCATGGGCAACGCCCTGGACAACGCCCTGAACCGGGTTCTCCAGGAGCCGGAGGAGCAGCGGATCATCAGTTTGCAGATCAAGGGCGTGGGGGACATGGTGCTGCTCCACCTGGAGAACCGGTGCAGCCAGCCGCCGGAGTTCCAGGACGGCCTGCCGGTCACCAGCCAGGAGGACAAATCCGCCCACGGGTTTGGAATGAAGAGCATCCGCTACCTGGTGGAGAAATACAGCGGGGAGCTGAGCATACAGGCCCGGGACGGGAAATTCTGTCTGGATATCCTGTTCCCGGCCCAGGGAAAAGCGGAGGGGTGATTGATGATGGGAGCGTCAAGATTCAACTGGTGCTTTATCGGCACAGGCAAGCTGGCAAATATCGTGGCGAAGGAGATCCTTCCCTCCGGGCGGCACAGGATCGCCGCGGTGTATACCCGGAACCCGCAGAAATGCCGGGAGTTTGCGGACCAATACGGCGGCGTGCCCTATGACAGCGCCAAAGCCGCCGCCGGCGCGCCGGATGTGGACGGCGTGTACATCGTGACGCCCCACACCAGCCACTGCGAGTACGCAAAGCTGGCCCTGTCCCTGGGTAAGCCGGTGCTGTGCGAAAAGCCGGTCACCGTCACCGCCCCGGAAGCGGCGGAGCTGTTCGCCCTGGCGGAGAAAAACAACGTCTATCTGGCCGAGGCGATGTGGACCTGGTTTTCGCCCGTGGCGCAAAAGGTCAAGCAGTGGTATGACGCCGGGGAGCTGGGCGAGCTGTACCAGGCGGAGGCCCGCTACCACATCGACTCTCGGAGGTACGCCGCCCGCTGCACCGACCCGAATCTGGCCGGCGGGGCGCTGCTGGACGTGGGGATCTACCCCATCACCTACCTGTACCGGCTGTTCGGCAGACCTGTGGAAATTCGGTGCACAGGACGGCTGGAGGGCGGGATCGACCTGGGCGAGGATATAACCATGACCTTTTCAAACGGGCTGACCTGTACGGCCAGCGTCTCCATGTGCGATTTCAAGGGGCTGGAAAAGATTTGCCTGCGGGGCAGCAGGGGCCGGGTCAAGTATTACTTCTTCCACTCGGCCAAACGGGTGAAGCTGGTGCGCAAAGGGGGCGGGAACGAGGTGTTCCGGGCGGACGGCGGCTATCTCAACGAGTTTGACGCGGCGGCCGGAGAGATCCGCGGCGGTTTGACCAAAAGCCTGCTGGTGCCGCCCGCCGCGACCATGGACGTGATGGAGATCCTGGACGAATGCCGCCGTCAGCTGGGGCTGATTTATCCGTTCGAGCGCGGCTGAGCCGTCAAATACGCAGCAACAGCAGGGGACCGCAAAAACGCGGCCCCCTGCTTTTTGTGTCAAAAATACAAACTCATTTTTGTGCAGAATTACAACACAAAATGTTCCAACTGCGCCGATTCCCGCAGAAAACCGACCGATTTTCGCGCCTCGCCGCACAAGCTCTTATCCCGTGATATACTTCCCACAACATCCGGGACAGACCGGCAAGGGAGAAAAATCATTCATAGGAGGAAGAAAAATGGGTTCTGTAACTGTGGCAATGGAAGACGTATTGGCCGTCATCCAGCAGATTTCCGGCTATCTCATCGGCATCGGCGGGTTGCTCGCCCTCGCCATCGTCGCGATTGTGTACTCGTCCCTCAAGCTGAAGCGCCCGCTGAAGGGACTGGTGAACGGCGAAGCCGTCGTCGCCTTCCTGCTGGTGACCGTCCTGCTGGTCAACCTGATGCTGAACGGGCCGCTGTACAACACGCTGAACACCGTATTGGCCAACTCCAAAGAGGTCAGCGCCGAAACCCGGGAGGAATCCCGCCAACTGGTGGAGGAGATCACCGCCGAGGGCATCGTGCTGGCCAAGAACGACGGCGGCCTGCCCCTGGCCCCCTCCAGCCTGAACAACGGCCAGATCAACGTGTTCGGCTGGGCCTCCACCAACCCCATCTACGGCGGAACCGGCTCCGGCGCCGTGGACGTGTCCACCGCCGTGGACATCCTCAAGGGCCTGGAGAACGCCGGGTTCTCCGTCAACCAGGAGCTGGTGGACAAATACAGGGCGTACCGCTCCGACCGCCCGGTCATCGGCATCAACAACGGCCAGGACTGGTCCCTGCCCGAGCCCACCGCCGGCAGCTACTCCCAGGAGCTGATGGACAGCGCCAAGGACTTCTCCGACTGGGCCATTGTGGTGCTGGCCCGCTCCGGCGGCGAGGGCGCGGACCTGCCCCACGACATGGGCAAGGTGCTGGACGGCTCCGTCAACACCGAGCTGCGTGACCAGCCCGTCGTCGCCCAGGGCTCCTACTGGGAGGGGACCAAGTACACCAACGCCCTCTACACCCCCAACAGCCAGGACTACGCCGACTTCGAGTACGGCCAGCACTACCTGGAGCTGAGCCGCACCGAGCGGGACCTCATGGACCTGGTGACCTCCAACTTCGACAACGTGATCGTGGTCTACAACGGCGCCAACACCATGGAGATGGGCTGGACCGAGGACTATGAGCAGATCAAGAGCGTCCTGCTGTGCGCGGGCCCCGGCGCCACCGGCTTCAACGCCCTGGGGCAGATCATCGCCGGCGAGGTGAACCCCTCCGGCAAAACCGTGGACATCTGGCCCGCCGACCTGACCGCCGCCCCCTGGTACAACAACATCGGCCATTTCAATTACACCGACGCCGATTCCCTGGCGGTGGCCGCCGCCGCCCAGGAGGTCTGGCCCCGGGCCGACGGCTACGTCACCTTTGTGGACTATGTGGAGAGCATCTACGTGGGCTACAAGTTCTATGAGACGGCCCACGCCGACGGCATGGCGGGCTTTGACTATGACAGCGCCGTCATGTACCCCTTCGGCTACGGCCTGTCCTACACCACCTTTGAACAGTCCCTGGACAGCGTGACGGTGTCCGGCGCCACCGTCACCGCCCAGGTCACCGTCACCAACACCGGCTCCGCCGCGGGCAAGGACGTGGTGCAGCTGTACTACAATCCCCCCTATACCAACGGCGGCATTGAGAAGGCGGCGGTGAACCTCATCGCCTTCGACAAGACGGATGTGCTCCAGGCGGGCGGCTCCGAGCAGGTCACCCTCACCTTCGAGCTGGAGGATATGGCCTCCTTCGACGCCCACGGCGTGGGCGGCTACATCCTGGAGGGCGGCTCTTACGAGATCAGCCTGCGCACCGACTCCCACACCGTGGTGGACAGCCAGACCATCCAGGTGGACGAGGCGGTCTACACCGGCTCCAATACTCACAACGGCGACGTGGACACCGCCGTCAGCCGGTTCGACTTCGCCGAGGGCGATGTGACCTACCTCTCCCGGGCCGGCGGCTTCGCCAACTATGCCCAGGCCACCGCTGCGCCCGCCAATTTCGACCGCCCCACCACCGTCTACGCCAACGGCTCCTGGGACCCGATGGACCACAACGACTCCAGCGACCCCGTCCCCACCACCGGCGCGTCCGGCAGTGTGAGGCTGGCCGACCTGCGGGGCGCGGACTTCGACGACCCCCGCTGGGACGACCTGCTGGACCAGCTCACCGTGGAGGAGATGGTGGAGCTCATCACCACCGGCGGCCACCAGACGGCGGAGATCCGCTCCGTGGGCAAGCTGCGCACCCTGGACACCGACGGCCCCGCCGGACTCAGCTCCCCCACCCTGAGCGCCTTCGGCACCGGCTACTGCTGCAACGTCATCATTGCCCAGACCTGGAACCGGGACCTGGCCTACCGCGCCGCCCAGGGCATCGCCAAGGAGTTCTATGAGGCGGGCATCGTGGGCTGGTACGCCCCCTCCATGAACATCCACCGCTCCTCCTTCGCGGGCCGCAACTTCGAGTACTACTCCGAGGACGGCTTCCTGTCCGGCCAGCTGGCCCGGGAGCAGGTGCTGGCCTGCGAGGAGCAGGGCGTGTATCCCTACATCAAGCACTTCGCCCTCAACGACCAGGAGACCAACCGCAACGGCATTCTGTGCACCTGGACCACCGAGCAGGCCATGCGGGAGGTCTACCTGAAGCCCTTCGAGGAGGCGGTAAAGGCGGCCTCCCCCGGCAAGCTGGCCATCATGAGCTCCTACAACTACATCGGCACCGTCTGGGCGGCGGAGTGCGCCCAGCTGCAAAAGGATGTCCTGCGGGGCGAGTGGGGCTTCCGGGGCATGGTGCTGTCCGACTACTTCGGCAACTACGGCTATATGAACGCCGAGCGGGCCATCCGGGGCGGCACCGACATCATGCTGGACGTGGCGGGCAACTCCTCCATCACCGACACCACCAGCGGCACCTCCCTCCAGGCCATGCGCCAGGCGTGCAAGGATATCTTCTACACCACCGTGAACAGCGCCGCCTATGAGAACGACGCGGCCAACGCCATTCCCACCTGGCTGATGATCTCCTACATCGTCGAGGGCGTCATCGTGGCGGCGCTGGTTCTGGCGGAGATCCTCCTGATCCGCGGCTATCGGAAGAAAAAGGCAAACGCGGCGCAATAAATCTCAAGTTCAATTATACCGCCCCCTTCTCCGTCTCCGGAGGAGGGGGCGGTACGCGTCCTGTGTGACAGAGTATGCGCAACAAGAGCGTTGAGAAGAGGGAGCCGAACCTGAACACTACGTTCATCTGCAATATACCCTTCCGCGGGATTGGCCGCGCCGCCATTGTACCGCTGCGCTCTTATTTGATTACGTCTTCACCCGCCTGCTCACGGCCATGCCAAAGGCCCCCGGCCCCGTGTGGCAGCCGACGCTGAGGGCCAGCGGGTCATAGCGGATCTCCTCCTCCGGGAAGGTCTCGGCAGCCAGAGCCAGCCACGCCTCCCCTTCCTCTTGGGTCAGGAAGCTCCCCGCCGCCCCGATGCAGACGGGCCAGTCCCGCCGGTGAAACTCCTCCACACTGCGCTTCATCACGTCCAGCAGCCTGTGCTTGCAGGCTTCCCGCCCCCGGACGGTGGCGCAGGCGTCCAGCCGCTCCCCCTCGATTTTCAGCAGCGGCTTCAGGTGCAGGATGGAACCCATCGCCGCGGCGGCGGGCGTGATCCGCCCGCCCCGTTTCAGATACTCCAGCGTGTCCACCCCGATGTAGATGATGGAGTCCAGGGCCATGCGCTCCAGCTCCGATTTGATTTCCGCGGCGGAGCAGCCGGCCCGCGCCAAGGCCATGGCGTCTATCACGGCGCTGCGCTGGGTCACGGAAATGCGGTGGTTGTCCACCACTTGGACCCTGCCGCCGTAGTCCTCCGACAGCCCCATGGCCGCGTGGCAGGAGGCGCTCAGCCCACTGGACATGGGGATGTAGACCAGCTCGTCGTATTCCTCCAGCGCCCGGTCCCACAGGGCCATCACGTCGCCGGGGGCGGGCTGGGAGGTGGATATGGCCCGCCCGGCCTTCTGAAAGCGGTAAAATTCCTCATGGGTCAGAGTAATGCCCTCATAGTACGTCTCCCCGTCCATGAGGATGGGCATGGGGACGACGTACACGCCCAGACGCTCCCCCTCCTCCACGGAGATGCCGCTGTTGGTGTCGGTCATGATCGCGGTTTTCATCGCTGCCCCCCCGTCAATCCACCCGGGGAGAGCCCCAGAAAAACAGCGACACAGTGCCCGGTCCGGTGTGGCTGCCGATGGTGGTCCCGATGGGGAAGATCTCCACCCTCCCCTGGAGCCTGGGGAACCGCGCCTCCACCAGATCGGCCACAGTCCGGGCGTCCTCCATGCACAGGGAATGGCAGATAAAGCATTTCCCGCTGTACTCCAGGCCGCCCTCCGCATGGGCCTCCATCTTTTCCACCACGCGCTGGATGACCCGCCGCTTCCCCCGCAGTTTTTCCCTGGGGGCCAGATGGCCCTCCGCGTCCATGTTGAGCAGGGGGCAGATGTTCAGCATGGTGCCCACCATGCCCGCCGCCTTGGAGATCCGCCCGCCCCGGACATAGAAGGACAGGTCGGTAGAAAAGAACCAGTGGTGCATCCGAAGCCTGTTGGCCTCCGCCCAGTCCCGCAACTCGTCGATGGTTTTTCCCTGGTCCCGCAGGTCGGCCAGGGTCTCCATGATCAGCCCGTAGCCGCTGGACGCCCCCAGGGAATCCACGATATACAGCTTTCGCTCCGGGTAGCGCTCCCTCAGCTCCTCCCCGGCGATGCAGGCGGCGTTGTACGTCCCCGTCAGGCCCGTGGACAGGGTGACATGGAGGACATCCAGCCCCTCCGCCAGCATTTTTTCAAAGTGCGTGATGTATTCCTCCACGCTGACCTGGGAGGTCTTGGTCTCCGCGCCGTCGGACATACGCCGGAACAGCTCCTCCGACGGCATGGAGACCCCCATATCGTCCAGATACTCCGTCCCGTCCAGCGTGTACCGAAAGCACACATAGCTCAGGTCCCGCTTTTTCATCCACTCCGGGCTCAGGTCCACCGTGGAGCAGCAGCTCAAACAAAAATCACTCATCAGAAAGCCTCCGTTGACAGGTAAAATGAAAGTCGATATAATACGGTACAAGTGTATCACATCACCTTTCGGGCGGCAATGCCCCCTTCCGGGACAAAATCCAGGTTTTCGTATCACATTGTCAGGAGGAACCCCCATGGACAAGCGAAAAGCGGAAAATCTGCGGGTGAAGCAGAGCATCACCAACGCACTCTTTGCCCTGATGAGGGAAAAGAGCCTGTCCGACGTCCAGATCACCGAACTGGTCGGGCGCGCCGGAGTGGCCCGGGCGTCCTTCTACCGCAATTATGACTCCAAGGAGGACGTGCTCATCACCCTGGTCCGGGACGTGCTGGAGCGGTTCCGGGGGGAGATCAGCATGGAGCAGGGCGGCTTTTACCGCTATGAAAACGTCCTGTTGAGCTTTCAATATTTTCTGAAGTACCGGGACTATATTCTGAACCTGTGCCGCTCCGGCTTTCTCTCCGCACTGCTGGAGGAGCTGAACCGCTTTCACGAGAGTATTGAGGGCACCATGGCGTCGTCCTCCATCCAGCGGTATCAGCTGTACGCCTATATCGGAGCGCTGCTCAACACCGGGCTGGTCTGGCTGTCCGGGGACGCCAAAACCAGCCCGGAGGATATGGCGCGTTACTTCTGGGACTTGGCTTCCAAAATGCTGGGTCAGACAGACGGCCCTCCCGCATAGCCTTCCGGCGCGGCTGATCAGCTTGGACCGAACTATGGAACACTTTATTTATGGGAAGAATGGTCAACCGGTGTATTGCCAATGCGAAAATTATTGATGATATGCCGCCCCTCCACGGAAATCCCGCCTGTTGCTCGCTTCACTTGTCCACGGCCAGAATTCCCGAATTCTCCCGAAACGCTGTTGAATATTCCGCTGCTCTGCATTATAATATTTCCGGCAAGGCCAGATGGGCGGACACCCATCATTTCACAGTTCAGGAGGGCAGAGAAATGGACAACCAAACGCAGCAGTACCGCATTTCACTTTACCCCCGTCCGGAGGACGGCGGCTCCCCAAGCTCCGCCGTCCTCCTGGAGATCACCGGCGATCCGGAGGAGGTCCGCCAGAAGTTCCGAAACTGGAAAGAATCCGTCGCCGGCGGCAAGGACTCCGCCCAGGGCTCCCCGGAGGGGGAGCGCGGCTTCCGCGTCTGCGGCGGGGATGAGGAGGACATCCTCACCTCTTTCGGCGAGGAAGATATCCTTTCCACCCTGCTGGCGTGGTTCTGCGACGAGCCCGGGGTCCTCGTCAAGGAGCTCAGCTATCGGGGCGCGGTCTATACAGACATTTCCCTCTCCGACCTGGCGCAGGAGTCCGGCTACACGCCCGACAGCTGTCTCTGCACCCGGATGCGGGCCAAACGGGATGGACGGGACGCGGCGGTGTATTTTATGGGCCCCTATGCGGAGGACAACTTTGACGAGCTTCGCAGGGAATGGCTGGATGAGTTTGGGGATGGGGATGCTTTTGGGGCCGGTTTTGAGGACGGTTTCGAGTATGTTTTTGCGGACCCGCGCGAAGATGATTTTGAGGACGGTTCCGAGGATGACCTTCAGGACGGTTCCGAGGATGACTTCCAGGACGGCTCTGGGGACGCTCCCGGTGATGACAGCGCGGATACGGAAGAACGCGGCGGCCTTTCCGAAGACGGGGACGGCGCTTCGGACAGCGACGGCCCTTCTTTTGAGGACTACTGCAAAGGCAAGATCATCTGGAGCTTGTCCCCCAGGCTGTCCAGCGGCATCGTGGAGGCGGCGGAGGGCCAGACCTACGCGGGGATGTGCAGCCGGGTATGGCTCGAAACCTATGTAAATGTCACCGAAGACGCGTCTGGTTCCCTCGTTGAGCAAGAAGGCGAAACCGAACACAGCGTGGGTATCCATCTGTTCCTGGAAACAAACGGACAGGACCTGACCTTCAGCGTGCTGCTGGGGGGCAGGCTGTACAAGAAGATCAGCCGTGACGCGGAAAAGGTGGTGTTCTATTACACCCCCCTGGACCGCGCCGCCCGGGAGGGCGGCGGCTTCCGGCAGGATGAAAGCCCCAGGAACCTGATTTTCTGGAACACCGATGGTGAATACCGCCGGGACATGGACCTTCAGGACGCCGCCGCGGGCTTCAGCGGCGCCGTCTTTGTTCCGCCGCAGACGCCGGACCTTGACAGCCTGGACGCGCCTTCCGCCTACGTGCTGTACGCGGCCTATCTCCGCGCCCTTTTCACCGCCGTTTCCGGGGCCGAGGCCGTTCAGACCCCGGCCGGCGTGTTCCGCCGCGTCGGGGACGGCCGGTATCAGGCCGAGACAGAGGACTTCCGTCTGACAGGAACACACTCCTGGGGCATGATCTACAAAAAGAGCGGACTTCCCACAGACGCTCTTCATTTTAAGGAGGCCTATGACGGAGAGGATGTCACCGGCTCCATCCTGGTGGAGAGCGCGTCCTTCTCCGAGGAGGGCACAGGGAACAGGATCGCCCTCCTCCCCAAGGACGCCTACACCCTCACGGAGTACGAAAAAGACCAGTGGGGCGACGACGCCCTCGACAATTGGGGGCACCCCATCAAGCGCTACACCCAAAAGGGCTCCGTCCTGGAGATCCTGATCACCGGCCCCGGGGGAGAGGAGCTCTATCAGGGAGACTTCGGCGAGCTGCGCAAGGGGAACGTGTTTGAAAGCGTCAACCTCCCCGAGGCCATCCGGTTCAGCAGACGCATGAGCGTCTTTGCCCGGGATCTCAAGCTCTATCAGGCCATCCGGCAGAGCATTCTGAACTACAGCGTCCGCAGGATCGTGAACGTCTTTACCCGGGCGTCGGAGCTGAGCCGTCCGGAGATAGAGCAGCTCCTGTACTCCGATGAAAAGATCCCCGACAGCGCCGTCATCGACCTGGCCATGAAGATGAAGCGGCGGTTCATCCGGAACGGCGAGATCCCCAACATCGCCCTGGTGGGCCAGGCGGGCACGGGCAAGAGCGAAATAGCCAAAAGCCTGGCGAAAATCTTCGGCAAGGAGATTCAGCTGGTCCTGGGGTCGGATCTGAAGGGCAGTTATGTGGGCCAGACAGCAGTAAAAGTGGTGGAGCAGCTGATAGAGACTGTAGAAACAGGAAAAATCCTCTTCATAGACGAGGCCTATGAGCTGATGTCAGACGACTTCGGGCGGGAGGCGGTGGCCCTGCTGCTGCCGGTGATGAGCCAGGACAAGACTTCTATTTCGGCCAAGTCCCTGGGGACATCCAAAGAAATCCTTTCGATTGATTTCAAGAAACGGGAGATTAAGACCGGCGAGGAGACACGCTCCTACAAGGAACCGGGCTTCCCCCCCATCTGGATCGCGGGCTATGAGGATGAGATCCGCCTGATGCTGGGCATGAACAAGGGCTTCTACCGGCGCATGGAGCGAGTGACCATGAAAACGCCCGCGCCGGACGAGCTGTACCAGGCGCTGTGGAAAAACCTGGAGAAGCTGAACGGGACCATAGATCCCCAGCGGTTCGGGATTTTGGCCCGGCAGTTCAAGCTGAACCAGGAGCTGCTCCTGAAATTCTTCCGCTGGGGGACCCAGCCCCAGAACTCCCGGTATTTCGCCAACTACGCCGGTGTGGTCAGCCTCCTGAACAACTGCGTGGACAGCATCGACTTCACCCAGCCGGAGGAGCAGATCACCCGCCAGCTGTCGGACATCATCACCTCGGTGAAGCGGGACGTGAAGCGCCAGCTGGACGTAGTGCTGCGCAAGGGCGAGACGGGCGGCGCCTCCTCCTACGACGACACCGAGTTCATCCACATGATCTACGACAATGAGACTCGCTTTACGGACCTGGTGGGCTGCGGCAGCCAGGTCGGGTATATGCAGAGCATCATTGATATGCTGCTGGAGAAGAACCGGTACGACCGGCTCCACATGACCGTCCCCAAGGGCGCGCTGCTGCTGGGCCCGCCGGGGGTGGGAAAGACCTTCATCGCCCGGGCCATGGCCGGAGAGCTCCAGGAGCAGTTTGAGGCGCGTGAGCGGGAAACGGCGGCCGCCGCAAACGGGGAGGAGAAGCGGTCCAGCACGCGGGTGGGCTTCATGTCCCTGTCGGCGCCGGAGCTGGTCTCCAAGCCGGTGCGCTTCATCGGCAGCGTCTTTGACAAGGCCGAGGAGTATGACATATGTGTGATCTTCATCGACGAGGTGGACGCCATCGCGAAAAACCGCTTCCGCAATCCCAACTATTCCCACTTTATTGAGCTCATCAAGCAGATGGACGGCGTGGAGCAGCGCTCCAACGTCTTCATCCTGGCCGCCACCAACGCCCCGGAGGCCCTGGACCCCGCCTTTACCCGCTCCGGCAGGATCGACAAAAAGCTGACGTTCACCCTGCCCGACCAGGCCGCCCGCCGGGAGCTGGCGCTGCGGAACGTGGTCAAGCGCTGCGGGACCCTGAGGGGCTTCGTCCTGGGAAAGGAGGAGCAGGACGGCGTAGAGAAGCTGGCGGGTGAAGTCGCCGCCATCACCCCCGGACGGACCCCCGGGGACATTGAGAACCTGGTGAACACCGCCTTTATCCTGTACGATCAGGACGACAAGGGGCGCAGGGACCTGGAGGACCGGCTGGACCGGAAAGCGCCGAGATTCGGCAGCGTTCAGCTGGACTGCCTGTACGACTATATTTACGAGGCTGTGGAGCGGGCCAGCGTGGGCGACCTCCGCCCCATCGGGAAGGAGAAGTTCCAGACAGAGCGGAACGATGAGAGCCGCTCCTCTACGGCCGTCCACGAGGTGGGCCACGCCCTGGTGGAGATTCTGCTCGACCACGAGCCCTTTGAAAAGATCACCTCCCTGCCCCGGGGCCGCGCCCTGGGATACGTAATGCCCAGCCGAAAGAAGCGGGTGACCAAGGCGGATTTTGAAGATGATATTCGCGCCGATATGGGCGGAAGGGTCGCCGAGGAGATCGTCTACGGGAGGGAGAACATCTCTCCGGGCGCCTCGGAGGACATTGCCCACGCCACCCGTTTGGCCCATCTGATGGTGGAGCGCTGGGGCTTCAGCGAGGAATTCGAGTTCATGGCCCTGGTGCAGGACACCGCGGTCCACCTGGGCGAGAGCGCCTACACCTGCTCCGAGACGTACCGCCAGCGGAGCGACCAGGCCGCCAACGAGCTTTTGAAGCGGCTGTACCAGGATACCAGGAAGATGCTGGAGGACAAAAAGGAGCTCATTGAGGACCTTGCGAAGGAGGTCTTTGACAGAGAGACCATGACCGGCAAACAGTTTAAGAAATTCTACGACAAAATCACAAAGCGGAGGGGCTGAGCCGCCCCGAAAATACGCCGCCGGAGCCTTGAAAGCTCCGGCGGCGTACTTCTCTTCTCCTGGGCGCCCTGCGGATCAAATTCCAGCGCATCCGGGCGCCCAACCCAAAAACGAAAATTTCCTGAAAAAGCTTGATTCCATGACGGCGGTTAGAGGGAAAATTCTGCTGTGCTTTGGTAGAGGCTGCAATCCGGCGGTGGGCGCCTGAGACGATAGCCGGGACAGCCCTCATGGTGCCGGGCTGTCCCGGCTTGCGCAGAATTATGTCTGGTTCAACATGTCCATAACCTGTTCCAGAGACATTTTGAAACGCTCGGAAGTCACCGAAGGATCAAGAACGCCTCTTAAAAGAAGTGACGGCCATTTGATCCGCGCCTTTCTCAATGCCTTTTCACTGGATAGTCATTGGGCGGGGCGTCACTTTACTTCCGCCCGGGCCATGGCCAGCTGGAAGTCCTTCTGATCGGTGAAGATCTCGTTCTTGTACGGGTTCTTCTTCTGCTCGATGGAGCGCTTGACGATGATGCCCAGCACCACCACGTTGATGGCCAGCGCCAGTACCGCCACTACGCCCTGCATGGTGGGATCGGCGGCGGTGGGACGCACCGCCGGATTCATCACGCCGTCGCTGTACAGCACGGGGATGACGGTGAACCGGCTGGCGTCCTGGAACAGGGGAAACACCTGGGCGAACATACACCACAGGGCCAGGGTGTTGGCCCGGTTCTGAATCCAGCCGCCCTTGTTCCACAGCGCGTTGGCAAAGGTGGGGGCCAGCAGCAGGGCCAGGCCGCAGTACCAGGCGTGGGTGGGCAGGTTGTTGTAGGTGTACTCGAAGTTCCACACGTCGTAGGCCAGGATGTACAGGAAGGTCATGTCAGGCCACAGCATATCGTCGTGCTTCTTGGAGGTGTAGATGCCCCACCAGCCGGTCATGCACAGGATGTTGAGGATGCCCGCGATGCCGTTGACCCAGTTCCACCAGCCGCCGTACAGCCATACGTTCTCGCTGGACAGCCACCAGCGGTCGCCGCTCTGGGCGAGGGACAGGAAGCCCCTGATGCCGGACTCGAAGTCGCTGACCACGGCGATCATGATATTGATGGCCACAATGACGAAGGGGAAGCATTTGAACCACTCCGTCTTGCCGATGCTCCACTTGTACTTGAGCATCATGAAGCCGATACAGCCCGCCGTGGCGGCGTACAGCTTGGCGTAATGGAACCAGCTGCCCATATGCACATAGGTCTGGTTGTTCAGCGCCCAGTCCATGCCCATGCCGGCGCAGACGTAGATGGCGATAAAGTACACGGTGAGCGCGGCGGGAATGGCCAAAAAGCAGATGATGCCGCCCAGCTTGCTGCGGCGGGCAAACTCATTGGCCAGAATCAGCCCCACGAACACCAGCAGCCAGCCCAGCAGCTGCCAGCCCGCACCGTCGCCATAGACTTGAAATAGCATTGTTTTTTCCTCCTTTGCGGGGCCACAGCCCCGCGTTTCTCTCTCGTTTTGGATTTCGCCGATTCCGGGGAAGCGCGTTGGTCAGTACGCCTCAATCTCTTTGATGCTCACCTCGTTCCCGGCCAAAAGCCAGGTGCTTCCGCTCTGACAGTGGGGACAGGCGCGGCCGTGGGCCACGGTGGGATAGTCGCGCCCGCAGTTATCACAGTGGGTGACGGCGGGCAGCGTCTCGATTTTCAGCTCCGAGCCGCTCATCAGCTCGGACTTGGCCGCCGCCCACTTCCAGCAGTCGGTGAGGTAGTCCGGCACCACGCCGGACACCTCCCCCAGCTCCAGCACCACGGCGGATACCTTTTCCAGGCCGTTGTCCGCCGCCACCTGTTCCACGCTCTTGATGATGTGGAACACAATGCCCAGTTCGTGCATGGCTTACTTCCTGGCCTTGCGGGCGGCCCGCTTGATCTTGATCTCCCGCTTCACCATGTTGGGCAGGATGGCCTTCATCTTGTCCTCCGACTTGATCATGGTGGAGCACTCCGGGCGGTCGCGGTGGAGGTGGATGGCGTCGAATTCGCAGCGAGTGGTGCACAGGCCGCAGCCGATGCACTTGTTGGGGTCTACGATGGACGCGCCGCAACCCAGGCACCGGGCGGTCTCCACCTTGACCTGCTCCTCGGTAAAGGTGCGCTTGGCGTCCCGGAAGGACTTTTTCCAGTCGATGCTGTCGTCCATGCCGGGAATCTGGCGGGAGGCGTTGTCGTACTGCTCCACCTTGATGTTGGTTTTGTCCAGCTCCACAAAGTACCGGGGGTCCCGGCCGATGGTCATGCTGGTGTCCGGCTGGACGAAGCGGTGGAGGGATACGGCGGCCTCCTTGCCCGCCGCGATGGCGTCGATGGCGAACCTGGGGCCGGTGAACACGTCTCCGCCCACAAACACGTCGGGCTGGGCGGTCTGATAGGTCTTGGCGTCGGCTTTTGCCCAGCCGCCCCGGGCCAGCTCCACCTGGCTGCCCTCCAGCAGGCCGCCCCACTCCACGCTCTGGCCGATGGACAGCACCACATGGCCGCAGGGGACGGTGACGGTGTCCTGCTCGTCATACTGGGGGGCGAAGCGGCCCTGGCCGTCCCACACGCTGGTGCAGCGCATGAACACGATGCCGGACACCTTGCCGCTCTCGGTGAGAATCTCCTTGGGGCCCCATCCGCACTGGATGGTCACATCCTCGTCCTCCGCCTCGGCGATCTCCTCCAGGGAGGCAGGCATTTTATCACGGGGCTCCAGGCAGTACATCTGGACGGACTCCGCCCCGCAGCGGTGGGCGGTGCGGGCGGCGTCGATGGCCACGTTTCCGCCGCCCACCACCACGGTCCTGCCGGGAACCTGCACGCCCTTGCCCTCCGCCGCCGCGCGCAGGAACTCCACGGCGGAGTACACGCCGGGGGCGTCCTCGCCGGGGATTCCCGGCAGGCGGCCCCGCTGGCAGCCGATTGCGATGTAGAACGCCTCATAGCCCTGGGCCCGCAGGTCGTCCAGGGTCAGGTCCTTGCCCACTTCAACTCCGCAGCGGAAGTCCACGCCCAGGGCGCGAATGATGTCGATCTCGGCGTCGATGACGTCCTTCTCCAGCTTGAAGGAGGGGATGCCGTAGCGCAGCATTCCGCCCAGCTCCTTGTTTTTCTCAAACACGGTGGGCTCGTAGCCCTTGAGGGCCAGGTAGAACGCGCAGGACAGGCCGGCGGGGCCGCCGCCGATGACGGCGATTTTCTGGCTGAACTGGCCCTCCACCTTGGGGACAACCTTTTCCGGCACAAAGCGGTGCTCGGCCTTTAAATCCTGCTGTGCGATGAACTTCTTCACCTCGTCGATGGCCACGGCCTGGTCGATGGTTCCTCTGGTGCAGGCGTCCTCACACCGGCGGTTGCACACCCGCCCGCACACGGCGGGGAACGGGTTCTCCTTCTTGATGAGCTCCAGCGCCTCGGCGTACCTGCCCTGGGCGGCCAGCTTGAGGTAGCCCTGGACGGCGATGTGGGCGGGGCAGGCGGTCTTGCAGGGGGCGGTGCCTGTCTCGTGGGTGTTGACGCGGTTCTTGTCCCGGTAGTCCACAGACCACTTCTCCGGCCCCCACTTCACCTCGTCGGGCAGCTCCTGGCGGGGGTACTGGATGGGCGCGCCGTCCTTGGCGCACAGCTTCTGGCCCAGCTTGGCGGCTCCGGCGGGGCACACCTCCACGCAGCCGCCGCAGGCCACGCACTTGTCCTCCTCCACCTTGGCCACATAGGCGCTCCGGCTCATGTTGGGGGTATTGAAGAGCTGGCTGGTGCGCAGGGCGTTGCACACGTTCACGTTGCAGTTGCAGATGGCGAAAATCTTCTCCTCGCCGTCGATGTTGGTGATCTGGTGGACAAAGCCGTTGGCCTCCGCCTTTTTGAAGATGGCCAGCGCCTCCTCCTTGGTGATGTAGCGCCCGCCCTTGTCGGTCTCCACCACGTAGTCGGCCATGTCGCCCACGGCGATGCACCAGTCGTCGGCGTCGTCGCCGCAGCCCTCGCCCAGCTTGGCCCGGCTCATCCGGCAGGAGCAGGGAGACGCGGCGTATTTGCCCTCGTACTTGTCCAGCCAGTGGGAGATGTGCTCGATGGAGATGGACTTGCTCTCCATGCCGATGGCCTGCTCCACCGGGATCACGTGCATGCCGATGCCCGCCCCTCCGGGGGGCACCATGGGGGTGATTTTCTCCAGGGGGAGGAAGGTCATGCGCTCGAAAAACGCCGCCACCTCCGGGTGCTCGTCAATCTGGGCCCGGCGCATATTGAAGAACTCCGCGCTGCCGGGGACAAACATGGGCAGGACATACCGCTTCTCGTGGTTGGGATTCTTGCCGTCCAGGTTTTCCCAGTGGTACTCGATGAGGCCAATGAGGCTCATCTCGTCCAGCACCTTTTGCAGCCTGTCCGGCTCCATGCCGGTGAGCTTTTGAATCTGGGCGAAGGTCTTGGGCTTGCGCACCTTCATCTTCATGGCCACGTCCGCCATCTCGTCGGTGACCAGTCCGGCCAGACCCCAGTACTCCGGGTCGCCGCCGGTGACGCCGTGGAGCTTGGCGGGCACCCGGTCGGTGATCATCCTGCCCAGCTTGACGATTTTCTCCCGGGGGTGGTCGGTTTTGGGGAGTTCAAAGTCCAGCTTGCTCTCGTCCAGGGGAAATTTAGTCTCGCTCATATCGTCTCTCCTCTCTTCCTCTCCGTGACAGCGGCCGGCGTACCCCGGCCGCTGATGCGGCTTCTCAAGCCCTCCAGGCTCTGACCTGCTCCCGCAGCCAGTCGGCCCACTGCGCCACGCCCTGGCCAGTCTTGGCGCAGATGGGGATGACGCGGGCGTTGGGGTTGCGCATTTTGACATACTCTTTGCACTTGTCCAGATCGAAATCGAAGTAGGGAGCCACGTCGATCTTGTTGATGAGCACCACGTCGCACACTTGGAACATCAGGGGGTACTTCAGCGGCTTGTCGTCCCCCTCGGGCACCGACAGGATGGCCGCGTTTTTCACAGACCCGGTGTCGAACTCCGCGGGGCACACCAGGTTGCCCACGTTCTCCAGAATAGCCAGCTCCACGTCGCCGTCGATGAGCTCGTCCAGCCCCTGCCGGGTCATGTCCGCGTCCAGGTGGCACATACCGCCGGTGTGCAGCTGGATGGACTTCACCCCCGCCGCCGCCATGGTCCGGGCGTCCACGTCGGAGTCGATGTCCGCCTCCATCACGCCGATTTTCATCTCGTCTTTCAGCAACTCCACCGTACGCGTCAGGGTAGTGGTCTTACCCGCGCCGGGGGAGCTCATCAGATTGAGCAGGAAAATGCCCCGCTCCTTCAGCTCGGCGCGAAGCTGAGCCGCCCGCCTGTCATTGTCGGCGAAGACGCTCTGCTTCACCTCAATGATCCGCACCTGATCCATAGGCCGATTCCCTCCTCCCTCTGGTTGAACCAGATATTGTCATAATTTTATCAGTTTCACAGTGCCCCGTCAACTGTCCGAAAATATTTCCGAATTTTTTGTCAGATCCACGGTTTTAGCCGGTTGAATTTGTGAAATATATATGATAAAATGCTCGTGTGATATGTGGTATGACCAGAACCAGAAGGAGACGACGGTATGGAATTTGAAAAGCTCTCCTCGCCCAGCCTCAAAGATCTGTTTGTCCAGCAGCTCCAGGGAATGATCCTGTCCGGGGCGCTGCCTGCGGGGACCCAGCTTCCGCCGGAGCGGACGTTGGCTGAGCGGATGCAGGTGAGCCGCACGGTGGTGAACAGCGGCCTGTCCGAACTGTCCGAGCAGGGCTTTCTGGAGGTCCGGCCACGCCAGGGCACCTGTGTGGCCGACTATCGCCGCCGGGGAAATCTCAGCACCCTGATTGCCATCATGCAGTACAAGGGAGGCGTACTGGGCAAGGATGAGATCCGTTCCATTCTGGAGGTGCGCCGCGCCCTGGAGCGTCTGGCGGCGGAGCGGGCCATTCAGTACGCCTCCGACCAGGCCCTGGACCTGCTGGGGGACCATCTGGCCCGCATGGCGGCCTCCGCCGGCCCCGAGGAAGCGGCGGAGGCCGCCTTCGCCTTCCAGCACGAGCTGGCGCTGGCGGGGGGCAACAGCATCGTGCCGCTGATCTACTATTCATTCAAGCCCCCGGTTATTGCCCTGTGGGTGCGATTTTGCAACCTGTATGGGATACCCGCTCTGGTGCACAATACGCAGACCCTTTACGCCCTGATTGCGAATCGGGATACGGATGGGGCCGCCCGCTGGATCGAGGCCTATTTGGAAGAGGCCATCAGCGGCAGCCAGCAGATTTATGAGCCACTCTGAAATACCCTAATCAGGGGCGGATCGGATTTCACATAGCCATTGAACTTGCAGCCGCCATCCCCGCCACCACGGTATTGTCAGACATACCAATGGAAGCGGCATAAGGGCGGAACTCCGCTTTGTTGTTCTGAATTGAGATGTTTCAGGCTGATTGATATATGTATCTTCACTTCATCAGAAAAGAATCCGCATGGCAATCGGCTTGTCGGAACAATTGGTACGGCATATCTTTTTCTGCTGCGCGGCCTTGAATATCTTATCAGAAATAATCGCGCCAATCATAAGGCGGGCTGGTTCAGACGGCGGTTTTTTGCAAACCAAAACGGCGGCCGGTGTGGAACATTCCAAAAAGAATGTTCAGAACACCGGCCGCCGTTCCTATGTGTCCAAAATACCGTCCGCCTTTATTCTTCGTCCGGCGCCTGTCCGTCATGGGCCGGCCATTTACACGCGGTGATCTCCATGTGGGTGAACACCGCCGTGAAGGACGAGTCCTCCGGGCT
>ERZ808051.503-NODE-503-length-41615-cov-4.370865_pt1 | contig 41615 bp, 33 predicted proteins | sample MGYA00380199_ERZ808051 | MGnify/ENA primary metagenome ERZ808051 (study PRJEB31490, sample SAMN06133391) | mouse gut metagenome | isolation source: J11 | host: mice | place: China: Chengdu | collected 2015-05 ... | reverse complement strand
CAAAATAACAGGCATTATATGCCGGCGGTTTTCTGCGCTCCGTGTCATTATGGCAGGAAATCCGCTCCCCGGTCAAATGAAAATATTCAAGGGCGCGGACGGTGCGCCTGATATTATTGGTGTGAATCGCCGCAGCGGCATCGGGGTCCACCGCCGCCAGCATCTCATGCAGCTTTTGTGCGCCCTGGTCCGCCGCCAGCTTTTCCAAAAAGTCCCGATATCCGGCGGCGTCTTCCTTGGAAAGTCCTTCTTCCATGTCCCCGGAACAGGTCTCCTCCGTAAAATCGATGTCCCGCAGCAGCGCCTGGATATAGAACCCGGTGCCCCCGGCGACTATGGGGATATGCCCTCTGGCATAGATACCCGGCAGGCACGCCTCACAGCATTCCTTAAAAACCACTACGTTAAAAGGCTCCCAGGGTTCCAGAATATCAATGAGATGATGAGGAATTCCCTGGGTTTCCTCCGGCCTTATCTTGGCGGAGCCAATGTCCATATGCCGATATACCTGCATGGAATCCGCAGAGATGATTTCTCCGCCCACCGCCTTTGCCAGCTCGATAGAAAGCCTGGTTTTTCCCACCGCGGTAGGGCCTGCCAAAACGATCATGTTCCGCATGCCTTTAACCTACAATTCTCTTAAATTTCCTGTCCATCTCCGCCCTCGTCATCGTCACGATGGTAGGTCTTCCATGAGGACAGTTGTATGGATTTTCCAATGTCAAAAGCTCGTCTATCAGACTTTCCGCCTCCGCGGCGCTCAAGGAGCTGTTGCCCTTCACGGCCGCCTTGCATGACATGGAGGCGATCTTTTCCTCGATGACGCGGATGCCGCCGAAGCTTACGCCGTCCGCAAGCTGGTCCAGCACGGCGAGAAACATCTCCCGCTCATTGCAGCCATATAAATCCGCCGGTACGCTGCGAAGGGCATATTCGCTGCCTCCGAAAGGCTCCACCTCAAAGCCTAGCCTTAAAAAGACCTCCCTATGCTCCCGCAGAACATTTTCCTCCTGTCCGGAAAGGCTGACGATCACAGGTGGAAGAAGGCTTTGGGAGACTACGCTTTTCGCATGAAACTGTCTCATCAGCCGTTCATAGTTGACCTTCTCATGCGCCGCATGCTGGTCGATCATCAGCAGCTTGTCCTCAAACTCAACCAGCCAAAAGGTCCCGAAGACCTGCCCGATAATGCGGAAACGGCTCCGGTTGTCCATGGTGAGAAGCTTTTCCTCAAAGAGATTCATCTGAACAGCGGCTTTTTCACCGGGCGATGCCCCTTCTTCCAAAGGCGGCGCGGCCTCAGTGGACCGCATGCCCCCGGCAGCTTCGGCAAATTCCGAAGTTTCTGTAAAGAAATCATCCTCGGCTGTTTTGGTTTCCTGCTGCGGGGCTTCATCTTGTGCCGCTGTTTTGCCTTGCTGCAAAGCTTCATTCTGTGCCGCTGTTTTACCTTGCTGCAAAGCCTCATCTTGTGCCGCTGCTTCGCATTGCTGCAGGGCTTCGTTCTGCCGGGGAATTTCGCCGGCACTTGCCTGAACGGCAGGCTTGACCCGATTCCACACCGGCTTCTGGGTAAAGTCCTGTCTCACGGGCTTTTCCGTGTGATATTTTGCCTCCTCCGCCACCTGATACTGCCTGGAGCGCCTCTGCTCAAAGGGCTCCGGTGTACGGTACTGCTTACGCTGCGAAGCGCCTGTCAATTCCCCGCCCGGCAATGCGGCCGCCTGCAGCGCCTTCTTTTCTGCCTGCAGCTCCCGCTGCGTGGAAAGCGAAGCCTCCGGTATCATTTCTCGGTTTTTAAGCGTGTCATGCACCGCTTCTATCAGGAAATCGGAAAAGGGCATGACATCGCTGAACCTGACGTCCATCTTAGTGGGATGTACGTTCACGTCCACGCGCTCCGTATCCATAGTTATATGCAGCACACAGAGAGGGAACTTATGCTGCATCAGATATTCCCGGTAGCCCTCCTCGATGGCCCTGGAGACCACGCTGCTGCGGATAAAGCGGCCGTTGATAAAATAGATTTCAAAATTTCGGTTGGAGCGCACCTGCTCGGGCTTTCCCAGATAACCCTCTATCCGGATGCCGTTTCTCTCCGCCTGAATGGGAACCAGCGCATTTGCCACATCCCGACCGTAAATCCGATAGATGACCTCCCGCAGATCCCCGTTGCCGGAGGTGTGGAACCGCATCTGGTTTCCCAATACGAATTTAAAGGAAATGTCGGGCCTGGACAGCGCCAGGTGCTCCATCAGGTCCGCAATGTATCCGCCCTCCGTGGCGGGCTGCTTCAGGAATTTCCGGCGCACGGGGGTGTTAAAGAACAGATTTCTCACAAGAAACGTGGTTCCGTCCGGCGCTCCGACCTCGTCGAAGCCCACCTCCCGCGCTCCCTCCAACAGAATCCGGCTGCCCGTAACGCTGCCGGGGGTCTTGGTGATTACCTCAACCTTTGCCACTGCCGCGATACTGGAAAGCGCCTCTCCCCGAAATCCCAGGCTGCGGATACGCACCAGGTCCGAAGCGTCAACGATTTTGCTGGTGGCATGGCGCCGGAAGGCTGTGCGGAGCTGTCTCTTCTCCATTCCGCAGCCGTTGTCCGTAACGCGTATAAATTCTATGCCTCCGTCCTTTGCCTCCACGGTGACGGCAACCGCGCCCGCGTCGATGGCATTTTCAACAAGCTCCTTCACCACGCTGGACGGCCGTTCCACCACCTCCCCCGCCGCAATCTTATCTATTGTCTCCGAATCCAGGATATGTATTTCTGCCACGGAATGTTTTTGCTCCATGGAAAGCTTTTCTTCCATTTTGTCCTCCAAATTAAAGTCGCTGCGCGACAGCTCTGAAGTGTGAAGTCCCTTCGGCGCACTTTAATGGAGAGCCAGCTTTCATTCGGTAATACACTCATGAAAACTGCTCTCGTGCTCCTTCGCGACTTCGCAATCCTTAAGTCGCTGCGCGACGGCACTAAAGTGTGAAGTCCCTTCGGCGCACTTTAGTGGAGAGCCAGCTTTCATTCGGTAATACACTCATGAAAACTGCTCTCGTGCTCCTTCGCGACTTCGCAATTCTTAAGTCGCTGCGCGACGGCACTAAAGTGTGAAGTCTTAAATATTCTTCTCACTCTGCCAGCGGTTCTTCAGCTTATTCTGCAGTCTGTACAGGGTATTCAGCGCGTCGATGGGGGACATGGTGTTTACCTCCACATCCATCAGCTCCTTTATGACATCCTCATCCGTCACCGTGTCGAACAGGGACATCTGCGCCAGGTCCACCTCGTCAAGCTTGGGCGTCTTTTTTATTTTTACATCATGCTTCACGTCGACTGCAATGCTCTGAATCTTCTCGGTGATATCATTGTCGGTGAGCTGCTCCACGATTTCCTTGGCGCGGTCGATGACCATGTCCGGCACTCCCGCAAGCTTTGCCACCTGAATTCCGTAGCTCTTGTCCGCGCCGCCCTTGATAATCTTTCTCAGGAAAACAATATCATCCCCGCATTCCTTCACGGCAATGCAGTAATTATTCACGTTGCTCATCTTGCCCTCAAGCTCCGTGAGCTCATGATAATGGGTGGCAAACAGGGTCTTCGCCCCCAGAAGCTTTCGGTTGCTGATATGCTCGATCACCGCCCACGCAATGCTTAAGCCGTCAAAGGTGGAGGTGCCCCGTCCTATCTCGTCCAGAATCAGCAGGCTGCTTGACGTGGCGTTACGCAGAATGTTTGCCACCTCATTCATCTCCACCATAAAGGTGGACTGGCCGCTGGCAAGATCATCGGAAGCGCCCACTCTGGTAAAGATCCTGTCCACGATGCCGATATTTGCGCTCTTTGCGGGCACAAAGCAGCCGATCTGCGCCAGAAGCACAATCAATGCCGTCTGCCGCATATAAGTGGATTTTCCAGCCATATTGGGACCGGTGATAACGCTGATGCAGTGGCTGCCGTTATCCAGAAAGGTATCGTTGGCAATGAACATATCGTTGGTGATCATCTGCTCCACCACCGGATGCCGGCCGTCCTTGATATCTATGACTCCCTTCTCATTCAGCTTCGGGCGGACATAACGGTTCCGCTCCGAAACCAGGGAGAGCGAGGCATACACATCCAGTTTTGCGATGGATTTTGCAGTGCGCTGGATGCGCTCCAGCTCCTCCGTAATGGAATCTCTGATCCTGCAGAAAAGATCATATTCCAGAGTAGTCAGCTTGTCCTCCGCATTTAAAATAGTGTCCTCCAGCTCCTTCAGACGAGGCGTGGTATAACGCTCCGCATTGGCAAGCGTCTGCTTCCTTATGTAGTCCTCCGGCACCATATTTTTAAAGGAATTCGTCACCTCAAAATAATAGCCGAAGACCTTATTGTATTTGATTCTCAGGTTTTTGATCCCTGTTCTCTCCCGGTCCTGCTCCTCCAGCTCGGCAAGCCACTGCTTGCCGTCCCGCCTGGCGCTTCTGAGCATATCGATGGTCTCGTCGAAGCCGTCCTTAATCATGCCGCCCTCCCTGACGGTGACAGGCGGGTCATCCTCGATGGATTCCGAAATCAGCTGAAAAATATCCTGAAGATCATCGCAGTTATTTTCAATCTCTACAAGCTCCTGCCCGGAAAAGCTTTTCAAAACGGTCTTTATGGCCGGAAGCATTTCCAGTGAATTGCGGAAGGCAATCAGATCTCTGGGGTTTGCCGTCCGGTAAGTGACCTTGCTCAAAAGCCGCTCCAAATCATATACGGGATTCAGGTACTCACGGATTTCATCCCTGGATACGCTGTCCCGGTTCAGCTCCTCTATGGCGTCCAGGCGTTTTTCCATCTCCGCCCTGTCGATCAGAGGCTGTTCCAGCATGCTTCTTAGCAGCCTTGCGCCCATGGCGGTCTTTGTCTTGTCCAGCACCCATAAAAGCGAGCCTCTCTTTTGCTTCTCACGCAAAGTCTCCGTCAGCTCCAGATTGCGCCTGGTGGAGCTGTCAAGCAGCATATATCGGCTCGTGAGATAAGGAGAAATATGGGTAAAATGGGCCAGATCTGTCTTTTGTGTGTCGTACAGGTATTGAAGCAGGGCGCCCGACGCCAGCATACCCACGGGAAATTCCTCTACGCCAAGCCCCTTCAGGGTATTCACCCTGAAGTGCCTGAGCAGTACCTTCTTGCATCCGTCGTCGTCAAACAGATGCGGCTCCAGTGCATTGACGGAAACATGAAGCCGTCCGCGCAGATCCTCCACATCAAAGCCGCTGACCAGAAACGCTTCATTGCAGATGATCTCGGAGGGCTTATATTTCATCATCTCGTCGTTCAGCTTCCTCAGGTCCTCCACCTCGGTGAGATAATAATCCCCGGTGGTGACGTCCGCCACGGAGATTCCCACTTTCGTCGGGGTATAGACTATGCACATGAGAAAGTTGTTCCTGGATTCCTCCAGGGACTGCAGGTTCAGATTGGTGCCAGGGGTTACAATCCGGGTCACATCCCTCTTTACCAGGCCCTTTGCAAGCTTCGGGTCCTCCACCTGCTCGCAGATTGCCACCTTATAGCCCTTGTTCACCAGCTTTGTCAGATATCCCTCCACCGCGTGATAGGGAATGCCGCACATGGGGGCGCGCTCCTCCAGGCCGCACGCCTTGCCCGTCAGGGTGATCTCCAGCTCTCTGGACGCGGTCAGTGCGTCGTCGAAAAACATTTCATAAAAATCTCCAAGACGATAAAAAAGGATACAGTCCTTATATTGCTTTTTCGTCTCCATGTATTGCTGCATCATAGGAGTAAGGTCTTTGATGGAAAGATCCGATTTATCATTAAAATGTTTTTCTTCATTGGAAAGCCTTTGTTCCATATTAAAAATCTTTCTTTCTTTGGAACTTGATTCTTCCTTCAAAAGCTTTGCTTCATTTGTTGCCTGCTCCGACATTGGTTTTTATCGCTCCCGTAACTTAATTTTCAAACTCCTGTAAGGGTTCATATTTTCGGACGCTTTGCCCGCGTTACACACAGTGCCCGGTATAATAAAAGCCATGGCATTCGTCCAGACTGACCTCCACAAGCTTTCCTATCATGGACGCGTCCCCCGGCACATGGACCAGAAGATTGTTGGAAAGCCGTCCTGTCACAATGGAGGAAGGACATTCCATGGAATGTTTTTCCTCCATTACTTCCTCCACCAGAATCTCCATCCTTCTGCCCCGGTACTGCATTGCCTGCTCTCTGGCCGTGTCCTGCACTACCTTTAAAAGCCTGTCGAAGCCCTCTCTGATCTGCGCCTCTGGCACCTGCTCCATGGAGGCTGCCGGGGTTCCCGTGCGTTTGGAATAAATAAAAGTAAAGGCATTGTCATACTTTACGGTACGCACCACGTCAATGGTCTCCTCCAGGTCTTCGAGCGTCTCTCCCGGAAAGCCCACAATAATATCCGTTGTAATTGCGATATCGGGAATCTCCCGCCTGATTTTTTGGGCAAGGGCCACATACTGCTCTCTTGTATAACGCCTGTTCATCTTCTCCAGAATCCTTGTGGAGCCGGACTGCAAAGGCAGGTGCAGGTGCCTGCATATCTTTTGAGAATGCTTCATCACCTCTATCAGCTCGTCCGACAGATCCTTGGGATGAGAGGTCATAAAACGAATCCGTTTCAGCCCCTCAATTTTTTCCACCTCTCTCAAAAGCCCCGCGAAGGTGACAGACTGCCCTAAGCCCCTGCCGTAGGAATTTACGTTCTGCCCCAAAAGCATGACCTCCACAACGCCGTCCGCCACCAGCCTTTTTATCTCGCGAAGAATTTCCTCCGGCTCCCTGCTTCTCTCCCTTCCCCTCACATAGGGAACGATGCAGTAGCTGCAGAAGTTGTTGCAGCCGAACATGATATTGATGCCGGATTTAAAGGGATATTTCCTCTCCGCAGGAAGATTTTCCACAATTTTGTCCGTGCCCTCCCATATATCGATAATCATGCCTTCACTTTCATAGGCGGTCCAGATCAGCTCCGCTAGCTTAAAGATATTATGAGTCCCAAAGATCAGATCCACGAAGGAATAGCTTTTTTTCAGCTTCTCTATCACAGCCGGCTCCTGCATCATACAGCCGCAGAGGGCGACCTTCATGCCCGGATTCCGCTTTTTGTACCCGTTCAGCTCCCCCAGCCTGCCGTAAACGCGCTGATTGGCATTGTCCCGCACGGTACAGGTATTAAAAATGATAAAATCCACGCCTCCCTTGGAGGATGCCTCGTTTTTTGCGGAGATCATATTGCTGTGAGATGCCTCGCTGTCCACAAGCTCGTAGCCGATCTCCCTCAATATGCCCGCCAGCTTCTCCGAGTCTCTGGCGTTCATCTGACAGCCAAAGGTGGTCACGCAGGCCCTGGGCAGACGCCCGTTTTTCTGTTCAAAGTCCCTGACCCATTTCCTGCATTTCGCCATGTAGTAGTATTGCCTGGCCGGTTCCTCTGTAGGGGGGATTGAATTTATATCTATTTTGTCTATGAAAATCTTTTCTTCATTATCAATACCAGTGTACATTTCTCTTGAATTTCTCCTTTATCCGACAAATAATCGAGGCAAGAACTGAAATAGAGCCCGATTATTTGGCTGCCACCTCATTTTAGAAGCTGTAATCATTTTATCACACAGTTTCCCGGCAATCAATCCTGCAGGCAGAAATGCAAAAGCCGTCTGCCCCCAGGACCCCTTTCTCATCCGGAGGAAGACCTCCGGGAAGGAATTATAGAGGTCATTGCTCCCCATACCGCTGCGCAAGCTTAATCAGAAGCTCCGTCACCTTTTCCATATCCTGCACGCAGGCATATTCAAAGCGGCTGTGGCCGTTTGCGCCGCCGGTGCAGAGATTCGGGCACGGAAGCCCCATGTAGGAAAGCCTTGCGCCGTCCGTGCCGCCGCGCACCGGATCGATGCTGGGTTCCCCGCCAAGCTCCCTGATTGCCTGTACCGCGTTATCGATCAAATGTCTGTGAGGCGCCAGAGCCTCCTTCATGTTGTAGTATGAATCCTTTATCTGCGCTTCGGCAGTACCTTTTCCGTATTTTTGGTTGATAAATTCCGCACATGTGACAAAAAACTGCTTTTTCTGCTCAAATTTCTGTTTGTCATGATCCCTGATGATATAATCGGCAGCTGCCCTTTCCACATCTCCGGAAAGGCTGTCCAAATGATAAAAGCCCTCATATCCCTGTGTGTACATGGGGTTCTGGAATACGGGCAACAGGCTGTGGAACTCGTAGGCCAAAAGAATGGCGTTTATCATCTTTCCCTTTGCGCTGCCAGGGTGCACGCTTCTTCCGTTTATGATAAGCCTTGCTGCGGCCGCGTTAAAGGTTTCCTCCTCCAGCCCTCCAAAGCTCCCGCCGTCTATGGTATAGGCAAAATCGGCGCCGAACAGCTTTACGTCAAAATGATCCGCACCCGCCCCTATCTCCTCGTCGGGGGTAAAGCCCACCCGCAGCTTGCCGTGCCTGATTTCCCTGTGGGCAAGCAGATATTCGCACGCCGCCATGATCTCGGCGATCCCCGCCTTGTCGTCGGCGCCCAGCAGCGTGGTGCCGTCCGTCACGATCAGATCCTTTCCCCTGTAAGCCGCCGCCTCGGGGAAGTCCGCAATCCGAAAGACAATATTTTCCTTTTCGTTCAGGAGTATATCGCCTCCGTCATAATTTTCCACAATCCTGGGCTTTACCCCGGCGCCGGACACTGCCGGGGCGGTGTCCATATGGGCGATAAAGCCAAGCACCGGGGCATTCTCGCAGCCCTCGGATGCCGGTATGGACGCATACACATAGCAGTGCTCCCTGTCGTAGGTGATCTCCTCCGCACCCATGCTTTTAAGCTGCTCCGCCAGCAGCTCCCCAAGCTGGTGCTGCTTGGGGGTGCTGGGCGTAGTGCCCGTGGTTTCGTCGGATTGAGTGTCTATTTTAACATACTGCAGAAATAAATTTACGGTGCTGAATCCGGACATGATTATTCCTCCCTTTACGAGACTGTTTTAGTGTTTTATCTCATATTAGAATATCACCAATCGGCAGATTATACAATTCTTTTATTTTGCCCGTATTTATGTATTTCCCGGCATGCCTTACGGGACAGCGCCAGCACACAGATCAGATTGGGCACTGCCATAAGCCCGTTGCAGATATCCGAAAAGTTCCACACCGCCTCCAGGGAGCAGAGGCAGCCCGCGAAGGCGGAAAGCCCGTAGACGAACCGGTATGCAAGATTATATTTTGTCTGTCCGCCCATCAGGAATTCAAAGGCCCTCTCTCCCTGATATGCCCAGCCGATAACGGTTGCAAAGGCAAACAGCGCGATACAGACGCTGATAAAGCTTCCTCCCAGACTGCCCAGCGTCCCTTCAAATGCCGCCAGGGTAAGCGCCGTCCCGGTCAAAAGCTCTCCGTTTGCGTCCACGCTGCCGATGACACCGGAAGCCGCAAGGGCAAGCCCCGTCATGGTACAGAATACCACTGTGTCCAGAAAAACGCCCGTCATGCTGATGTAGCCCTGTTTTATGTAATCCGACGTGTCGGCGCTTGCCGCCGTGATGCCCGACGCCCCCAGTCCTGCCTCGTTGGAAAAGATTCCTCTGGACACCCCCCAGCGCAGGGACTCAAATGCCGAGACCGCCACAGTGCCGAAAATACCGCCGGACACGGCGCCAGGACAGAACGCCGACACCAGAATTCCCATGGCGGCCTCGGGAAGGTTCCTCCAATGGGCCAAAATAACACCCAGGGTCCCCAGCAGGTAAACCACTCCCATAAAGGGCACAAGGACCTTCGTGACCTTTCCGATCGCCCGAATACCCCCCAGCACAACCAGAATCGTCAGCACCGTCACGAAAAGCCCCGTTTTTGCCTTGCCGATTCCGAAGGATACATACAGCGCATCCGCAATGGAATTGGACTGCGTCATGTTTCCCATCCCCAGGGACGCCGTCACGGCAAACAGCGCAAAGCATATGCCCAGAAGCTTCCCCAGCCTTTTGTCGGGAAGGGCGTTTATACAGACATACATGGGGCCTCCCGCCATCTCTCCCTTTTCGTTCCGTCCCCTGTATTTTACGGACAGCATGCTTTCCACCAGCTTTGTGGCAAGACCGATAATGCTTGTTACCACCATCCAGAACAGCGCCCCCGGTCCTCCAAGCACCATCGCCGTCGCCACGCCCACAATATTTCCTATGCCCAGCGTGGTTGCCAGCTCCGTGGTCAACGCGGAAAAGGAGGATATCTTACCCTCCCCGCCGCTTCCCTTATCACCTCCGAAGGCGCACTTTAACGCCCATTTCAGATTTTTCAGGGGCAAAAACCTGAGACGCACCATGAGATAAATTCCCGTTCCAAGCAGCAGCAGGATCAGCCATGGCCCCCACACCAGATTGTCAAGCCACTCGATTATACCTTCCGCATGCTGCGAAGCTCCATTGGAAAGACTTTCTTCAATGAATTGCTTTTCTTCATTGTTCATAAAAAAACCTCTTGTACCATCTTGCTAAAATATATGGCACATAAGGTTTTTTTATGCTCGTACTCTATAAAACATGTCTTTCTATCCGATATTGCGAAACTCAGGAATCAATTCGCAGATCTCACGGATGCCCATTGCGTAAACGGTATCCCTGGGCGCGATATTATATGGCGTTTCAAAGCCGTGTATGCCAAAGGTCAGCTTGTTTTCACCCAAGGGCAGACTGTAATACCAAAGCCCCTCCGAGTCCCTGCCGTACCAATCCTCTCCTTCCGCGCCATAAGGCACGTCGGAGTTGGTGCCCAGATAAATCTCCACGGCATTTCCGGCAGTGTCATGCAGGACGCCCGCTATTTTCTCCGTCTGTGCCAGCCCCCAGGTCTCATAAATTTCCTCGGCATTGGCAAAAAATCTTTCCAGCTCCTCCGGCTCAAAGATATCATAGTAAATATCAAGGGCCATCCACAGGGAGCTGCGCATGTACTTCCAAGTGTTAGAATAAATGCTATCCCTGACAATCTCCTGTTCATTATATATCACCGAATACTGCAGACCCCCGCCGCCTGTCAGCTGCACGGCATAGACCGTATAGTCATGGGCGTCCATCAGAATGGTCAAATCGTCCCCGGATGCGTTTTTCAAACCAAAGCACCATAAAATAAAATTTACGCCCTGGGCATAGTCGTCGGAGTAAATTACATACTGCTTCCACCGGTACATTTCCAGCTCCGTATTTCCCGCGTACATTTTAATTCCCAGCTCCTCCGGCAGGAACCCCAGAGCTTCTGAAAACAGACCCATAACGACATCTCCAAAAACGCTGTAGGTATTAAAACGGAATTCCGACTCAAACAGAAATTCCCTGATTTCCTCCGTGATTTCCTTGGGCTGTTCGTCCACATAATACTGTCTTTGGTCCGCCAGCCCCTCCGCAAAGCCCGCAAGGCGGCTGTAAAGTGATTCCTCATAGCCGGTGGTAAGCGTCAGCACATCCGGCTTTTCCTGTTCCGTCAGGCTGACCTTTCCGTACCTCAGGGCATCCGAAACGTCAAAGAAGATCTGTGGCAGCCAAAGCGCCGACACAATCATCAGAACAAACGCCAGAACAGCGGCGCCGTATTTGCCAGCTCTTTTATTTCCGCTCCTCTGGGCTTTGGATTTACGATTTTGTTCCCTGCCCTTTCGAGGCCTATTGGATCTTTTCTTCATTAAAATGCCTTTCTTCATTGGGAAACAGTACCTTCATGACCGTGCCTTCCCCCAGCCGGCTCTCAATCATGAGGCTGATGCCATGCAGCGCCGCAATCTTTGAACAGAGCGCCATACCGATACCGGCGCCCCCTTCCTTTCTGGAACGGGATTTATCCACCATATAAAAAGCCTCCGTGATACGCCCGATCTCCTCCTCGGGAATGCCTCTGCCGTTGTCCACGACCTTGATCTCATAGGCGTCTCCCACGTTTTTTCCCTTCATGAGGATAAAGCTGATTTCACCCTTATCCATGGCCTTTGCGGCATTGTCAAGCAGGTTATAAAACATCGACAAAAGCAGCTCCGCGTCTCCGTATAATGTCGCCTTCTCCAGGTCTATCTTGCCCTTGATTCCCCTCTGGTTCCAGATTGGCCTGACTGTCGTGCGGATATTTTCCTCCAGCTTTTTTGTAGGTACAGGCTTAAAATCAATGGGATTTTTGTCCATGCTCACAAGCTCAAGCAGCTTATGGGAAAGGCTTTCCAGGCGCTTTCCCTGACTGTAAATATAAAAATAAGCCTCTCTGTTCTCCTCCTCTGTCAGCTTCATGGAATTCAGCATATCCGCGTATCCGATGATGGAGGTCAGGGGCGTTTTCAGCTCATGGGCGAACGCAGCGGTAAAGTCCTCCTTCTGCTTTGCCTCCAGCTCCTTTACGGCAAGCTCCTGCATGAGCCTGTCCGCCATCCGGTTAAAGTTTCTCGCCAGGTGGCCGATCTCGTCCTCGCTTCTGTCCGAGGAACGCAGCTCATAATCTCCCTCTGCGATTTTTGCGGCAAGCTTGTCAAGCTTTCTGATAGGTCTTGTAATATAACGGGAAACCAGGTAAATTCCCATGCCTCCCACCAAAAGCAGAATCATAAGAACCGCCCGGTACTGCATCAGCATGCCATGCCTGTCACTGTAAATCGAGGTCAGGTCCTTGCAAATGCCAAGGAAAACCGGCGACGTCGTTCTGTCTGTTACGCCTGCCATCAGCATATAATAGCCCTCACCCGCCTTTTGTATTGAATAACCATAGTTATTATTCCCTGTCAGCGAATTCACCAGCGCCGTGATCTCCTCCTCCGTACCCGTATCCGCAATATAGCTGCCTCCGTACACATAAGAGGGCGCTCCCGTCTCCATGCCCTGTATGACAAATATATGGTTTCCGTTGATTTCCACACTGTCCTTTATGCTGTCCAGGGTCTTGTTGACGGCATATTCCTCCCCGTACTCCTCCATGGACTGATAGCCCATCTCAAACAAATACCTAAACATCCGGCTCTCCAGATTTCCCTGCTCGATCTCGCGGTTTAAAAGCCTGGAAAAGTTGGAATGGAGCATCCAGATGCCAAATACCGTAAAAAAAAGGGTAAGCACCACAGTTGTCAAAAGAAACAGTTTATCTGCAAATTTCATGCATCCTCCTGTTGACTGACTCGGTCTGTCTATGAACCAGAACAGTCATTATGTGTTTTTCACATCTCCCTCCAAACGATAGCCCACCTTGTATACGGCCGTTATCTCATTATCCCAGTTCAGCTTTTTCTTTAATCTCTGAATATGCAGGTCCACGGTCCTGCTCTGCCCCATATATTCCCCGCCCCACACATTTTCATAGATTGTCTCGCGGTAAAGGGCTATGTTGCGGTTCCTCGCCAGCAAGAGCAGCAGGTCAAATTCCTTCATGGTCAGCGACACAGGCTCCCCCTTCTGAGTCACCGAACGGGAAGCCGTATTTAACACCACATCAAAAACCTCGATCACGGCTTCCGCCTTGTTGTACCTGCGAAGCACCGCCTCCACCCTTGCCAGCAGCTCCACGATCTCAAAGGGCTTTGGCAAATAGTCGTCCGCGCCCATCTTTAAGCCTTTTACTTTATTTTCCGTGCTCCCCAGGGCCGTCAGAAAAATCACGGGCAGCTCCAGCGTTCTGGCATATTCCATCAGCTCATAGCCATTGATGCCCGGAAGCATCACATCCAGCAGCAAAAGATCAAATTTTTCGGTATCCATCAAATCAGCCGCCTTTACCCCGTCCGGCGCCCATGTACAGCCGTACCCTGCCCTGCGCAGATTCATACGAATCAAATTTGCGATGGGCTCCTCATCCTCAGCAATCAATATCCTTATCATTTTTTACCTCTCTGTCCGTTTCGTAAGCTCCGTTATGATATGCCTCCTGTGTATCCGTTTTGTATCTCATACTCACCGCCCCTCATTCCCAGTCCGGCATATGATCATTGGCGCGTTTTCTCCAAACTCCCCTTGAAAATATCTTTTTCGTAGTAATTATACAGGATTTCAGGAAATGTGACAAGTGACAGGCTTGCATATAAAGCGTCAAAATCGGCTGACGCATCTAAGGGGGCTGCTGCAAAACTCAGAGAAGGTACAGGCAAAAATGCGTTAGCTTCTTCAGCCTCACCTCAGCTTAAACGTTTTGGGCGCAAATTTCCTGGTGATAAAAAAGGCCGCAACAGCACAGCCGCAGACAACGCACATCCAGGGCAGGGCCGCCGTCAGGTCCCTGCGCACAAACAAAACCAGCAGCTGAAAGATTCCCTCCAGATAACCCAAAATCTTAAAAACCGGGCTTTTCGCCGTCATGTCCGCGGAATAGGGCTGTATGGCGTAATAGACAATGCACTCATAGGTTTCCCATAAAATCAGAAACAGAATACATACCGCCGCCAGCTTTACCACCGTACTTCCGGGTATCTGCAGACCGGACAGAAACAGCAGAAACAAAATATGCAGGATAATGAAGGCAAAGGAAACCAAATCCCCCTTCAGCAGATACAGGTATCGCTGCAGCATGCTTCTGCGTATAAAAGCCGGTGATGCCATATGGTGATGCAGCATATGCAGATCAATATTGCGGAAATATATCTGCATCAGCCGGTTGGCAAAGGTCAGGGATACGGCAAAAGCTATCAGCACCGGCGTATAATCCAGCGCCGTGTCCGAGGTCACGGGCAGCCAGCCATAGCGGATGCCAAGTCCCAGAACGGCGCCTATGAAAAACATGGACAGAATCCTGTCCCGCCTCTCTCTGCGGATCGCCCTGCCGAAACGCTTGATAAACGCCTGCTCCAAATACCTTTCCGGCGTTTCGTCCTTATGCGCCCTGAAAAATTCCCTGTTTTCTTCCCATCCGGATTCCAGCAGCCCGTTCTCATCTTCGCCCGTGGAGCTGCTCTGGACCGCAACCCGAAAGCTCACTATGTTCTGATTGGCAAATGTTACAGCCATTTTCTTATAGTCAGTATACTTCATATGGTAACGCCAGCAAACAACGGAAAGAAGCGCACATACCGCTCCTGCAGCAGGCTGCCAGACCGGGGGGATTGCCATGTTTTCATATACCCCCCAACAGGCTCCCGCGTAAGCAAGCAGAATCAGCACATATGCCGTGAGCCTGCGGATTCTCTTACCGGGCAGCCGTCCGAATCTTTTGTAGATGCTTAAATATACCACATTGCCTCCCAGCATGCAGAGCAGCTTAAGCAGCACAAGCACCGCAACTGTTCCCCAGTCACGAAACAGGAAATACAGCGCGGGAAAGAGCATAAAACAGTAGAAAAAAGCATTTTTTGCCGCCTTATAACGATAATAGGAGGTGGGATTCACCATAAAATGCGTTAAAAATGTGTAATCCTCCGCATTCGATTTGAACAGTCCACACTCTATTATCGGCGCTGCCACACATTTCACCAGAATAAAGAGCATGAGGAAGACGCCCGCAGTTACCCTTTCTTCCGGCAGAAAAAGGTGGGGAACCACATAGAGCAGGATCAAAGTACCGATGTTATTTGTCAGCGCCGACTTGACAAAGCCGAAGGCAAGACTGAGCAGGCTCCATATTTTTTTAAGCCCATAGCGGCTGTACCAGGAACTATGTACGATTTTTCCCAATATGGGCAGCCTGTTTAGATAATACAGAAAGGCGTTGATCTGAATGACCAGATAGATCTCTGCGTAAACCATAAGCCGGTCGGACAGCTTTGGGGATGCCTGCACGTTTTTTTCCGCACTCATTTGCGCCTCCCTTCCTTGGGGGAATTTTTTTGCTTTTTTGGCGAGCCCTTCCCGGCGCTCCCGGGCTCCTTCTCCTGTACGCTTTCCGCCTCCCCCTGCGGTTTTTCCTGAAGCGCCCTTATAATATAATCCTCGAAAGCCCCGCCCTCAAGGCCGGACTCTTTCACCGCCTCCAGCACGCCCTCTCTCAGCAGCACTATCTCATCACTCATATCCTGCGCCAGCTGCATGATATGGGTCGCCATAATGATAATGTGACCCTCCTTCATGCCCAGCAGCATTTCCTTGATATCATGTGATACAATGATATCAAATGATGACAGCGGCTCGTCAAGCAGAATAACCTTCGGATTGCGAATCAGGCAGCACAGCAGCTGCAGCTTGTTTTTCATTCCATAGGAATAATTTTTAATCAGCTTATGCCGATCCTCAGCTTCCATATGCACCAGATCAAAATAGGAATCAATGCTTTCCTCCGGGTCCTTCTCCCGGTTCAGCTTCACAAAAAAGTGAATAAATTCGTAGCCTGTAAGAAAGTCCGGCAGTACCGGCGAGGCGCTGACAATACCCACATCCTCAAAGGTAAGAGGACGTGAAACACCGTTTTCCTCTAAAAGCACCTCTCCGTCCTCAAAAAACAAATCACCGCTGATACAGCTAAACAGCGTGGTCTTCCCCGCACCATTCCGTCCAAGGACACTGTAGATAGAGCCTTCCTGAAACACGGCGCTTGTGTGGTTCAGTACGATCTTTTTGTCAAAATGCTTGTAAATGCTTCTGATGCATAGCTGCATGCAAAATTACCCCTTTCTTTTTTGTTTTAAAGGCCGGCCGGAGCCGGACCAACAGAACCGGGGAGCCTTCCCGTTTTAACGGTTCCGCCCTGCGTCCGCTTAAGCGGAGCTGCCTTTTATAAGAATATGATAACTTATAATTTTCAAGATAAAGCAAATAAAGGTTAAAATGAAGGTAAAATAAACTTAAAGAAAGGTTAAAGCTGCGGACAGCTCTCCTTTGACAGAAAGCCGCCCGCAGCCTTGGTATTTGGTTCTCTTTAATTATCGCAGCCGCAGTCCTCGCACCTGTCAAAGGCAGGGTTGAAGGCATAGAAGTTCTTGCTGTCCAGCTTATCCTGGGTAATGCGGAGGGCTTCACCAAACCGCTGATAATGCACAATCTCGCGCGCCCTAAGGAATTTTATGGGTTCGCATACATCCGGGTCGTCTATAAGCCTCAGGATGTTGTCGTACGTGCTTCTCGCCTTCTGCTCTGCCGCCATGTCCTCGTGAAGGTCGGTGATGGGATCGCCCTTCACCTGGAATTCGCAGGCGTTAAAAGGAATTCCTCCCGCAGCCTGGGGCCATACGCCAACGGTGTGGTCTACATAATACTTGTAAAAGCCGCTCTTTTCGATCTCCTCCATGGAGAGATTGCGGGTCAGCTGGAAAATAATGGCTCCAACCATTTCCAGATGTGCCAGTTCTTCCGTGCCGATGTCGGTCAGCAGTCCGGCAACCTCCTTGTGAGGCATAGAATAGCGCTGGGACAGATAACGCATGGATGCCGCCAATTCGCCGTCGGGTCCGCCGAATTGAGAAATAATTGCCTGTGCAAGCTTTGCGTTGGGATTTTTAATGTTTACGGGAAACTCCAATCTGTTCTCATAATTCCACATTTATACACACTCTCCTTCCCAGGGCAGGGGCGCCGAACCCCATCTCCACTCTTTGCCGCTCTCTGCCAGTTCAAGGGTCAGAGGAAAATATTTCATGGAAAATTCTTTTGTCATCTGCTGTTTGATTCTGCTGTAGTGGTTGAAGTACTCCATGGCACCGCGGTCAGAGGGATGGGTGTCCAGGTACAGCCCCAGCTCTATCAGGACAAAACCCACAATACCGATGTCATGCAAAAGTTGTTCCTTGCTTCCCATTATACACATCTCCTTCCGGTGAAAGGTTTGTTCAGTTCGGGAAATATCGTGCCACTACAATATGCCTTCTCTAAATCGTCAAACATTTTATCAAATTTCTGCCATGGCACATAAGCCATTGCGACAGGAAATTTGTCAATGTTTGTTCCGCAGCCGCGCGAAGCTTCCATGCGCTGCGCTGCTTCCATGAAACGCTTATCTTCATTGGAACGTCTTGCTTCCATGTGATGCATGGCTTCCATGTTGCGCGAAGCTCCATTCATATAATCCTGCATTTCGATTCCTTTCCAGTATTTTATTGGTTGCTATATGTTATGTTATCAACCTGAAAAGGTGCATGGCGGCATTTTAGACAATGGCTGAGACGGTAATACCGCATATTTGCCATAAAATAACAATTGTTGTTTATATTTAAGCAAATGACAATATCCATTACGATTTGTCATTTATCTTGAGGAAAACGGCAATGGCCATTATGATACAGATATTTTGCAGGACATGGCTCGATGCGGAAAATGCGTTGAAGATGCCCGGGCGCCTGAACAATACTAATTATTTGGTAGGCACTGTGGCTTTTGGGTTCGTTCATATTTCATAGAAATAAGCAAATTTTCATATAGAAAATCAAGATATGAATAACTATTTATTAAAAGAAATACAAGACTTATATTGAAGCAAGCAGTAAATACATGCAAATAACGTATGTTTTTATTTATATTGTAATCCATGTAATATTTTCTCAGCAGATGAATGTAAAATTCACCATCCAATGTAAAAGCTATTTTTAATGAAGAAGCTGCTCTTTATAAATAACATTTGATAATTTCCACTAAAAAATAATTTTCATTATTTAAGCAAAAAAATACATTTAATAGAAATTACAGCTTCAAAAAGAAATCCGGAAATCAGCCCATCAAAAAAAAAACACACATGCGTTACATAACATAAACTATCCAAAAATTCAGAAACCAATTAAACAATTTTTCTTCTCGGAGTATAAGTTGTTTTCCACCTAACGCAAAAAACGGCATCCCACTCGGAATACCGTCGTTTACTGGACTGAAAGTACGCGATTCAGCAACCTCTCCCAGCTTTTCCACTGTGACAGGCTTCATTGTCGTCACACACTGCAAAGCGATACATAACACCCTACCTGGACTCTCCCATAAAAAAGAATGCCACTGTCCCGCAGCCCGTGTGTGTGCCGATCGTAGGACCGATATGATTGATCAGGCAGTTCTCTATGCCAAACCGCTCTCTCACCCGGTCGCGTACATACTCCGCATCCTCCAGGGCGTCGCTGTGGCTGATAAAAATACAGTCCTCCCTATTTTCCTGCGCCCATGTGCCCATCTTCTCACCCATGTAATCCACCAGCGCGTCCAGAGACTTTCTCCGTCCCCTGACCTTGCCAATAAGGATCAGATGCCCCTCGTTGTCAACATGCAGCTTTGGCTTGATGGATGCCAGCGTGCCGAGAATGGCGGCCGTCTTGCTGACGCGCCCACCCCTATGGAGATGATGCAGATCCTCCACGGTAAAAACATGGACCACATTCAGCGCGTGCTCCCTAAGCCACTGCGCCGTCGCCTCTAATGTCTTTCCCTCATCCCGCAGCCGTATTGCCTTATGTACAAGCAAGCCCTCGCCCATGGAAGCGCAGAGGCTGTCAATCACAATGATCTTAACATCGGGATGCTCCTCCATAATTTCCGCCGCCGCAATGCACATATTGTTGTAGGTGCCGCTTAAGCCGGACGAAAAAGCAATATGCAGGATTTCCTTGTCTGTCTTGATATACTCCTCAAAATACTCCCTGGCATCCTCCGGGTTGATCTGGGAGGTAGTGGGCATCTTGCCCTCCTCCCTTATCAGGCGGTAAAATTCTTTCCAGTCCAGCTCTTTATCGCGCCCGTAGGTAATCCCGTCCATGATATAGCTGATAGGCATGCATCCCACATTGTGCTTCTCCAGGTATTCCACCGGCAAATCGGCAGTACTGTCCGTGGTGATCTTAAACATAGCTTAATCTCCTATGAAACGTTTTTTCATTGCTTAAACCTGTAAAATCAGAAGTATCACACGGTATATTGGATTATTTATATTTACCCTTACATTAAACAAAGCAATAGCCGCATGGCCCTTATCTCCCGACAGACGACCTCTCCGCCGTCCGTCTGTTCACAAGTATATCACTAAACACGGACTTTTTCAATGCAAGTTTTTAATGCAAGTTTTATTGCAAGTTTTACCGCAAGTTTTATTCCTTCCCCTTAAACGCCCCCGGCAGACGTGTCCGAATCAGCCTGCTCTTTAGCTTTTGACAATCCAGGGGAATCAGCGGATAGATATAGCTTCTTCTGGAAACCGTCCTGTTGCAGCAGATAGACAGCAACGCTATGGCAATTCCGGCTATATAGCCCCACAGCCCAAACCACTGAGTCAGCAAAAGATTAATGATCCGCAGGAATTTCAGCGCATATCCAAGCTCATAATTGGCCTGGGTATAGTTGGCGATGGCCACAAACGCCATATAGAGCATTACCTCCGAGGAAAACCAGCCGCTGTTTACCGAGAACTCTCCCAGTACCAGCGCCGCCATTACGCTTAAGGGCGTACTCAGCATGTTGGGCGTATTTACCGCCGCCAGCTTCAGCCCGTCTATGGCAAGCTCCAAAATCAAAAACTGCCAGATAAGCGGAATGTTGGGGTCCTCCTTCAGCAAAATAAAGGAAAAGCTCTCGGGAACCCATTCCGCATGGTTTATAAGCAGCAGAAAGGTCGGCGTCATGATATAGGTAAACAGCGCAATCAAAAAGCGGGTGATCCTCAGATAGGTACCTGTGATAGGGGGAAAATAATAATCGTCCGCCTCCTCCACCACATCGAAAATCGTTGTGGGAAGAATCATTGCGGAGGGCGAATTGTCAACCAATATTACAATGTTTCCCTCCAGTATCTGTGCTGCCGCGGCATCGGGTCTTTCGGTATACTTAAACTTCGGAAACGGGTTATACCAGCGTCTCTGATAAAGGCATTCCGCCAGCGATTCCTGATTCATGGTCAGGGAATCCACCTTGATCGCCTGGATCTTTCCCCGGACCTCCTTCAGAAAATCCTGATCCACCCTTCCATTCATATAGCAAAGCACAATATCCGTATGGGAGCTTTCCCCAGCGGACAGCATTTCCATATGCAGGTCGGCGCTTCGTATCCTGCGCCGTATCAGCGCCGTATTGGACACAAGCGTCTCCACAAAGCCGTCCTTGGAGCCTCTGAGCACCTTGTCCTTCTCCGGCTCCGCCACGCCTCTTGAGGGATAGGTTCTGGAGTCGATCACCAGCGCCTTTGGGTAGCCGTCAATCAGCAGCAGGAACATGCCGGACAGAAGCGAGGTTATCAGCGTCTCATACTTATCCTCAATATCCACCTCCACATAAGGGGTAAATTCTTTGGAAAGCATATGCATATCCTCCGGCATTTTGTCCGGCGTCAGATCCATAAAATACTGCAGCAGCTTCTGCGCCAGATCGTCCTTGCAGAAGCCGTCCACCAGATACATGCACGCCTCCCTCCCACCGATGTGCACAACCCTGTATATTACGTCAAAATTTGCCTTCACGTCCAACACCTGATTCAGGTAATCCATGTCCTCCTGAAGGGAACCGCTCAAAAAATATTTTTTATCTGTATTTATATCCAAAATAAAAGCTCCTTTTTAACTCCTGCCTGATTTTCACTGCATTCAATCATAGCATTCATCAAAAAGGAGAAACCTATACTAATGAAGAAAAGATTTTCATAGATATTATTGAGTGGTACTTCCCAGCCCGCCGTTTCTCACGCCGTCCGCCTCATCGTCCACCGTGATTCCGTACTCCAGAAAAATTCCCTGCGCAAAGCCTGTACCCTGGGTTACATCCACTGTCCTTCCCTCGTTGGAGGCGTTTGTCAACTTGATAAAAATATGCCCCTCGTTGTCGGAATTATAATAATCGCTGTCAATGACTCCCACGGTGTTGTTCATCTGCAGACGGTATTTAAAGCCCAGCCCGCTTCTGGGATAAAGCTTCAGCACCCAGTCCTCATCCATTTTTACCCGGATACCCGTGGGTATCTTGATAGTTGCCGCAGGCGGCAGCGAAAAAGAAAAAGGAGCGAAAAAATCATACCCCGCGCTGCCCCTCGTGGCACGCCTTGGCATAAGCAGCGACTCGTACATATCTCTGATATCGTCTTCCGTGTACTGGGGAAATTCCTCCCTCATTGCCTCGACAAAATTCTCCTCGCTCACCTTAAAAAACTGTGCAACTCGCTTCATAGGCCCATGCCTTCCTCCAATAAATGTCTCCGCGGCTGATCCGTCATTCACAGCATCCGCCGATTACGGGTTTTTCGGTTATCTGATAGGAATCTGCGTAATCTCCGCAGTGCAGCACCGGATATGCCGGGTCCGGCTGCCTTAATGTCTCCTGCACATCGATGACACGCTGATTCGTGCTGCCCTTCCAGAGCAGCTTCACATCCTTTTCTTCCTCATGGAACTCACCGTCCACAACCACATCCACATATTTCATCAGGGAATACTGCATGATATTTTCCCAGCTATCCCCCGTATATAACCAAATCGTCTTATCCGGAAACCTTTCCCTGATCTGCGCCATAAGCTCCCGTACATCCAGCCTGTTTGCCGGATGCAGCGGATCTCCGCCCGAAAAGGTGATCCCCGAAATATAGCTTTTGCCCAACTGTTCAAAGATCTCCTGCTTTGCCGCCTCGTCGAAGTAAAGACCGCCGTCAGGGTCCCATGTGACCGGATTATGGCATCCCCTGCAGCAATGGCTGCAGCCTGCCAGCCACAGTACCACCCGCAGCCCGTCCCCGTTCAGCATATCGTCCTTTGTTATATTGTGATACCTCATAGCTACATGGATTTCCTTTCCGCAATTTCCGCCATCTTCGCATCGTTGAGCCTGGTATCGCCATGTACGCGCGAATAAGACAGATAACCGTTCATACGGTCAATCTTTGTCAGATTACGGCTGCCGCACTTGGGGCAGACATCCATCTCCAGCTCCTGATGCCCGCAGTCATCACAATAAGCAAGGGACAGATTTACTCCCTCATAAAAGCCCATTTCCATGGCGCGGCGTATCAGGGTTTTGATCGCCTCCAGATTATAATCGATGGGATACTTTACATACTGTATTTTGCCGCCGTTGCACAGGTTCCAGAAGCGGTCCTCTATATCCTGCTTCTCAATGGGCGTAATATCCTCCGATACATGACAGTGAAAGCTGTTGCTGACATACTCCCTGTCGGACACGCCCTCCACAATACCGTACTTATTGCGGAACTGCTTTACCTGGACTCCGCAGAGATTCTCGGCAGGCGTTCCGTAAATGGCGTACAGGTTCCCGTCCTGCTCCTTAAATTCATTGACTCTGGCGTTGATATACTCCATTACCTCCAGAGCAAAGGCACCGTCCTCAACCAGGGATTTACCGTTGTACAGCTCCTGCAGCTCATTCAGCGCCGTGATGCCGAAGCTTGCCGTGGCCGACTTTAAAAGAGGCTTTATCTTGTCATGCAACCCCAGCTTCCCTCCCAGGAACCCGCCCTCACAGTACGCAAGAGGGTTGGTGGACGCACGCATCTCCCCCAGATAGGCATAGGTACGGATATGAAGCTGACGGATCAGGTTTAAATAATAGTCCAGCACCTCGTAAAAATCCCGGCTCTCTTTCCTTGCCTTTGCCAGAATCATGGGCAGGTGAAGGGACACCGCGCCGATGTTAAAACGCCCTACAAACACGGGCATGTCCTTTTCATCCGCAGGATGCATGCCTCCCCTCTCATACCAGGGGGAAAGAAATGCGCGGCAGCCCATGGGAGAGATAACTCTGCCATACTGCCTGTATATGCTTGCCACATAGCCCTTTCCGGTCAGGCTCAGCCAATCGGGGTACATCGTCTTGGCGGAGCATTCCACTCCCGCCTCAAACACATCCTCCAGCGGCTTCCCCGGCCCATGCAGGTTCTCGTCATATAAAAATACGATCTTGGGGAATAAGACAGGCTTCTTACACTCTTTTTTACCCTGCCCCTGCCTTCTTACATTCAGCATCGTGATTGACGCAAGCCTTGCAAACCTGCCTGTTCCGGTGCCCGCCGTCACGGTGATAAAGGGATAGTCTCCGCGGCTGCTTCCCACGGTGTTGAACTTGTACTCCCATCCCTGGAAGCCCTGCTCAAACTCCCTTCTCAGGTCCGCATAGGCTTCCGCCTCCGCCGCTTCCCTTTGGATGCCAAGCCTTAAATATTTGTCAATATATTTCTGATAGGATTTCTCCGCATAGGGCTCCAGGATCAGGTCCACGCTTGGAACCGTAAAGCCCCCGTACTGCTGGCTTGCGGCGCTTAACACAATATCCCCGATCACATCGAAGGCAACGTCAAGGGATTTGGGCTCGTTGTACCAAACATTCCCCATCTCAAAGCCGCCGCTCAGCACGTTCTGCACATCAAAAAGGCAGCAATTCATGGTATCCCTCCGGGCCGACATATCATGAATATAGATGTATCCGTCCCTGCACGCCTGAATCTCCTCCGTGGTCATGAAAAACTTCTGGTACAGCTCCTTGTTGAGCTGGTTAAAAATCAGACTTCTCTTGGTTGCGACAAGCGCAGAGTCCGTGTTGGCGTTTTCCTTGTCGCCGATATACATAATGGACTGGCTCTTTTTATACACATCGTCCAGCATGCGCACAAAATCCTGCTTATAGTTGCGGTAATCCCGGTAGCTCTTTGCAACCACAGGCTTCACCTGCTCCAGCGCGCTCTCAACAATGTTATGCATCACAGGAATGGGAATCTCGTTCACGTCAAGCTCATTTACCTTGTCGATGACATACCTGCAGATATGGCGTTCTTCTTCCTCGGTAAATTTTGTCAATGCTCTGTATGCGCTTTTTGCCACGGCATTGATCACCTTCTGGACATTGAAGGCTTCCTTGCTGCCGTCCTTTTTGACCACATAGACCGTCCCGCAGGGCATATACTCCTCACCATAGTTGACGTTTTGTGTAGCTGCCTGATAAAAATTACTGCTCATTGCGCACCCGTTTCCTTCCGTTATGCCATATTAATGTATCCGTCCTTACAATATACCTCAAAATTATTACATTGTGTAATCATAGCATTTCATCACTAAATATAGTATGCTTTGGTCTTCGCCAACAATATATTGTGCCGATCATCTAACAGTATAAGAAAGTTTTCCCGGCTTGTCAACAAACAGCCGCCTTAAATAATCCACAAAAAAATATCTAAAATTCTATTAAAAATTTAGATATCTTTTGCTTGACTTTCTGCATTTAAACTTTTTACCTCGGAAATTCCCGCCGTCAGCCGCATGGTGACAATAATTTCCTCCAGCCATTTCGCATATTGCTCCCTGACCGAAACCGGCGTAACGACCACCGCCTCCCGCCCGATGCCGGACAGCCAGCCGAAAAACTGACCGCTGACCGCCACGCGCGCCCGGATGCGGAACACCCTTTCCGTCATGGGACGGATGTCCACCTCCCTGCCGAAACGGTCGATTACGACGCCTATAAGCCTGTTGGGAAACTGCAGAGTCACCGTCTGCTCCTCTCCCCCGAACATGCCGAAGGTCTGATTGGTATAGTCCGCCAGGTCTACCCTGGCAAACTGCTCCATGCCCTCCCTTGCCGCTTTCAGCACCTTCACCTGCCCGATCTTGTCCACCCGGTAGTGCTTCATTATGCCCTCCGCACTGTCGTATGCGGCAAGGTAATAGTTCTCCTCCCGCCAGATAAGCGCCCAGGGACTCACCCTTTTCTCGCCGTTTTGCCGCGGCACAAGCTCTTTTTTCAGATTCCAGTCCATATACTGAAAGCTTATCTGCTTATTTTCCTGAATGGCCCTATGTATACTGTCAACACTGTAATAAATACTCTCGTTTTCCGTCTTTATCCGCCTGGCAACATACACCTGACGCTGCAGCTTTCCCGCGTCATGCTTTCCCGCCAGCTGCTCCAGCTTCTTGATCAGGGTCCGCGATTTTCTTGTGGTAATGAAACGGGACGCCTGCACCGCGTCAACCAGAAGCTTCAGCTCCGCAAGCTCAAAATCCCTGCATGCCATATACTAGCCGCCGCCAAGCCTGCTATGGACCTGAATGATATCGTAGCCAAAATCGCAGAGCTTCTCAATGTCGTCATAAATACTTTTGCGCTCGGAATGGATTCCCTTCTCCTCCAGATATGCAATGATATCCGCCGTGCTCACCGGATGGTTCTCATCCGTATTTTCCGTCAAAAGCTTTACAATATACAGAAGCTTAAGCTTTTGTCCCGCCGATTTCGCCATATCAAACCTCCAGCAAGGTGCGCCGCCCTCATCCCGGGGATTCGCGGCAGACCTATTTTACAGTGCCCTCGTCTGTGGAAAGCGCCCCTGCCTGCGCGTTCTTTTTCTTTGCCCAGGCGATTCCGATTGCCGTCGCAGCGCCTGCCACCGCCACAATTATAACCAGCAGAATAATCTGAGACAAAAATGTGTTGATAAAATTAATCATATCTATACCTCCCCGGTGCTTAAGCACACAAATTTTTATTATGATAAGTTGGTTTTAAGCTGCCTCGTCTTCTTTTTCGGCATAGTTTAAATCCACACGCTACACTATAGTATAGCAACACCCCGGCTCCACGTCAAGACACATCCCACACGCCCTGGGACATAAAACGCGCCGCCTGGGCCGAGGCCCGCTCTATGATCTCATTGTCATAGCCTATCAGCTCGAGCAGTCTGATAGCATTTCTGGTAGTCGCCTTTCCCGCCTGGAGCTTATAATTAAAGTACACGTCCCCGTCCCTTACATCCTCCTCAAAATGATAATTGTCAAAATCGGAGCAAAGCAGCCCGGTCAGCTCAATATCGTGAGTGGCGGCAAAGCACAGAATGCCTCGTCCGCTCAGGGATTTTAAGATCTGTGTGGACGCCGCGATCCGCTCCACGGTATTCGTCCCCCGAAGCACCTCGTCCACAAAGCACAGGACAGGCTTTCTCCCGCCTTTTGCCGCGTCAAGAATCCGCTTCAGCGCCTTTATTTCCACGATATAATAGCTTTCGCCCCCCGCCAGGTCATCCCTGAGCGCCATGGAGGAATACACATAAAAAAAAGGGCTCCTGTAGCTGTCCGCCGCACAGGTGTGGATGGTCTGGGCAAGGATGGCGTTGACAGCCACCGTCTTCAAAAAGGTGGATTTTCCGGAGGCGTTGGAGCCGGTGAGCAGCACGCCCTTCTCCGCCGAAATACTGTTTTTTACAGGCGTATCCAGCAGGGGATGGTAGCCCTCCGCCATGCGGATGCCTGCCGTTGGCAAATCCCTTTCCGCTGCCCCTGCGCTTTTCGTCAGCCGATTGCTTTCTTCCTGCCCCTGCGTAAACTCAGGGACGCAGAAACCGTTTTGCAGAGAGCGGCGAAACGACCCTACGGCAATTGCCGTTTCCACATAGCCGGCACACCTGAGCATACCGTCCACGTCCTCCACATGCCCGCGCAGATGCTTAAGCATGCTGTTGAATTTTATCAGATCCGCATGAAAAACCATGCGTATATAGTCCATTATGACCTCCGGAATGCTGCCGGAGGAATTTCCGCGGAAGGGGGACATGACCCAGTAGGAATTCTTCTGCATTCCCCGCAGGTTTTTTCGGTGCCGGCGCAGCTCCTCCCACTCCTGCTTACACACCGGCACGGAAATCCTTTCCAGGGCTTCCGCCGTCCCCATCAGACGCATAATATACGAAAAGCTGGTGATATAGGGGTCGATCTCCCCCTTTTCCCTGAAATAGGTGACAATATTGAAAATAACTAAAACCACGATTCCCAGAATTCCCACGGAAAAATTCACCCATAGCATACCGATCAGAGGCAGAAACAAAAGGTCCATCAAAATATTCTTCTTATTGGAACGGTCTCCCAAAATATCCAGATGGTCCAGGTAGTCATAAAGGGAATACTTGCCCATATGCCCCAGCTGGCTCATGGCAAACTGCACCTGAACGCGCTCGTCGGCATGACCGTCAAAAAACGCAACCACATCCTCCAGATGCAGAAGCGTCTCACGGTCTCTTTTCGGCGTCCTGAGCGTATAGTATAAATACTCCTCCCCCGACGCCGAAAAGGTATAATCCATCCGTTTAAAGAGCTCATCCATGCCAAGGTCATTCCAGGTAACGTCATCCAGCTGTCCGTCCTCGGGATGCCTTTCAAAAAAACGCCCCATGCGCTCAAAACGCTCCAGCTTATATTTTTTGTCGGGCACACCGCCATAATTGTCGTACAGCGACCGGATAAATCTTTCCTTTTCCTTTTTGGCGCGAATGCTTTCCAGCACAAAGATAAAAAGCACAAACAGTATAAGCGCTGCCGCCATGACCAAATATTCCATAGACATATCTCCTGACTTAACCAGATTTTACCGTTCAGAGCCCTGACCGTTCCTTAAATTTCCGCCCTTCCTACTCAAAAACCCGGCGAATCCTTTGCAGCAGCTCGTCAGAGCTTGAAGATTTCAGTATATAATCGCGGATTCCAAGCTTTGCGGTCTCCAGAACAATATCCTTATCCTCCACTCCGGTAAGCATGATAACGGGGACGTCCGCCCGGTCATTCATATTACGTATCGCCTGCAGCGTCTCTATGCCGCCCATGGGCAGCATCTGAATGTCAAGCAGTATAAGATCCGGCTTATTCTCCTTGAGATATTTCAAAGCCCTTACTCCCGAATTGACGGTGACCACCTCATAATATTCACGCAGAATATTGGAAATCCTCGTTAAAACAACTGCCGTATCGTCCACCGCCAGTATACGCTTTCTGCCATTTTCGCCTTCTGTCTGACTCATTTATCTTCTTCCTCCCTTTCAAGAATGCTCAGCAGCTCACCCAAAAGCTCCTCCGCATTATCATCCTCATATAATTTCAATTGCTCCCGTATATGCAAAAGACGCTCTGCCATATTTCCCGGCAGCTCACAGGCAAGCAGCGCCTCCACTCCTTCCATACATTCCTGAGATCGAAAATGCTTTAAATTTTCCAGGGCTTCCTCTGTCTGTTTCCTCAGCTCCTGCATGGGCGGACAGGGAAGCTTTTCTTTTGTGTCCTGCTCACGCCTGCGCCGTTCCAGAAACTGTTCGATATTCGCCAGAAGGATCTCATACTCCTCCAGCAGCAGCGGAAATTGCCGTCGGATCAATTCCCTGTCGCCCTGTGCGGCGGCATTCTCCTGTTCACGGGCCATGGCGGAAACATTCATGGCTCCGATGTTGGCGGATGCGCTCTTTAATCCATGCACCTCTATCTGATAGCGTAAAATATCCGATTCCGCAAGCTGGCACAGAAGCTCCGTCTTGCGCTTGCCCTCTATGCAGAAAAGCTCCAGCAGATCCACAAAGCCCTTTTCATCTCCGGAATAATACTGCATGGCGGCATTCATATCCACCCCTTCTATCTTGAACGCTGACGGAGCCAGGGGCTTCGATTCCTTTTCCCGTTCTTCGGCCTGCCTGTACTTCTCAGGCACCCAGCGCAGCAAAAGCCTGTTCAGCTCGTTCCTGTCAAGGGGCTTTGCAATAAAATCCTGAAAATCGTGCTCCAGAAAATGCTCCCGCATGCCCTCCATGGCATTGGCGGTCAATGCGATCATAACGGGCGCTTTCCCGTTTTCACCGCAGTCCCTGCGGATAATTTCCGCGGTCTCAATGCCGTCCATATCAGGCATCATATGGTCCATAAAGATTATATCATACCGATTGTCACGCACAAGCTCTATGGCTTCCGGTCCGCTTTCCGCCTCGGTCAGATCAAAGCCGTAATTTTTTAAAAGACCTCTGGCTACCTTGCGGTTGATTACATTATCATCCACAATGAGCACCTTCACGCCATAGGCGGTAAACATATCCGTAATTTTCTGTTCTGCGCGGGGAATTTCGGGCATCTCCGAAACCGGCCGTCTGTCCACTATTTTCTGCGGGATCGTTATCGTGACAATCGTCCCTTTGCCGTAGGTGCTTTCCACGTTGATGGAGCCCTCCATCAGCTCCACCAGATGCTTTACAATGGCAAGCCCCAGCCCGGTACCCTCCGCGCTCCGGTTCCGCTTGGAATTGACCTGGCGGAAATCCTCGAAAATCTTTTCCAGGTCTTCCTCACGAATACCGCAGCCGGTATCCTCCACACAGAAGGTCAGCAGCTCCTCATCCTCGTCCCTTCCGGGTTTCCCTGTAAGATATGCGCGTACATAGCCTTTATTCGTAAATTTTACCGCATTGCTTAGTATATTAATCAGAATCTGTTTGATTCTTCCCTCATCTCCGCTGTAGCGGCAGGGTATTGTTTCGTCGCACTCATACTTCAGTATCAGCCCCCGCTGGGAGGCCGCCATATCCATCATTCCCATGACCTCGTCCGCCATGGATTTTATGTAATAATTGACGGTGACCAATTCCATTTTGCCCGCCTCCACCTTGGACAGATCCAAAATGTCATTGATGATCGTAAGCAGGTTCTTTGCCGCCGACTGTACATCCTTGGCATGGGCATAGATATCGGTATCCCCGCACTCCTCCATAATGATATCGTTCAGCCCGATAATGGCATTCATGGGCGTCCGTATCTCATGGGACATGTTTGCAAGAAATTCGCTTTTCGCAGCGCTGGCCTTCTCGGCCTGCTGACGTACCTGCTTGATCTCGTCTATATAGGCCGTAATGTCAGTCATATCCAAAATCAGAATAACGCAGCCCTGCACCCTGCCGTTTTCGTCTACGATACGCTTGCTGTGGCTTTCATACTGCTGTCCGCTGATGGAAAAGCTCTGGGGAACGTCCTCGTTCAGCATTTCCTCGCGAAAACCCTCCACTACCCGGATATTCTCTCCCAGCCTGTGAGCCCGCAGATGAGTGAATATATTCGCCGCCGCTGTGTTATAGCTTACCAGCCGGTCATGGTCATCCAGAGTGATCACGCCGTCGCTCATACTCTCCAGAACCTTTTCCGCCGCCAGATGGCGGAAATCAAAATTTCGGCGGCTCCAGACCACGATAACCACCAGGGCCATGGAGATAGTCAATGTAACCGGCGTGAAATCAAATACCTTTACAAGCTTAAAGACATAGGCTGCCAGCACAAGCACAGGCAGGGTGGAAATTAAAAGGATCGTCTTGTACTGACGGCTGATCTTTTGATCCGAGCGTTCCCGGATCGCCCTCGTCAACGTGGACATACAAAGGATATAAGGAATAATAACGTACACGATCATAAAAAACACATACAACGGACCATAGCTGAGACTGACATAGTAAAATCCGTCCCCATCCGTCACCCACCTTACCTCGCGGTAGAAAAGCCCGTACCAGTTGAAAAATATAACAGGCAGCGACAAAAAGCTGAATATGCCCACAATTTTCAACAGCGTTTTGGGCGGAGTAATATAGCAATAGCTGTAAATAAACCAGCAATAGCAAAGCGGCGCAAAAGCGGAACCCACCTTTTCCACAGCCACCGCCGTCATGGCAGCCTCCACCGTAGGCGCGGTAAGCTCCAATATATACCCCACATTTTGTACCAGCGAGCCGCACATTGTGAGGATCAGCAGCTTCTGCTCTCTGGCGCCCTCCCCGTTAAGCAAAAGAAGCACAGCTATAACTGTCAGACATATGCCAAAGCATTCCAAGCCAATAATCAAATTTACCATATCGTTTCACCGTCCGCTTACAACTTAATCTATCATCCTGACAGCCTTCCGTGGATTACCACAGGCATTACGCCCTGCCGCTTATACCGCCAGAAAGAATTTCACCAGAAAAATTGCGGAAAGCACATAGGTCAATACGGATATTTCCTTGGCTTTTCCGGTAAAAAGCCTGATGACCGTGCAGGCTATCAGTCCGATGCCGATGGCATGCCCGATGGAGCCGGATACAGGCATGGCAATCAGCATAAGCGCCACAGGCACAACCTCGCTCATATCGTCAAAATGAACGTTTTTCAGCCCTGTAAGCATGAGCACACCCACATAGATCAGTGCAGAGGAAGTAGCTGCCGCAGGGATGACCGCCGCAATGGGTGCAATAAACATGCAGGCAAGAAATACGATGCCTGTGGTCAGCGCAGTCAGACCCGTGCGTCCGCCTGCCTCCACACCGGATGCGGACTCCACAAAGGTGGTAACCGTGGAGGTTCCTGTGGCAGAGCCCACCACCGTACCCACGGCATCGGCAAACAGCGCCTCTTTCATCTTGGGCATCTTTCCGTCCTTGTCAAGCATACCCGCCCGGCTGGCGGTTCCCACCAGGGTGCCGATGGTATCGAACATATCTATAATACAAAAGGTAACGACCAATGTAATAACGGTAAACCAGCCCACCTGGGCAAAGCCGCTGAAATTAAACTTAAACAGAGTGGTGTCTGCCATATCCGCAAAGGGCGGCACAAAAGACGCTTCTGTCAGGGACGCAAAGGGATTCGTATGCAGGAAAACCGCCTGCCCTGCCCAGTTGACAACGCTTGCCGCCAGCATGCCCAGAATGACGCATGCCTTAACGCCCTTCTGCGCCAATATGATAATGACAAAGAGGCCGATAAACATAGTCACGACAGTCAGCACCATCTGAGGATAGACGTCTCCCATGGTTTTCTTTGTCAGTCCGGCCGTCAGAGATCCGAAGAAATCCCGCATCACAAAATAGGAATTATTGCCCAGCCGCTGGCCGTCCGCGCTGAAAAACTCCTGCGCAAAATTCTGTACTCCCGCGTTGGAGCCCAGACCGATATTCATCAGCATCATGCCTATGGCGGGAGCAATTCCCAGCCTGACCCCAAGAGGAATCGCATCCACGATCTTTTCCCTGACATTCAGGACAGAGAGGATGATAAAGACGACGCCTTCCACAAGAATAATACAGAGCGCCGCCTGAAAGGACTCCAGATAGGTCATTCCGGTAATGCTTACAATATTTGCCACCACAACGGCAAAGAAGCTGTTCAGGCCCATGCCGGGCGCCATTGCAAAGGGCTTGTTAGCGGCAAATGCCATCACGAACATACCGATGGCAGAAGCGATACATGTGGCGAGAAATACCCCGTTCCACAGGGGCGCTTCGCCGTCCGCTCTAAAGTTTGTGAGCAGATTGGGGTTCAGGGCGATGATATACGCCATCGTCATAAAGGTGGTAAGACCGGCAACTATTTCCGTTCTAACCGTGGTTCCGTTTTCCTTCAGCTTAAAAATCTTCTGCAGCATTCTTTTTCCCTCCTCGTAAAAATCTGCGGCATTATACGCTCAGAATACGCTTCACAATTCTTTCGCACTCGCCATAAATTCTGTCTACGCTCTCTCCCACAAAGAAATCTCCGTTCCGATACAGAACCCGCCCGTTTATCATGGTCATACAGACATTGGACTTACTGCAGCTGTAGACAAGGTTTCCCTGAATATCGTGCAATGGCTGCATATTGGGCTGATAAAGATCGATCATAATGATGTCCGCCTGCTTTCCCTTGGCAAGCACATCGCATTTGGGCAGACACATGACCTTCGCCCCGTCCGCGGTGGCCATCCGCAGAACCTTCTCCGCGTCAAGGCTGGCGGCATTCTCCTCCCTCATTTTGCTCAGGCCCGCCACCAGAAACATTTCCCGAAACATATTGAGGCTGTTGTTGCTGGCCGCCCCGTCCGTCCCGATCGCCACGGGAATCCTTCTTCGCGTAAATTCCGCAACAGGACAAATACCGCTTGCCAGCTTCAGGTTAGAGGCGGGATTGGTTATCACGCTCAGCCGCCTTCGGCTGAACACGTCGATATCGTCGCTTGTCATGTGGACGCAGTGAAACCCTCCTCCGCCAAAATCAAAAATACCCATGGTTTCCAAAAATACCGCCGGCGTCATACCGTATTTTGCCCTGCACTCCTCCACTTCCCTCCGTGTTTCCGCCAGGTGCGTAAATACGGGCGCATGGTATTTGTGCGCCAGCTGAGCCACATGATAGAGAAGCTCCTTGGAGCAGGTATATTCCGCATGGAAGCCAAGCTGATAGCTGATCAGCGAATTTTTCCTGTTCCATCTGTTGTACTGCTCCTCCATCTTTTCAACGGAAGATGTGAAATCGTTCAGGCCGCTTGTGAGGACGCAGCGCATTCCCGTGTCCAGGCAGGCCTCCGCAGTGCTGTCTGAGGTCAGGTACATGTCGAAAATCGATGTAATGCCCGAGGTCAGATATTCCAGAACCGCAAGCCTGGTCAAATAAAAGATGTCCTCCTCCGTAAGCTTTTTCTCCGCGGGAAAAATCTTTTCCGTCAGCCACTTGTCAAGAGGAAGATCGTCCGCATAGGATCTCAAAAACACCATGGCGGAATGTGTATGCGCGTTTTTAAAACCGGGCATCAGAAGGTTATCCCGGCAGTCGATTTCCCCGTCCCATGCGATCTTCGGAAAATCCTTCATGTCTTCCTTTTTAAGCTCGTCCGAATTCACCACACAGGCTATCTTGTCGTTCTTCACCCATATCTCGCCGCGAAACATGGGCCTTGCTTTTTCCATTGTTAATATTCTGGCATTATATAGTCTGATGTTCACTGAATTGACTCTCCTCCAAATCCGTATGGCAGCAAGTCCCCCAACCGGTACTCCCTGTAATCGGTTACGCTTTTTGCCACAATCACTATAAGCTCCCCGCCGGCAAACTCCTGCATGACCTGCCGACATATGCCGCAGGGATAAGCATAATCTACAGGCTCGGCGCCCTCCATGCCCCCGGCAATGGCAATGGCGGTAAAATTTCTCCGTCCCTCGCTGACCGCCTTGAAAATCACCGTCCGCTCCGCGCAGTTGGTGGCTCCGTAGGAGGCGTTTTCTATGTTGCCTCCCTGCAGAATGTCTCCCTCCGCCGTCAGCAGCGCCGCTCCCACCGTATAGCGGGAATACGGGGCATAGGCAAATCTTCTCGCGTCAAGCGCCGCCCGGACCAGCCGTTCCGTGCATTCCGACTGTCCCTTTTTTTCTGGTTTTGTATTCATATTTTTTCACATTCCGTTTCAAGCTAAAATAACGCCAGTTTTTTTACCGTTTCCGTCACAAGCCTTTTAAAGTCAGGCGCGGTCCTGTCAGCCGCCTCCTGGACCTCCTCATGTGTCAGAGGGCTTGCTGTCATCCCCGCTGCCAGATTACAGATACAGGAAATACCGCAGATTTTCATGCCCATATGGTTTGCGGCAATCGCCTCCACCACCGTGCTCATGCCCACGGCATCACAGCCCAGGGTGCGAAGCATGCGTATCTCCGCCGGAGATTCAAAGGAGGGCCCTGTCAGCTGTGCGTAAACACCCTCCTGAAGGAAAATTCCGTTCTCTCTCGCCGCACTGATGATCGCCTTCCTAAGCCCGGGGTCATACACCTGGCTCATGTCCGGAAAACGTGTGCCCAGCTGGTCAATATTCGGACCGATCAGAGGGTTGGGCGCAAACACCGAGATATGGTCTTTTATCATCATCAGGTCGCCCGCATGAAACGACGTGTTCACTCCGCCCGCCGCATTCGTCAGCAGGAGAATTTCCGCCCCCATCAGCCGCATCAGCCTTGTGGGCAGCACCACATCGCTTATGGGATAGCCCTCGTAAAAATGCACCCTGCCCTTCATGCATACTACCGGAACCTTATCCACATATCCGAAAATAAATTTTCCCGCGTGTCCCGGCACCGTGGATACGGGGAAGCCGTCGATTTCGCTGTAGGAAAGCTCGCTTTCCACGCTGAGGGACTCAGCGTAATCTCCCAGCCCCGAACCCAGGACAATTGCAACCTTGGGCATAAAATCCGTCTTTTTCCTCACACACTCATAACAGTGCCGCAGCTTTTCATAAACGCCTGTAACTCCGCTCATCCGTGTCCTCCTCATTCCTGTGGCTTCTCTATTTATTTTTTGCATAAATTGATCACAAAATCATTAAATTATTTCTCTTTTCGGAAAAATGTCACAATTCTTAAGCCTGCTGAATTATTCTTAATTCTGCTTCTTAATAATTTCAAATTAATTATACAAAATGTCATATTAAAATGCAATTCTTTTGTTTTCAATTATAATCAGCCGTGCCTTTTTATTCCTCCTGACAAAGCTGCTCAAATTATATAACATATATTATTTAATAAACTTGCCGGTAATAGGAATGCACACATTTAACAAAAACACTTGTTATCAATTCTTCTGCACATATTTTGTTTTTGTTTTCAAAAAAAGGGGAAGCCCATACTATATATGGCTTCCCCAAACCTTTAAATAATTATGCAGACCATTCCGCCGTTGCTGTCATTGACAATTTTCTGCATTGTATCCTGCAGCTTTAACTGGCTCTCCTCTCCGATCACGGCTACTTTTGCAGTTATTCCGTCATTCACCAGCTGCTCCACCGTTTTTCCGAAAATATTGGTGTTCCAGATTCCGCTTTCCATATCAGCCTGATTGATAAACCGGATCAGATCCTCCGCCTGCTCCTCCGTTCCCACGATAGGCGCTATCTCCGTTTCTATGTTGGCGCGGATCATATGAATGGAAGGGCTGGATGCCTTGATCTTGACGCCAAACTTGTTGCCGTGCTTAATAAGCTCAGGCTTTTCCAGAACAATTTCCTCCTTATCCGGAGTCACCACGCCATATCCTTTGATACGAACCATATTCACGGCATCCAGCACCTTGGTATATTCGTGCTTCATCGCCGCAAAATCCTTCAGCCTGCTGATAAGCTGGTATTCGTCCGTAATGCTTTCCCCTACCATCTCCGTCAGCATCTCGTAATAATAAGACTCCTCCACATCTATGGTAATACGGATAATTCCGTCGGCAAGGCTGACCGTGTCGGTCTTACACCGCCTTATGTACTCGCTCTCCAGGGCTACGGGCTTCTCCAGCACGTCCCGGATGGTATTGTACTCCTTCATCAGGGACCTGGCCTTCTCCACCATATCCTGCTTCATCCGGTTATCCATGGACAGCATTTCCACCCACTTGGGCATATAAAATTCCAACGCTGATATGGGGAACTCATAAAGCACATTCTCCAGCAGCATGTTGATGTCCTCTTTCTTCAGCTGTTCACAGTTTACCGTGACGGCAGACACCTGATACTTGTCGCTGATTTCCTTCGCCACCCGTTTCGCGTCCTCGGAATAGGGCTTCTGGCTGTTTACCAGCACAAGAAAGGGTTTTTTCAGCTTCTTCAGGGCAAGAATCGTCTTTTCCTCCGCCTCCATATAGCTGCTTCTGGGAATCTCCCCAAAACTGCCGTCCGTAGTGACGACCAGCCCTATGGTGGAATGATCGTTCATCACCTTGTCGGTACCGATTTCCGCCGCCTGGGTAAAGGGAATCTCATAGTCAAACCACGGCGTTTTTACCATGCGCTCCACATCTTCTTCCATGTGCCCCGCCGCTCCGTCCACCATGTAGCCCACACAGTCGATCAGCCGTACCGACACCGGAATATCTCCGTTTAACGTCACCTGCGCCGCCTCGTTGGGGATAAATTTGGGTTCTGTGGTGGTAATGGTCTTGCCGCCCGCGCTCTGGGGCAGCTCATCCTGAGCGCGTACCCTCGCATGCTCATCCTCCATGTAAGGCAGCACCATCTCCTCCATAAACCGCTTGATAAAGGTGGACTTGCCCGTGCGCACCGGTCCCAGCACGCCTATGTAAATTTCTCCGTTGGTTCGTTTTTGTATATCGCGGTAAAGGTCATAGGTATTCGCTGCATATTCCATATATTAAGCCTCCTGCTATTTGCCTGCTTAATATATATGCAGGCAAAACCCTTCTCATGACAAAAAAATAATTTATTTCTCCATTGAGAAGCACCCAGAGCCGCAAAAAAACGTAATTGAAACAATACAGAAAAAACAGTGCTGATTTTACATCAAAAAGGGAACCGCCCCGCGGCATGCTGCTTTTGCTTAAAGCGGCTTGCCCTCAACGGACCCGATTCCCTTTTTTGGTTCCTATATCGTCATGCTTGAATCATTGACTTTAAATGCAATTTAATTTCTTTAAATATTTTAGTATCGTTTATTTCTTCAATACTACCCTCTTATAACTTTTCTTACCGCGTCTGACAACGATTCCCTCGCCGGACAGCTGCTCCAGAGTGAATGTGACCTTGACATCGCCCACCTTCTCGTTATCCACGGTGACGCCGCCCTGTTCCACCGCACGTCTGGCATCAGAGCGGGACACGTTCAGCCCTGCCTTCACCAGCACGCTCAAAATATCGATGGTCCCGTTCTGGAAATCGCTTTCCTCCAGTTCACATACAGGCATATTCTCAGAGTCTCCGCCGCCTCCAAACAGCGCTCTGGCGCTCTCCTGCGCCTTGGCCGCCTCCTCCTCTCCGTGTACCATCTTGGTAAGCTCGAAGGCAAGGATCTCCTTTGCCTGATTCAGCTGGCTGCCCTCCCACGCATCCATCTCCTCTATCTGCTCTAAGGGAAGGAAGGTCAGCATCCGCAGACCCTTCATCACATCCGCATCATCCACGTTTCTCCAGTATTGGTAAAACTCGTAGGGAGACGTTTTCTCCGCATCCAGCCACACGGCGCCCTTCTGGGTCTTTCCCATCTTGTTTCCCTCGGAATTCAAAAGAAGCTTAATGGTCATGGCATAAGCGTCCTTTCCCAGCTTCCTGCGGATCAGCTCTGTGCCGCCCAGCATATTGCTCCACTGGTCGTCGCCTCCGAACTGCATATTGCAGCCATATTTCTCGTACAGACACAGGAAATCGTAGCTCTGCATGATCATGTAGTTAAACTCAAGAAAGCTTAACCCCTTCTCCATACGCTGCTTATAGCACTCCGCCGTGAGCATGCGGTTCACGGAAAAATGCGCCCCGATATCCCTGATAAACTCCACATAATTCAAATTTCTCAGCCAATCCGCATTGTTTACCAATATCGCCCTGGAATTCCCTCCGTCCGCCGTCTGACCGCTTCCGGATTTCTCCCTGCCGGCGTCCGCGCCGTCCTCAAACTCAATAAAACGGCTCATCTGCTTTTTAAAGCATTCACAGTTATGATCTATGGTCTCCTCTGTCATCATGGTGCGCAGGTCCGTCCTGCCGGAGGGGTCTCCGATCATGGCGGTGCCGCCGCCAAGCACAGCGATAGGCTTGTTGCCTGCCATCTGCAGACGCTTCATCAGACACAGTGCCATGAAATGCCCCACATGAAGACTGTCCGCGGTAGGGTCAAAGCCGATGTAAAACACCGCCTTCCCATTGTTGATCAGCTCCTTGATCTCCTCCTCGTCGGTGAGCTGCGCCAGCAGCCCACGCGCTTTTAACTCGTCAAATACCGTCATTTTCCTGTTCTCCTTTTCTATTGTTGCCCTGACCCCAAAAATCCGCAAAAAAAGTCCCGTTCTCTCTGCCAACGACAGAAAGGACGAGACTCATAAGCCCGTGTTACCACCTTTTTTCCCACAGAATTCACATTCTGCGGCTCAACAAGTATCCAGAGGAACGTTTCATTCCAATAATACCCTTGACCGATATCGGGGTCCGCCGTCAAAGCCTACTCTGCGGCACATACCGCATTTGGGTTTGCTGCTCCGAGATGTATTTCCCCTTAAGCTTTTCGCGCCTCTCACCTGCCGGCTGCTCTCTGTGAAAAGTGAATTAAAGGTACTTCTTCTCTTCATCGCATTCACGCATATTGTACAAACATTTCATGAAATGTGGCTTTATTATACAGAGGCCGACCGGGATTGTCAAGTGTTTTATTGTAAAAATTTTTCCAAAATTTTCAGAAACAACTTTTATTTAAGGAATAAAAGATCCTCCTGCTTTTTCTTCTATTCAATCAGGTACAGAGACACTATGCTCTGCAGGATATCCGCCACCTCCTCAGCGGATTTCTGACCCTTAAAGAAAGGCTCGACCTCCTCGGACCAGATTGAAAGCAACGTAAAATCTGTTTCAAAGACCGATCTGTAAGAATTGTCGATTATACGGAGAACAGCCTGCTTATCCTCCTCTGTAAAGCCCTTATACCCATCTTCTCTTCTCTCTTTGGTATAGGGGTTTGTACTGTGTGTATAATAGTCATCCGGACCCGCCACATAATCCACATTAGCCTGCAGGCCCCGCTCAAGCGAGTCCTTTCTCACCGGAAACATCATACCTATCGGCGAACTGTAACCCTGAATATAGTTTGGCGGCATCGGCTGCTGATATTCCTCGGAGACCAGATATTCCAAAAACGCCCAGGCGCCCTCTTTGTTTTTGGCACCGGCATTCATGCCATATTGCTGGAAATTAAACCCCATCTCATATTGCAGACTTCCGTCAGCGGTTGGATATCCGGCAATTTCATAGCTGTCGCCAAAGGCTTCCTGAATATCCAGATAGGTACTCATCCCCAAGCTCATTACAATCGCTACATTCATGGACAGATAAGTTTTCCCACGGATCAGTTCAGCCCTTGTGGCATCCTTGTCCACTGCCTCATAGCTGTAATCGCTCAACGCTTTTAAATCTTTCAGCAGAGCAATAAATTCATCGCTGTCAAAGCTGCAGCTCCTGTTATCCCAGTCAATAAAGGCCGCCATATATTCCCTCAGCTCCGACAGAATCTGCGCGGTGGGGTTCTTGATCTGGGCATTCAGCATACAGCCCGGATTTTTCTTCCCCAGTTCAATGTAATCCCTCCCGCTCCACGCGCCATCCTTTGTATGACCCTTTTCTACAAGAATTCCGTAGCAGCAAAAGCTTGGAAACAAAAAATACAGCTTATCATCCACGCTTCCCGCACGCCAGACAGCATCCACAATATCTTCCCTGTTTACTGCACTGCTGCGCTCAAAGTAAGGAGTCAGATCCTCCAAAACGCCCTGAGCCACAAGCAAATCCCCGCTGACACCCAGAAACAGGTTGTACAAATCCGTACCCTGCTTTCTGGCAATATCCAAAAGAAAATGGTCATAGCTTCCGTATACCTCAATACTGACAAAATACCGCTCTTGTGCCTTATTGAAAGCATTGACAGCCTGATACATGGGCGATTCGGCATTTACAGCGCCAAAAGTGCCCAGAGTAACGACTTGCCTTCCCTCCGGGACAATCTGCGCGGGCATGGGAACACGCAGCTGTTCTTCCGGATCGACAGGATGGGGGGATTGGGCCGACTCCCCAACGCTTCCAAGCCCTTCGCCGCTTTGAACTTCCGGATTTCTGTCCCGTTTGTCCGCTCCACAGCCGGAAAAGCAAAGACAGCAGGATAAGACACATATAGCCGCTGTTTTAAAAAACCTTGTCATTCTCTCATCCCTTTGACCTCTCCAAAACTTCATCTCAAGGTTGCGTAGGGCTTGTCAAAGCCGCAGCATTGCCAATAAAAGGTATTGTAATCATCCGAATCCACAAAGCCGCAGTCCACGCATTCATAGTGGATAATATAATGCCTTACCATTTCCAGGTCCGAACCAAACCTAAAATGCTCACAGTCACGATCTGAGCCGGAGGGGTAGCTGCCCATATATTCTTCACTGACCCAAACAGACCCGTCACCGCATATTCTGCACGGATCAGAATCGATTCCAATGTAATGTATATCGCCGGCCAACACGGACATACAGCTCGCAGCGCCAATCGCCACCCCTGCGGCTGCAGCAGCAATTTTCTTTGAAAGATTTTTCCCAGACATAATTTCTCATCCTTTACTTTTTATTTTATAGAATTGCCGCGCGCTATTATCTATATGTCTTAAGTTTATCACACTACTCGTTTGTTGTCAATAGATCCGCAAAAAAATATTACATTAATGAAAACATCTCAGAAACCGGTTCAGACCGTCCACCGTCAG
>ERZ808051.502-NODE-502-length-41657-cov-5.710029_pt1 | contig 41657 bp, 29 predicted proteins | sample MGYA00380199_ERZ808051 | MGnify/ENA primary metagenome ERZ808051 (study PRJEB31490, sample SAMN06133391) | mouse gut metagenome | isolation source: J11 | host: mice | place: China: Chengdu | collected 2015-05 ... | reverse complement strand
CAAGACCCTGAAGGAGGCCGTGTCCAAGGACGAGGCCGAGGAGCTGAAGAAGAAGATCGAAGAGGCCGGCGGCAAGGTGGAGCTGAAGTAATTCATCGCTCCTGCTGCCGGCGGCAGCGCACGCGGCGGTCTCAAATCATGACTATGACCGGAAAAGAGGCCTGTGGAGCTGATCCACAGGCCTTTTTTTGTGCGGGCCGTTTTGGAGGGAATGCGGATGACGCCCTTTGGCCCCCTTGCCGCGGCTATGGGGCAGCCGCTTCGGCGGGAGCTGTGGCGCTGGCTCGGCCCGGACTTTCATAAGAAATGGACCGAACCGAAAAAATGGTGTTGACAAAGGGGCGGAGCGGGTGTATACTTATCACATCAAAATAATTTGATGTGAGGTGCTTGTATGGACGCCCATCAGGAGAGCGCAAAGGTTTTCAAGGCCCTGTGCGATCCCAAGCGCCTCGCCATTCTGGAGCAGCTGCGCAGTGGCGAGAAGTGCGCTTGTGTTTTGCAGGAGCCGCTGGATCTTACGCAGTCGGGCCTGTCCTACCACATGAAAATTCTGTGTGACTCTGGGCTTGTGGAGAGCAGGCAGAAGGGCAAATGGACCCATTACCGGCTGAGCAGGACGGGGCGGGACCGGGCGGTGGAGCTGCTGCTGGCCATTGCCACACCGGACGCGGACCGGCAGGACGGCTGCCCCTCATGCGGACGGTAAACGCCATCGGGACGGATGGCGTTTTTCTCAGCACAACACATCAAGATATTTTGATGTGATATCCGATCAATGGGAAGCGAGGGTTCTCTATGGGGGTATGGCGGTTTATCCAGGACCAGGTGCTGGGCATGAGGTGGCTCAACGGGCTGATTGGACAGGGGCTTTCCATGCTGGGGGTGGACGTGGGGGAGCGGATTGGGGGAAGCGTCCAGTTTTTCCTCTATGACGTGCTGAAAATCACGATACTGCTCTGCTGCCTGATGTTCGCCATTTCCTATCTTCAAAGCTACTTCCCGCCGGAGCGAAGCAGGAGAATCCTAGGCAGGTTCCACGGCGTCGGCGCAAATGTCATGTCCGCGCTGCTGGGGACGGTGACCCCTTTCTGCTCCTGCTCGTCCATTCCGCTGTTTATCGGTTTTACCGGCGCCGGGCTTCCGCTGGGGGTCACATTCTCCTTTTTGATCTCATCCCCCATGGTGGACCTGGGCAGCCTGATCCTTCTGATGAGCATTTTCGGCGCGAACGTCGCCGTCATCTATGTGGCGGTGGGTTTGGTGATCGCCGTGGCGGGGGGCGCCCTGATTGAAAGGCTGCACATGGAGCCCTATGTGGAGGAGCTGGTCCGCGGTGCCGGCAGGGTGGATTTGGAGTCCCCGGCATTGACCGTGCGGGAGCGGGCGGGGTTTGCCCGGGAGCAGGCGGCCTCCACATTCAGAAAGGTGTTCCCCTATATTCTGGCCGGTGTGGGCATCGGCGCGGTGATTCACAACTGGATTCCAGAACGCTGGATTGAAACCGTTCTGGGCGGCAGCAATCCCTTTGGAGTTGTCCTGGCCACGCTGGTGGGCGTCCCCATATACGCCGACATTTTCGGCGCCATTCCGGTGGCGGAGGCCCTGCTCGATAAGGGGGCGCAGCTGGGCACAATCCTGTCCTTTATGATGGCGGTCACAACGCTGAGCCTGCCGTCCCTGATCATGCTCCGCAAGGCCGTAAAACCGAAGCTGCTGGCGCTGTTCGTCGGGATCTGCACCATCGGCATAATCCTGGTCGGTTATCTGTTCAACGCACTCCAATTTTTGCTGATATAAAGAGTTAGGAGGAATCAATGATGGGACTGTTTGGTAAGAAGAAAGACGGGTCAAACTCCTGCCGCCGCGGCGCTCCGGAGAGGGCGGCGCGGGGAGAGGCGGCAAAGCCCGCCGCCGGGGTCAAGGTGCTGGGGGGCGGCTGCGCCAAATGCGGCGCGCTGGAGGAGTCCGTCCGGGCCGCGCTGGCGGAGCTGGGGATGGATACAGCGGTTGACCACGTGACGGACTTTGCGCAGATTGCCGCTTACGGGGTCATGACCACCCCGGCGCTGGTGATAGACGGGAACGTGGTGTCCTGCGGCAGGGTCCTCAAAAAGGATGAGGCGAAAGCGGTCATTCAGAGGGTGCGGGCAGGGGGCTGAGGGGGGAGCCGGGTTCAGGCGGCCGCCCAGACATTCCGGAGAACGGCGGAAACAACCCACCGGTTGGCCCGGTCGTTTCCGACGCAGGTGGAGAGCGTCAGAACCTGATCCCCGGCGCTGGGGTTCAGGCCGGTGTCAATCACGGAGTTGTCCAGACACCACTGGAAAAATTCGTTCTCCAAATGTTTTTCTTCCAGGTCCAGCCGGTATACAATGCTTTTGATGCCGGCCTTTTGTGCGGAAAAAATGTCATAACGGTATATGGCGCCGCCGGCCGCCAGGTATATGCTGGGATGTTCGCGCAAATAGTCCAGGCTGTTATAGTATTTCAGACTGCCGAACATAGAGTCGTTTCGCATCTGGTGAGCGTAGACAATGGTGTGGAAGTCGGACAGATCCCGGCTGTTGGTGACCTCCAGAAACACCGCGCCTCCGATGCTGGCCTCCCGCTTCCAGCTGTGGGACAGATAAAACTGGTTGTCGGCCCCCTGAACCAGCGGGTAGGACAGCTCTGTGCCGGGGATGGTAATCCAGCCCACCACGTCCTCATTGATGTTCTGGAGGGCCTCCAGGTCGATGGACAGCAGTTCGGCGGCCTCTTCGGGCAGGGACTCCGGCTGCTCTGAGGCGGAGGCGGCCGCGGAGGGCTGGGGGGCTGCGGAGGGCTGGGGGGCCGCGGAGGGCTGGGGGCCCGCGGACCGGCGGGGGGCGGCTTCCTGACGGTTCAGGCCGGCAATCCGGGCGGCCTCAAGGCTGTCCGCGTCGATCTGCCGGTACTGGAGCTGCTGCCGGACCGTCATGGCGGCGCTGAACAGGAATACTGCCAGCAGGATGATCAGGATTGGGGTTTTTATGTTCTTTGCCTTACTCATCGTGTCTCGCTCCGTTTCAAAAACAGATCAAATGAAAGTGCGGCCCGGTTGCCCGGGCCGCACTTCGCTGGGGATGAGAAATTACAGGGCTTTATCCTTGTTCTTTTTGTCCAGAAGGGCCAGCCACATCAGCCCAATTCCGGACAGCGCGGCAAGAATTCCCCAGGTGTGGGAATTGTCGCCGGTCTGAGGCACGTCGGCCAGAGGAGTGTCGGGGTCCTCAAGCTCCATCTCTTCCAGCTTTTCCGGCTCTTCGGGCTTTTCAGCCAGGGGAACCTCGGGGTCGTCGATCTCTACGGGGTTCTCGTCCAGAGGAACGTTGGGATCGTCCACATCCACCTCGTTGTTCTCGGTCTCGGTCTCCTCGTCAACGGGCTGGGTCTGCTCGGGCGTGGAAGTGGGCTCAGGATCGGTGCTGGGCGTGGGGGTGGGCTCAGGGTCGGTGTCAACGGGGCGCGTGATGCGGTGATGGCAATCCAGGCAGAAATTCTCCTCCAGGTTGCTGTTATCCTTGGTCACGGCCCAATTGGCATCGTCGTACCTGTGCTCACCCGTCAGCACCTCGTGGGTGTTGTCGCGGGTGCACACTTTGATGTGCACGCTGTCGTCCTTGTCCTGCCACTCCTGACCCTCGTAATCGTGGGAGATGGGATCAAGCTTGACGGTCCACTTTTCGCCGCACTTGGGATCGGTGCATTCGTAGTACTCATAACCGTAGTCCTCGGGACCGCAGCTCGGATCCTTTTTGTCAATCAGCTTACCGGTGCAATCGCCGTTCAGGGGCGGGCAGATCTTGATGGAGAGAACGCTGTTGCATTTCTCGCAGCAGACATACATCCTGCCGGCCTGCTTGTGGGTCGCGTGGACAATTTCCTGCTCATACGTGCTGTAATCGCTGTGCTTGCATGTGCTGTCCAGGGGCAGGTTGTCGTTCTTGTAATTTCTGACAGCGTGGCAGTAGTCGCACTCATCCCAGCTCTCGCCGGATTCGCCCGTTTTGGGGGAGAAACTGTGCTTGCCGTCCGGGGAATCCTCGCACTCTCTGGGAGTGCCCTCCAGCTTGGTGTAACCGCACAGGCCGCACTTGTACCACTTTGCTCCGGTGACTTCATCGGTCTTGACCAAGTCCAGTTTGCAGGGCGCTGAGTCCTGCTGAGGAATGATCTCGCCGCACTGACAGATCTGTGTGACCATATGCGTCCCATCGTTGTTGGGGTGGTAGGCAAAGGTGTGCTCGTGGGTGTTGATCAGGCCCTTTGCGCCGCACTCACACTGCCCGATGCCGGGCTCGCTTGTCGGCACAAAAGTGCAAGACTCCTGCCAGAAGGATCCACAGTCAGCACATACTATGGTATGAATGCCATTACCATACTGGGCCTTGCTGGTATTGGGATGGGTGCACTGGGAGCACTTGTTAACATGCTTGCCGTTCTCTCCGCCGCACTCCGGGCACTTTTCGGGCTGAGCGCCCTCGCCGCTGACCTCGTTGTTGTCCTCGACTTTGCTATCCTCGTTGTTGTCCTCGCCGCTGACCTCGTTGTTGTCCTCGACTTTGCTATCCTCGCTGTTGTCCTCGCCGCTGACCTCGTTGTTGTCCTCGACTTTGCTATCCTCGCTGTTGTCTTCGGTCTTGCTATCTTCCTTGTCATCCTTGCCCTTGTCATTGTCTTTGTCACTATCGGTGTAATACATGCAGTCAGTGGCATGATAGGGGCTCGTGTAGTGGCAGAGCGAGCACACGCCGTCCGATGCGAAGGCGTTGAGGGACAGCATGCCCACGCACATGGCGAAGGCCAGCAGGACAGCGAGTCCGCGTTTGCATAAATTCTTCATTTCAATACTTCCTTTCTTTGCAATATCGGACGCAAAGGGGTCCGGTAACCGAACGAACGTAGGGCGTTGCTTCCTCATCCCCCGATCCGGGGGCCAGACGGCCAGCGCGCCCCTTAGCCTCTGGTTTTGCGTCCCGGCGTTTCCGCCGGTTTGCCGTGCAACCGAACGAGCACAGTGCGCAAGTGCACCAAGCCTCTGGCTTTGCGTCCCATCGTTTCCAATGGTTTGCCAATATTGCAGCCCGGCGAGCATGGCGCAAAACGTCGCGCTTTAGCCCCGTAGCTTTGCGTCCCACGGTTTCCCATGGTTTGCCCGATGCCTGCGCTGTCCCCCGCCGCCACAGGCACGGGTGGCGGCAGGGCAGCCCCAGGGCGGGACCGCCTCGTACATCATGTTGGCTCCCTCCTTTCCTGCGCCGGACAGCGGCTCAACGAGTCAAAGAGGCGGCTTGTTCGCATGATACCACTCCAGGAAGCTGTCGTGCATTTCCTCCCCCCGCCTCCGGGCCAACACGGCGTCCTGCTGGTTGTCGAAGGAGCCCAGATGGTAGGTCTTGCCTTTGAAACAGATCTGGGCCACCCATTTTTCCCGCTGCTGGTTCCAGTGTACGCCGGTGAAGCCGCTGGTGTTGTTGGAGTTGAGTTTGTTTTTCCGCGCCTCCAGAAGGGTTACGGAGGTGCCGTCAACCAGCTTCAGGTTCTCCCGGTAGATTTCCGCCTGGAGGCAGCCGCAGCTCCTGGTTTTCCCTGTCTGAAGCAGAGTTTGGCCCACCACCGTCTCCCGGCCGCAGTCGCACAGGCATTTCCAGCGGTGCATACCGGCCTGTTTTCCCGCGTAATCCGTCACGGTCAGCCGGCCGAACCGCTTGCCGATGAAGTCCTTCCGGGCCGGATGGCTCAGGCAGCCGCAGCTTTTCCGATACCCGGACGTCAGCTGGTGCAGCGAAACACAGACTGAGCCGCCGCAATCGCAGGCGCACCGCCACACGGCCGAGCCGCCGACGGCCTCTCCGGTGGGGGCTACGGCGACCAGCTTTCCGAACCGCATCCCGGAGATGTCTTTCCGGCCCGGCTTGACCTTGGAGAGGCACCCGCAGTCGCTCACGGCGCCGCGCTGCAGGCAGCGGGTATCCAGCAGCGCCTCCCCGCCGCAGTCGCAGCGGCAACGCCAGACCACGTATCCATTTTTGCGCTGCTCCGTCGGGGCAGCCACGGTGAGGCGGCCCACTCGGACGCCTACGGCAATATGGGCCCGTGGGGACCCGTTTTTTCCGCCTTGACCTGGTTTCTGTTCAAGAGAAGAGATCATGATTTTCTGCACCGCTCCATCTTGTCAAAAGGTGTACGTTTTCGCAATCATCTTAAGCCTTCTTCTTAATAAAAGGATACCATAAAAATAGATAATTTTCAATATATTTGACCAACTTTTTTCTGTTTCCTCTCAACTTACGAAAACGTACACTTTTCTAATGAAATATTTGGATCAAAGGGATTGCCCTTTCCATAAAGTTCCGCTTGATGTTGGAGGACCAAATGAGATAAAGCGGGCCGGAATGTACCGTGCCGCCGCGTTGCTGCGCCGTTCCTAAGGAGGCCCCCGCCACCATCGTGGAGCGCGCCAGCGGGGTGGCCCGGGGCAGCGTTGCCCGGGCGCTGGAGGCCTTCCGGGACGGCCCATCCTGACCGTTCCGGACATTTGGTTGAAACATAAACAAAACGCCCGCCATGATGAAAATTTGATCATGGCGGGCGTTCTGTTTATTGTGAAAAGGGGGAGACTATCCTATGATGAGCCCATCAAACAGAGAACCGAACCGGTTCGGGAAAGGATGTTATTGATGTATTATTCCAGCGGCAACTACGAGGCCTTCGCCCGCCCCCGGAAACCTGAAGGCGTGGATCACAAGTCGGCCTATCTCATCGGCACCGGCCTGGCGGCGCTCACCGCCGCCTGCTACCTGGTCCGGGACGGCCAGATGAAGGGGGAGCGCATCCACATCTTTGAAAAAGACCCCACCCCCGGCGGCGCCTGCGACGGCTGGAAGTTTGAGAACGTAGGCTACGTCATGCGGGGCGGCCGGGAGATGGACAACCATTTCGAGGTCATGTGGGACCTGTTCCGCTCCATCCCCTCCATCGAGAACGAGGGGGTCAGCGTACTGGACGGATATCGAAAAGCTGCTGAAGGAATACCATGTGATCTGACCGCCGGGATACGGGGGCAGAGGGATGACGCCGGGAGACAAGTGAGTCTCCCGGCGTCATGTTTGCAGGTGGCGGACGCGTTCACGACAGCGGATGCCCGCCCTGAAGCGCCCGGAACTGGCTGGGCGCGATGCCGTATTCCCGCTTGAACGCCCGGAAAAAGGCGGAGTAGTCCGAAAAGCCCACCCGCTCGCTCACCTCGCTCAGCGGCAGGCCCTGGATGATCCATGATTTCGCCGCAATGAGCCGGCGCTGGATGACACAGCGGTAGAAGCCGGCCCCCAGCCTTTGGCGGAAAGTGTGGCTGATTTTGCTCTCGCTGACCCAGAAGTGCTTCGCGGTGTCCGCCAGGGTGATCGGCTCCCCGAGGTGGGCCTCGATATAGGCGAACACCCGCTCCAGCAGCTCCGGCTTTTCCGCCTGAACCAGGGGGGCGCCGCCGTTCCACGACAGGGCCCGGGCCAGCAGGGTGAGCAGCACCATGGTGGTTCCCGCCACGCAGGCCTCCCACCCCGGCGCACGGCGGAGCGCCTCCTCCACGGCGGCCTGGATATGCTCCCCCACCTCCTCCCAGGGGGTGCCCGCGGTGCGCAGCAAAAAGGGCGCCTCCCAGTCGATGGGGCGGGGAAAGGGGAAGGACAGGGCGGTTTGGGACATGAACTCCCGGCTCAGCCAGATCACATCCCGGCGGCAGGGCTCCGCCAGCTGGTCCGTCAGGAGGGGGCGGTGGTCCACGCCGGGGGGCGTGAACACCAGGTCCCCCCGCTGGAGGCGGTAGCGGCTGGGCCCCAGCAGATACTCCATGCCGCAGCTGTTGCGGCAGTAGAGCAGCTCGTAAAAACCGTGGCTGTGGAGGGGCACATGGCCGCCCTCGGCGCTCTCGTGGCGGTAGGCGTCCACAAAGCGGTGGGACATCTCCAGCTCCTGGTACATGTCGCCCCAGCTGGAGCCCCTGCCCTCCAGAGCCAGCCGCAGCCGTTCCCGCCGCTGGTCCGGGGAGTTGGCCGACAGGCGGCGCAGTTCGTCCAATTTCATAAGCACAGCCCACCTCTCTTACCAGCTTTTATGACAATTGTATCACACTTTGCGGGAATTGCAATCTTCTTTGCGAATATTGCAATATCAATTGCGATTTGCTTCTGATATCCTGAAATTGTAAAAGACCAGGGGCCGGGTTGGAAGCGGTCTGACGGTACAAAAGAAAAAGGAGCTGAGTGAGTATGCCGCAGTATCCCAATCTGTTCTCGCCCATTCGGATTGGCGGGACCACGGTGAAGAACCGTGTGTTCATGCCGCCGCTGTCCACCAACCTGGCGGACAAGGGCTATGTCACCGACGCGCTGGCGGCCCACTATGCCGCCCGGGCCAAAGGGGGCGTGGGCCTCATTGTCACCGAGGTGACCACGGTGGAGCCCGTGTATACCTATCTCCCCGGCGATATGTCCATCTGCGACGACTCGTACATCCCCGGCTGGGAGAAGCTCACCGCCGCCGTCCACCGCTACGGGGCGAAAATCCTGCCCCAGCTGTTCCACCCGGCCTACATGGCCTTTCCCATTCCGGGCACGCCCCGGTTCATCGCCCCCTCCAACGTGGGCCCCTACTACGCCAAAGAGGCCCCCAGGGCGGTGACGAAAGAGGAATTGCAAGTTATCATCCGCCAGTTTGGCGAGGCGGCAAAGCGGGTCCGGACCGCCGGAGGCGACGGGGTGGAGATCCACGCCGCCCACGCCCACGGCCTGCTGGGCGGGTTTCTGTCCCCGCTGTACAACAAGCGCGCCGATGAGTACGGCGGCGGCCTCGACGGGCGGATGCGCCTTACGCTGGAGGTCATCGCCGAGGTGCGCCGCCAGTGCGGGGAGGACTTCATCATCGACGTGCGCATCTCGGGCGACGAGTACACCGACGGCGGGCAGAACCTGAACGACGCGGTGTACGTGGCAAAGCAGCTGGAGAAGGCCGGGGCGGATTTCCTCCACGTCTCCGGCGGCACCACCGTCATGCGGGGCAGCTCCATCCCCGCCCCCGGCACGCCCATGGGCTCCCACGTCCGGCTGGCGGAGGAGATCAAAAAGCGCGTCTCCATCCCGGTGGCCACCGTGGGGCGCATCACCGAGCCCTGGCTGGCGGAGGAGCTCATCGCCAACGGCAAGGCGGACATCTGCATGATGGGCCGGGCCAATCTGTGCGACCCGGAGTTTGTAACCAAGGCCGCGGAGGGCAGGGAGGACGACATCCGGCCCTGCATCGGCTGCCTGCGCTGCCTCAACGGCATCATGTTCGGCAAGCGGGTGTCCTGCACGGTGAATCCCTCTCTGGAGCCGGACAACGAGGACACCCTTACCCCGGCGGAGGTCAAAAAGAACGTGCTGGTCATCGGCGGCGGCCCCGCCGGCATGGAGGCCGCCTTTGTTGCGAAGAAGCGGGGCCACCGCGTGGTGCTGTGCGAAAAGGACGGGGAGCTGGGCGGCCAGCTGCGCATTGCGGCTGTGCCCATCGCCAAGCAGGACTTGACCAAGGTCACCAAGTACATGGCCCGGAAGCTGGACCAGGCCGGGGTGGAGGTGCGGCTGAACACCCCGGTGACGGAGGAGCTGCTCCGGGGCGAGTTCGCCGGATATGAGGTGGTGGCCTGCGCCGGGGCAGCGCCCATCGTTCCGGAGGCGTTCACCGGGTTCAAGCAGGTGATGACGGCGGACGACGTGCTGGCCGGCCGGGCCTTCCCCGGGCGGAAGGTGGTGGTGCTGGGCGGCGGCGCGGTGGGCTGCGAGACGGCGGACTACCTGGCCCCGCTGGTGGACGACCTGTTCCCCCGCAACCGTGAGGTCACCGTGCTGGAGATGGCCCCCGGCGTCATGCTCACCGAGTCCGGCCCGGGCCGCAGCCTGCTGGTTCAGCGGATGCGGAAAAAGGGCGTGGAGCTCATCTGCGGCGCGAAGGTGGAGCGGGTGGAGGAAAACGCCATCGTCTACACCAGAGACGGGCAGGAGCACACCATTTCCGGTGCGGACACCCTGGTGCTGGCGGTGGGCTACCGCAGCGACCCCGCCCTGGAGACGCTGCTGAACGCCTGCGGCATGACCTGCCACATCATCGGCGACGCCCGGAAGCCGGGCAATCTGAAGGACGCCGTCACCCAGGGCTACGAAACCGCGAAAGAGCTGTAACACATATATTATGCCAGAAAGGATGAAGATCTATGGGTAAAAATTCCCCTCTGCTCCAGCCGCTGAAGGTGGGCGGCCACACGCTGAAAAACCGCATTATGTTCCCCCCTCTCACCACCGGCTATGAGGAGCGGGACGGCTCCATCGGCCCCCGGAGCTTCCATTTCTACGAGCGGCTGGCCAAGGGCGGCGTGGGTTACATCGCCATCGGCGACGTGGCCCCGGTGAACACCGCCTCCCCCACCCCCAAGCTGTGCGACGACAGCCAGATCCCCACCTTCCAAAAGCTGGCCGACGCGGTTCACGCCTACGGCGCCAAGCTGGCCGTCCAGATTTTCCACCCGGAGTACGACGTGCCCGGGGTGGGCCGGATGATTGTGGGCTCCATGATGGCGGGCAAGGCCGCCCAGGCGGCGAAAGAGGCCGGGGATATGGAGACGTTCCAGGCCAAGCTGGCCGAATCGGAAAAGCTGCGCGCCGAGGCCTACGCCAAGCTCCGCCACGATATGAAGAGCTTTGTGGACGAGGCCACGGTGGAGCAGCTCGACGGTATCAAGAAGGCCATGGCGGACTGCGCCCGCCGGGCGGCTCAGGCGGGGGTGGACGCCATCGAGATCCACGGCGACCGGCTGGTGGGCTCCCTGTGCTCCCAGCTCATCAACCACCGGCAGGACCAGTACGGCGGCAGCTTCGAGAACCGGGTGCGCTACGCGCTGGAGGTGGCGGCCGCGCTGAAGGAGGCCGCCCCCGGCCTGATTCTGGAGTACAAGCTGCCTATTATCACCGTCAACCCGGACGGCTCCCTCCGAGGCAAGGGCGGGCTGATGGCCGAGGAGGCAAAAAAGTTCGCCGTCCTGCTGGAACAGACGGGGGTGGACATGATCCAGGCCGCCCAGGCCAACCACACCGGCAACATGGGGGACACCATCCCGCCCATGGGCACGGTGCCCTACAACTGGACCCTGCCCGTGGCGGCGGAGATCAAAAAGCTGGTGTCCATCCCGGTGGCCACCGTGGGCCGGGTGGTCACGGTGGAGGCGGGCGAGGAGATTTTGAACGCCGGTCAGGCGGACGTGATCGGCTACGGCCGCTCCCTGCTCACCGATCCGGATATCGCGCTCAAGGTGGAGCGGGACGAGCCCATCCGCGCCTGCCTCAACTGCAACAAGGGCTGTGTGGACGCCATCCAGAACCGGAAATACATCTCCTGCGTCCTCAACGCGGAGAACGGCGACGAGGCCGCCATCTCCATCCGCCCGGGAGAAGGGGAGAAGAAGGTCGTCGTAGCCGGCGCGGGCATCGCCGGGCTGGAGGCCGCCCGGGTGGCGGCGAAGCGGGGATACTCTGTCACCGTGTACGACGCCGCGGACCAAATGGGCGGGCAGATCCTGCTGGCGGCGGCCCCTCCCAGAAAGTCGGAGATTCTGCGCTCGGTGGAGTATTATGAGAAGATCCTGCCCTCTCTGGGGGTGGAGATCAAACTGGGCCGGAGCTGCGGCGTGGACGAGATGAACGCCGCCGACGCCGTTATTGTGGCGGTGGGCGCCCAAAATATTACCCTGCCCGTGCCGGGGGCGGACGGGGCCAACGTGGTCTCCGCCTGGGACGTGCTGGCCGGGAAGGCCCGGGTGTCCGGCAAGTGCGCCGTCATCGGCGGCGGGCTGGTGGGCACCGAGACGGCGGAGTTCCTGTTGGAGCGGGACTGCCGGGTGGCGATTGTGGAGATGCTGGACCAGATCGCCGCCGGGGAGTCGTCCACCATTCTGCCCATCATCATGAGGGACTTCGCCGAGCATGATGTGGAGCAGTTCGTCAAAACCCAGGTGACCGCCATCACGCCCGGCGGGGTGGAGGCGGTGAATACCGAGACGAAGGAGGCCGTCTCCATTCCCTGCGACTGGGTGGTGATGGCCGTGGGCTCCAGAAAGGCGCCCTTCTCCACGGAGGGGGTCACGGTCCCGGTGAAGTTCGTGGGCGACTGCTCCGGCGAGCGCACCGCCAGCATCGCCGAGGCCGTTCGGAGCGGGTACTTTGCCGCCAATGAGATCTGAGGACTTTTTGGGAACAGCTGGGGCGCGGAGCGGAATTGCCTGCTGAGACAGCCCCCTCACACATTGACAAGGACGGGGCCGGACGGTTATAATAGAGCTGCATCTTGGAATGGGAAGTGTGTCTATGAGTCCATGTGTTACCATCATTGTTCCCATCTATAACGCTGAGGCCACGCTCCGCCGCTGTGTGGAGAGCGTATTGAACCAGGAGTTTTCCGACTTCGAGCTCATTCTGGCGGATGACGGCAGCACGGACGGCTCCGGAGCCATCTGCGACCGGTTTGCCCAGGCGGACGGGCGGGTGCGGGTCGTCCACAAGGAGAACTCCGGGGTGTCCGACACCCGGAACCAGGCCATGGACCGGGCCGAGGGGGAGTACCTCCAGTTCCTGGACGCCGACGACTGGATCACCCCCAACGCCACCAAGCTGCTGGCCCAGGCCGCCAGAGAGCACCAGTGTGATATGGTGATCTCCGACTTCTACCGGGTGGTGGACGGGCGGGTGTCCCCCAAGGGGGACATTGACGAGGGCGGCCCGCTCACCCGGGAGGAATTCGCCGCCCACATGATGGAGAACCCCGCCGATTTCTACTACGGCGTGCTCTGGAACAAGCTGTACCGCCGGGATATCATCCGGGAGCACCGCCTGCGCATGGACCCGGACATCAGCTGGTGTGAGGACTTTTTGTTCAATTTGGAGTATATCCGCCATGCCAGCCGCTTTTTTGCCCTCCAGGTGCCCATCTATTACTACGTCAAGACCAAAGGGTCCCTGGCCTCCCAGGGGCTGAGCATCTCCAAAACCGTGCGCACCAAGCTGATGCTGTTTGAATACTACAACCAGTTCTATAAAACCGTGCTGGACGAGGCGGAGTATGAAAAGCGCCGCCTGAAGGTGTACCGCTTCCTCATCGACACCGCCCAGGACGGGATAGTGCCGCCCTTGCCGCTGGGGTCTACCAGGCTGGGGGAGGAGCGCACCCACATCCACTCCGAGGCGCTGGAGGGCAGCGGCCTGCTGTTCGACGCCTTTCGGGAGCGCAAGCTGCTGGACTATTATCTGGAGCCCGCCGCCCAGAAAAACGGGCTGACCCTGGCGGACGCCAGACTGCTGCTCCACCTGTACCAATGCGGCGGCGGGACCCGGAAGGAGCTGTCGGATTTTGCCGGCCTGCCCCGGGGCGGGCTGACGGTGCCCCTCCAGCGGCTGACGGCCAAAGGGTTGATCGCCGTGACGGAGAGCCGGGAACCGGAGGGCAGGGACAGGCGGCTGGCCATATCGTTTCCGCCCGCCGTCAAGCCGCTGCTGGCCGACCTGGACAACGCCTGCCGGGACTTCGAGGCGGCCCGCCTGTCCGGATTCACCCAAGAGGAGCAGATGGAATATGTCCGGCTGGACCAGCGCATCCAGGACAACATCCGGAATATTTTGCAGTGAAGGCTGAACGACGCCGTATGGCCGGGCACACGGGAAATGTGCCCGGCCATATGCGTCCTTCCCAAAGGATACGTTTTGTGATACCATAGAGGGGCCTCCGAACCGGCGGGAAAAGCGCCGCGGACGCGCCGGTTCAGAGGCTCCCAAAGACAGAATAAAAAAGGAGGGCACTTCCTTGAAGGAGAAACTCACCCCCCGTCAACTGACGCTGATCGGTTCCATGCTTCTGGGCCTGTTCTTTGGAGCGGGCAACCTGATCTTCCCCCTGATCCTGGGGGCCAAGGCGGGACAGAACCTGCCCGCCGCGCTTCTGGGACTTCTCATCACCGCCGTGGGCATCCCCCTGCTGGGCGTGATGTCCATTGGGCTGGCCCGGAGCGAGGGCCTGCTGGATCTGTCCGGGCGGGTGTCCCCGCGCTTTCGGATTCTCTTTACCTGTGCCCTCTACCTGACCATCGGGCCCCTGTTTGCCATTCCGCGCTGCGCCGCCACCAGCTTCACCATCGGCGTGTCCCCCTTTCTGGGGGAGCACATGCGGCTCTGGCAGCTTGGATTTTCCCTGTGCTTCTTCGGGGCGGTGCTGTTTTTTTCCCTGAAGCCCTCCAAAATTCTGGATTCGGTGGGGAAATTCCTGAACCCGGCGTTTCTCCTCTTTTTGGGGATCATGCTGGTTACGGCCCTTGTGAATCCCGTCCAGTCCGTGGCCTCGGTGGCCCCCAGCGGGGACTATGTTCACTCCGCCTTCTCCGCCGGATTCTTGCAGGGCTACGATACCCTGGACGCCCTGGCCAGTCTGGCCTTTGGCATCATCGTCATCCGGACCGTCCGCCAGCTGGGGGTTACCGAGCCGGGGCGGGTGGCGGTGAGCACGGTGAACGCGGGGCTGGTAAGCATGTCGCTGATGGCCCTCATCTATGCGGCTACCGCTCTGGTGGGGGCCCAGAGCTTTGGGCTTTACGCGGAGCGGCTGTCCGACTCCGGCTTTACGGGGGGCGACGCCTTTGCCATCATCGCCCGCCACTATTTCGGCAAGGGGGGCGGACTGCTGCTGGCGGTTACGGTCACCCTCTGCTGTATGAAAACCGCCGTAGGGCTGGTGACCTCCTGCGCCGAAACCTTTGAGGAGATGTTCCCCGGCAAGCTCTCCTATGCCCGGTGGGCGGTGCTGTTCAGCGGGACCTCTCTGCTGATCTCCAACTTTGGACTTTCCAAAATCATCGAATTCTCCGCTCCGGTGCTCTACTTCCTCTATCCCCTGGCCATTGTGCTGATTCTGCTGGGGCTTTTCGGGCGGTTTTTCGGCCACGCCGGCGTGGTCTATCGGTGGACCATGTGGTTTACCCTGGCCGCGGCGGTGCTGGAGCTGTGCCGGGTGGTGGGGGTCCGGCCTGTGGCCGACATTGCGGGGCGGATTCTCCCCTTTTACGTCTATGGGCTCGGCTGGGTGGTTCCGGCGGCGCTGGGGTTTGCTGTGGGAATCGTGCTGGAACGGCGGCGGCGGATGTGAAGTCCGCCGCCGCGGCCTGATGGGTCCGCCTTGCGGCCGCGAAAAGCTGCGGCGCTCCTATGGCTCCTGAGGCCCCGCGCTTTGCCGACCGATTGTCTCGATGGCGTTTGCAAGCAGCATCAGGGCGTTCATGGACAGCTGTGTACTTTTATCCTCCTGCCCGTCCTCCTTGTAGCGCCAGAGAAGGCTGACGGCTTCGACGGCATGGAGCATTCGTTCATACTCCTCATCCGATACATGGTCATACAGGCCGCTTTTCGCGTTTTCCGTGAACGCGACAGCGGGGTTGCGCACCTGGAGCACGGTCAGGGCCTGCTTCAAGGACGTGACGCGCTCACGGCCGTCCAGGCCCTCGAAGCGGACGTTGACGATATTGCCGTTTTTGTCGAAATCATAGGCAAGTTCCATATTGCTTCGCTCCTTTCCGTCAATCAGAATTCATAGTACAGCCGTCCGCAGTCCTCGAAAATCGCGCTGTCTATGAACTGCCGGATCTTGTTCTCCATCCCGCGGACGCCGAGGCCGGTTGCGCAGGCCGCCTCGGCCAGTTCCCGGCGCTTCTCCGGGGTCAGCCGGATGTCAACTCCGTACTGCTGGCGGATGCGCTGCAGCATGACAAAGGAGTTGTCCGTCATCCGGTAATAATCGTCCGCCGTCATGGGCTGGAGGCTGACGATGCGCTGGATGCGGCCCAGGAACTCGGGCATGACACCGAAGTCGATCAGATCCTGCTCGCTCAGGGGCTTTTCATAGGGCTGCACGGCGCCGCCCTGGCCGGAGCCGAAGCCGATATGCCGGCTGCTTTGGGATGCCGTGTCAAGGGTTTTTTGGGAGAAGGCCCCGCAGAGTACGAAACTGATGTTGGACGTATCGACCTCATGGACGATGGAGCCGGATTTGACCGTGACGCAGGCGCCCTCCAGCATGGTCAGGGCCTCGCTCTGAATGCTGCGGCTGACGTTTTCGTGATTTGAGTATTTGGGAGCCAGCATTTTGTCGGCCTCGTCGATCACGAGTATGGCGTGGTCGCCGGACAGGGCGGCGGGGAACTGCAGCAGGTCCTTCCACTTTTTCTCGCCCTTCCAGCCCTCCTGCGTGATGTCGGAGCCGTCCACGATCTCAATCCGGTTGGGAAAGATCTGCTGGAGGCAGCGCCAGATGTGGGTCTTGCCGCAGCCGGTGGGGCCGATGAACAGGGTGTTGGATTTGATGCCCCGCAGGCAGTGGTACATGATGACGGACGCGGCTTTTTTCGCGTCCTCCTGCTTCCACACGAGGCCGTTGAGATAGGAATAGATTGTCTTGGGCGTGTCGTACTGGAGCGTGGGATCATCCTTCGAGGGATCGGCGCGGTCGTGGGAAAAGGGATCGTTGCCGCCGCACAGCTCCGTTACGCGGTCGTCATACCAGGGGTAGTTGTCCGGCGGACAGTCGATGGGCCGGGATGGCCGCCGGGAAGAGGATGGATGCAGATCCCCGTGGACGGCGTGGGTGGAAAATGCGTTTGTATTCTCTTTGGTTGCCATGATGGGCTCCCCCTTTCAAGAGTTGCCCTTTCCCGCGGGAAACGAGAAAAGGGTATGACACGGCCTTAGCCGTCTCATACCCACTGATTCAACAATACGATTGTGGAAGTATTATACGCGATTCCGGTCCGTTTGTCAACCCGGTTGAGAAAAATTTCAGGCGGAATTTGCACTGTTCTGCCTCCGAAGCAGCTGCCGCCCGCCAGGAGCGGTGGTCCGCCCGGTACAGCGCCCCGCTGGCATTGAGCCGCCGCGGCTTCTTCCGATGCTCCGGGCCGTCCGGCTCCAGGACGCCGCCTGAGATAGCGGCTGCTGGCTCCGCCCATGGCGGAGAACTTCTTTCCATCAATAGCGCCCGCAAATGCCCGCAGCCCCTTCGCTGTAAACCAGAAGCTGCACGGAGGTTTAATTCCTCCTTAAAATGTAAATGCTGTTGACGGTGTCAAATTCTTTTGCTACAATTTAGCCATCTTATATTTCATCGTATTCCTCATTGCAGGGAACAGGGAGGCACGGTTATGGACTTTTATAAACGGGCGCTGGAGCTGCGCGAGGAGACGGTGGCCCACCGCCGCTGGCTGCACAGCCATGCGGAGGTCGGCCTGTATATGCCAAATGCGCAGGCCTATGTCATGGAGCAGCTGAGAAACTATGGCCTGGAGCCTCAGCCCTGCGGGCATGGCGTGACCGCCGAGCTGGGCCGGGAAGGGGGCAGGACGCTCCTGCTCCGGGCGGACATGGACGCGCTGCCCATGCCGGAGGAGAGCGGCGAGCGCTTTGCCTGCCCAACCGGTACGGAGGCCCATGCCTGCGGCCACGATTTCCATGCCGCCATGCTGTTGACGGCGGCAAAGCTGCTGAAAGAAAACGAGGCCGCGCTGTCCGGGCGGGTCCGGTTCATGTTCCAGACCGCCGAGGAGACCTTTGAGGGCGCGAAGGATATGATCGCGAACGGGATCTTAGAGGGCGTGGACGGGGCCTTGGCCTATCATGTTGGCTCCGGCAGGATGCCGGTGGGCCTGTTCATGTACAACAGCGGCGGCACGATGATGTACTCCGTGGACGGCTTTCGGATCACGGTCCATGGCCGCGGCGCCCACGGCGCCTATCCCCACAGCGCCATTGATCCCATCAACATTGGCGTTCACATTTACCTCGCCCTGGAAGCGCTGATTGCCCGTGAGGCGGACCCCGGCAAAGCCTGTGTGTTGACCATCGGCAATTTCTCCGCGGGCTCGGCCGCTAACATCATCCCCGATACCGCCGTCCTCCAGGGGACCCTGCGCACCAACGACAGCGCCAGCCGGGAAAAGCTGGTTCGCCGTTTGAAGGAAGTCGTTCAAGGAACTGCGAAGGTATATGGCGGCTCGGCGGAGATTGAGACGATCTCCCAGGTGCCGCCGCTGGTCTGTGACGCCGCCATGACGGATGAAATGGTGCGTTATATGGAGGAGCTGCCGATTCCCGGCCTGACCCCCGTCCCCAACACCTCGGCCAGCGCCTCCGAGGACTTTGCCACGATTGCGGAAAAAGTCCCCAGCGTATTCATGTATCTTTCGGCGGGGTATCTGGATGAGCGGGGCGATGCCCCCGCCCACAACCCGAAGGTTCGGTTTAACGAGGATGTTTGCCCCATCGGCACCGCCTGTCTGGCACACTGCGCCGTTCGGTGGTTAGCGGAACATCCGTAAACCACCCTTGCCTTTCAGACCACCGCGTAAAAAGGCAGACTTGCAAATTGCAAGTCTGCCAATGGTGGACGATATGGGGATCGAACCCACGACCTCAGCGTTGCGAACGCTGCGCTCTCCCAGCTGAGCTAATCGCCCGTATGAAATTTTGGTGGTGATAACAACAGACCAGAAATTGTCGGTGTGAACCGGGCGCGGCCATCCGGGTTACGCCCCCGAAACGTGGGGGATATAACCGGCCCGCTTCATTCGCGGACGGACTGCGAGCCCATGTTCAGCCCTCAAATATCTGCCGCTGGAAAAATCCCGGCAGCGCGCCGCGGAACGCCGACCCACCGGACCTCTCCTCGGCAACGGGTATATTATACCAGAAAAAACAGATTTGTAAAGAGGCAATTTACAATTTCTCAGATATTATGTATGATGGATGGGATGAGGGCGGCGCTGGACGGGTGAGACGGTGCCGCGGAGGGACAAAACCCGCCGCTTTGCGCCTGTAACACCGTTCTTGATTGCCTGCGGCGCGCCGGCGAGAGGGCGCCGGGCATCAAAATTTCTTTTTCTCTGCGATTGAGCGCGTCTTGTTCAACCCAATATTGACGTGATTGGGGGTATATGGTATTATGACACATACTCTGTTAAATTATGCGGCGAGGCGATGGGATCAAAGAAGCGCCGCATGATGGCGCCAGACCGGAGCTTTTCCGGGGTGCAGCTTCTCCGTGCGGAGATTGGCGGGCGCACGGATATGATCGGAAAGCAGTCTATGGGGAGGGCAGGCGGATGGACGATTCGAAGAAACTGTTTGAACAGACCGCCGAAGGCGCTTCGGCCGACGAGGGCCGCGAGCGGCATGGAATACAGAGCGTTCAAAACCTGGAAACCGTCATAAATGAGGGCCTTCGCGTCGCCCTGCTGGAGGAGACTCCGGATCAGTCGCTGGGAGTGCTGCTGGAGCATCTGGGAAAGGCGCTGAACGGGGAGCGGACCTATATCTTTGAGCAGAACGATTCCGGCTGCGACGACAACACCTATGAGTGGGTGGCCGACGGCGTGGCGCCGGAAAAGGAAAACCTTCAGAACGTCCCTCCGGAGGTGTGCGCCAGCTGGTATCGAAAGTTTGGCGTCGGCAAGCATATCGTCATTGAGAGCCTGGAGGACATCCGGGAGTCCGACCCCCTCCAGTACGAGAACCTGAAGCGGCAGAATATCCATTCGCTTGTGGTGGTGCCCCTCTATGACGGAAAAACGGTCATCGGCTTTTATGGGGTGGACAATCCGCCTGTGAAGTCGCTGGAATACGCCTCCAACATGCTCCAGACCGCCGCGTATTTTATTGTATCGTCCCTGAAGCGGCGCAACCTGTTCCGCGAGCTGCAAAAGCGGAGCTATAATGTGCTCCACGCCCTCAGCGTGGACTACCTGGGCATCTATCAGGTGAACTTCGACACAGGGGAATACGAGATATACCGCAGCAGCGAGCGGATGAGTATGAATTGGGCCGCCCACTTTGAGGACGGGTATCAGGCCGCCATGGAGTGGTATATTTCCCATTATGTGGTGCCGCGGGATCAGGAGCGGCTGCGCGCCATGACCAGAAAGGACTATGTGCTGGCTCAGCTCAGGACAAAGAAGAAGTTCTATGTCCGCTACCAGGTGAAAGACAGCGCTTCCGGGCTGAAGCATCTGGAGATTCATTTTTCCGCCACGGAGCGGACGGAAAAGGAGAACTGCGCGATTTTTGCCCAGCGGGATGTCAACGCCGTGGTGGAGCAGGAGGAGAAGTACAAGCTGGAGGCGCGGCGGAGCCTGGAGGACATTCTGGAGGGAGCCAGAACCGGGATCTGGACGATTGAACTGGAGGAGGGCTGCCCGCCGAGAATGTACGCGGACCGGACCATGCGGATTCTCCTGGGGGTGCCGGACGAGATCGAACCGGAGGAATGCTACCGCCGCTGGTTTGAGAATATTGAGCCGGATTACGTGGGCATGGTGCAGGACGCGGTGCTGGAGATGCTGGGGACCGGGCGCTCCGAAGTGATTTATCCCTGGAACCACCTGAAGCTGGGCAAAATCTATGTCCGCTGCGGAGGGGTTCCGGACAAGACGTTTAAAAAGCCGGGCGCCTGCCTGAACGGATACCACCAGGACATCACGGAGATCATGGTGACGCGGAAGAAACAGGAGCAGGCCATCATGGAGCTGCTGGAACGGGTGAGATGGGCGAATTCGGCAAAGAGCGAATTCCTCTCCCACATGTCCCACGATCTCCGCACACCCATCAACGGAATTCTGGGGATGCTGGCCATCATGGAGAGAAGCCAGGACGACCCGGAGCGGCAGCGGGAATGCCGGAAGAAAATCCGCGTATCGACGGAGCACCTGCTGTCCCTGGTGAACAACGTCCTTCAGGTGAGCAAGCTGGAGAGCGGAAGGCCGGCGGTGGCGGAGGAGCCGTTCGACCTGCTGGAAATCCTGGATGACTGCGCCGCGATTTTGTCCATCCAGGCGGAGGAGGGGGGAATCCGGCTGGTGCTGGAGAAAGACGGCCTGCAGCACGGCAGGCTGGTTGGGAATCCCCTCCATTTGAAGAAGATCCTGATGAACGTCATAGACAATGCCCTGAAATACAACCGCCCGCACGGCTCCGTCTTTGTCCGGGCGAAGGAGCTGGACTGCCGGGACGGAGTTGCGGATTTCGAATTTGTGGTTGAGGACACGGGAATTGGCATTGGGGAGGAGTTCAAGGAGCACATTTTCGAGCCCTTCACCCAGGAGCATCAGAACGCGAGAACCCATTACAACGGGGTGGGCCTGGGCATGTCCATTGTGAAGAAGCTGGCGGACGAGATGAAGGGTACCATTGAGATTGACAGCCAGCTGGGTAAGGGGAGCGTGGTGCGGATCATCCTGCCCATTCGGGTGGATGAGGCGTGGACCGCCCCGCCGGAGGACCGGGACCGGTGCCTGCGGGACAACATTGCCGGGATGCGCGTCCTTCTGGTGGAGGACAACGAGCTCAACTGTGAAATTGTGGAGTTTATGCTCAAGGAGGCGGGGGTGGAGGTGGTGACGGCCCACGACGGGAAAGCGGCCGTTGACGCGTTCGCGGCCTCCCCTCCGGGAACCTTCGACTGTGTGCTCATGGATTTGATGATGCCGGTGATGAGCGGATACGAGGCGGCCCGTGTGATCCGCGGACTGGACCGGTCCGACGCGGAATTGGTGCCCATTATCGCGCTGTCGGCCAACGCGTTTGACGAGGACGTGGCAATGGCGAAGGACGCCGGAATGAACGAACATCTGGCAAAGCCGGTGGACATCAGAAAAATGTTCAAGGTCATGGGCCGTCTGAGGGGCTGACGGGAGCGGAAAAGGGCCCGGGTCCGGCCGGATGCGCGGCGGGTTGTCTCGCCGGACAAAGGCGGAGCGGATTCGGCACCCTGGAGAATTCATCATGGGTGCATTGTGCCTGTGGGATATGCGGGCGTAATGCACCCTTTTTCCTTGCGCCGGAACCCTGACCCAGGAATGGAGATGGAAAAAAGTATGAAAAACATGGCTTTGCCGCGTTCCCTGAAAATCAGCATAGCCGTGATAATCTGCCTGAATATCTTTTTGTTCTCGCTGCTGGGGCTGGCGGTCAACCGCATGAGCGAGGATACGATTCAGGATATCGGTACTGCGTATATGGCCGGAATGAACCAGCAGGTATCGCTGCATTTTGAAACGATTATCGACCTGCGCCTGACAATGGCGGAATCCATCGCCCACATTGCGGCGGGGGAGGGCGGTTCCGGATACGGCTCCTGGGATGAGATCGAATACGGTGCGCGGGCAAGGCATTTTTTCTGCGCCGCCCTGTATTCGCCCGAGGGAGAGGTCGAGATGATTTACGGCGATCCCGTGACGCTGAACCATCCGGAGCAGTTCCTGAGCAGCCTGAAAAACGGGGAGCGCAAAGCGGCGTCCGCCTCCGACAGCGCCGGAAACGACGTGATCATGTTCGGCGTGCCCTGCGAATACCCCATGTCCGGCGGCAGGACCAGCCTTGCCATGGTGGTGGGGCTCTCATCCCGGTACATGGGGGAGGTCCTCTTCCTGGATTCGGACAGCTCGCTGGTCTATTCCTACGTCATACGCAAGGACGGCAGCTATGTCGTCCGGGATGAGGGCGGCAGCCACGAAAACTATTTCGACAGGCTGTACAGCATTTTTGACGGACAGAGCAAGGAAGCGGACTTTTACATCGAGCAGATGACGGCGGCCATGAACGCCGGCAAAGACTACTCCGTCATTCTGCAAAGCGGGGAATCGCGCCGTCATCTGTACTGCACCAGCCTCCCCTATTGTGAATGGTACCTGGTGACGGTCCTTCCCTTTGACGGGCTGGACCACGCCATCTCCGGCATGGGCAGCCGCTGGCTCGCCATGGTGTTCGCCGCCTCTTTCATCGTGATCGCCATGCTTCTCTCCATATTCTTTCAGTATCTGAGGCTGTTCCGGAATCAGGTGTCCGAACTGAAGCGCGTGAACGGGGAGATGGACGAGGCCCGGAAAGCGGCGGACAGGGCGCGGAAAGAGGCGGAACGGGCCAATGCGGCAAAGCAGGAGTTCCTCTCCAGCATGAGCCATGACATCCGCACGCCCATGAACGCCATCATCGGCATGACATCCCTGGCCACGGCCGGCGGATGCACCCAGGAGCAGGCCCAGGAATACCTGCGCAAAATTGCGCTGTCCAGCAAGCATCTGCTGGGCCTGATCAACGACGTGCTGGACATATCGAAAATTGAAAGCGGAAAGATGACGCTGAATGTGGAGCCGGTGTCGCTGCGGGAGGTTATGGACAGCATCGTCAACATGATGCAGCCGCAGGTCAGAGAGAAGCACCAGCGGTTTAACGCGGCCGCCTACGAGATGATTTCGGAGAACGTGCGCTGCGACGGCGTGCGGCTGAATCAGGTGCTGATCAACCTGCTGGGGAATGCGGTGAAGTTTACGCCGGAACACGGCATGGTGCAGATCTCTGTGTACCAGGAGGCGGCGCCGGAGAACCCGGCCTTTGTCCGCACGCATTTCAAGGTGAGCGATACGGGCATCGGCATGTCGAAGGAGTACCAGAAGGAAATATTCGACTCCTTCAGCCGGGAGGACAACACCCGCGTGCGGAAAACAGAGGGCTCCGGGCTGGGGATGGCGATTACCAAGTATATTGTGGACGCAATGGGCGGCACAATATCCGTCCAAAGCGAGCAGGGCAGGGGCAGCGAGTTCCACGTGGTCCTGGACCTGGAAAAGGCGGAGGACGCGGGCCGGACCCTGGAGCTCCCCCACTGGAATGTGCTTGTTGTGGACAGCGACCAGCGGCTGTGCGTCAGCGCGGCCCGGTCCCTGGCGTCAATGGGCGTCGCCGCCGAATGGTGCCTGAGCGCCGGGCGGGCGGCGGAGCTCATCGCCGGACGCCGCCGCCGGGGGGAGGATTATCAGCTGGTTCTGCTGGACTGCACCCTGCCGGATCTGTGCGGAGTGGATGCGGTTCGGAAAATCCGCGAGAGCTGCGGGGAGGACGGCCCGGCGCTGCTGCTGTCGGCCTGCGACTGGAGCGGGATGGAGGACGAGGCCAGGGCGGCGGGAGTTTCCGGGTTTGTCACCAAACCGCTGTTCCAATCCACCCTGAGGGACGCCGTTCAGATGTTCGCCGGAGCCCCCGGAGAAAAACCGGCGGACGCCGAAGGAAAAATTGACCTGGGGCTCAGGGGAGCGCATATCCTGCTGGCGGAGGACAACGAGCTGAACTGGGAGGTTGCGAGAGAGCTGCTGTCCGGCCTGGAGCTGGAGCTGGACTGGGTTGAAAACGGGCGGGTCTGTGTGGAAACCTTTGAGAAATCTCCTGTGGGATACTACGACGCGATTCTTATGGATGTGCGGATGCCCGTGATGGACGGCTATGAGGCCACCCGGGCGATCCGGGCGCTGGAGCGCGGGGACGCGGACATCCCCATAATTGCCATGACTGCCGACGCCTTTTCGGAAGATATTCAAAAGTGTCTGGAGTGCGGCATGAACGACCATGTGGCAAAGCCGATTGATCTGGAGACGGTTGCCCGCAAACTGAAGAAATACCTGAAGTAGCGGCCGGACAGAGCGGAAAGCCGGAGAAAGCGGCGGGCAGGGGGCGGTGGATTCAAACCGCCCCCTGCCCGCCGCGGCCGGATGGCGCGGAACATGAGGGAGCGGAGCCCCCGGCAAAGAGCCGGGGGCTCCGCTCAAAGTGAAGAGGAGTAAGCCTGTTGACCGGGCGGCTATGGCGGATTGGCATATGCGGCCGCCGCACGCGGGCTGGAACGGCATGGCCCCCCGGGAGCAGAACGCTCTTATTCGATCACAATGGTGCTGTGGTCGTAGTTCAGGGTGGCGGTGCCGTCGCCGTGGTCCACCCAGGTGCCCTGGATGGTGCTGGCGTTGACCGGGCCGCCGCCGGTTTCATGGGCGGTGAAGGTGCCGTCGGGCAGCAGCTCCAGGGGCCCCTGCGCCCAGTTTCCGCCGTGGATGGTATAGCTGTGGGCGGAGCCGGGAGCGGTATCCGCCGGGTCGGCGGTGAACATCGTCATGCCGCGCATTCCGGCGGCCAGGTTGAGCAGCTCCGCCGCGGGGCGGCTGAGCAGAGCGTAGCCGGCGGCGCAGGCCACGCCCAGAGCCAGGGTCAGGAACACCACGGTGTCGAAATAGTCGTACACCGCGCCGTAGACGCAGAAGATGACCAGGGTGACCAGCCCCAGAGCCCCACTCAGCAGGCTCAGCTTGGCGCTGGCGCTTTTGGATTTGATCAGGTCCATGGATTCAGCCCTCCTTTTTTCTGTCGGAGAAGATCCCCGCGGCAAACAGCGCTCCGCAGACCACAAGTTCGGCAGCAAACAGGGCGGTGGCGGCCAGCATGGCGGTCTGCCACCAGGGCACGATGGTGACCACGACGCTGTTGCTGCTCAGGCCGTTGGCGGATACGGAATTCACCGCGGCGTAGATGTTGTGCTTGGTCATCTGGCGCAGCTGCTGGAGCATGTAGCCGTCCCCGGCGGCGATGAAGCCCTGAATGGCGGCGGGAGTCTCGCCCGGGTCCAGGCAGAAGAAGGTGAGGCCCGCGTCAAACATCTCCTCATAGTGGGTCTTGTACAGGGAGCTCTTGGAGAAGCCGTCGGTGGTGATGTGGCCCTGGAAGCCCCACTCGTCCCGCAGCACGTTGGTGAGCAGGTGCTTGTCGGTGGCGGCGTAGATGACGCCCAGACGGTTGAAGGCGGTCATGACGCTGTGGGCGCCGCCCTCGGTGAAGGCGCCCTCGCACACCCGCAGGTAGAGCTCCCGCAGGGCCTGCTCGTTGCAGAAGGTGGCCACGCTCTCCCGGTGGCTCTCCTGGTCGTTGAGGACGAAGTGCTTCACTGCATAGTTGATGCCGTTGGCCTGCATGGCGGCGGCCTCATGGGCGGTGACGATGTAGGACAGGTTGCCGTCCTCGGACACATACTGGTGGTTGCGCCCGCCGAAGGGGGTGCGGTGGAAGTTGCCCGCACCATACCACAGCTCGTTCAGGCCGCTGAAGGCGCTCTCGAGGGCCATGTACCGGCCCTTGGCCTCAAAGCGCTGGGTGTTCCAGGTCCGGGCGGTGGTGGACTCGGACACCCAGGTGAGGGTGCCTTCGCCGGTGGCGGTGAGGGTGCCGGAGCTCCGGCAGTCGTCGGCCCGCCCCTGGGCGGGAACGCCCAGCCGGTCCACGCCGCCAACGCCGAAGGTGTCAGGCATGAGGGAAGCCATCTCCTCCACGGTGAACTGGTCGATGAAGCGGTCCCAGGTCTCGTCATCGTCGTAGTCCACCAGGCGCATGTCGATGAAGTTCAGGCCGTTGGAGGCGCCCTGGGTGAAGCTGGACACGGCGGGGGCGCCGGCGGGCGTCTCGTACCAGTCCAGGTTCAGGTCGTCCATCATCTCCTGGGTGGCGTCCACCACCATGGCGGTCTTCGGGAAGGTGCCCTCCCAGTCGGAGCGGGACAGATAGGTGAAGTCGATGCCGTAGTGGTTCAAATCGGCGTGGTCGAACTGGTTGGTGACCTCCGCGCCGGTGTGGGGGGACAGACGGTAGCTCTCGGCGTCCAGCTCCGCCTGGTTCCAGGTGTGGACCTTGGCGGCGTTGCCGTCGCGGTCCATGCCGTCGGCGGTGGAATAGCCCTTGGCGGCCAGAATGTTGTTCAGCGCGTCGTGGGCGTTGTCGCCCAGAGACAGGTAGTAGTCGCCGGCGCTGAGGATGTAGCCCTGGGTACCGGCGGTGTCGTAGCTGGCCAGGAAGTAGCGGCGGACCTCCACGGTGACAGTCTCGCTCTCACCGGGGGCGAGCTCGCCGGTTTTGGCGAAGCCCACCAGGTTTACCGCGGGCTTTTCCACCTTGTTCTGCTTTTCGTAATCGCCGTAGGGGGTCTGGGCGTAGAGCTCCACCACGCTCTTGCCCGCGGCGGCGCCGGTGTTGGTCACTTTGACCTGAACCATATAGCGGTCGGCGGCGCCGTCGAAGCTGACGTCTACCAGCTCCTGATCGAAGGTGGTGTAGCTCAGGCCGTGGCCGAAGGTGTACACCACTTCGTCGCCATAGTTCCAGCCGCCGCCGGTGGAGGAGCCCACGGCGCTGCCGGCGCTGCCCGCGCCCAGCACGGTGTCCTCGTAGCGGGTCTCATAGTATTTGTAGCCCACGTAAATGCCCTCGGCATAGATGAGGTAGTAGTCGATCTCCCGTCCGCCGTTGGTGATGTCGGTGCAGTAGGCGTTGACGGCCTCGCTGTTGCCCCACATCTGGGTGTTGTCGGCGGCGTAGGTGACGGCGGGGGCGGACAGGGAGTTGGCGGCGTAGGTGTCCACGGTGCGGCCGGAGGGGTTCACCTTGCCGGCCAGCACGTTGGCGACGCCCTCAAAGCCCATAGCCCCGGGGTCGCCGCACAGTACGCAGGCATCCACGCCGTACTCCTCCAGCCAGCCCAGCTCCATCATCTGCTCGGAGTTGATGACGGCCACGATTTTCCCGAACACGCCGTCGGACTTCTGCTGGCTGAGATAGGAGATCAGGTCCTCCTCATTGGCGCTGAGGCCCAGCATATGGCGGCCGTCCTTGCCGATCAGGGCGTCGTCGTTGCTCTCGCCGCCCACCCGGGAGATCACCACCACCGCGGCGTCGTTGTAGTCGCTCTGCCAGCTGCTCTGGTGGGCCCGCACGTCGGCGAGGGGGGCCTCCACCACCTCGGTGTTGCTGGTGGAGCCCAGCTTGCTGTACACGCTGTCCGCCAGGGTCAGGTTCACATTGTCCTCCCCCAGGGCCTTCTGCATGGCGGAGTTGAAGGTGGCGGTGGGGATGGAGGAGATGGAGGAATTGGCGGCGGTGGAGTTGTAGGAGCCGTTGCCGAAGACGGTGACCCGGCTGCCCTGGGCCAGGGGCAGGGCCCCGCCCTCGTTGCGCAGCAACACTGCGCCTTCCTCCGCCTGGAGCACGTTCTCGGCGGCCACCGCCATCTCCAGCTGGAGGGCGGACTGCTTGTTGGTGTAGTCCACGCCGAATTCGCTGGTGTAATAGGCGGTGTCCGCCTGGGCGTTGTCGTCCAGGGTGACGATCTTGCTGGTGCTGACGTTCAGCGCGGAGTTGATGGCTCCGGCGTACTGAAACATCAGAGTGGACGCCGACACGGTGATCAGCAGCAGAAATGCCATCACCGCGGCGGTCCCGCGGAAAATTGCTGTCTTTCTCTTCATAGTAACCTCCCTATTCTGTTTGAGTGTCGCTGTGACCGGTTCGGGCCCCCTTTCCGCTCTGAGCGTTCCGCCCATCAGGGCGGCGGATGGCTGAAGAATAGCAGGTTGCGCCGGAGATTTCCGCTTTTATGCCGAAACGGTCGTTTTGGGAGCCGAAACGGTCAAGGGACAAAAAAACGCCGGTCCCAAAGGACCGGCGGACGGCGGAGGCTATTCCGGGATGGGGATGGAGATCCGGAGCAAAAACACGTTTCCCTCGTGGTGGATGGTCATGCAGCCGCCGTACTTTTCCACCGTATACTGGATGCTGCGCAGGCCGAAGCCGTGGCCGCCGTCCTGTATTTTGGTGGTCTGGGGCAGGCCGTTGCAAAAGGTCAGCTCCCCCTCGTAGTAATTCTCGAACTGGACGATGAGCAGGCCGCTCCGGGCCGTCACCGACACCGCAGCCACCCGCTTTTCCGGGTCGCCCACCCGGCTGACGCCTTCGATGGCGTTGTCCAGCGCGTTGCCGAAAATGGTGTACACGTCCACCGGGTCCAGAAAGGCCAGCCGGGCCCCGTCGGCGATGCAGGTCAGGGTGATCTGGTGGGCGTCGCAGTACAGGCTCTTTTCGGTGAGCACGGTGTCCAGCACCTCGCTGCCCGTCTGAAGGGAGGCGTCGTAAATGCGCACGCACCGGTCGATTTCCGTCAGGTACTGCTCGCGCCGGTCCTCGGGCACGCAGGAGCGCAGGGCGGCGACCTGGTGCTTCAGGTCGTGGCACTTGCGGTTGATGAGGTCGATGGTCTCCCGGCTGAGCGCGTACTGTTTCCTCTGCTGGCGGGCCAGCTGCTGCTCAAACGCAAGCTTTTCCTGAAGCTGGGACTGCCTGACCTGCCCCACCTGCATCCCGAGAAAGAAAACGCAGCAGAACATGGCGTAGGCCCGGCAGATGATGTACAGGGCGCGGCCCTCCGGCACATAGGCGTGCGCCGTGGCCAGGCTGAGCACCAGCACCACCGCCAGCAGCAGCACGGCGGAAAAGATGGAGCGCTTGACATCCACGCAGTACCGCCTGCCGTCGGCCAGGCGCCGGGCGAACAGCCAGTAAAACAGGGCGAATATGGCGGCGGACAGCAGGAGGCTTTCCACCGTGAAGCCCTGCTGCGCCGCCTGGGAGCGCCCCGTCAAACAGCACAGCAGGGCATGGGCGGCATAGTAAAAATGCTGGGTGGCATAGGCGCAGGCGGCGCAGTACAGCCCATCCTGAAAGGGCACCCGACGGCACAGAGTCACCAGCCCCGCCGACAGCAGGAGCCCCTCCACAAACAGAACGATGTCGCCCGTCGGGATCAGCCCGGAGATCAGGACCCCCGCCCCCGCGCCCAGGGCGAAGCGAAGCGGAAAGTGGTCCCGCTTTTCCAGCGACAGGGAGTACAGCAGGCACAGCACCGTCATCTCCATGAAAAACCGGCTCTGGGTGAAAAATGATATCACATGCTGGTTCATCTGCCGCCACCCCCATAGTAATCGGTGATTACCTGCAAAAATTCCTTCTTTTTCCGGCGGCTGATCAGCAGCTCGTCCCTGCCCACCAGCACCGTATCCCCCTTGACCAGCCTGACGTGGCGCAGGTTCACCAGATAGCCCTTGTTGCAGCGGACGAAGGACTCTCCGGCCAGCTGCCGCTCAATCTCGGCCAGACTTCCGGGGGCCAGAAGCACGCCGTCCGCGGTGTGTATGCTGAGCCGGTGGAGGCTGACCTCCACGTAGAGGATATCCCGGGCGGCGATCCGGCACAGCCCGTCCTCCTGGGGGATGACCAGGCGGACGCACTGCCGGCTTCTGGCGTGGCGCAGCGCCTTGTCCAGCTTCATGGCAAAGGCGAAATAGCCCACCGGCTTGAGCATGAAGTCCAGCGCCTCCACCTCATAGCCCCGGATGGCGTACTGTCCCATGTTGGTGATGAACAGGATGATGGCGTCCCGGTCCAGCTCCCTGACCCGGCGGGCCGCCGTCATGCCGTCCATTTCCGGCATCTCGATATCCAGCAAAATCACGTCCCAGATGGGGCGGTAGTCCCGCACCAGCTCCGCGCCGTTGGAAAAGCAGACCGCGTCCAACTCCTCTCTGCGCTCCCGGCCATAGCGGGTCAGATACCCCTGGAGACGGTGCGCGTGGTCTCTGTCGTCCTCCACCACTGCGATTTCTATCATGGTAAGCCTCCTCGCAGCCACTGATTGTAACATTGTAGCACGGAAGGGAAAAATGCGTCAAAAGGGGGCGCGGCGGGAAAAATCGGTATTGTCAACGGGGGAGAAACGGTGTATAATGAGACGGCCGGACATGGGAAAGGCTTCCAGAACAGGAGGGAGGCCGGAAGATCGCGGTCCGGCGGCTGGATAATTCCCCCGGAAGGGGGACAACGCATACCGCTGAAAGGCGGTTCCTTTTTGAACACGTAAATAAATAAATGTTTATTTGCGATGGGCCTGGAGAATGCCGCGGACAAGCTGTCCCCACCCGGCGAAGCGGCGGACGTCCGGCAATCCGAGTGTTTGGACGGGAACGGCCACAGGACATACAACAGGTCCGCAGACCGGCGCGGGAGGGAGGGGTCCGCCCCCTGTGCCGCGCTGCGGGAAATAGGAGGATTTGACATGATTACGAGAGCTCACAAACACTGTCCCGGCAAGCGGCTGAAAAAAGGGCCGGGGCGCAAAGACAATCCGGGCGCAAGGCTGGCCGCGCTTCTCCTGTGCCTGTCCCTGCTGGCGGGCTTTCTCCCGGCGCTGGCCTGGGCGGCAAGCGCGGAAGAGCGGTTTTCCAGCATTGTGGGGTTCGACAGCATCACGCTCCACTACGCGGGGCCCGGCGGCCAGCCGGAGGGGGCGGCTATTCAAAGCGGCGCGCTCATTGAAAAGGGCAGGCAGCTGGTATTGCGCTATACATACGCGATTACGGAGGAACAGTGCAAAGCCATCACGGCCGGAACGAGATATTATCTGGAGGTATCGCCCCATCTGTCCCTGCCGGACCTGGGCGGCGGGGCCGAACTGACCATTGAGACCGGCAATGGCCCGCGGAGGTTCGGCGCCATCAACGCGGACGGCGTCCGGGCATGGGTGACGTTCGACGGGAAAGCGGACGGCAGCGGCACGGTATTGTCGGAGTACGGAGAGCTCCAGAATGCGTATTTCTATTTGAACTGCCGCCGGGCGGATACGGTGCCGCCGGGGGAGCTCCCCATAGCGGGAACGGGCAATCTCTATGCGATGAAGTTTGAGGACAACGGACAGCTCAACTTCGGCTATGCGGAAAACGAGCCGGTGACGGCAAAAGCCCGGATTGAAAAGGACGGCAGCCTGCAAAACCGGACCATCACCTGGACAATTGACTATACCCCGTGGCAGAACCCCGGCGGGGATGATCCGGTTGATCTGGGCACGCCCTTTGAGCTGCGGGACAGAATTGACGCCGCGCTGCACAGCTTTGTGCCCGGCAGCGTGACGGTGGACGGAGTGCCCGCCGCCTCTTTTCACGCACGGGGCGACATCCCCGCGGACGCCGCGGCCTATGTGCTGGTGGAGTCTTCGGGGGACGGCGGGGACACGCTTCTGAGCTTCGGCGGCGCCAAATTCAACGCGGTGCAGTCCACAAAGGGGAACCCCGCCGCGCCGCTGGCCATTACCTATCAGACCGTTGTGAACGAGGACCTGCTGCTGCCGGGCGGCAGCGGGGGCGGCAGGGTGACGAACGCCGCCGATCTGTACGCCGGCGACGGCGGAGCCTTCAACCGTCTGACCATCAGCGGAGGCGGCGCCGTGGACATCCCGCAGCCTGTCTGGATGACGAAAACAGGGAGCACGACCCGGCACACGGACGGTACGGGCTCCACCACCGCCTGGACGGTGGTCTTTCAGCCCAACGGCTTTTCGTTCACCGGGGAGAACAGCCTGACGCTCCACGACCAGCTGCCGTACGGCAGCACGCTGGTGACGGGCTCGGTCAAGGTGGACGGGACCGGCGCGGCGGCGTCGGTGGAGGCGGATAACAGCTTTACCGTCTCCCCGGTCATAACGGACAAACAGCCCGTCACCATCACCTACCAGACTCACGTTCCAGAGGAGATGTATGACAGCGGGACAAGCCTGGGCAACAACGCGGCGTGGTTTACATTCGACTACAAGGGCGCGTCCCGCTCCACGCCCGTGACGGAAACCCCCGTGGGCAGCGGGGACGGCAGCGGAACCCCCGGCACGGCTACGCTGGTCAAGAGCAACTCCGGATACGATGCGGCGCACCGCACGATTGAATGGACCGTAAAGATCAACCCCCATCAGGCGTACCTGAAGGGCGGCACCTTTACGGACCGCCTGGATTCCGTTGGCCCCCGGTGTACCGCCGGACACGGCAGCGGCCTGGAGCTGGTGGGCGATGTAAAAGACATAGACGTGACGGTCAATGGGAAAGCCCCCGCGCCTGAGGAGGCGGCGCTGCTGGACTTGGAATACGACCGGCAGGTTCTCACGGTCAAGGTCGGGGAAATCGGGGCGAAAACCATTGCGCTCACATTTACCACCCGGGTGTGCGACCCCTGCGTTTTCGCCAACAACAGGCAGAACGTCCCCTTCACGAATACCATCTCCACAGACGATATGCTGATTGGAAGCCAGGCGTCCGTTGGGCGCAGCGCCAGCGCCGACAGCACGGCGAAGGCGGGCGCCGCGGTGCTGGCCAAGAAGCCGCCGGTCTATGACTATGCCAGCGGCATCATGAGGTGGACTGTGGAGGTGGACGCGGCGGGACTGCCCATGGCGGACGTGGTGTTGACGGACGACCTGCCCGCCGGACTGGCCTATGTGGAGGGCTCCCTCAAAACGGTCCCGGGACTTCCGGACGCGTCGGCGAAGGCGGACGGGCAAACGCTCACCGTCGATTTGGGCACGGTGGCGGAAACCACGGCGGTCACCTTTGACACCAGGGTTGATCCGGAAGCGCTGGGCTTTGGCGGCGACAAGCCGGTTGTGGTGGAAAATACCGTTTGTATGAACGGCAGCGCGGACGGCGTCACATTTGCGGAGGTGTTCGACAGCGTGGAGCAGAGCTTCTCCAATCACGGACTGGTCAAGCACAGCGATGTGGACAACCGGGATGAGCTGATCCGCTATGAAGTGCTGATCAATCCCTTCGGGCTGGCGCTCCCGGAGCGTCCCGCCCTTGTGGACACGCTGGACAAACGCCTTCAGCTGGACACCGACTCCCTGCGCTTCTATGAAGCGGAGGTGAACGGGACAACGGAGACGGGCAAAGACCAGCGGCCTGATTACACGAAAAAGGGGGATGGGCAGCCGCTGAATATCACCGGCTTCGACCCGGATACAAACAGCTTTACCGTGGAGCTCCCCATTGCGGCAGGCGGCAGAGGGGCCTATGTGCTGACCTATACGGCGGATATGCTCCGGCGGGAGGCGGACGGCTACGGCAACAGCGTCCGCTTTGAGGGCGGCTCCGTGCTGCTGGGGGGCGGCAAGGACAACACCGCCGCCGTGGGCGGCGGCGGTGGGGGCGGCGGAGGCGGCGTGGCCGCCCGGAAGGCCACCATCTCCGTGGTCAAGACCGACCAGGAAACGCGGCTCCCGATCTCCGGCGTGTCCTTCCTGTTGTATCAATGGGATCTTGACGGCAATATGCGGGGCCTGCCCTTCGCCCAGGGAACAACCGACGCCCAGGGGAAGCTGTCCTTCCGGGTAAAGCCCGGGGCGGCGTATGAGCTGGTGGAAACCGAAAGCGCCCCCGGCTACGGCGGCGCGTTTGGCTGGACCGCCATTCCGGACGGAGCGGCGGAGACGGACGGCGGGCTCCTGGTGACGGCAGGCGCGGCGGCGTCGGAGCTGAAGCTGGAGCTGACCAATGAAGCCCATACCACCGGCATTGCGTTCCGGCTGGTCAACGCATCTGGCATCCCGCTGGCCGGGGCGAAGGTCCGGCTGTTCAAGACCGACCCCGGCGGAACCGCGGACCCTGTCCCAGACCTGGAGGTCGCCGTGGCCGCAGACGGGACGGTGGAATTTCCGGATATCCGCCGCGGGGGAAGCTATTATATTCAGACGCCAGACGGTGGAATTATGACGGTAGAAGTGCCCGTCCAGGCGGACGCCGCCCCAAACATAACGCTGCCGGACGGGACGTCGGCGGCGCTCACGAAAGACTTTCTGGTGACCGGTACCACAGAGCGGGATCAGGAGTGGACGCTGACCGTCCACAAAGTGGTCCGCGGAAGCGACGCCCCGCTGGCCGGGGCGTCCATAGGGCTGTACGCCGATGCGGCCTGTGAAACGCTGATTAAAACGGACATGAGCGCCCGGGATGGAACCATTGCCTTTGAGGGGCTCATAAAGGGGCAGACCTACTGGCTGAAGGAAATCACTGCGCCGGTCAATTACAGCCTGAACTCCACGGTCTATGAGGCGGACAGCGCGAATTCCACGGTAACGATTTCGAACGCGCCCAAGGCCCCGCCGGTAAACCCGGCTGATCCCATTGATTCCGCTCCTCCGAGCACGTCGGAAGGGCCCGTCGCGTCGGAGGCGCCCGTCACGTCGGAAGGGCCCGTCGCGTCGGAAGGGCCCGTCGTGTCGGAAGAGCCCGTCGTGTCGGAAGAGCCCGTCGCGTCGGAAGGGCCCGTCGCGTCGGAAGGGCCCGTCGCGTCGGAAGGGCCCGGCGAGTCGGAGGCGCCCGTCGCGTCGGAAGGGCCCGGGGAACCGGAAGGGCCGGGTGAATCCGGCGGCGCCGGAAACTCCGGCGGCAGCGGAAGCGGACACTCCAGCGGCGACCCGGACATCCCCTGGACGGGAGATTCCACGCCCCATCTGGCTGCGGTTGCGCTGCTTTCAGGGCTCCTGCTGGCGGCTGTGACAGTGTATCAAGTGTTGAGATCGAAAAAGCGTGAAGAAGCGTAAGGCATTTTTGTATCGTACAGGCGGTGCCGCCGCCTGTACGATAAGCCGCGCATTGCTGCTCATATGGGGTCCGGCCGCGGGAACAGCGCCTGCGGGCGGCCTCCGGGCCGGCCGGCTCAGCCCTCATCCGCCACGGAGGAGCGGCTCATGATATAAAACTCCTCCTGGCTGGGGCGGTATTCCTTCGCCATCGGTTCCAGCCCGTCGTCGTAACGGCGGGCGGCTTCCCCGTCGATGTGCATCACGGGGCTGTCCCGGTACACCCACGTCCGGCCGTCCAGAGCGCCCTCCGCCAGCTCCTTTACCAGCATGGCCGACGGGAAGCGCCCGTCTTCCAGGCATACGTTGAATTTTTTGCAGCTTTTGAAGCCGCGGCCCACATAATTGGCGGGGCTCCCGAAGATGACGATGACCTCCCAGCCCAGCTCCGCCGCCCGCCGGAAGGAGTGCTCCAGCAGCAGCGTCCCGTAGCCCTTCCGCTGGTGTTCCGGGGCGATGGACACCGGGCCGAAGGTGAGAACGTCCTTCTCCGCGCCCGCCCCGTCGGTGAGGACCGCCCTGGTATACATGACGTTTCCGATCACCTGCCCGTCCAGCAAGGCCACGAAATCCAGCTCCGGGATAAAGTCCGGGTGTTCCCGCATGATGCGGACCAGGTAGTGCTCCGTACAGCCGGGGGCGTAAATGTTGTAAAAGGCCCGCCGGGTGAGGTCCTCCACAGCCTGGCGGTCCGCCTGCGTCTCGTTTCTGATGGTCAGCATAACATGCCCCTTTCCATGGATAGTGCCCCAATTGTATCATATCGCGTTTGGAAAGTCGAGCGGCCTCGGGAGAATGCGGCGAAAAAACGGATTGGGGGAGAACTGTGATCTGATCACCGACGCGGGGCCCGCCTTTGGGTATACTGGGTACACAGCACGGAAGAAAAAGGAGGATCACGCATGGGATTTTTTGATATTCTGCGGGGCCGTGACATTGATCAGGGCGTAAAGGAGTATGAGGAGACGGAGGGGGCGGTCCTGCTGGATGTCCGGACGCCTCAGGAATACCGGGCGGGTCATATTCCCGGCAGCAAAAACATACCGCTTCAGGAGCTCGGCCGGGTGGGCGCCGTGGCCGCCGGGCAGGAGGTCCCCCTCTTTGTGTACTGCCAGAGCGGGGCCAGAAGCGGGCGGGCCGCGGGGGAACTGCGGCATATGGGATACCGGCGGGTAAAAAATATAGGCGGTATGTCCGCCTATACGGGAAAGGTGGAGCTTGTATGAAAGTTGTGATCGTAGGCGGAGTGGCGGGGGGAGCCACCGCGGCGGCCCGCATCCGCAGGCTGGACGAACAGGCGGAAATCACGGTGTTTGAGCGGTCGGGCTACGTTTCCTACGCCAACTGCGGCCTGCCCTACTATATCGGGGGCGCCATTACCGACCCGGAGGAGCTGACCCTGCAGACCCCGGAGAGCTTCTTCTCCCGCTTCCGGGTGGACATGAAGGTGCGCCACGAGGTGACTGCCATTCACCCGGACAGAAAGACCGTCCGCGTAAGGAATCTGGAGACGGGGGAGGAGTGGGAGGAGCGGTATGACAAGCTCATTCTGTCCCCCGGCGCAAAGCCCACGCAGCCCAGGGTGCCGGGAACAGGGCTGGACCGGGTGTTTACCCTGCGGACGGTGGAGGATACGTTCCGCATCAAGAAGTTCATAGAGGAGCGCCGCCCCGAATCGGCGGTGCTGGCCGGAGGGGGCTTTATCGGTCTGGAGCTGGCGGAGAATCTCCGGGAGCTGGGGATGGAGGTCACCATTGTTCAGCGGCCCGGACAGCTGATGAATCCCTTTGATCCGGATATGGCCGCATTCATCCACAGCGAAATGCGCAGGCACGGTGTCAAACTGGCCCTGGGCCGCACGGTGGAGGGCTTTGCGGAGCGCGGCGGCGGTGTGGACGTGCTGCTGAAGGACGGCGCGGCCCTTTCCGCCGGCATGGTGGTGCTGGCCATCGGCGTGACGCCGGACACCGCCCTGGCGCGGGAAGCGGGGCTGGAGCTGGGCGTCAAAGGGAGCATCGTGGTGAACGACCGGATGGAAACCTCCGCCCCGGATATCTATGCTGTGGGAGACGCGGTACAGGTGAGGCACGCGGTCACCGGGCAGGACGCGCTGATTTCCCTGGCCGGGCCGGCCAACCGGCAGGGGAGAATTGCGGCGGACAACATCTGCGGCGGCGACAGCCGCTATCCGGGCTCTCAGGGCAGCAGCGTCATCAAGGTGTTTGACATGACGGCGGCTGTGACCGGCGTCAGCGAGGCCAACGCCCGAAAGGCGGGGCTGGATACGGACAAGGTGGTCCTGTCCCCCATGAGCCACGCCGGCTACTATCCCGGCGGAAAGCTGATGACCATGAAGGTGGTGTTTGAGAGAGGGTCTTACCGCCTTTTGGGCGCGCAGATTGTGGGCTACGAGGGGGTGGATAAGCGGATCGACGTCCTGGCGGCGGCAATCCGTGCAAACATGAAAGCCACCGACCTGAAGGACCTGGACCTGGCCTATGCGCCCCCCTATTCCTCCGCCAAAGACCCTGTGAACATGGCGGGCTTTATGGCGGACAACCTGGAAAAGGGCCTTCTCCGCCAATGGCATCTGGAGGACCTGAACCGTCTGCCCCGGGACGGAAGCGTCACGCTGCTGGATGTGCGAACGGCGGAGGAGTACGGCGGCGGACATATTGACGGGTTTCAGAATATTCCCGTGGACGAACTGAGGGAGCGGCTGGACGAGGTCGGGAAAGGGAGGCCGGTCTATGTGATCTGCCAGAGCGGCCTGCGCAGCTATATTGCCTGCCGGATTTTGGCCGGACACGGGTATGAGGCGTATAATTTTGCCGGAGGCTTCCGGTTTTACAACACGGTGGTAAACGACCGCCGCCTGAATGAGTCGGCGCTCCCCTGCGGAATGGACCGATAGCGCGGCTATTGGCCGCCGAGCGCCTCCAGTCCGGCCCGGTCCGCCAGCTCCACCGCGCCCCGGGCCAGCCGGACCAGGCCCTCGCGCTGGAGGTAGCGGAGCATCCGGGTGACCACCTCGCGGTGGGTTCCCAGGTGGTTGGCGATGCCCTCGTGGGTGATGCTCAGCCGGTCTGTGCCCTCGATGGACGCCTCCGCCAGAAGAAATGCGGCCACGCGCCTGTCCATGCTGTTCCACATGATCTGCTCGATCAGCCACATGACCTCTGAGAACCGGGAGGCCATGACCTCATTGGTGAAGTTGGATACGGGGGCGGACTGCTCCATCAGCTGCCGGTAGACCTCCGGGGGAATGACCCACAGCTCCGTGTCCTTTTCCGCCGCGATGGTCACGTCGAACTGGATGGAGCGCATGATACAGGAGGCGGAAAACAGGCAGATATCCCGGTCAAACAGCCGGTAGATGGTGACCTCCCGCCCCTCCCTGGAGAGAATAAACGCCCGGAGCTGGCCGGATTTGATGAGCATCAGTCCGGCGCAGTCGGCACCGCCGCTGTGGAGTATGGTCCCCTTTGTCACGGTGCGGCGGGCCACGCTGCCGGAGATGAGTTCCCGCTGCCCGGGGGTCAGCGCTTCCCATATGGGGAAATAGTCTGCAAATTCCATGGCGATTCTCCTTGGCTCAGGTTACGCCCAGTATAGAACAATTGATGGCATATGTCAATTATATTGTCGGCGTATGGCCGCATATTGCCGCTGCCACAAACGGAGGGGGCATCCCGCTTTTACGGGACGCCCCCTCCGTTTGCAGTTTTCATAAGCCGCCGCCCGCCTGAGGGGACCGGTCCGGCGATGGGGATATCGCCGGGGCCTTGCTCGTTCTAGAGCTCCACCACGTCCATGGACGCTCCGTCCACACACAGGGCGTTTCTGGTGTCCAGCACCAGGGACAGCTCCGCCATACCGGCCACGGCGGCGCGGGGGTGGAGCACGGCGGCGTATTCCAGCGTTTGCGGGCAGGCTCCGGCAGGCTCCAGCGCGAAGCGCAGGGGCTGCGGTTCTGTAAACGCCCCGCAGGGGGTCTGCCGGAGAACGATGACGCCGCATCCCGCCGCCGGAGGCATGGCGCGGATGACCAGCGTGCACCGGACCGCATAGGACGCCTGGGGGCTCAGACGGATCTGGGTGGGATTGTGGGGGTTCCAGCAGATACAGTCCCCCTTCCGGGCGTCCTGCCTCCAGGGCAGGCGGCAGCCGGGGCTCCACAGCAGCCCGGGCTGCCGGGCCGACAGGTGAAGGGCGCATTTGGGCCTGTCATCCCCCTGGGGAGGGGGAGGGCAGCACCCGGGGCCGCACGCCGGAGGCCGCGGCACATAGGGCGGAGGGCATACGGGAGGACGGCAGGGCGGCGCCGGAGGCGGACAGGCCTCAAGCACACGTTCCAGCTTGCTTTTCAGCAGCATCTGGTTCTGGGCCACCACATCCAGCAGGGAGGCGACGCTTCTGTTCACCGCCAGCACATCCTGAGGGGCCGCACAGGGAGCCGTCCCCGGCAGGGTGCCCAGAATATACTGCAGTTTTTCGCCCTCGGCGTTGATGATGTGGCTGAGAGCCAGCTCCTCCATTGCGATGGACGCGATAATCATCGTCAGGGCTTCTTCCCGGGTCAAATCCGCCCCGTGGGGGGGAAAAGAAGGCATAGACATATGAAATACTCCATTGAGGGGTCCCGGACTGGGCCGGGGCGGGGTGATATGCGGCAGGAGACGCCCTGCCGCCGCTCCATCCTATGCCGTCAAATTCGCCGTGTTCCGCGGGAACCCGCCGTCCGGCGGGGGCATAGGATGCTGTGGGCGCTTTGCCGGGGACGGCTCATTTCCGGCGCCGGTGCGCCGGCGCACCCCTGCCTGCGTTCCAGGCTTGAAAGGAGACACACATTTATGTCTATGCCAAGTTTCCCCAACATTGACCCGCCCATCCAGCGGGAGGACGCGGTCAACCAGATTCTCTCCTCCATTGCCATGGAGGAGCTGGGCCTGAGCCATATTCTCAACGCCGAAGGCGAAAAGCTGCAATATATTCTGGGCACCATCCCGGGCCTCAGCGGCCCCCCGGCCACTGTGAGCGACGTGCTGGCGGCCAATGAGAGCGTTCGAAGCCTGCTGGAGACTGCCGTGCAGAACCAGCTGTTTTTGAAGGCCAAAATGCAGGGCGCTCTGACTGCCTCCCCCATGCAGGGCGCCACCGGTCCCACCGGTCCCACGGGCCCCGCGGGCCCTGCGGGCGGTCCTGCGGGCGCTACCGGCGCTACGGGGGCCACCGGCGCCACCGGTGCTGCCGGCGCTACGGGGGCCACCGGCCCCGCCGGAGCGGACGGAGCCGCGGGCGCCACCGGGGCCACCGGCCCTGCGGGCGCGGCGGGCGTCACCGGTCCCACCGGCCCCACCGGCGCGGCGGGCGCCGCAGGCGCCACCGGCCCCACTGGTCCCACCGGTCCCACCGGCGCGGCGGGCACCGCAGGCGCCACGGGCGCCACCGGTCCCGCGGGCGCGGCGGGCGTCACCGGCCCCACCGGTCCCACCGGCGCGGCGGGCGCCGCAGGCGCCACCGGGGCCACGGGCCCCACTGGTCCCACCGGCCCCAACGTCACCGCAACCTCCGCGTTTGCCGCCAACACCAGCGGCACCGTCATCACCGTTATTCTGGCGGGCACCGTGGTCCCCCTGCCCAACAGCCAGCTGCTGTCCCCGGATATCACGGTCAACGCGGGCAATACCGTTTTTACCGTCAACACGTCCGGACGCTATCAGCTGTCCTATGACATCAACACCACCGTGGCCCTGGCCAGCGGCACCAGGCTGCTGATCAACGGCGTGGCCAACACCGCCTCCACTGTGGCGCCGCTGGTGTCCCTGAGCCACTTTGCCAATGAAATACTGCTGGACCTGAACGCCGGGGATACCGTATCCCTGCAAATGTTCGGCATCGCGTCGGTGGCCACGCTGCTGCCCGGCTCCGCCGGGGCGTCCCTGACGCTGATCCGTCTGAGCTGAGGAGGGGTGCAGTATGTCGCAGCCCACATTTCCCCAGATTGATCCCCCGCTGACCCGAGAGGGAAGCCTCAACGAGATCATCGCCTCCATTGCCATGGAAGAGCTAAGCCTGAGCCACATTCTCAATGCGGAGGGCGAAAAGCTGCAATATGTCCTGGGCACCCTGCCCGGGCTGGAGGAGGCGGCGGCCCTTGAGGAGGTCATCCGGGCCAACCAGAGCGTGCAGGATACCCTGTCCAGCGTTGTGGAGCAGCAGATGCTGCTGTCCGCCAAGCTGGGCGCGGCCCTGAGCGCGCCTGTTCTTCCGGGGCCCACGGGCCCCGCCGGCCCCACGGGCCCCACCGGCCCCGCCGCCGGAGCCACCGGAGCCACCGGAGCCACGGGCCCGGACGGCGCGGCGGGCGCCGCCGGAGCCACCGGACCCACGGGCCCGGACGGCGCGGCGGGCGCCGCCGGCCCCACCGGACCCACGGGCCC
>ERZ808051.501-NODE-501-length-41697-cov-4.291591_pt1 | contig 41697 bp, 42 predicted proteins | sample MGYA00380199_ERZ808051 | MGnify/ENA primary metagenome ERZ808051 (study PRJEB31490, sample SAMN06133391) | mouse gut metagenome | isolation source: J11 | host: mice | place: China: Chengdu | collected 2015-05 ... | reverse complement strand
ACTCTGCTCCCCGGAGTACCAGCAGCGGTTGGCCTGGGCCATACATATGGGGATTTTGACGTATATGAACGGGAATGAGAAATAGAGATTTGGGGCCCCGGCAGGGTTTATGCCGGGGCCGGGTTCATCTTAGGCTATAGAGCTCTGCCTGCCGTATCTCCTTTTAGAGGAGAGCAGCCCGCAGTTCTTCTCCGCTCTTGGCGCTTAAGTAGGCTGGGGCGATGTCGAAGACAGTCTTGCAGCCGCAGGCGCCTTCCCTGGAGAGTCTTGCAGCCGCTCTTGCGTAGGCGACGATCACGCTGGCTGTAAATTCCGGATTGGAATCCAGCTTCAGGCTGTATTCGATCAGATGTCTGTTCTCCCCCTCCCAGCCGGTGGAACCGCTGCGCAGCACAAAGCCGCCGTGGGGAATCCGGCTGTGGTCACGCTTCAGCTCCTCGTCGCTGATGAAATGCACGGTGGTGTCATAGTCGGCAAAATAGTTGGGCATAGTCTTAATTTCTTCTTCGATTCTGGCCAGATCCGCGTTTTCTTCCGCCACCACAAAGCATTCCCTGGTGTGCTTCTGCCTGGTGGTCAGCTCCGGATTATTGCCGGTGCGCACTGCTTCCAGAGCGCTGTCCACAGGAATGGTATACTGCTTTGCATCCTTTACGCCGTCAATCCTGCGGATGGCGTCGGAATGTCCCTGGCTGACGCCTCGCCCCCAGAAAGTGTAATCCTTTCCGACGGGAAGAATGGCATTGGCATACATCCTGTTCAAAGAGAACATGCCGGGATCCCAGCCCACGGAGATAACGGCGGTCTTGCCGCTTTCTTTTGCCGCGGCATCCACATTTGCGAAATGCTCCGGAATTCTTGCGTGGGTGTCAAAGCTGTCCACCACATTAAAAAGCTTTGCGTACTGCGGCGTCTGTACCGGAAGATCCGTGGCGCTGCCGCCGCAGAGAATCAACACGTCCAGCCTGTCCGTCCACTGGGCGGCCTCGTCCACATGACAGACCCGGGCGGTCTCGGTGAGGATTGTTACATCCGCAGGATTCCTCCTTGTAAATACCGCTTTCAGCTCCATATCCGGATTTTGGCGAATTGCACATTCCACGCCCCGGCCCAGATTGCCGTATCCTAATATACCGATTCTGATGCTCATGATTACTCCTTTCCTGTTTGCGCGGGCCCTGTCGGCCGCTGGGATAATGCTATGATCAAGTATTATAAACGCTTCAGGTATTTTGTGCAAGTGTTTCCACGGAATCGACATGACAGATATGTCATATCGATGCTGTTCATGGCTCTGCCGCTCACGGTAACCTTTCAGGTGTGTTAAGCGTGACGGCTGCCATGCAGGCTTTTACGGACATTCCGGGAGGACAGGCCTGGGGGCCTGTCAGAGGCGGCTGTAGTACAGATAGGCGCCTGTCTTTAGAACCACGGTGATGACCAGAATGACAAAGGAGACGTAAAAGGCCGTCATGTCGAACAGGGAGGCGGTCAGGGTGATGAGGAGCAGACAGACCAGGAGGATATCCAGCACAAGGCCGCCGCTCTTGTCATGCAGATAGCGGTTCCGCTCGTCCGTCTCTTCCAGCATCTGCTGTTTTAACAGAGTACGGTTGCGCAGCAGCTTTTTGTTGTGGATGATCCGGGAGATTACATAAACCATGCCGCCAAAGAAAACAAGCCTGCTGAATCGGTTCGCCAGCTCCGTCATGATTCTGGAATCCCCGCCGCCAAGTTCCGCCACGACTACCATGTATACCAGCATCACAGCCAGAAGCAGATACAGCATGCGTATGCGCCATTTCACCTGTTCGCCATAGTTCATATTTTTAACATTTTTCATACGCTTCGTCCTCCTTGCGTTTATTCTCCTCCAGACAGCATAAGTCTTCCACGGTGGTACAAAAGATCCGGGCGATTCGATAGGCCAGCATCAGGGACGGCTTATACTGTTCCTTTTCGATGGAGATGATGGTCCGGGCCGAGACATGGACCAAATCCGCTAGCTGCTGCTGGGTCAGGCCGGATGCATTCCTCAGTTCTTTGACTTTCGTCTTCATGGCTGTGAATTCCTTTCGGTTGCAGTGGGGGCCGGGAGTATTCTCTCGGGTATGGGACGGCAGAGGTGTGAAATCTACTTCATGTGAAGCTAACTTCATGATAGCATAAGAAAAGAGAACTGTCAAGAGGCATATACCGCTGTCCTCATTCTGAGCGTCGACGGCCCGGGACGGGGACAGCGGTATGGTGAGTAACGGGGAGAAAGCTATGCTTTTTTGGCCCACTCGATGGCGATTCCCGTGGCGTTGGGACCCACATGGGAGGCCACGATCAGATTCAGTGACGCCTGGCAGCTGCTCTGCACGAGAGAGCGGCATTTCTCGAAAAGCGTCTCATTGCCCACATAGATGGCTCCAAGTCTGGCGATTTTTTCGGACTGCGCTATGTGCTGGATGTTGCGCAGAGCTGCGTTGAGGCCGCGGTTCTTCCGATAGGGTTCGATGCGCCCTTCCTTGATGGTAAGGATGACCTTGATATCCAGGACGTCTCCGATCTTCCCGACGCTGGGAGAGACCCGGCCTCCCTGGACCAGATATTTGAAGTCGTCCACCACAAAATAGACATCGATGAGGCCGATCCGCCTCCTGACTTCCGCCGCCGTATCCGACAGGGACATTCCCTTGGACCGCATCTCTATGGCGTCCACACAGAGAAAGCCGCTGCCCAGAGTGGCGCTCAGGGAGTCGATGATCTCTATGCTGCGCTCCGGGTACAGGGGACGCAGCTCGTCGGCTACCATGCAGATCGTGCTGTAGGAACCGCTGATAGCCGAGGAGACGGCAATGCAGAGAATGTCTTTCTCTTCCTGCAGGACTGCCTCGAAGCTCTTGCGGGCGAAATCCGGATTCACGCCGGCGGTATAGGCCCTGCGGCTGCGCAGCTGTTCAAAAAATGCCTCCCTGGACAGTACCTGCTCGTCTCCGTATATCATGTTTTCGTCGAAGTAGTAATATTGGGGCAGCAGAGATACCTCTTTTTCATAGGGAGAGGGAAGATCTACATCGCCATCGGTAAAAATCACATAATCTTTCATACAAATCATCCTTTACTTTTTGTTTTTAAGAACAAACCTTTCGGCGGAAATTGTGTCTTTTGCGTCTCAGGCCCTTTCTCTATCCTACTATGCTTAGCGGACTTTCGCAAGTGATTTTATACATATTTCACGGTATGTGAGCTCCTTTTCGTTTCGTTGGCTTAGCCCATTATATTTTGCTTACACTTGACAACACTTCTTTCCGGAGAATATAATAAACAAAAAAAGAGGTACTTGTCATGTTAATTATCGCCTGTGGAAGAATGCGCAAATAAATATTTTGCACCTGAAAACGAAAGCGGATATCCGCTCTGTTTTGTGTGCGTATTTTTATTTGCGGCAACGGAATTCGTTGCCGGTTCTGATTCTTCCCCACAGGCAGGGAATGACAGTACCTGAGGAGATTCTTTTCAGGTATTTTCATGTATGCCGGCCAGGCAGGGGAGTTCCCTGCCTTTTTTGCTGTCCGAATCTGCGCAAGCTGCTGTGAAACGGTATGGGGCTTCCGGGAGCCGGAGAAAGCGCTTTATGCCTGCCTGCGGAAAGGGCGGCTGAAAAACATACAGCCTTTGGACAGGCGGCTGAAAAGCATACAGCCTTTGTGCAGATCGCGGAAAAGCACCCGGCCGATTGGGGAAAGGGAAATGAAAAAACAGGAAAGGAACTCATATGAATCGAAAAAAATACGGAAAAAGATATGGAAAGAAAAATCACCCTGCGGGAATGGAGGGTCTGAAATTCCTGCACGGGCAAATGTATCAATACAGAAAGTACAGCGCCGGGCTGCCCTTTCTGGCATGTCTGTCACAGGTCACCCAATCCCTTTTGCTTCTGCTGCTGCCCAAAGTCGTGCTGGACGCACTGTCAGGCGGCGCCGGGTTTGCGCCCTTTGCGGCTGCGGTCCTCGTGGTGGGGACGGGGCTGACCGCTGCCGCTGTGCTGAACCTGGTGGTACACAATGAGATTGAGAAATGCTCCCAGACATTTCTCTTCCGCAGGCTGAATGCTCTCTGGGAGAGGAAGATGCTTCGCCTGGACTACGGAGTCTTCTGCTCCAAGCAGGGGAAGATCGGCATGGAGAAAGCCAGACAGGCCATCGCCAGCCCCAACTGGGGCGTGGTGGAGCTGCCGGGGAGAGAAGCCGCCCTGCTGGAGGCCGTGGCGGGGCTTGCGGCGTACTGCGCCATTGTGGGCACGCTCCACCCGGCTATTCTGGCATTCCTGGGGCTGTTCTTCCTGATCGAGATGGCAGCAGGCATCCGGATAGAGGAGCGGAAGCAGGGCTTCAAGGAGGAAAAGGCCAGAGCGGACAGGCGGCTTAACTATGTGGCCTATGGCACCAGGGGCATGAAAGAAGCCAAGGACATCCGCATCTTCTCCATGAGAGGCATGTTGAAAGAGATTACAGGGGAGGTGATCCGGGAGAAGACCGCGGTGGAGAGCAGGGTGCAGAGATGGCAGTTTGTCCGCGCGGGGATTACGTCTCTGCTGATATTCGCCAGGAACGGGCTGGCCTGCCTGTTCCTGACAGAGAGGTACCTGGCAGGCGGCATGACCGCCGGGGACTTCTCTCTGTACTTTGGAGCCATCGCGGGGATCGGGATGTGGCTGACAAAGCTGTCCGAGGCGATCTCCGGCTTCCGGGAGGCGGAAAATTTCGTGCGTGATTTCCATGGGTTTCTGGAGCTGCCGGAGGGAAGAACCGCGGAAGAAGCGGATTTTACGGCAGACGCAGCCGGGCGGGCCGTGTCCTTTGTATTGGAAAACGTGTCCTTTTCCTACCGGAAATGGGAGGACGGCGAGGAGCGGGAGATTCCCGTATTCCGGAATCTGAACCTTGCGATCCGGGCCGGGGAGCGCCTGGCCGTTGTAGGGCAAAACGGCGCCGGGAAGTCCACCTTGGTGAAGCTCCTCAGCGGCATGCTGGAGCCGGACCGGGGGCGGATCCTCATGGACGGCAGGGACATCTGGTCCATTTCCGGGGAGGAGCTCTGCGGACATTTTTCCGCGGTGTTCCAGCATTCCCGGATACTTCCGGTGAGCGTGGCGCAGAACGTAATGCTGAACGTGAGGGAGCGGGAGGATGAGGAGGCCATGTGGGACGCGCTGCGGGCCGCGGGTCTGGAGGAGAAGATAAAGTCCCTGCCGGCAGGGGCGCAGACCTGCCTGGTGGGACAGGTATCCCAGGAGGGCACGGAGCTGTCCGGCGGGCAGGAGCAGCGGCTGCTGCTGGCCAGGGCGCTGTACAAGGACGCCTCCGTCCTCCTGCTGGACGAACCGACGGCCGCCCTTGACCCCATAGCGGAGAGCGAGATTTATGAAAAGTACGGGGCGCTGACGAAAGGGAGGACTTCCGTCTTTGTCTCCCACAGACTGGCCTCCACCAGGTTCTGCGACAGTATTGTCTTCATGGAGGAGGGGAGGATCGCGGAGAGCGGCAGCCACCGGGAACTGATGGAACAGAACGGGAAATACGCGGAAATGTTCCGGGTCCAAAGCCGGTATTACAGGCAGCAGGAGCCGCTTCCACCGGTGGAGAGCGGAGCGGAGGACGTGCCTTTTGCCGGAGCGAAAGAGGGCGCTTTTGATCAGGCGTATGGTCAGGAGGGAGGAGAGGACAGATGAGGAAAAACGGAAGGACATTGGGGCAGGACATGGGAATCATACGGCGGGGCATCCGGGAGTTCGGAGAGCTCCTGCCGGGGCAGATGGGGCATGTGCTGGTCAGGAGCATATTGGCGGCGGGAATTCCGTTTCTGGAGACGGCCGTGCCGGCATTTCTTCTGAACGAGCTCACCGGAAACCGGGACAGGGGCAGATTGTTCCTGCTCGCTATCCTGGGGGCCGGGCTGATACTGGCGCTGTCTTTGTGGAGAAATTACGAGGACTGCCGGATCGAGACAGGGTATGGGAGGCTGTTCGCCTCCCACGAGATCGGCCTGACCAACAAGGCTTACCGGCTGCCCTATGAACTGCTGGAACAGGACAGCACGAAGCGGCTGCGGGACGAGGTGTCCGGCGCAATCAGTCTGTCCGGCGCCGGGATGGCCAGCCTGTACTGGGACATGGACGTGCTTTGGACCAACCTCTTTGCGGCGGGGACGGGGGCCCTGATCCTGGGCGGTTCCCTGGCCGGAATGCTGGCAGGGGAGCGGCCGGGCGGCGCCTTTGGCATGGCGGCAGTGACCTTGGGCCTGGGGGCGCTTATGGCGGTCAGCTCCTTTGTAGCCTGCCGGATGACGGGGAAGCGCTTTGACGTGAGCTTTGATCTGTTCCTGAAAGGGGCCCGGTATGCCAGATACGGGGACTATTATCACATGAACTATCTGCCGGACGAGGACGCGGCCATGGATGCCAGGATCTACAGCCAGGAGAAGCTGATTCTGGACCAGTGTCAGACCAAGTGCTATGAGCGCCTGGCGGAGGGAAAGGAGCGGGAGTACAATGCCGCAAGCCGGTATGACGGCGTCAAGCTGGGGTGTTCCTTTGTCTGCGGCTGCGCGGTGTATCTGCTCATGGGGCGCGGGGCCATGGAGGGGGCCATCGGCTGCGGCAGCGTCATCCTGCTTTACTGCGCGGTGACGCGGTTGATCGAGGCTGTGGCCAGGACGGCGGAGATCCTGACGGATCTGCGCAACAACAACGAGCACCTGCTGCGGTATTTCCGGTATATGGATCTGCCGGAGGAGCGGAGCCTGCCGCAGGAGCGGGAAAGCGAGGGAGCGCGGATCCTGCCGCAGAAGCGGGAAAGCGAGGGAGCGCGGATCCTGCCGCGGATGCAGGAAACCCAAGCTGCGCCGCAGCCGGCAGAAAAACGGGACGGCGGTGAGACAGCTGCCTGCGATATCGTTTTCCGAAACGTGAGCTTCCGGTATCCCCACAGTGACATTTACGCGCTGCGGAACGTGAATTTGCGGCTGCGGGCAGGGGAGAAGACAGCCATCGTGGGAGAGAACGGCTCGGGGAAGACCACGCTGGTCAAGCTTCTGTGCAGGCTGTACCGTCCCGCGTCGGGCAGCATCCTGCTGAACGGACGTGATATCTGGGACTATCCCTACGAGGAATATACGGGATATCTGGCGGCTGTGTTCCAGGATTTCTCCCTGTTCGCTTTCTCCCTGGCGGAGAATGTGGCCGGTACGAAAGAGTACGACATAGAGCGGGTACTGGCGGCGCTGGAGAAAGCGGGACTTTCGGAGCTTGTGGCAGGATACGCAAAGGGAATCGGGCAGCCCCTGTTCCACGACTTTTGCGAGGAGGGCGTGGACGTCTCCAGCGGGGAAGCCCAGAAGCTGGCCATTGCCAGGGCGGTCTACAAGGACGCGCGGATCATGGTGCTGGACGAGCCCACCGCCGCGCTGGACCCTTACGCGGAGTATGAGATATACGAAAATTTCGGGAGGATTGTGCAGGGGAAGACCGTGTTGTTCGTCAGCCACAGGATGTCCTCCTGCCGGATGTGCGACAAGATAATAGTCATGCGGGCGGGCGAGGCGGTGCAGTGCGGCACCCACCAGGAGCTGCTGGCGGACGAAAACGGGACATACAGCCGGCTGTGGAATGCCCAGGCGAAATATTACGCGTAATTTTATGATGTACACGGCGGGGAATTTCTGGTAGACTCTTTTTTAGAAGAGATTCCCCGCACCGGCGTGGGGGCCGGATTTGGCCTCCGGGCGCAGGCTGCATGGGGAACGGACTTAAAACGGATAAGGATACGGTAAGGAGAAATGAAAACGGAAAGACGAGAGCAGGAACAGAAGACGACAATGTCTCACACGAAAGATATGACCCGGGGGAATCCCTACTCTTTGATGCTGGGCTTTGCGCTGCCCATACTTTTAAGCCAGGTATTTCAGCAGCTCTACAACACGGCGGACGCATTTATCGTGGGGAGGTATCTGGGCACGAACGCCCTGGCGGCGGTGACCTCATCGGGAACTCTGATCTTCCTCATGATCAGCTTTTTTGCCGGAATCGCCATGGGAGCCGGCGTGGTAATCTCCCGTTACTTCGGGGCGGGGGATACCGCCGAAGTCTCCCGGGCGATTCACACGGTGCTGGCGTTCGGCCTGGCCGCCGGGGTGCTTCTGACGGTAGTGGGGGTGGCGTTCACCCCTAAGTTTCTGGTGTGGATGCAGACGGACTCGGAGGTGATGCCGGAGGCCGTATCGTATTTCCGCAACTATTTCCTGGGTTCCCTGGCGCTGGTGCTGTACAATGTCTGCCGCAGCATCATGAACGCCCTGGGGGACAGCCGCAGGCCTCTGTATTATCTGATTTTTTCCTCGGTGCTGAACGTGGTGCTGGATGTGGTATTTCTGGCGGTGCTGCGCTGGGGCGTGTGGTCCGCGGCGGTGGCTACGGTGATCTCTCAGGCGGGCAGCGTGGTGCTGTGCATGATCCATCTGATGAAAAAGGGGAACGTGTTCACCGTGGAGTGGCGCAAAATTCGCTTCCATGGGGATATGCTTGGGGAAATCGTCCGAAACGGGCTGCCCTCCGGGGTACAGAATTCCGTCATTGCCTTTGCCAACGTGATCGTGCAGTCCCAGATCAATTCCTTTGGCAAGCTGGCCATGGCGGCTTACGGCACACATGCCAAGATTGAAGGCTTTGCGTTCCTGCCCATCACCAGCTTTAACATGGCCAGCACCACCTTTATCAGCCAGAACCTGGGAGCCAGGCAGTACGACAGGGCGAAAAAAGGCGCGCGGTTCAGCATTTTGGCTGCAATGCTGCTGGCGGAGACCATAGGCGTCTGCTGCTACCTGTTTGCGCCAAAGCTGATCGGACTCTTTGACCAGACGCCCAGGGTCATTGCGCTGGGTGTCCGCCAGGCGCGGACGGTATCGCTGTTCTTCTGCCTGCTGGCCTTTTCCCATGCCGTTGCGGCCATTTGCAGGGGAGCAGGGAAAGCCTTTGTGCCCATGTTCGTCATGCTGGCGGTGTGGTGCGTCATCCGCATTGCCTATATTTTCACCGTAATGCATCTGACCAATGAGATCGGATATATTTACTGGGCGTATCCGCTGACCTGGGGGATCAGCTCCATAATTTATCTGTTCTATTATCTGCGATGCGACTGGGTACACGGATTTGATCATGCCAAGGAGAAGCGGCAGGCTGCCTCCTGAGAGGCGGGAAAGGGAAATGTCCATGGAGAATTTCCTCAAAATCGTTGCGCCCGGTCCCCCGCAACCGTGTTATACTGGGGTTGCTTCGAAGCGATAGGGACAGGAGGTGAGGCCTTATGAACCACTATATTCTGATATGGTCTGTGTGCACCTTTGTGGAAAGCCGCGTACAGGAGGAGATTCCCGTAGAGGATCTTGTCCGTCAGACCGGGTTTTCACTGGCACATATCCGGGATGTGTTCCGCAGATGTACCGGGAAGTCCCTGGGCCGGTATGTGCAGGAGCGCAGAATCGCTAATGCGGCCAGAGAGCTTCAGGAGACGGACGGTACAATCCTTGACATCGCCATACGGTACGGATTTTCCGGACGAACCGTCTTCTCTCGCGCGTTTCGGCGTTACACCGGATATACACCCTCACGGTTTCGCGCCGAGGCTCCTGTGCTTGGACGGGTGCGGCTCTGCGCGGGGGTATACGGTGCGGCGCTTCCGCAGAGACCGGATGATGCCGACCACAGTTCACCGGCCGCCGGCCTGTCCTCACGGCTCCGTGACATATGACTTCAGACAGACAAGGCTGCGCGGGCCGTCTCTGAGACAGTGCAGCCATCTACAAAAAAGAAAGTTGAGACAATTATGGATAAACAAGACAATGCAATCTTATATGGCGTTCCCAAAGTAGCCTACGGCCAGGACGGCTGCACGCCCTTTCCCATGTGCATCCATTCCTGCGGAAAATATCTGGGGCTTTCCATGGATTACACCCGGGCCATGGCCGAGAGCGGCGCTGCTTTCCGGCTGGTCTGGGACACGGCCTGCTGGAACGGCGGCAATGTGGACGCCGTCCTTGCTTTTGACGATCCCGCAAAGATATTTGACTGCGGTATGCGGGCCATGGAGCGCAGGCTGGAGATTCTCGACCGCACGCCGGAGACGAAAAAGGAAGATTTTATGGACTTCATCCGAAAGGAGATCGACGCCGGGAACCCGGTTATCGCCCTAGGCATTATCGGCCCGCCGGAGGCCTGCGTGATCACCGGCTACCAGGAGAGCGGCAATGTGCTGACCGGCTGGAACGTGTTCCAGGAATATCCGGAATACCAGGCAAGCGTCCGGTTTGACAAAAACGGCTATTTCATCACCGGAGACTGGTGGGAAAATCCCGAGACCAGGGCCCTGATTGCCACGGGCACGGACAGCCTCCCGCCTCTTACCCCCAGGGAGGTGCTCGAAAACGCTGCGGAAGCGCTGAACGGGCGCATGTGCGGAAGCTATGCCAAGGGGATCCTGGCCTATGACGCCTGGAAGAACGCTCTGCTCAGCGACAGGGAGTTCCCTGCGGACGCTGTCTTTCCTCTGTTGGTGGAGCGCATGATGTGCCACGGCGATGCCATGGACTGCCTCTCCGACGGCCGCTTCCACGCCGCAAAATATCTGCGCAGACTGGCAGAGCAGCACCCCGCCATGGCCCCTGAGCTGAACGCCGCGGCAGGGGAGATGGAGGGGATATCCGAAATCATCTGGAAAGAAATGATTCCCGTCCTGGGCGGCTGGGAGCGGGGCGAGACTCAGATGCGCAGGCTGGCAGACGCCGGGAACCGCCGCCTGTTCGCCGGGCAGATCGACAGGATGAAAGCCCATGACCAAAAAGCGTACACTCTCATCTGCGCATTGCTGGCAAAGAGCCGGTAAAATTCAGGGCGCTTTCTGCTTCGCTGTCTCTCACCGCCTGCGGACGACTGGACGCCTTTGCTTTGGGATGGCGACCTGCTGTTCCACGGTGTCCGCACGCAGCAGCCTTTTCACAAAAGTCCTTTGATAATTCCAAAAGCTCGCCGAAAGCCGGCCGTCTTACAAAAATGTCACCTCAGAGGAGAGAAATGTAACCCGATTCGATGGCGGTCCGCCCCGCTCTTTTGTATCATACATGCTACAGAGATTGCGGGGCGGCAGGGCCCGGGAAGAATTCGGGAGGTGTTTTGTATGAGGAGATGGATCAGTAGATGGATGAGAGCGGCAATTGTGTGCTGTATGGTGCTTTCGCTGACAGCCTGCGGTTTTGGCGGCGCAAATGCCTGGGAGTGGCTGACGGTGGCTGACAATGTGGCCGGGGTGCTGGGTGCTTCGCAGATCACGGCGGACGAAGACCTGCTTGGGGAGAGGGTCTGCCATGACGAGGCCTATGTGGGGGACTATGAAGCCCGGTGCCTGGATACCACAGGAAGAGACGTGATATTTGGCGGCGGCTCCATCGAACCCCGCAGGCTGCAGGTGTATGGGCGGATACGGACGGAGGCGGGAGAGGCCGCGGTGAGGATCCGGATGAATGATGAGGTGGTGACGCTTGAGACGGACGAGGAGGGATACTTTGAGACGGAGCTGCGCCTGAAGAGCGGGGGAAACTATATTATGGTGGACTATGAGGCGTTTTCCGGTACGGTGGAGCTGATCAGCATACGCCTGCCTTTAGACTGGGACGGGAAAGATGCTCTTGCAAAGAATATCCTCGTATATTATGATAGAAGTATCCCGGACAGGGGATGGGCTGCCTGAGGGCAGAGATATACGAAAAGGCAGGAGGATGAGGAGATGGAATGGTTTGTGGATCCGACATTGGATGGGAAAGCTTTGGATCGTTTTTTTGAGTTCATGAGGGACAACCGGATTGAGGTGCACACCATGCAGATTTACCGCGGGGAGCAGCAGCTCTTACGCCTGGCGCAGGAGCCCTATTCCTGCGGGGACTCCAGGGAGGTCTACTCTCTGAGCAAGATGTTTACCTCCACGGTGGTAGGCATTGCGGTGGAGCAGGGCCTGGTGCGGGTTCAGGACAGGCTGGTGGATATCTTCGGCAGGACAGGGGCTTCCGAGAAGATGTCCCGGATCACCGTGCGCCATCTCCTCTCCATGAATACGGGACATGACAGATGTGTCATTCCGGAGATGATCGAGGCCCGGGACTCTGCGGAGGCGTTCTTCGGCGTGGAGCCTGTGTATGAGCCGGGGACGCATTTTACATACAACACAGGCGCAAGCTGCATGCTGGTGTCGGTGATAGAGAAAGTGTCCGGCAGAGACTTTTTCCAGTATGCCTGCGAGAATCTGTTCTATCCCCTGGAGATGACGAATATCTCCTGGAGGCGCTGCGCTGACGGCAGGTGCGTAGGAGGCGCGGGACTGCATGTCTCCAGCGACGATATCGTGAAGCTTGGGAAACTGTATTTGAGCGGCGGTGTCTACAAGGGCAGGCGTATCCTGTCCGAGGCTTGGATCCGGGAGGCGTCCTCCTGTGTGTCCGATAATTCCGGCAACGGAACCCCGGACTGGTGCAGCGGCTACGGCTACCAGCTCTGGCGGTGCAGCAGGGGAGGCTACCGGGGGGACGGCGCTTTCGGGCAGCTTTTGGTGATGCAGCCGGAGCGCAATATGTTTGCGGCCGTGCAGGCTTTCTGTTTTGACATGCAGAGAGAAGTGGACGGTGTCTTCGATTTGCTGGACAGCATGGACGGCGGCGCGCAGCAGGGGAAAGAGTACTCTTTTCCGCCGCTTCCCGTGGGAGGGATGCTTCCTAAGATCGACAGAAGCTACCGCCTGGATGCGAACCCCATGGGGTTCGGAAGCCTGTGGATCAAGGCCGGAGGGGACAGGGTACAACTTGCCTTTGACGATGGACAGAGCATCCAGACCGTGCGGGCGAAAGCCGGCTGCTGGACGGTGAATCAGTGCGACATGCGGGGTGTGCAGCCTACGCTTGGAGGACATCTCCCCGGGGAGCAGAGGGAGCGGCTTGTGGCGGCGGTCTCCTGTGCGGAGGAAGAGGGGAAGATCGTGCTGTCCGTCCGTTTCCGCACCAGCCCCCACACCCAGCGCTGGGAGATTGAGGCGGGCGGCGAGGGCCTGCGCATCTCCTTTGCGGAGCCGGAGGGTCCGTCCGGGGACTGGAAAGAGGAACAGGTGCTGACCGGACGCTAGGAGATCTGCCCCTGTCTGCCCCGCCGCACGGAGGAGGGCGTCTGTCCGTACAGTGCTTTGAACTGTCGGTTGAACAGTTTTTGGTTGGTGAACCCGTTTGCGGCCATGATTTCTCCCACGGAGGCATCGGTGTCCAGGAGATCCTTGTACACATGGGAGAGGCGCACTTCGCTTAAGTAGTTCAGATAGGATATTCCCATGTTCTTCTTGATGAATCGGCAGAATGCTTCCTTTCCCAGGCCAAGCGCACCGGCCGCGTCCCCTAAGGTGACGGCTTCCCTGAAATGCGCCTCCGTGTAAGTGATGACGGAGCGGATCCGCGCCATGGTTGTCATGTCCACAGGGGCGGACAGATTTGCCGTGCTCACCGAGAAATGGCGCAGGAGACGGGCCAGCAGCTGCAGGACGATTCCCTCAGCCTCCATTATGAAGATGGGCGTGTCTTTCATATAGAGAAGCACCAGCGCTTCCGCAAAGCCGCACAGCTCCCGGTAATGGGGGAGCGCAGTTTCCCCCGTGCAGTCCGGGAGACAGCGGATCTGGCGCAGGGAAATGTCCGGAAGATAAGTTTCCAGCAGCTTTTTTGACAGATGGACGTTCAGGAACATGGACGCCCTGTTCCTGCAATAAGTGCTGTGGACCTGGCAGGGCTCGATCACGGCCAGAGCGCCCTCGGGAATGAGATGTTTTTCCCCGTCCACCAGGAGGCTGATCTCTCCGTTGAGAGGGTAGAGAAGTTCCAGCTCCTCATGCCAGTGCAGCGGGAAATAGCCGCCGGGGGTAGTGGCGAACCGGATGAGGATGCCCATGGGGCTTAAGGACTGGATTGTTTTATGGAAAGGATGCTGCATGGCGTATGGGCCTCCGGGGGGATATTTGTGGTGGTGCCGCTTTATAAACGGCGCAGGTCAAGGATATCGCAGGACAGAGAAAAAGTCAATATCGACTTAAAACAAATCAAGAATGCTCCTTTTGAAAAAGCTCATTTCCAGGTAAAATATACCTGTAACAAGGAAACAGAGGCAACGAAAAAAAGGGAGCGAAAAAGTATGAGTATAGTTACGATCAAAAAGAGCATTGCAAAGTATCTGGAGAAACATGGCGCCGAACTCATATGCAGCCTGGCTATGCTGGGAGGCAGCACGGATTCATTCCAAACCTATCTTGAGAATTATCTTTGTGTGAGAAAGCAGGCGTGAGAGCCCGATGATACCCGGGCGGGATATGTCTTGAGAGATTCCCTGCACTGCCACAGAACTGAGAGCTGTGGCGGGCAGGGAATTTTTGTCTCTCGTTTTCTGATGCTTTTGATCATCGCATTTTCCGTTTGACAGGCGCATACAGAACCATCTGATGATAGCCCAGGTCCTCTTTGATCTCATCGTCCGCATAGATCATATGGCCCATCAGTTCCCGGCTGTCGTCCATGGCGAAGTTGGTATTCTCCAGCCATTTCTCCATCTTGCGCCTGACATGGTCATGGCTTTCCCCGTCGCCGTCTATGCTGACGGCGGCAGCGTATAATCCGCCGGGGCACTGGACGATCTCATAGGGAGCGGTATTGGCCGCGGTGACCTGGTCTCTCACTGCATTCCCGGGTTCTCCTGTCATTGTTTTTCTATAGTATATACGCTTCCCCAACGGCAGAGTCAACAGGCATTTTTTTGCATCTCAACTTTTCCTTTCCCAAAGGGTGTGATATAATGTCCCAAGAGGGCAGAGCGGACGGGTCCGCGAAAGGCCGAAAAACAACAGGACGAAAAAACAGGTATCATAAATGGAAACGAAACGGATCAAAATAACATCAACCACGGGAGCTTTCACGCCCCAAGAGGAAGAGGGCCTGCGCCGGGCCGGTGAGATCGTGAGAGGAGGCGGGCTGGTGGCATTCCCCACGGAGACGGTCTACGGTCTGGGCGGGGATGCCCTGAATCCCCTGTCCTCCCGGAAGATCTACGCCGCAAAGGGCAGACCCTCGGACAATCCTTTGATCGTCCACATCAGCCGTTTTGAGGATATCCGAAGAATCGTGAGCAGACTGCCGGAAGCTGCGGTGAGAATAGCGGAAGCATTCTGGCCCGGGCCTCTGACCATGATACTGCCAAAGGCGGAAAGTGTTCCCCGGGAGACCACCGGCGGGCTTTCCACCGTGGCAGTGCGGCTCCCCTCCCATCCGGCGGCCCGGAAGCTGATCGCATACGGCGGCGGCTATATCGCCGCGCCCAGCGCCAATCTCTCCGGGAAGCCCAGCCCCACCAGCGCGAAATATGTCACGGAGGATATGGACGGGAGGATCGACATGATCATAGACGGAGGAGAGGTGGGCATCGGTCTGGAATCCACGATTATCGACCTGACCGCGGAACCGCCCCGGATTCTGCGGCCGGGCTATGTGACCCAGGAAATGCTGGACGGGGTGCTGGGAAAAGTTGACATAGATGTCACAATTATCGATCCGGACAGCAATCAGGCGCCCAAAGCGCCTGGCATGAAGTACCGCCACTACGCGCCCCGGGGCAGCCTGGTCATCGTGGAGGGGCGCCGGGAGCAGGTGGCGGCGTATATCAACACAGAGACGCTGGCGGACCGTGAGGCAGGGAGAAAGAGCGGCGTGATTGCCACCGCAGAAATGCTTGGACAATACCATGCTGATGTGGTAAAATGTATAGGAAGCCGGGGGGCCCAGGAGGAGATCGCCAGAAATCTGTTTGCGGTTCTGCGCCAGATGGACGACGAGGGAGTGGAGAGGATCTATTCCGAGTCTTTTTCGGAGAAAGGCCTAGGGCAGGCTATCATGAACCGCCTGCTGAAAGCCGCGGGCCATCGGGTGGTACATCTGTCCCGGCAATAGACAGGCGGAAAGCCGGCATAATCACAGAAATGGTATCGGATGGAGAGACAGGACGGAAACAGTATAACGCCAACAGGAGAAAGGAGCACAGGTATGGTAGCAATCGGAAGCGACCACGGAGGCTTTGCGCTGAAGCAGCGCGTGATTCGGCATTTGGAAGAGACAGGAGTCCCATACGAGGATCTGGGCTGCTATTGTGAGGACAGCTGCGACTATCCCGCATACGGACATGCGGTGGCGGAGGCGGTGGCGGAGGGCCGTTTTGAGAAAGGCATCGTCATCTGCACCACGGGCATCGGCATCAGCATTGCGGCCAACAGGCATCCGGGCGTCCGCTGCGCCCTGTGCGCGGACAGCCTCACGGCCAAGATGACCAGGCTGCACAACGACGCGAATATGCTGGCCTTGGGAGGCGGAATCCTGGGGACGAATCTGGCCCTGGAGATCGTGGACACTTTCCTGAACACGGCTTTTTCCGGGGAAGCCCGCCATCAGAGAAGAGTGGATATGATTGAAAAATAGATCAAAAACAGAAAAAAAGAAAGATTCATAAAAGAAACCCAAAATACAAAAGTGGAGGAACGCAAAATGGCAAACGTATTCATCATGGATCACCCGCTGATTCAGCACAAAATCGGTCTGATACGCAGAAAGGAAACGGGCACCAAGGATTTCCGCCAGACGATCAGCGAGATTGCCATGCTGATCTGTTATGAGGCCACCAGGGAGCTGAAGCTGTCCGACGTGGAGGTGGAGACTCCCATCTGCAGGACAGTGGTCAAGGAGCTCAGCGGCAAGAAGATGGCCATCGTCCCCATCCTGCGGGCAGGACTGGGCATGGTGGACGGCATGCTGACCCTGATTCCCGCCGCCAGGGTGGGGCACATCGGCCTTTACAGGGATCCGGAGACCTTAAAGCCCGTGGAGTATTACTGTAAGCTTCCCGCGGACTGCGCGGAGAGGGAGGTGTTTGTGGTGGATCCCATGCTGGCCACCGGCGGCTCCTCCGTGGCAGCCATCCGGATGCTGAAGGAAAAGGGCTGCAGGAATATTCATTTTATGTGCATCATCGCGGCACCGGAGGGGATCGAGGCCATGAAAGAGGCCCATCCGGACGTGGATATCTATGTGGGCGCTCTGGACGAGAGACTCAATGACCACGGCTATATCGTACCCGGATTGGGCGATGCGGGGGACCGCATCTTCGGTACAAAATAGCCGTCGGGAAATGACACTGTGAAAGGCGGTGTATGTTTTGAAAGTTTGGAAGAGGGCAGGCGTTGTTCTGGCAGTGGTTCTGCTGTTTGCGGAATGGGAACCTGTCCCCGGCGTGCCAGTGGTTCTGGCAACTACCAAGACCAGGGAAGAGATCGAAAAGGAGCAGCAGGAGAAAGACAAGCTCCAGAACGAGCTGGATAAGACACAGGAGAATCTGGAGAGCCTGGAGGGCAAGCGGGACAGCCTGGAAAAGGAGCTGTCTTACTTAAAGTCCCAGATGGACATGGTGGCGGCCAATCTGGAGGAGCTGGAGCGGCTGACAAAGGAGAAAGAGCAGGAAATCGCAGACACCCTGGAAGCGCTGGAGGAGGCCAGGATCAAGGAGGAATGGCAGCAGAAGAGCATGGCGGCCATGGTCCGCTGCATGTACGAGCAGCAGGAGGACAGCTATCTGAATATGCTGCTGACGGCAGGGAGCTTCGGGGAGCTGCTGAATCTGGCGGACCGTATGGAAAAGGTGGCGGCCTATGATCAAAAGATGCTGGAGACTTATATCAGCAACAGGGTCTTCATTGAGGAGCAGGAGGCCAGGCTGGAGACGGAAAAGATCGAGCTGGACGGACTGACGGCGCGGGCCCAGGCGGAGCGGGACAAGGTCTCCGGCCTCATCGACCAGGCCTCCAGCTCCATCAGCCAGTATTCCAACCAGATATCCGACGCGGAGCAGAAAGCGCTGGCTTACGAGGCGGAAATCAGGAAAAAGGAAGAGAATCTGGAGTATCTGAAGAAAAAGCTGGCCGAGGAGATCGCCATGTCCCAGGCGGCGGCCAACGGCGTCTGGCGCAATATCTCCGAGGTGACCTTTGCCGAGGGGGACAGAAAGCTACTGGCGAACCTGATCTACTGCGAGGCAGGAGGGGAGCCCTACGAGGGCCAGGTGGCGGTGGGCAGCGTGGTCATCAACCGGGTGCTCAGCTCCCAGTATCCGGACACGGTGGTGGGCGTGATCTATCAGAGCTGGCAGTTCTCGCCGGTGGCCAGCGGACGACTGGATCTGGCACTTGCCGCGGACCTTGCCACGGACAGATGCTATCAGGCGGCGGACGAAGCCATGTCCGGCATCACCAATGTGGGGAACTGCGTGTATTTCAGGACGCCCATCGAGGGCCTAAGCGGCATCAACATCGGCGGGCATGTCTTCTACTGAGCGCGGCCGTCCCTGCAGCCGGTGCGACAAAACGCCCGCGCCGCAGGTTCCTGCGCGTGAGGTTCTCGGGCTCAGAGCCCCAGGCTGTCCAGCTTTGTCTGGAGCCTTTCGAATTTATCCCGGTAGATCAATGCGAGCAGACCGTTCAGATTGCGCAGGCAATGAACCGTCTGCTCTTTTGTGATCCAGTCGTGCTCCATGGCCTCGGCCAGCTCGTCCAAGTCCACCACCTTGACCATCCCCTGGGAATCGATGATTACATCCGCCAAAAGGTCCGTGTAGGTCATGCTTTCCTCCCCGGGGTCAAAGGCATACTCCACAATGTCGCAGTACCAGCGCAGCAGGGAATTGTCGCTGCGGTATACCTTGCTGACTTTCAGGCCCTCTTTCAAAAAGAAGCAGGAGCAGCCGTGGGAGAATGCGGGCTTGGGGTTCAGGGTGTGCCACTTGGTGATGACGGTTTCCTCATCCTGTGCTACGATGATGTCGTCTTTTAAGAGGATACAGTCCTGGGGGATGATGCGTCTGCGGTATATTTTGGATATGTTCATGGCGGCCTCCTTTTTCACCTGTTTTTCTTATGATACAGCCGGGGAAATTTTTTGTAAATGAAAATTTGACAAATCATGCAATTGGCCTAGACATTTCCGGCAAAAATGAGTATAATCAAAAAAGGGCAAAAATTGCCTCACAAGTACATGAAACGGCGAAGTCGGCGGTATATGGAGCATGAAACAGCGAAAAAATGATGAAAGAAAAGTGTACCAATCCTTTGCCATGGTCATGCAGTTCGGCCTGAATATGATCGTTCCTATCTGCATGATGTCGGCGCTGGGAGTCTGGCTTGACAAAAGATTTGGTACCTCTTGGATCACCATTCTTTTTTTTGTGATCGGCGCCGTGGCCGGCGGACAGAATGTGTACCGTATGACGATGCGCATGTTCGGCGCGGACGAGTCGGAGAGGGAGCGGGTTTTCGATGAGGATGATCGAGGCGGCGAAGAGAATGAATAGGACGCTTTTGGAGATGCACATCGGCATGATCTTCTTCGGGCTGGTGTGTCAGGCGGCGGGGGCGTTTGTGGCAGGGGATCAGGGGAGCTATGCCCTGAGCCTTTGGTTCGGCGTGGCGTTCGCCCTGGCGGGCAGCATTCACATGTGCCGTACCCTGGACCGGGCGCTTCTTAGCGGGGGCAATGCCTCCGGGATGGTCACCCGGGGCTATCTGTTCCGGTACTTTGTGGTGGCCGCGGTGCTGGTGGTCATAGCTCTCACAGACGTGATGAATCCCTTGGTATTCTTCCTGGGGTATATGAGCCTGAAAGTAACGGCATATCTTCAGCCGATTACTCATAAATTGTGCAATAAGCTGTTCCGTGAGGAGGACCCGGTTCCTCTTTCGGAGGAGGAGCTCGCAGCACAGGAGGGGGAAATCCCTGCCAGCTAGCGGACATACCTGCCGTTTGGGGGGATGTCACTCAGTGGCAAAAGCAAGCTAAAAAAATTTAAGGAAAGTGAGGTGAGAGTATGGGACATGGAATTCTGCTGTCTGGCAGTGCGGAAGTGGATTTTAATATCCACGGAGTGTTTCAGTATTCCTTTTTCGGACATCCCGTGTGGATCACCACATCGCACATATGCATCCTGATTGTGATGCTTCTGCTGGTAGCCTTTGCCATAGCCGCAAACCGATGTATGGCAAAAGCCACGGAAGTGCCGGGCAGTTTTCAGAATGTGGTGGAAATGATTGTCGAGAAGCTGGACGGGATGGTAAGCGGCTCTATGGGACAGGCTGCGCCGACGTATTTTAATTACATCGGAACCATTTTTATCTTTATCCTGGTCAGCAATATATCGGGTCTGCTGGGCCTGCGGCCGCCTACGGCGGACTACGGCGTGACGCTGCCGATGGCGATTCTGACATTTTCATTGATTCATTATAACAAATGGAAATATCAGAAGCCGAAGACAATCTGGGCGGATTTGTGTTCTCCGCTGCCGCCCTGGCTTCCGATCTGGATGCCTATCAATGTGATCAGTGCAATCGCAGTGCCGATTTCACTGTCGCTGCGTCTGTTCGCCAACGTTTTGTCGGGAACGGCTATGATGGCATTGCTGTACGGTCTGCTGGGATGGTTCGCCACAGCTTGGCCCGCAGCGCTCCATGTGTATTTTGATCTGTTCTCAGGGGCGATCCAGACATATGTGTTCTGCATGCTGACCATGACATACATTTCAAACGAGATCGGTGATGGCACCAGAAGGTAATCGTGTGGAAAAAGCTTGTACTTAATTTTTACTTTATATTATTCTAGGAGGAAAAAAGAATGGATTTCAATGAAAACTTTATCTTAGGTTGTTCCGCAATTGGCGCAGGTCTGGCAGTTATCGCCGGTATCGGACCTGGTGTTGGACAGGGTATCGCAGCAGGACACGCTGCAGCGGCAGTGGGACGCAACCCCGGCGCTCAGCCCAAGGTTATGCAGACCATGCTTCTTGGCCAGGCAGTGGCAGAGACCACGGGTCTGTACGGTCTGCTGGTGGCAATTCTTCTGATGTTCGTGAAACCTCTTCTGCCTTAATGGTGTGAAACCCGCTGAGAAAATCTATGTTTCACACGAAAGAACGCGAAAGAAGCGTTCTTTTACGTAAAATGTTAGCAGATGCATTTTAAAAGGCAGAAAGGAGGCAAAAATGATACTTTTAACAGAGGGTGAGTCCATGTCGAGACTGTTCGACCTGGACTGGCAGCTGTTGGCTGATTCCAGCCTGATGATTATTGCCATCTTTTTCCTGTTCCTGATTTTGAGCTATTTCCTGTTCAACCCTGCGCGGAAGATGTTAAACGGCCGTAAGGAGAAGATCCAGAGTGAGCTGGACTCCGCCAAGACCGCCATGGACAGTGCGCAGAGCCTGAAGCAGGAATATGAGGCGAAGCTGAAGGAGATCGACAAGGAGGCGGAGAGCATCTTGAGCGAGGCCCGCAGAAAAGCGCTGTCCAGCGAGAATGCCATTGTCGCCGAGGCAAAGGAAGAGGCGGCGCGCATTCTGGACAGAGCGCGTGTGGAAGCGGAGCTTGAGAAGCAGAAGATGTCCGACGATGTGAAGAGAGAGATCATCGTTGTGGCATCTCTGATGGCCGGCAAGATCGTGTCGGCATCTGTAGATACCGCCATGCAGAATCAGCTGATAGACGAAACCTTGAAAGAAATGGGTGATAAGACATGGCTAAATTAGTATCGAAGACATACGGTGAAGCTCTGTATGAAGTGGCCGCTGAGGCGGGCAAGACATCGGAGCTGATGGAAGAGATCCGCTGTGTGCGCGAGATACTGGCATCGAATCCCGGGTTCGATGAGCTGATGGAGCATCCGGGCGTCCCGAAACAGGAGAAGCTTAAGATCGTGGAGGATGTCTTCAAGGGCCGGATCAGCGATGAGCTGACGGGGCTGCTGGAGGTGGTGGTCTCCAAGGAGCGCTACAGGGAGCTGCCCGTGATCTTCACCTATTTTACAGACAGGGTGAAAGAGGAGCAGCGCATCGGCATGGCCCATGTGACCACGGCCGTGGAGCTGAATCAGGGACAGAGAGATTCCGTGAAAGCCAAGCTCTTAGAGACCAGCGGCTATGCCAGCATGGAGATGCATTATGAGGTGGACGCCTCTATCATCGGCGGAATGATTATCCGTATAGGAGACAGAGTGGTGGACAGCAGTGTCCGCACGAAGTTGGATGGTTTGAAGAAACAACTATTACAAATCCAGCTGGGGTGACCGGCCGGAGGAAAGGTGCGACAGATCCATGAATTTAAGACCGGAAGAAATAAGTTCAGTTATCAAGGATCAGATCAAGAGGTATGCCTCTACGCTGGACGTGTCCGATGTGGGCACGGTCATCCAGGTGGCAGACGGCATTGCCCGTGTCCATGGACTGGAAAACGCCATGCAGGGTGAGCTGCTGGAATTTCCCGGAGAAGTCTACGGCATGGTGCTGAATCTGGAAGAGGATAACGTGGGCGTGGTTCTTTTGGGCAGTGCGCGCAATATCAATGAGGGCGACACTGTCAAGACTACCGGACGCGTGGTTGAGGTTCCGGTGGGCGATGCAATGATAGGACGCGTGGTCAATGCGCTGGGACAGCCCATTGACGGCAAGGGACCTATCCAGACCAATAAATACCGTAAGATTGAGCGTGTGGCCAGCGGCGTTATCACCAGAAAGAGCGTGGACACCCCGCTTCAGACAGGTATCAAGGCCATCGACGCCATGATTCCCATCGGAAGAGGCCAGCGTGAGCTGATCATCGGCGACCGTCAGACAGGTAAGACGGCTATCGCCATAGACACCATCATCAACCAGAAAGGCCAGGGCGTCAAATGTATCTATGTTGCCATCGGCCAGAAAGCTTCCACGATTGCGAACATCGTGAAGACTCTGGAAGAGTACGGCGCCATGGCGTATACTACCATAGTAGTATCCACCGCCAGCGACCTTGCGCCGCTGCAGTATATTGCTCCCTATTCGGGCTGCGCCATCGGCGAGGAGTGGATGGAGAACGGCGGGGACGTGCTGGTGGTGTACGATGACCTGAGTAAGCATGCGACGGCATACCGTACGCTCTCTTTGCTGCTGAGACGTCCGCCCGGGCGTGAGGCATATCCCGGAGACGTGTTCTATCTGCACTCCAGACTGCTGGAGCGCGCGGCCAGAATGAACGAGGAGTACGGCGGAGGATCCCTGACGGCCCTGCCTATCATCGAGACCCAGGCCGGTGACGTGTCCGCGTACATCCCTACCAACGTTATCTCCATCACGGACGGTCAGATCTATCTGGAGACGGAGATGTTCAACTCGGGCTTCCGTCCCGCCATCAACGCAGGACTTTCCGTGTCCCGTGTAGGCGGCGCTGCCCAGATCAAGGCTATGAAGAAGATCGCGGCGCCCATCCGTACGGAGCTGGCCCAGTACAGAGAGCTGGCAAGCTTTGCTCAGTTCGGCTCCGAGCTGGATGACAATACCAAGGAGACGCTGGCCCAGGGCGAGCGCATCAGAGAGGTGCTCAAGCAGCCCCAGTATGCCCCTATGCCGGTGCAGTACCAGGTTATCATCATCTATGCGGCTACCCGCAAGTATCTGCTGGATGTGCCTGCGGCGGACATCACCCGGTTCGAGAAAGAGTTCTTTGAATTTTTGGATACCAAATATCCCGAGGTTCCCGGCAACATTGCGTCTGAGAAAGTGATTTCCGACGAGACGGAGAACACTCTGAAGAAAGCCATCGAGGAGTTCAAGAAGCAGTTTATACACGCAAAGTGAAGCATGTTCTAACTGCAGTGTATAACGAGCGGGCATGCCTGTGACGCAATCAACAGTGCCCGCGAGTCTAATATAGAAAGAGGATATAGAATATGGCATCAATGCGTGATATAAAGCGTCGCAAGAGCAGTATCCAGGGGACGCAGCAGATTACCAAGGCCATGAAGCTGGTATCCACCGTGAAACTGCAGCGCGCCAGAGCCAGCGCGGAGCGCTCCAAGGGATATTTCACCTGCATGTACGACACGGTGAACAATATCCTGGAGCGGGTGGGACATATCGACCATCCTTATCTGACGCCCGGGGAATCCGGGAGGAAAGCAGTGGTGGTGATCACGTCCAACCGCGGACTGGCAGGCGGCTACAACTCCAATGTGACGAAGCTGGTGACCAGACATCCCGAGTGGAAGAAAGAGGAGCTGGATCTCTACTGCCTGGGCAATAAGGGCCGGGAGGCCTTTGCGCGGGGCGGATATGCGGTGAAAGCGTGCGACAATGATATCGTGGAGAGCCCCCTGTATACGGATGCGGCCGCGCTGTCGGAAACGCTTTTAGCTTCCTACGCGGCAGGCGAGATCGGCGAGATCTATCTGGCGTACACGGGATTCAAGAACACGGTGAGCCATGTGCCTACGCTGCTGCGCCTGCTTCCGGTGGAGATGCCCCGGGAAGAGGAGCCGAAAGAGACTTCCGGCGAGGCCGCTGCCATCATGAACTTCGAGACAGAGGATACGGAGGCGCTGGATCTGCTCATTCCCAAGTACGTGGCCAGCCTGATCTACGGGGCGCTGCGGGAATCGGTGGCCAGTGAGAACGGTGCGCGTATGCAGGCCATGGACAATGCGACCAGCAATGCAGAGGAAATCATAAGCGATCTGACCTTGAAATACAACAGGGCCCGTCAGGGTTCCATCACACAGGAGCTGACGGAAATCATAGCCGGTGCGGAGGCTCTCGGCTAAGCGTGCAGAGATTTCTCAAGCCCGCAAGAGAGGGCAGGAAGAAAATCGAAATTGCCGCGACAGGTCAGTCCGTACATTTTTGAAACAAGATTTAGGCCCGCGCAAGCGGGCGGGAAAGAGGTAGAAATGGCAGGAGAAAACAGAGGCAAGGTTACCCAGGTCATCGGAGCGGTACTTGACATCCGCTTCGATGAGGGTAAGCTGCCTGAAATCAACGAAGCAATTCGCATTCCTACCAGAGACGGCAGTGAGCTGACCGTGGAAGTTTCTCAGCATCTGGGCGATGACACCGTAAGGTGTATCGCCATGGGAAGCACCGACGGTCTGGTGAGAGGAATGGATGCGGTGGCTACCGGCGCCGCAATCTCCGTTCCCGTGGGAGAGAAGACCCTGGGGCGCATCTTCAACGTCCTGGGCCAGCCCATTGACAACAAGCCGGCTCCGGAGGGAGTCTCCTATGAGCCGATTCACAGGCCTGCGCCGAAATTCGAGGAACAGGCCACGGAGAAAGAGCTTTTGGAGACTGGTATCAAAGTCGTAGATCTGCTCTGTCCTTATCAGAAGGGCGGAAAAATCGGTCTGTTCGGCGGCGCGGGCGTGGGCAAGACGGTTCTGATCCAGGAGCTGATCCGAAACATCGCTACGGAGCACGGCGGATATTCCGTGTTCACCGGCGTGGGAGAGCGCACCCGTGAGGGGAACGACCTTTACCATGAGATGAGAGAGTCCGGCGTTATCGACAAGACCACCATGGTCTTCGGCCAGATGAACGAGCCCCCCGGGGCCAGAATGCGGGTAGGCCTTTCGGGACTTACCATGGCCGAGTACTTCCGCGACAAGGGCGGCAAGGACGTGCTGCTGTTCATTGACAATATCTTCAGATTCACCCAGGCAGGAAGCGAAGTGTCCGCTCTGCTTGGCCGTATGCCTTCCGCAGTGGGTTACCAGCCCACGCTGCAGACGGAGATGGGCGCGCTGCAGGAGAGAATCACCTCCACCAAGAACGGCTCCATCACCTCCGTACAGGCTGTATACGTGCCTGCAGACGACCTGACCGACCCGGCGCCCGCCACCACATTCGCCCATCTGGACGCCACCACCGTGCTGTCCCGTGCGATCGTGGAGCTGGGCATCTACCCGGCAGTGGATCCGCTGGAGTCCACCTCCCGTATCCTGGATCCCAGGATCGTAGGCGAGGAGCATTACCAGACGGCCCGGGGCGTGCAGGAGATTCTCCAGCGCTACAAGGAGCTCCAGGATATCATCGCCATCCTGGGTATGGATGAGCTGTCGGAGGAGGACAAGAGAGTGGTATCCAGAGCCCGTAAGGTGCAGAGATTCCTGTCCCAGCCTTTCTTCGTGGCAGGACAGTTCACCGGCATGGAAGGGAAGTACGTTCCCATCAACGAGACGATCCGCAGCTTCCGCGAGATTCTGGAAGGCAAGCATGACGATATCCCGGAGAGCTTCTTCCTGAATGCCGGCAGCATCGACGATGTGCTGGCAAGGGTATCATAAGGATGGAGGGTGACTATGGCAGATAATAGCGGTTTCCTTCTGCGTATCATCACGCCTGACAGGGTCTTCTATGAGAACCAGGCGGATATGGTGGAATTCAATACCACAGAGGGAGAGATTGGCGTGCTGCCGGGACATATTCCGATGACAGTGATTGTAAGGCCTGGCATCCTTTACATCCATGAGGCACAGGAGGAGAAAAAAGCGGCTCTGCACGCAGGGTTCGCGGAAATCCTTCCGGAGGGTGTGACGATTCTGGCCGAAGTAATCGAATGGCCCGGCGAGATAGATGAAAATCGTGCGAAATCCGCCATGGAGCGGGCCGAGCATCGCTTGCAGGACAAGGCACCGAACACGGATGTGGCCAGGGCCGAGACAGCGCTGCAGAGGGCCATCGCGCGTATTCAAGTGTTAAAGTAATAACGACCGAAGCGTGGTAACAGTTAGAGGAAATAGCGCATATGCTGTTAAAAAACCCCAAGAGAGTTTGCATATGGAATTTCACTCAAAACTGTTACAGCCGCTATCGGAAGACAGGACAAGGGGCTGGAACGGGCCCCTTCCTTTTTATATGACCTACCCGGATTACCGCAGCGCGCAGAATGAGGTCAGGTTATTGCAGGATCTGGAATATCTACAGCAGATGTATCCGGGAGATATCAAACGTTATCAGAGAAGAATCGCGGAGATTCTGGATAAGACAGACTATGAGGGCAGCATGATCTACGACGAGTATCCGGACAGATGCAGTCTGCAGGCATTGGCGAAATCCATGCTGAAGATTCTGGAGAACGAGGAGCAGAATGCGCCCGCTGAGGACATGATACAGGTTCTTTTGTTCAACGAAGTATACAAGCGCCGCCACGGAGGCCGCAGAGGGAGTTTCCCGGTCTGGCCTTAGGCGACGGAGATTTCCATCGGAAGAAAGGAATTCCATGGAGGAGCTGAGAGAATTCTTCCGGCAGCTGCCGGATCAAAATATCATACAGATTACACTGAGCAATACATTGGATGCGGCACAGGCCTCCAAGGTGAAAGTGCGCCCGGTGCTGATCAGGGGGAGGGTGTGCTATCAGGAGACCCTCTACCTGGGCGCACAGGTGTTCCACAGGAATCTGGAGAGAGAGGAACTGGTCCGGCGCCTGACGGGATATATGGAAGGTCTGTTCAGACAGGCTCAGATAAGCTGTGCCGGCCTGGAAGCCACGATTCTCGTGAGCAGGAAAGGCGCAGTGTCCATTAAAAAGAAGAAAAAGAATCCTATTGACGATAAAAATGCGCCGGATATGTCCCACAACAGGTCCAAGCGCTACATCCTGCCGGAAGGGGAGCCGGCGGACTTTCTGGTGAGCCTTGGGGTGCAGACGCCCCAGGGGCAGGTAGTCAAAGCCAAGTACGATAAGTTCAGACAGATCAACCGGTACCTGGAGTTCATAGAGGACGTGTGTGACAGGCTTCCCGCGGACCGTACCATCCGGATCGTGGATTTCGGCTGCGGGAAGTCCTACCTGACTTTTGCCATGTACTATTATCTGCACCGGCGAAAGGGCCTGGACATTCAGGTGACGGGGCTGGATCTGAAAGCGGATGTGATAGAGCACTGCAGGGAGCTGGCCTGTAAGCTTGGCTACGACGGGCTGCGCTTTGAGCAGGGCGATATCAGCAATTTTCGGGGCGCGGAACAGGTGGACATGGTGGTGTCCCTCCACGCCTGCGACAAGGCCACGGACTATGCGCTGGAGAAAGCGGTGAAATGGGGCGCCTCGGTGATCCTGGCGGTACCCTGCTGTCAACATGAGCTGAACGGACAGATCCGGTGCGAGCAGCTGCAGCCTGTGCTGCGATACGGCGTGATCAGGGAGCGCATGGCGGCGCTGATTACGGACGCCCTGCGTGCGGATCTGCTGGAGGATAAGGGATATGAGGTGCAGATTCTGGAATTCATCGACATAGAGCATACGCCGAAGAACCTGATGATCCGGGCCGTGAAGTCCGCCGGGATGCGCCCGAAGCATTCTGGGGCCGGAGGGGAAGCGGCGTTCCTGCGCACCATGGAATTTCTGCATGTGGACCCCACCCTGAAGGAGCTGTTGTATGAAGAAGACGATCATTAAGCTTTTGGTATGCTGCCTTGTCTTTGCGCTGGCGGTGGTCATCGTGAATAAATTCATGAACAGAGGGCATGACAATCTGACCATGGAGATGGCGCCTGCATCGTTTCCGCTGGTCACCATGGTCATGGACGGACAGGCCTGCAACGAGCTCCACGGATACGGGGCGGGGACAGATGTGGCTTTTCAGCGGGATTCCGTGACCGTGCTGGGAGAGAGCAGGGATACGGACTTTGCGGTGGACACTTACGGCGCCCGGGTGGCGGGCATTTCCGTTCAGGTCAGAAGCGCGGACGGCGCCAGGCTTATCGAGAATACCGAGATCACGGATTATGTGACGACAGAGGGAAAGATCAGCGGGCACATTGCCCTGAAAGACCTGATTGAGCCGGATACCGAATATTCCCTTACGATTCTGCTCACACTGGAAGAAGGGAAGCAGATATCCTATTACACCAGGATCATATGGAGCGACAGACTCCATGTGACGGAGAAGATGGAATTCTGCCGGGATTTCCATGAGCGGCTGTTTGACAAGGAGGCGGCCAGGGAGCTGACAAAGTACCTGGAATCCAATGCCAGGCTCGAGGACAATACCTCTTTTCACAAGGTGAACATTTACAGCAGCTTTCGCCAGATCACATGGGGCAATCTGGACGTGAGACAGATCGGGAATCCAATGCTCAGACTGACCGAGATCGGGGAACAGACAGCCTCCGTGCTGATAGACTTTATGGTGGCCACATCCGAGGAGGGCGAGAGTACCTATTACAGAGCCCGGGAATATTACCGCCTGCGCTATACCGCGGACCGGATTTACCTGCTGTCCTATGAGCGCACCATGACCCAGATCCCCGACAGGGAGAGACTCTGCGAGGATGACCGGATTGTGCTTGGCATCGCGGGGACGGATGTGGACATGAAAGAGAGCGAAGACGGGAACATAGTGGTATTTGGCATCGCCAATCAGCTATACAGCTACAACATCACCACCAACAAACTGGCGGCAATCTTCAGCTTCTATGACGAGCAAAACGCCGACGCCCGCACCATGTATGACCAGCATGCCATCAAAATCCTGGATGTGAACGAGGGCGGTAATGTGGAGTTTGCGGTCTATGGATATATGAACCGGGGCAGACATGAGGGAGAGGTGGGCATCCAGGTCTACACCTACAGCAGCGAGCAGAACACCGTGGAGGAGCTGCTCTATATTCCCTATGACAAGCCGTACTCTGTTCTGGCGGCGCAGATGGAGGAACTGCTGTACCTGAACCGGGAGCAGAAGCTGTACCTGACCCTGGACGGTGTGGTATACGGCATCGACCTGGTGGACAGGACATGCTCCGGGCTGATAGAGACCGCTCAGGACGAAAGCCTGCAGGTGTCGGACAATCATAAGATCATCGTATGGCCCTCGGGCGAGGACATTTACCACAGCGATGCGCTGTACATTCAGAACCTGGGCAGCGATACCACAGAGAGCATCACGGTGCCCCGGGGGGAGGTCATCCGTCCGCTGGGCTTTATGGACGAGGATATCATATACGGGATAGCCCATGGGGACGATGTGGTGCAGGAGCACTCGGGCAGGATTTTCTTCCCCATGCACACCATCGGAATCTGCGACTCGGAGGGCGAGCTGCTGAAAGAATACCGGCAGTCAGGGGTCTATGTCACAGGCTGTACCGTGGCGGCCAATCAGATCACGCTGGAGCGGGTAAGGCGGCTGGAAAGCGGAGAGTATCAGGAGGCGGAGCAGGACCATGTCATGAACAACATGGAGGAGGAAGAGGGCAAAAACGCGGTGGTGACCGTTGACACGGAGAAGTATGAGCGGCTGGTAGTGATACAGATGCGCAAAAGCATAGAGGGTAAGTCCGCCATGCTCCTGACTCCCAAGGAAGTGGTGTACGAGGGGGGCCGGCGGCTTTCCCTGCCGGACAGGGAAGGGAGAGACCGGTATTATGTGTACGGGGCCTACGGTGTGGACGGGATCTTCTTTTCCTCTGCCCACGCGGTGGATCTGGCGTACAAAGCTTCCGGCGTAGTCATCGATGAGAGCGGCCGCAGGATCTGGCTGCGGGGCAACCGGGCCGCAAAAAATCAGATAATGGCCATCAAGGCCACGGAGGCTGTGCCCCGGGAGGAAGTGCTGGCCGCCTGTCTGGACACTATGCTGGCCTATGAGGGCATTACAAGGAACACCAGGCCCTATCTGGAGCGGGGAGATACCATTCTGGAGATACTGGGTGAGAACCTGACGGACGCCGCGGTGCTGGATCTTACAGGCTGCAGTCTGGACGCCGTGCTGTATTATGTAAATCAGGACATTCCGGTGCTGGCGCTGACGGAAAGAGAGGGAGCCGTGCTGCTGGTAGGATTCAACGAGACTGAGGTGGGGATCATGGACCCTGCCGCGGGAACCATATCTACCGTGAAGAACAGCGAGGCAGCCCGGTGGTTCGAGGAGAACGGCAACCAGTTCATCACCTATCTGCGGGAGTAGACAGCGCTCACAGTAAGTCAGCCCTGTTTTACGACTGGACGAAACGGGAAATATATGGTAAAATGTCTGAAGATTCTGTGCTATACTATAGTATGCATGCGGCTAAGCGGTGAACGGCAGCATGCGAGATCCGGGAAAAGAATACGCGAGAACCAGGAGGTAAGGAACATGAAAGCGGAAAAGATACCGGTACTGATCGGAATGGTACTGATCATTCTTCTGGCCTTTCTGATCATATGGCAGGCAGGGATATTCGGCGTGTCAAAGGACAGACTGGAGCAGGACGCAAGGCAGAAGCAGCATGTCGCCGGCAGCTGGGAGATGGCCCAGGCTGTGGACGACAATATCTGCGCCATGCTTTTCTACGACGAGGACAAAGGGAATTACGCCTATTCCATCTATCTGACAAAGGGGGGGCTCTCATACGGCTACTTTTACAGACAGGGCGGCACTGACGCCTATATGGAAGAGGGCGTAAAGGGCCTGGTGTTTGAAGACAAAGGTATCGCGCTGCTGTCCCTGAATGAAGATAAAGTGTGCAAAATCGTAGTGGACAACAATGTGGAGGAGAGGACCATTCAGGTAGACTCCGACCAGCCATTCGCCATAGTGCTTCCCATCGACTGCAGCGCGATTACCATGTACGATGCACAGGAAAATGTGGTGACGCTCTATGACACCTTTACAGGCGCATGAACCGGTAAAGCGGTGGCAAAGAGCAAAGGGAGCCCGCGGAAAGCACCGGGCAAAAGTCCGTGCGGTTCTATGAAGAGAGCAGTCCTGCCTGCAGCAGACGCTTGCGCAGTTTGCTTCCGACAGTTACGCCCACCACGAGCTTCAGGATGTCAACGAGAATATAGGGGACCACGCCGATGAGCAGGGCCTCCACAAAGCCGATGGACTGCTGGCGTGCCAGCCACAGCGTGCCGAAGAGATAGCCGACGATTGTGCCGGGGATCATACCGGCCAGGGTGGGCAAAAGCCTGCCGCCGCCTTTGTCCACAAAGAAGCCGCAGATCAGGGCCATGAAGACATAGCCGATGATGTATCCGCCCGTGGGGCCGAAGAGCTTTGCGGGTCCGCCGGTGAAGTTGGTGAACACAGGGAGACCGGCCAGCCCTAACAGGATATAGACGATGACGCTTAAGGTGCCCAGCTTCATGCCCAGCACGGAGCAGATAAAAAAGATTCCCAGAAATCCGAGAGAGATGGGAACCGGGCTGACAGGGATATTCAGGGCAATGGGACCTAAGATGCACAGAACGGCTGTCATCAGACCTGTCAAAGCCAGCTGCTTAACGTTCAGTTTGGGATTTGGGGATGTGTTGCTCATGTGGTTTACCTCGCTATTCGTATTATTGTCAACTTAAATTATTAACGGTTGACAATTGAGAGTATATCTTAATTTATGTAAATTGTCAACCATTAAAATAGAATGGTTGACAATTTTGCCGTCTAAGGACTACTGTTCGGGGGGAGCTGCGCGAGGTCATCACGAGACACCTAAAAACCGCCGGACTGTCACGTCCGGCGGTTACTTACGACAATCCCGGGACAGCTTTCTTTCTACAGCTCTCCGTTCTTGTACCTTGCCACAATGCTCTGTATCCTCTCGTCGGGATTCAGCAGATCGCTGATAGAGGAGTCATGGTTCAGGGTGTCGATAATGTAAGCCACATACTTGCTCATGTCGCAGTTGATGTACCACTCCCGCTTCAGCAGCTCCGGCGTCTGATAGATCAGATTCGTAGTCAGCACCCGGTCGATCAGGCCGCTCTCGTAGGCCTTGTCGAATTTGTCCAGTCCGCTTGTGAACAGACCGAAAGTGGAGAAGACGAAAATCTTGCCTGCCTTGCGGTTCTTCAGCTCCGTGGCTACTTCCAGCACACTGTCTCCGGAGGAGATCATGTCGTCCACGATCACCATATCTTTCCCCTCCACGCTGGTGCCCAGGAATTCATGGGCAATGATGGGATTGCGTCCGTCTACGATTCTGGTGTAGTCGCGTCTCTTGTAGAACATACCCATGTCCAGTCCCAGTACATTGGCAAAGTAGATGGCGCGGTACATGCCTCCCTCGTCGGGACTGATAATCATCATGTGGTCCGAGTCTATCCGGAGATCCCGCATATGCCCCAGCAGTCCCTTGATAAACTGATAGGCGGGTTGAACGGTCTCGAAGCCGTGCAGGGGGATGGCGTTCTGGACCCTGGGGTCATGGGCGTCAAAGGTGATGATATTATCCACGCCCATCTGCACCAGCTCCTGCAGAGCCAGCGCGCAGTCCAGGGACTCGCGGTTGGTGCGCTTGTGCTGGCGGCTCTCGTAGAGGAAAGGCATGATCACGGTGATGCGTCTGGCCTTTCCGCCCACGGCCGCGATGACCCGCTTTAAGTCCTGATAATGGTCGTCCGGCGACATGTGATTCTCATGGCCGCCCAGAGGGTAGGTCAGGGAATAATTGCACACATCCACCAGCAGGTAGAGGTCAAATCCCCGGACGGACTCTAAGATCGTGCCCTTGGCTTCACCGGAGCCGAAACGGGGAACCTTTGTCTGCAGCAGATAGGAATCCCGCTGATAGCCGGAGAAAGCCAGAGAGTCCTTGTGCTCGCTCTCCCGCTCGGCCCTCCATCTGACCAGGTATTTGTCCACTCGTTCGGAAAACGGCCTGCAGCCCTCCAGTGAAATGATTCCCAGTGAACCTACGGGAATGGTTTCCAAGTTTCTTTTTTCTTCGCGGTTGCCCATGTTGTGTCCCTTTCTGCTCTTTTGCTTGGCTGTCGTAATTTTATGTATCCGGAAGAGGACTTTGTGCGTATTTATGTGGCAGGGGCATTGGACAGACGCTTCTTGAGGATACGGATGTCCGGCCCTGTGAGCTTGCAGAGAGTAAAGCCGCTGGTAATCCGGGAGAAGATACGGTCGGAATAGCGGTCCCTGAGCTCTTCTAAGCTGATATTGGTGGAAATCAGGGTGGAGCGGCTGCGCAGATGGCGTTCGTTGAGGCAGGAAAACAGCTGGGAGGTCACAAAGCTGTTGGTGATTTCCGTGCCCAGGTCATCCACGATCAACAGATCGCAGCCATACAGATCTTCACACAGGTCGTGGAGATTGTCTTTTAACTTTCCGTCAAAGGCATACCTTGCCAGTGTGTCGAAAAGGCCGGCGGCGCTGAAATAAATCACGGAATTACCCTTTTGCAGCAGCTCCCTGGCAATGCAGCCGGACAGAAAGCTCTTTCCGGTTCCCACGGTGCCGTAGAAAAAGAGATTCCGGTAGCTGTCCCGGAAATCCGCGATAAATTTTCGGCTGATGTCCACTGCCGCCTCAAAACGGCGCAGGTCGTCATTCTGATAATAGGCGTACGAAAGAGAAGAGAAATTCTCCTGCTCTATCATATCCTGTATATGGGACTGAGCATAGAGGACAGAGATCTCCTGCTGTCTGAAACAATGGCATTTTGTCTTGAGGCCGTTTGGGGCGGTGACGTAACCGGTGTCCTGACAGTGGGGGCACCGGTAGACGGGCTCCAGGTAGTCCTCGGGGAAACCGTGCAGGGCGAGGAGGTGTCTCTGCCTGGAAGTGACCTGTGAAAGCTCCCGATGCAGTCTGGAGAGAGCGTCCTCGTCACCCTCCAGCATGCGCTTCGCGCCGGCCACGGAGAGGGTGCTGATGGACTCCGCCAGCTCCAGATACTCCGGGACGGCGTCATAGACCTCCTGCTTTCTGGACTCTGCAAGAAGTCTGTTCTCGTCCCTGACGCGCTGGTACCCTTTTATAATGGCTTCGTATTGAGAATTGCTCAGTGCCACGTCTGCTCTCCTTATATTGGCAGTTTAATTACTGACCAGTTCCTGCTCCAATGCAGCGAAATCATAGTTGTTCTGGGTGAACTGATTAAAGCGGTTGCCCGACTGTCTGGGCGCGGAGGAAGCGGTATTTTTCCTGCGTTGCTGGTACATGTCATCGATTCCCTGAATATCGGACTTATGGTGCACGTTCTGACGCTTCCAGCTGCTTAAAATGCTCTCGGCGTACTCGAAGCGATGCTTGTCCGTGGCGAGAACCGTGCGCTCGCAGGCCTCGATGATGACGTCCATAGGGAAGCCGTAATCTTTCAGCCAGCGCGTGATGAATTCCATCTCCTTGGCAGTGGGGGAATTGCTCTTGCCCAGGCCGTTCATGATGGTATAGATATTCTTGTCATACCGGGAAGCGCTTTTCTGGGCCTGCTTTGGGGTGGTGATACCCGCCTCGGCCCAATTCACCGCCACCCTCTCTATGTATTTGAAATCTTTCTTGCCCCGGTCCACACAGTACTGGATCAGATAGTCAATCAGATCGTCGGAGAAGTGCAGCATGTCCGTAAAGTACAGGATGGTCTTAATCTCCGAGGGGGTCAGGGGCTTTCCTATGTAGGATTCCACGACAAACAAAAGCTGCGTGGTTTCCTGCCTGTTTTTGAATTCCTTGAGCTGATCGGCCGAATAGGAGGGTTTCTCAAAGGGAGAGGGCTCCTGAGGGCCCGCAGCCGTTTCTTCCGGAAAGCGCTGAGGACTATCCGCAGAATCCGCAGCCCCCTGACGGGCCGCAGCCGGGCCGGGCGCCGGGATCTGAGCCGCTGCCATGGAGGGCACGGGCACAAAAGAGGAGGGCGTCTGAGACTTGCGTCCTTTCTGGCTCTCCTGGCCCAAATCGTGGATATGGATGCCTACCAGATTCTTGGCCCCGTCATAGTCCAGGCTTAAAAGGCACTGCTTCTCCCAGTATTTGAGAGCGCGCAGCACATCCTTTTCCGTGTGGTTGAACTTGTCCGCGATATCGGACACACTGGTGGCCTGATGGGCGTTCATCATGCGGAGCAGATAGAGATAGACTTTCAGCTGCGCGTCGTTGGCATCCCCCATATATTCATCGATGAAAAGATTGGACACCGCCGTGGAGTCCCCATGATTATCCGGATAAATCGTCAAACGCGCCATGAATTCTCTCCTGCCTCTCATAACAATCGCTCTATAATCACAGAAAGCTTTCCTGCATTCTGCGGTATGCGTCGGTCTGACGCAGTAGAAAAAGTATAGCATAAGGTCTTGAAAAAAGAAATAGACAAATTGCCTGAATCCGTTTCGGGAATCCCGCCAATATTAAAAATGTGGAAAATGTGGATACGGTGGATAACTTTTGGAATCCAGGTGTTTGAAAGCATCTTTTCAAAAAAATATCCACAGGCCGGATTTTCATCTTTTCTGTGGATAATGTGGATAATTATATCCCGAGCAGGTTTTCGCCGATTTTTACCACATCCCCCGCCCCCATGGTTATCAACATATCACCGTTTATGCAATTTTCCAACAGGAAATTTTCGATCTCGTCAAAACTGGGAAAATAGTGGCAGGGGTGTCCAAGGGCCAGGATCTCCCGCTGCAGATCCTGAGAATGGACGCCCAAAGTATCCGTCTCCCTGGCCGGATAAATGTCGGCCAGAACCACCTGGTCCGCCAGGCTTAGAGACCGGGCGAACTCTTTGAGATAGGCCTTGGTGCGGGTATAGGTGTGGGGCTGGAACACGCACCAGAGCTTTCTGTGGGGATAGTTCTCGGCGGCTTTCAGGGTGGCGGTGATCTCCGCGGGATGGTGGGCATAGTCGTCGATGACCGTGACGCCGCCGACGGAGCCCTTGTATTCAAATCTGCGGTCAGTGCCCCTGTACGCCTTAAGGGCCGCGTCCGCCAGGGCGGCGGGCACGGACAGGACATCCGCCGCGGCAAAAGCCGCCAGGGCGTTTTCCACATTGTGGGCACCGGGCACGCTCAAGGACACGGGGCGGGCGCCGCCTGCCTTGCTGTGCAGAATGAAGCCCGGGTTGCCCCACTGGTCATAGGTGATGTCCGTGGCATAATAATCGCAGCTTTCATTGCCGAAAGTGACCACACGGCAGGGTAAATCCTTTGTGATCTCCTCCAGCCGCTCTATGTTTCCGTTGATGATCAGGCAGCCGTCCGCTGGCAGAAGCAGGGCGAAGCGGCGGAAAGAGTGGCGGATATCTTCCAGATCCCGAAAGAAGTCGAGATGGTCTTCCCCTATGTTCAGGATCAGGGCGATCTTCGGGAAGAAATCCAGGAAAGTGTTGGTATACTCGCAGGCCTCGGTCACAAAATAGTCCGAGTGGCCGATCCGCATATTGCCGCCGATGTCCTTGAGGATGCCCCCGATGGACAGGGTGGGATCCAGATCCGCTCCCAGCAGGATCTCGCTAATCATGGATGTGGTGGTAGTCTTGCCGTGGGTGCCGCTGACCGCAATGGGCATCTTGTAATTCTGCATAATCTGCCCTATGAGCTGCCCCCTGGTCAGGCAGGGGAGCTGCCTTTCATGGGCGGCTTTGTACTCCGGATTGTCCGGACGGATCGCGGCGGTGAAGATGACACAGTCGACGGAATCGGTAATATTTTCCGCCTTTTGTCCATAGAATACGGTAATCCCCCGCGCTTCCAGCATTTTGGTGACTGCGCTGGGAGATCGGTCGGAGCCGGACACCGGAAAGCCCGCGTCCGCCAGAAGCTCCGCCAGGGCGGACATGCTGATGCCGCCTATGCCCACAAAATACAGAGAGGAGGGGTTGTCAAAGTCGATTTTATACATATGGCTGTACTTCCTTATCGGATTTTTGTTTCTTCCTTATTATAACACCCGCCGCGAAAAAAAATCAATAAAAAATGCGATTTCCTCAGATGAACAAGGAGACAGAGAAAATTGTGTATATAAAGCACGAAAAACAGAAAAATATACAAAAATATAATAAAAAACAAAGAAAATATGTTAATTTTTAATACAAATAAGAATATAAAAAATAAATATTTTGACATTAAATATTCCATTTTGTCGAGGGGCATGTTATAATGTCCTTAAATAATACATAATTGGAGGCATTAGAAGCTGTATAGCGCATATCAGCTATTCAAACCGACCTGCTCCGACAATACACGAAACAGAGGTGACAACCATGGTAAAAAAAGAAATGATTGCCATGCTGCTGGCAGGCGGGCAAGGCAGCCGACTGGGCGTACTGACATCCAGAATGGCAAAGCCTGCCGTGGCGTTCGGAGGGAAATACCGCATCATTGACTTTCCGCTCTCCAACTGCATCAATTCAGGGATCGATACGGTGGGCGTCCTGACGCAGTACCAGCCCCTGAGGCTCAATGCCCACATCGGAATCGGCATTCCCTGGGATCTGGACCGCAATATCGGCGGCGTCTCGGTACTGCCGCCCTACGAGAGAATTGTCAACAGCGAATGGTACACAGGAACGGCCAATGCCATCTATCAGAACCTGGAATATATGGAGAGCTATCATCCCGATTATGTATTGATCCTGTCCGGGGACCACATCTACAAGATGGATTATGAGCTGATGCTGGATTACCACAAGGCCAACAATGCGGACGTGACCATCGCCGTCATGCCGGTGCCCATGGAGGAGGCCGGCCGCTTCGGCATCATGATAACCGACGAGAAGCGCAGGATCACGGACTTTGAGGAAAAGCCAAAGAATCCCAGAAGCAATCTGGCCAGTATGGGCATCTATATCTTCAACTGGAAGACCCTGAAGAAATCCCTGATCGCCATGGCGCAGCAGCCGGCCCTGGATTTCGGCAAGCATGTGATTCCCTACTGCCACAGGAAAGGGGCATTCCTGTACGCTTACGAATTCAACGGTTACTGGAAGGACGTGGGCACGCTGCATTCCTATTGGGAGGCCAATATGGAGCTGATCGACATCGTCCCGGAGTTCAATCTCTACGAGGAATACTGGAAGATCTACACCAAGAGCGAGATCCAGCCGCCTCAGTATTTCTCGGCGGACAGCGTGGTGGAGACCAGCATCATCGGAGAGGGGACGGATATCTACGGCAAGGTGTACCATTCCGTCATAGGCTGCGGGGTGACCATAGGAAAGGACACCGTAGTACGGGACTCCATCATCATGAACCAGACCCAGATCGGGAATCACTGCGAGCTGAACAAGGCCATTGTGGACGAGGAGGTGCGGATAGGAGACTATGTGCGGCTGGGGGTGGGGCCGGCAGTGGAAAATGAGATTGCTCCCCATATCTACAACCACGATCTTGTGACCGTAGGGGAGCGCAGTGTGGTTCCCAACGGCATCACAGTGGGGAAGAATGCGGTGATCTTCGGGATTACCACAGGTCTGGACTATGAGAACTCCTGTCTGCCAGGCGGCAAAACTTTGATTAAGGCAGGTGAACAGCAATGAGGGCGATCGGAATCATTTTAGCCGGCGGCAACAACCGCAGAATGCAGGAACTGTCCTACAAGCGCGCCGTGTGCGCCATGCCTATCGCAGGGAGCTACCGCAGCATTGACTTTACCCTGAGCAATATGTCCAATTCCCATATCCAGAAAGTGGCGGTGCTGACCCAGTACAATGCCAGCAGCCTCCACGAACATCTAAGCTCCTCCAAATGGTGGGATTTCGGGCGCAAGCAGGGCGGTCTGTATGTATATACGCCTGCGGTGACCGCGCAGAACAGCAACTGGTACAGAGGCACCGCGGATGCCATCTACCAGAATCTGGACTTTCTGCGCAGCAGCCATGAGCCCTATGTACTGCTGGCCTCCGGGGACGGCGTGTACAAGATGGACTATGGCAAGATGATGGAATACCACATCGAGAGAAAGGCAGACATCACCGTGGTCTGCAGAGACATGGGAGCCGGTGCGAATCTGGAGCGCTTCGGCACCATACGCATGAACGAGGAGAGCCGCATTGAAGAATTTGAGGAGAAGCCCCTGCAGGCGAAATCCAGGGTCATCTCCTGCGGCATTTATATCCTGCGCAGGCGCCAGCTCATAGAGATGGTGGAGAAGTGCATTGAGGAGGACAGATATGATTTCGTCAGAGACATCCTGATCCGCTACAAGGATGTGAAACGGATCTACGGGTACAAGATACGGGACTACTGGAGGAACATTGCCTCCGTGGAGGATTACTACGACACCAACATGGACTTCCTGAAGCCTGAGGTGAGGAACTATTTCTTCAAGCAGTACCCGGATATCTATTCCAAGGTGGACGACCTGGCCCCGGCCAAGTACAATGTGGGGGCAAGCGTCCGAAACAGCCTCATCTCCAGCGGCTGTATCGTCAACGGCGTGGTGGAGAATTCCGTAGTATTCAAGAAGAGTTACATAGGTAATAATTGCGTCATCAAGAATTCCATCATTCTGAATGATGTGTATATCGGCGACAACACTTACATCGAGAATTGCATCTTAGAAAGCCATAGCACCATTCGGGCAAATTCCCGCTATGTGGGGGAAGATGGGCAGGTTCGCATTGTAGTTGAGAGAAACGAACGATACACGATGTGACATAGGTGGCTTTATACTGCAGACCGCCGGGGTTTACAGGAGGAAAATGGGCAAAGTTATTTTGCCGGCGCTCTGCAGTCGGGATTTGTAGCAAGTTTTACTGGTATGCGGCATAGATTCCGGATAAGGGGGTTTAAAGGATGCAGGTTACAGATGTTCGCGTGCGAAAAATTGCGAAGGAGGGCAGGATGAAAGCGATTGTTTCCATTACCTTGGACGAAGAGTTTGTAGTGCATGATATCAAGGTAATCGAAGGAGACAAGGGACTGTTCATTGCAATGCCCAGCAAGAGGACGGCAGATGGGGAATACAAGGATATTGCCCATCCCATCAATGCTTCCGCCAGGGAAGCCATCCAGGAAGTCATTCTGGAGAGCTATAGGAGGGCTTTGACGGAGCCGGACGGGGAATGAGATGTGACAGCATAGGAAGATAGACAGTTAAATCCCCAAACGCCAGGGCGTACAGCCCTGGCGTTTTTGTATGGGTGGGGGAAATTCAGTTTTGGTCCGAAAACGAAAAATCCTCCGAAAGCCCCTGCTCCGTGAGCCGGTAGACCTTGTGGCAGACCTCCCGCAGATACTTTCTGTCGTGGGAGATGCTTAAGACGGCTCCCGGGAACCGGGCAATCATCTGGCGGATCACCGGCGCGGACAGGGCGGAGAAGTTCCGGGTGGGCTCGTCCAGGATCAGGACATTGGCCCCGGACAGGCTCATCTTCAACAGGAGCACTTTTGCTTTCTGCCCGCCGGACAGCTGGGAGATGGGATGGTCCATCTCGTCAAAGGTATATTTCAGAGAGCCCAGGAATGTCCTGATCCGGGTCAGCTCCTCCTTGTCCCCGGTCTCGGAGAGATAGTCCACGGGAGTGGATGCCAGATCCAGCAGCTCCTCATAGTTCTGGGGCATGTAGGCTGCCCGGATGTCCCTGCGGGCCAGGAGGTCCTCGGCCATGAGCCGCAGCAGCGTGGTCTTGCCCGCGCCGTTATCGCCGATGATGCCTATCTTTTCACAGCCCCGGATCCGAAGAGAGATGTCTCTTGCCAGGATGCGGCCGTGATCCGGCGTCCGCAGGCAGGGCAGGGTGTATTCGATGACCGTTTTGCCCGCGGGGACCGCGGCGTCCTGGTCTCCCAGCTTGAAGAAAATGGCGTCTTCCTCCTCGGGCATCCGGGTCATCTCGGCGTCCTGGCGCTCAAACCGATGCTCCAGGCTCTTCACCGCTTTCATCTTCTTTTTCAAAAGTCTGCCTTTGGACGGGTTCTGTCTTGTGATGGTCTCCTGGTGGTAAGCCACGCTCTGCTGGATCCGCTGGAGCTTTTCGTCCCGGATCTCCTTTTCCCTGCGCTCGCCTGCGGCCTGTCTGGCCTGCTTCTCAAACTTGTCGCCGCGCTCTTTCCTGTA
>ERZ808051.499-NODE-499-length-42017-cov-4.993538_pt1 | contig 42017 bp, 28 predicted proteins | sample MGYA00380199_ERZ808051 | MGnify/ENA primary metagenome ERZ808051 (study PRJEB31490, sample SAMN06133391) | mouse gut metagenome | isolation source: J11 | host: mice | place: China: Chengdu | collected 2015-05 ... | reverse complement strand
CCCTGATCCTGACACATATATCGCAGACATCAGAAGCCGTAAATCGTTATTCCGATTGTGTCTATCTCCTGCAGGGCATCTTCATCGGTCCCTGGGGAGAGATGCACGGCTCCCGCTATGCAAACAATGAGGATATGATCACTCTGACAAGCCACCTGGCCTCCGTCACGGATCCCGAGATCTTCCTGGCTGTCCGCACGCCCCAGCAGTGGCGGCTTCTTGCGGACTCTGAGGAACCGATTGACAGATCCGCGGCCTTTAACGGATCACTGGCATCCAGACTCAGCCTGTTCAATGACGGCATGCTTGGCTCGGATACGGACCTGAGCACCTATGCTCCCGACTCCGACTTCGGTGAATTCTCATACAATCAGAAAAGAAGCCGACAGGATGAACTTGCGTTCCAAAACCGTTTATGCGCCTATGTCCCCAACGGAGGGGAAGTCGTGGTGCCCAATCCCTACAATGATTTTCCCGCTGCTGTGACGGATCTTTCGGCTGCATGCGTTTCCTACCTCAACAGCGCCTATGACGAAGCCGTTTTTTCCAAATGGCGGGCCGCGCTCTGTACGGAAGCTTCACCGTATCACGGCATGAACGGTTTTGACTATATTTCCAGGCATCTAGGATACCGGTATGTTCTTCGTTCCTCCGAATGCGCGCAGGCTCTCCCCTGGGAAAAGACCGCGGAGCTGACCGTCACTTTAGAGAATATCGGTTTTTCCAACTGCTACCGCCCCTTTGACGTATCCCTGATTCTGACGGAAGCGGCCACGAACAGGACCTTTACCCTCCCTGTCCAAACAGATACCCGCTTCTGGGCTCCCGGGGAACAGGTCACCCTTACGTTTCCTGTCCATTTCCGCGAATATGCCACAGGCTCCTATGATATCGCTCTCAAGATCAGTGACCCGATTTCCGGCAGTCCGATTTATCTTGCCAATGGAGGCATCGTTACCAGCAACGGACATACACTCGGACATCTGGATATTACCATATTCCCCAAGTAGGACTCTACTGTTCTTTCGAAAATCAAAGGGCAAATGAGTCTTACCCTCTTCGGCATATCAGATTTTATCCGAGCTCAGAAGTCCCACCTCCGCATCCATCTTAAGCACCTTTACCCGGAATACTACGATCAGGATGCTGAACATGACTCTGAGCATATACCAGAATGGCTTCAGCCCGGAATGCATGCTCTTTCCTTCGGTCCTCGCATGCATCACCGCCGGGATCTCCACAACCCGGAACTTGGTCAGAATCATCAGGATGATCATATTTGCGTCCGGATATTTATCGTCAAAGTGATCATATTTCGAATAATACAAAAATGCTTTTCTGCTTAATCCCTGCAATCCGGTGGTCGGATCCGCGATTTGATTTCCCGTGATCATTCGAATCAGAAAACGGAACATCGTATAGACGATCCGTTTCGGCAGGGAGACCGGAAAGTCAGAGCTCTCCTTCATAAACCTTGCTCCAAGCACGATATCCGGGCATCGTCCGTCCACGTCTGCTTCCTTCAGCTTCCGGTAGATCACCGGAATATTGCACACATCATGCTGACCGTCCCCATCCATCTGGATCACATATTGATATCCCCTGCGCACCGCGTATTTATAGCCCGTCTGCAGAGCGCAGCCATACCCCATATTGTAAAGTTGGGAGAGCATGGGATACTGCATTTCCTTTACGATCCAGTTTGTGGAATCTGTGGAGGCGTCATTTACGATCAGGATATCCGCGATATCCTTCATTTCCAACGCTTCCAGCTGCATAAGCAGTCTCCGGATATTATTCCCTTCATTATAAGACGGTATGATGATCAATAGTTCTTTATTCTTCATGATCTTTGTCCCCCTGGCAAGACTCTGAGCAGCTTTTCGATCTCTTCTTTCTGAGCTGTTGTTTTCTTTGCGGCCGCCTGTCCGAGCCGTTTTCTCTTTTCGTGATCCTTTAGAAGGTCTGCAATACTGTCCGCGATCGCCTGCGGGGTCAATTCGCAGAGTATGCCGTCCTCTCCGTCTATAATCTGCTCCCTGTTGCCGTTGCAGTCCGAAGCGATCACCGCGCGGCCCAACGTCTGCGCCTCCTGAATGGCAATACTTTTCCCTTCAAATCTGGTGGCATGGATGTACAGGTCTGCCTGCGCATAGTAGGGATACGGATTGGCTACGGCTCCAAGAAGCACAAAATCCTCTTTCAGCCCCAGGGAGGCGATCTTTTTCTCCAGCATACTCCTCTGGTCTCCTTCCCCCAGCACATACCACCTTGCCCTGAGACCTGCGTCCTTCAAAAGCTTCATCGCCTCCACCGTGATATCATACGCCTTCTGATATGTCAGCCTCCCTACAGTCAGAAGCCGCATCCCCTGGTACGTATCCTGAAAGCCGCCCTCTTCCTCCGCCCGTTTCCGGATTCCTTCCTGGTCAATCAAGTTATGGAAGATCTCTGTCTTTGAGGAACATTCAGGGTATACCACCAGGAAATGGGATCTCACCTCATCGGAAACCGTAAAGATCCGATCAAACCGCTCCCAGCAGCCCTGATCCATCTCCCTGGTATATCCTGCGCTCTCGTAGTCAATATGTACAAACGCACATTTTCGGTCAGCCTTCACATGCTCCGCTACATAGTAGGCAGAAGCCCCTTCCAGATATGCGACAGCCATATCAAACCTCTCGGAAAAATGCGGAGAACCATCGGAAATCATCCGCCACAGCAGCTTATCCGGCTGAACATGCCCGGTTCTACTCATGGACGTATAATTCTTCATAATAAAGCGCAGCTTCCGAAACCATCCTCCGTTCCGAAGAAAGGAAGTACATACGGTCCGCATCATGATCCGCTTTCCCTTTTTCGTCAGTACGGACTGATTGCTGAACCTGGTATTCATGAGTCTTACATGAGACGGCAGTTCATTGATCATCACGCCCTGTCCCATGATCACATAAAGAGAGATCTCATACTCCGGGCTGTCCAAGTGTCTCAGCAACTCCAGGAGGGCTGTCTCCGCGCCTGCCCGTCCCAACGTATTCACAACGAACAGAATTTTACTTTTCTTCACTGTATTCTTCCTTGTCTTCATGGTCCTCTCCCACCAGCCTGCTCAGCCTGTCAAGCTCTTTCAGAATCGCCTCGTTTTCCTGGTTAAGCAAAGCCACATGCATGGCCATTTCACGCTCCCTGAGGATCAATTGGGAGATCATCGCGCTTGTCCGGAATTCTTCAAACAAAAATATGGCTCCCACGCAGAAAAATGCCAGCCCCGTCCCTGTCGCGAGATATCTCGTCCATTCCGAGAATACCGGAACAATCCCAATCAGAAACAGCACAATTCCCAGCAATACCCAGATCACAGTATAGTTCACTGTAATCTTTTTATAGGAATGCATCAAAAAGCTGGCTGCCATGAGCAGAATTCCTACAAGCCCAATTCCGATCCTTATCATATTGGCATCCATGTCTAAGCCTCCTCACTTCTCGTTTGTACATTTTTATCGTATACCTTCCTGGGCGGCCGCGTCCCCATTCCGGGCTTTAACAGCGAACCCACGCAGAATATATGGGCATCCAGATGCCTCTCAATATAACGCAGGCGGAAATACGCCACCGTCCATCCGGAAAAAGCTCCCATTACCACGCCGATCCCATACCACAGTTCCGGCATCCTCGTTGCCAGGATACTTCCCAGAAACGTGACCAGACAGAAGGTGAATGACGTAAGCGCAGCACCGGTCAGGTCATTGTAATAATACAAAAAGATAATCTCAGAATACATCAAAAACACGATAAAGTATCCCACCACCAGACAGGGGTAGATCCTGAGCGTCAGATCAGAAAATCCAAATCTCGGCAGGAATACCACGCACAGCAGATATACCACGGATGTAATGATAAACTGGATGCGTACCAGGCTCATCAGCTCCGAGGACAGCTGGCGGAACATTTCCTTCTTGGCAATGTCAATGTCTCTTCCGCGCCCTCCGATGACCGATTCGGAATAGTTCTTATACTTCTCATGAAAGAACATCTCCACACGGGTGATAAAAATGATGGTAGCGGATATATTGGTAAACATCGCCAGGCATGTGGCCATATCATAGGGCTGGTTGCAGACGAAGGTTCTGACAAGCACCAGCTTCATATCCGTAGTCCAGAATACAAAATTATGGACATACAATCCCAGGATATAACAGAAGTTGGCAATCACCAGCTGCCAGTACTTTCTGAAATACCTCAGCACGGAACTATACCGATTGCTGTTCTCCAGAAAATAACGCTTCACAACCGCAATCTCCAGAAAAGCGATCAGGAAAAACCCTGTGGTCAGGGCGAACAACATACTTTCCCTGATGCCCCACTTTAAAACAAATCTCAGAAACAGAGACAGGAAAAATGCCCAGACCATCCCAAGTGTATAAAACAGCGAAATCTTCTCATAGGCCTTTGCGATGGAAAGGTAGATCATGGAGTAAAAAACCAGAACCAGCGCAATGTAGCCGCAGTAACCTGTAAATACATAGAATACATCCACCCTGCCGACAAAATGCTCCCACAGGCAGAACGGAATGCCCAACAGACTGCTGAGGGTAAGATTCATCAGGAGTCCCAGGTAATAGCAGGGCCTGATATCCTGATAGCGTTCCTCATAGATCACATCAGACATATACTTGGACAGAACTGAATTAAACGGCGCACAGGTCAAAAGCGCAAAAATAAATATATACAGTACCGTACAGGAAAATAATTCCCGCTCGATCAGCCCCAGACTGCTGAACTCCAGGAAGTACCCCATCAGCAGAATATTCATAATGATCACGAACATTGGAGTCACCGTTGACATAGAGCTGTAGGCAAACCCGATCAGATAGGTTGTGATCGAATTTTTTTCAAATATCTTACTCAGTTTCTCTCCTATGCCGTCCATTGACCTTCTCCTCCTCTCCCTCTATTCTTCCCATGGAAGCCCCAGGCTGTCTGAAAAGTCCTTGTAGATCTTCCGGTAATTTCTGCGCATATGCTCGATCTGGTAGCCCGATATCACCCTCTGGTAACCATTTTCGCCCATCTGACGGCGCAGCGGTTCGTTCCTCGCCAGATCTACCATCGCCTGTGCGATCTCCTCCACGTTCATGATATGGGTCACGATTCCCGCATCCCCAAAGTCATCGCTCTCGCCGTAAATGAGTCCCCGGCAGTTCCCTACATCCGTGGCAATGGCCGGCTTATGCGCGGCATATCCCTCCAGAATGGTAAGAGGCTGCCCTTCACTGAGGCTGGTCAGGATCGTCATATCCATCCTGCCCAGATAATCCCGGATATCAATCCTTCCGGTGAAGACCACATCCTCAATCCCCAGCGCCTCCACCTGCTCCAGACATTCCCTTGCATACCCTTCGTCCTCATCCATGGGCCCCATGATCCACAGCTTCAGTCTCGGTTCCCGCTCCTTGGCAAAGCTGAATGCCTGGATCATTGTTTTCACATCCTTGATCGGCGTCACACGAAGCACGGCGCCGATATTGATCTTTCCCTTGTCCTCTTCCGTCCTGCCGGGAAGATCTTTCAGCCTTTCTACAGAAACCCCGTTGGGCGTGACCATCGTTTTTTCCACAGGGCAGCCAAGATCTACCTGGAGCTCCCTGGCATATTCATACAGGCTGGTCACCAGGTCAGCCTTCTCATATGCCAGCTTCGACATCTTCTTAAATTGGTCGATCCATATATTCTTGTATACCCCCTGCACCCATTCCGCCCGCAGCAGTTCCTCCTCCCGCTCTCTGGTATAGATCCCATGCTCCGAGATCAGCAGCCGGCTGTTATAAAGCACCTTCGCCATACTGCCCAGTACACCGGCATATCCGGTGGCCACGCAATGGTACAGATCCGCCTTCGGAAGCTCCATCTTCAAGGTAAACAGCAGCGGCAGATACACGGAGCGTACCGTCCACAAAAAATCTGAAAAAACGAGCTGACTGTAATGCAGGTCATAATATTCCCTTACGATCTGCAGGAAGTCTTCCCCCATCAGCAGCTTATCCAGAGAAACCGGCTTTTCCTGAAACAGCCGGAATACCGATTCCCACTCCACACGCCGGTTATGCACCAGGCTGCGGAAGGCCTGGTACTCGGATTTGTTCAGCTTTAATTTTTTTCTGCCCTTCCGGTTCCAGTCAGCATCCTCCAGATATAGTTCATGTACCTCTGTCACATTTTCCGGAATCTGATATGTAAATTTTCCGCTCATGGAATGGTTGCTGATAATTGCCAGTATCACAAACTCCAGCTTCGGAAAAGACTGGATCAAGCCGTGCACCCAACTGGATACGCCGCCTGTCACATATGGATAACATCCTTCTACAACGATGCAGACTCTCACTTGATCGCTCCTTTCAGAAGGTCAGTAATAAAATCTCTCATCCGCCGGCTCAAGAACGATCGAAATCTCGCTGCTCTTTGCTTCGATCAGATATACGCCCTCTTCCAGCTCCTGAAAACCTCCGCCTTCTACTTCCTTTATGTCATTGCCGTAATTTCTGAAAATAAACCATGCTGCTCCGTCTGTTCCGCTGACCTGCAGACGGATCGTATCCCCTTTCCGGCTCTCCGTATAATCCAGAGCCAGGAAGCTTCGGATCCTCTCATCGCATTCCGCTACTGTCGTGCCGGAAAAACCTTCCAGGTTCCGCCCATAGGCTTCCACATTTTTTACAAATTCAACGGAAAGCTCATCCCACGAATCCTCGTCCCCTCTGGGATATGCGATACGCTCCATATCACAGCACACACTGAGATACCCCAGCGCCGTTTCCACGCATCGGGTTCGAAAATCCCGCAGGAAAGAATACTCCGGCCCGTTGATGACCGCGCGCTGCTCCGTGATATGCTCTGTAAGGTATCCCAGGAGGCTGATGTCTTTCTCATCATAGTCCCGAACCACAGTCCTCACGGAGGAAAGGATATCCTCCTGAAGAGCCTCCAGAGTTTCCTTCTCTCCCATATCCCCTGCGTAAAAGGATGCAAACCGGAATCTCTCCGCCGCTTCCTTCAGGAATTTCTGATCCTCTGCAAGCTTCTCCTTCACAGGCGTATTCGACACGTTCAGCCCCGAGAGACCAATCTCCGCAGATTTTTCATGAAAGATCTTCATATAATACGTAAGCTGCTTTGGATCCGGAAGCCTGTCATCCGAATAGTCATACTGAGGAGACATCAGACAGGTCAGTCCCATGGAATAATCCTGTACTGCCGCAGTGACTGCAGGCCATATATTTTCCTGGCACAATAGCTTAACAGAGCGTCCGTAAAGCTTCTCCATCTCTTCCCGATTTTCATCGGCCACACCGGGGAACCCGGCCAATACAATATTCTGCGCATTTACGACCGGATAGATCTCATAGGGATACATCTCCGCAGACATGGCGGAAAGCAGCCCTAAGCCTTCAATCCCCTCCATATATCCGCCGTTTACGGCAAATACATATGCCGACCCGAAGCTCTTCCGCCAGATCACAACCGGATAGTCCTCTGTCTCTACCTTTTCGTCCTCCGGAATCCCCTTCATATAGACCTTTGTCCCGGAGGTCAGACTGAACCAGGGGAATGTAAGCTCCATATCCTGATATTTCCGGTCCTTCTTTTTCTCGGCCTTATAAACCATCTCGCCGCCGAGAAGGAACCCATCGTACAGGTGGATCCCCTCCACCGTCGTCTCCGTCCGCTCTACCTTCCGGATGCCCAGGAGTTCCTGAAGCTGCCTGTTCCTTCGGATCACGGATACCTCCGGAAGGGTCGCAAAAATCAGATGGGTTCCCTCTCTGACCTGCTCCATCAGAAATTCCGTTTCACTCTTCCGGTTCCAGTCTACCGCGCCGGAATCAATCACCAGCATCTCCGGACGTGCCGTATCCTTCTCCGCCTTATGATACGATTTGAGGGAAGCATACCCGGCAATATTCCGCTTGGTATAGATTGCCCATTCCTTCACGACCTCCTGCAGGATCCCGTTCTTACCGCCGATGCAGACAGCTTTTCCGCGGGAAACAGGGACTTCCTCATTCTCCTCTCCGCCTTCCGTCTTCTCCAGTACGGATTTTCTGTCTCCTCGCAGGCTCTCGGGTACATAGATATTGACCTTGGAGGGATAATCCTCCGCCGTCCCGGTGGCAAAGCCGTTGACACCATAATCATTGAATCTGTCCCTCAAATCATTGATAAACATACACAGGAAGAATACAACAGACATTAATAATGTAATTATGAAAAAATTCCGGCGTGATATCATATTCCCCTCTCCTAATCTTTCTTTGTCTTGTCATATCCGTTATATCCGTAATCTATCGCAAAATTATACAGGCTGTACCCATTCTGTTTCACACGGTAGCACACAAAATTGTCCGACTCATAATAGACCTCCATCTCGTTTGGGTAGAGCTCCTGAAATGCCTGCGCCCAATAATACATATGTGACATCGTAACCCAGCGGTCATCTCCGATATAGGGCAGGATTCCCGGCCGTTCCGAGATCGCCATTCTCGCCCCTTCCCGGGATACGGTCCGTTCCGGTTTTTCTGTATTGATATAATCCCGGTACAGAAGCGGGAGCTTTTCCACAAAAAAGTAAACCGTAGCGGTCGGGATCGTGATAGTAGTGTCTTTATCAAACGAGCGCATATCCCGTATAAATTTGATCATCTCGTAGTGATACCCCAGCTTGTAGTCCCCCAGCATCTGACGTTCATCATTGGCAGAGCAGATTGTCCATGCTTCGTCTTTATTTTCCCGTATAATATTATTGAGGCAGATCATGGCCTCATTCGTCTCATAGGGACTTACGCATACCGGCGCCCGCATCCCTGTTTTCGCCGTCAGAACGCAGGCTGCTGTCAAAGCCGCAAAAGAGCAGAAATTCAGCACCTTTGCTTTTCGGAACAAAATAAACAAAACGGCATCCACACAAAGACTCCATACAACCGGGATCCCATATCCCAGATAAACCGAATAACGGGAAACCTCCAGAATCTGGATCAGTCCCAGCTGTGCCGAAGCCTGCAGAACAGCCATGGCTCCCATATAGATGCTGATGGATATGATCACAGCCCCATAGTTCACCTTCCGGAACAGGATCCAGAATGCTCCCAGCAGAAAAAGGATGCCGATGCTTCCCACGATCACCTCTGCCGTCTTCATGTCATAGGCCACAAAATAATCCATCCTGTCCACAATATGTTCCAGTGCCGAAAGCCCTTCATCCCCGCCGCTTCCGCCGGAGGCCTGTGTACTTCCCGGTGCGGAAGACTGCATCTGTGCCATTCCCCAGTTCAGGGAGGCCTGCAGAGGGGTACCGGTGGCAAATGCCGCCGCCATAGGCAAGACGGCAAGCAGGATCCCGGCAATCCCTGCCGCCACGATCCGCTTAAAGTACTTCCATCGAAATACGCGGAAACAGAATCCCGCACCGATCGCGGCGCAGAACAGGCCCGCGATCATCGTATCGTAAAAATGAACGATCAATGTCAGCGAAACACTGACAGCAAATAACGCCAGATAGAATCCGGGGATGGTAAGCGCCCGTTCCTTCTTTTTTTCCTTCCCTGTTTCTCTGCCATCCGTCTCCCGCTCAACTCCTCCCCCTGCCTCCATCACGAAGGCATCTTCCGCGTCAGAGCCGCCTCTTCCCGCAAATCTGGACGCAAAATTCGTCTCCTGCAAGAACGCCATCGCAAAATAAGCGGCCGGCAAGATAAAGGCCATGCCCATCTCCTGGGGCAGAGTCGCATGATATCGGATATAGGTATAGTAGTAAAATTTGTTCGAGACAATGTAGATGATAATCCCGATGTACGGAGCATATCTGGATTTACACACACTCCGGAGGAATGCCAGCAGGACCAGGTGCGTCATCACCGTCTGTATCACATAAAAGAGCCTCAGCAGGACCTGCGTATGGATTCCAAACAATCCATGCAGATGATACAAAAGGCAGTGCATACCAAACGGATACACACCATCCGCAAAGATATTGTTATGTCCCATCTCATTGATCCAGTAATTATGCAGCACAATATCAGAGGCACAGTAGCCGTACACATTGACCGCATTCGTTCCATACATATAGAGCAAAAGCACGATCAGGCCAACAACCAGAAAAATCTCCGCCCCGAACGTTTTTATAAATTCTCCGCGCTTTTTTCTTGCGGCAGCGGCGAACCGCATCACCCCTCTTCTGATATGAAGAAGCAGTGTTTTTCTGCCGATCTCCCCGCCTAAGATCAGCAGAAGCCGGTTCAGCCTTTTTTCCAGAATGCTCAGAAAAGATCCTCTGTATTTTATATAAGCTTCTGCGAGAAACGGAGCCAATGTTCCAAAGAACAGGGTCAGCCAGCAGGATATGTGAAGCAGCTGCAGCAGATAGACCAGATTGATAATATAAAAATTCCCGGTGAGGAAATAGATCATAAATCTCACGGACACACTGCCGAAGCCGGCAAGCCGTCTGCGCAGAAATAGCCAGGGCAGCATCAGAACCACAAGAACGTATGCTGCCGATATCCCTGCGAGCTGCAATATGGAAAGAATAGACATTGACATCGTTATTGCCTCCTTGTACTGAAGATCCGGATCAATTCCAATGTTTCGCGGTCAATGATCACATCTGACTTTTTCAGGGCATCCAGCGTTTTGAAGAACGCTTCCCTGTCCTGATCCGCAAAATAAAGCTTCAGCTTACAGGTATATGTAGAAAGCTCCTCCGGATATTGTTCTTCCATACGCCGGCACCATTTTGCAGTGTTTTCATAATCCTTCATCTCCAGGATCCTCAGGCAGACTGCCTCATATCTCTCGAGTGTGATTCTGGAAGCATCCTTCTCATAGAGCAGTTCGGCCATCTCTGCCATCTCATACACATATTTCCGCTGTTCATGATCAGAAAAAATGTGCTGCTTTAAAATGTGGTCCATATAGTCCACCAGAAGCTCCTCGCACTCCGTATCTGGATGCTCCCTTTCCCGGATCTCCAGAAGCTGCTTCTGTACAAACATCCGGAATTTGTTCAGTTCATCCGACAGCACCGCAGCCGCATAGTGAGAAGTCTCCGAGTCCTCACTGTCCAGTGCCAGTGTGATAGATGCAAGAGAGCTCCTGATATCTTCCCGCATCACATTGACAAACACCGACCGCAGATCCTTTTTCTCATTCACCAGAAGAGCCTCTTCCAGAGGAATGATATTGCGCTCTACTTCCTCATCCGCTTTCTGGTTTGTTTTGACACGGTCTTTGCTGAAAACTACATCTGCCAGGTTCGCTTCCCTCCAAAACACGAACAGATAAAACAGATGCCCCATCAGAAAAAACAGCGGAACGATGACCGGGCACAAAATCATTTCAATGAAACGGATCACATAGGTCCGCCTGTTGTCATATAAGATCTCCGTGCCGTTTTCATCCGCCAGCGATGCCCGGGCCGGCACTACAATCACTACCCCTGCGATCAGGTAGACCACTGACACGATAAAATTGACAGCCAGGACGATCAGGAAGATGTATTCATCTCTTGCCATGGTCATAGTACTGCCTCCTCGTCAATCCGGCACGTATAACCTAATTCATGGAAACGTTCTATAATGCCGCCAACAGTTTCTTTGTTGGTATTCGGCAGCAGCGCATACAGTTTTCCGCCTTTGAAGAGCCCCAGATAGTCTGTCTGCCGCATCGTGCCGCCCAGCCTGTCTGCCGCCTGCGCATAGTTCCACCCGTTGGTGAAGATCTCCAGCAGGATATACTCCGTCAGCCCCTTATCTTTTGCGTCAAAGAACGCTTTCGCCAGATGGGTAAATGCTTCCTCCTCCAGCACGCTGGTCCCTTCCACGTAACGCTCATTCCGAAGCACATCCAGATAACGGTTGGCACGGACGACCGCATTCTGGATCAGATAGCCTACGATCGTCAAGCGGTTTGCCTCGCCCAGCGTCATACGTTCCCATGGAACGCCCCAGAGCATAATGATGAGCTGCATGTCATCCTCTGAGTATACCGCACTTGCCATCATCGGCATCTTCTCAACCATATTCCGATTGATATAGACCCTGTGTTCTTTCAGCTCGTTATACAGTTCTTCCATCCCCGTATACTTGATGGAATTTCCCAATCTGCGCGCCTCCGGGGAGGTTGCGGAAAAGAGCCTTGCGTAATCCCGGTTGGCAACGTTATATACTGCCACATCCCTGCAGTCCATCAGCCTGGACAGCACCTGAGCCGCATAGAAAAGCACCTCTTCCGGTCCATACTGTTCCAGTGAGGACGAAACCTCATAGATCTTCCCCAGACTTTCCCGGTGATTCACTACCTGGGATTCAAAATTATGCTTCAGTTTTACGTTGCTGTCATTGATATCTTCGATGTCCCGCAGCTGTCCGTTCAGGTACTGAACTCTGCACCGCCCCTCATCCCGGATAAAACTCAGCTGATCCTTCTGATATCCCACTGTCAGGCCCACAATAAACAGCTGCGCCATCCAGACATATGTATTGTAATCCAGCAGCACTTCAAATAAGGAGCTGTCCGCCATCTCCCGGCTGCAGTATCCGATCACCGCAAGTACCGCCGAAAATACCGCCTGCTGCTGTCCGTGTACAATGGCAAACAGAAGCACATACAGCAGGTAAATATCCAGCTTTGCCAGGAACTCGCTGTCCGCCGCCCTGCCGTCCAGAAAATATGCAAGCGCAAAAACCGCCAATGCCTCCGCAAAAGGCAATAATGCCTTGAAGATCCTCCGGATATGGTTCCAGATCTTCATGCCTACACCGGCACCTTCATCCTCATCCAAAATAAAGGAATTGCTGTGGCGTATCATAAAATGAACCACAGATTTTATTCCATTGTCGTAATCATGGAACAGTTCATATTCGAACTCCTCCTTATATCTGCCGCAATCCAGCACCAGACGACTGTTTGCGCCTACAGCGCTGTCAGCAACCGATACACCTTCCCCCATCTCATCTCTGATCTTCTCGGCAAACTGTTTTTCATTGATCGTCTCTGCGGACGAAATGTTATACATAGAATGCTTCGGCTTCTCTTCGCACAGCACTCTGTAAGCCAGCTCCAGAGCATCATTCATATAGATCATGGAAAATGCCCTTCTTTCATTTGCCGAAATCTTTCCTGTTTTCAATGCCTCCAGACACATCCGAAAACAGTCATTGTCCTCCGTCTTTCCTTTTTCCGGCACCCAGTACATATGGTCAAACCGGAGGATCATCGTATCCGTTCCCTGTGTCCTGCGGAAATTCTCACAGGCTTCCTCCCCCTGAACCAGGGCCATTGCTTTAAATCCCTTGGGAGACACCGGCTCGTCCTCGGAAACATTGTCGATATATACATTGCTGAATACTTCATGGGACGAGAAATATACAAACTTTCCCCCCTTGACCACACTATACGCAGACAAGAGATTTACGATTCCCGCCACATAACGGACCGACTCCTGTCTGGCGTCTTCCTTCCAGTCAAAATTCGTGTCAAATGCCCCCATAAAGACAACGACATCCGGCCTGGTACTCTCAAAAATATCCTTGATGCTCCCGCTGTCATACGGAAAATCATATTTTTCAAATACCTTCTTATAAGAGGAACGATTGTTTTTCTGCCCTGTCAGCAGGTATACACGATGACCGTTCTTGGCCAGTTTGCTGATCATCGCGTCCATCAGCGCACTGCCGCCGCCTATCAATAATACAACCATGCTGTTCACCATTTTCTTTATATTTTTTTGCATCCGTTCTGGCCAGCAGCTGCTCTGCCGCAGACGAGTCCGCTGCCGTTCGGAATAAATGCGCATATTCTTTTCTTTGTCCGGACACTCTGAGCGAACAAAAAAGGCATCCTTCCTAAATTTAGAAAAAGTATGCCCTCATTGCAAAAATCACCCAAAATCTATTACACATTGTAAAACTCAGGCATCTTTATACTCAGAATGATGTTCCACGCCTCTTTGGAGTATCTCCGCGCAGTTGTCGGGCGGAGATATCCCGGCTGCCTGATATACATTTTTTAAAATCTCCTCCGCCTTGTCCAGGCTGAGCCTTGGTTCTGATTCTATAAATTCATATGCCTTCTTCTCATTCCATTGACTGTTCCGCATGGCTCTGCCGACCTCCCTGGAAAGTATCATTCCGAGCTGCAGTTCTGACCGGGTAAGAACTGTCGCAGAGCGGCCTGCTCTGCGACAAGCCCGCCCTGTCACTGTATGACCGGATGCCGTTCAGCAAGTGCACGACACCGTATAAGTACTAACAGACTCTACTATAATTATCGTTCAATACCGAGTAAATGTTAACACAATTTTCATATATTTTCAACAATATTCCTTACTTCAGGGCTCCAATGGCGTGTGGAAAGCGAGCATTTCCGTGAAACGCCGCTCAGCAATTCGATATATCAAACAATATTCGTTATAAAGTACATTTTCCGCAGTCTGATGCGCCGTCACCTTCTATTTATCCCACAAAAAACTTCCAACTGTGCGGTTGGATGCTCTAAAGAGCCTCCAACCTACTCATCCATTCGCAAAAGCCGGATTCTAAAAGTATCCATTAACACCTCCAAACGAAAACAGATCCGCAATACAAACTTACGGATCTGTTTTCTCAACAGTCAAATTCAGAAGTTACTGTACAAAGATTCCCTGTCATAACCTGCTTTTACGTCATTCATCGCAGAGCAGGCCGCTCTGCGATGAGCACTCCATATTAATATTACATTTTAATTTTACAGCAAGCACGCTCAGGTTCGATTTGGGAGGAAAATTTTTCAATATATTGATACACTTATCACAGCACTTATCAGCTTTTTGGTAATCCCCGTTTAAATAATATAGAACAGAATTCGTATAATGAGATTCCGCAATCCTTATATCATTCTCTATAAATCGCTCTCTCTTAATTGATAAAGCTGTTTTCGAATTCTCAAATGCAAGTTTTAAATTTCCCTGTATCACTCCGTCATACCAGGCCTTAATCGTTAGATACATTGCTTCTTGTATATAATCTTTTAGTACGTTTTTCATAATATCCAACAGTTTATTCATTATATAAAAATCATTCGAATCGAAGCTGAGCATGAACACAAAAAAATTATAGTAAACTTCAAAAGAATCTGAAGAACGCTTGATTTGTGATTCTAAAGGTGTAAAAACAGCTGACTTTATAAAAGGACTGACTCCTTCATAATTTTCTATTTTAATATAACACAATACAATCCTTAAATATATAATTTTATCAAAATACTCTTGTCTTTCTATTTCCGTAATGGAATTACAATCAGATATCGTCAAAATGATTTGTTCATAAATTGCCTGTGCCTGTTCATAATATCCCAAATGGAAATAAGAGTCGCCCATTCCAATTAATGCATCGTAATACATTTTTGTATTTTTCTTTAACAAACGAGAAATATCATGAAATAAATAAAGAGAATTCTTATATTCTCCCTGAACTAATAGTACATCAGCGCACTTTAATAATACACGATTATAATAAATAAAATTATAATCCTCCTTCAAATCCATATTACGAAGTAAATCAGAAATATATTTTTTCAAATCTTCTATTTCCTTTTTATCTGCTTTTGCATATAAAAAATAGTCAAGTGTCTCATTTAAATCCTGCCCTTTATCGATATGATAGTTTTCTTTTGATATTTTTTGTAGTGTTTTTGTTCTTAAATACGCCTTATTAGGTAAAATATAATCAAAAAAATTTTCATACTTGATTAAATAAGAATCTTTTAAAATAAAATAACTATATAAATCAGGATATTCTTTTTGAATACATTCACTGACATATTTGGGAACAATAAAAACAAACAGTTTTTCTTCCTTTAAAAGAATATCTCTGGAAAGATTTACTTTTCCCAAAACAGATATATCATCTGAATTAAGACATTTATAAATAAACAATTCCTCTTTCAAATCATTTAACTTAATAGATTGAACATTAAATTCTTCCAAATTATAAACGGCTGTTTTTTTAGAGGATGATATAATCTTTACCAGATCGTCTTGAAAATGTTTTTCATTAACAGTCAACAAAACAAATCCTCTGGCAGTATTTTTTAAATATAAATTTAATTTCGAAACATCAAAAATATTGTTTATTTTCGGCATTCTATTTTATTTCACCCTTTTCCGTAAGAAAATCTTCTATAGCCGGATGTATACCGCACCAACGTTCGCCATTGTATTCTAATACAAGACCTCTCAATAATAATGACATAACAATTTCATCTGTCGTCAGGGGTTTGGGTTCATTATATATGGAAACCAATTTAGCAACATCATCTTCGTTCCTTATCAAACGTTCATATTCACTCTTTAACCTTAGATACGAAATTTTTGCAAATTCCAGTTTAATGATATCACAATTACATAATAGAGCTTCATAAGCGGAATCACGAATCATTTGGAATAAATCTCGAATCGCACCACCGGATTTTATGATCATAAACTTCAAAGCATCCTCTGAAAACAAGCACTCATCCGATCTCTTATATACAATTTCTTTTAATTTTCTTATTCCCTCTTCCAGCTCATTTTTGTGTTGGTCTTTCACTTTGATAACGCTTAACATCTGACACATATCCACATCTTCTTTAATCGCATTATACTGCAGATTATATGCCATAAAAACAGGAAAAGTTAAGATCATTCTTGCCTTTATAGAAAATATAGGTCTCCTGTATTTTACAAAGATTTCTTGTGCAGCATCTAAGGATAGCTTGTCCATATCTTCAATTATAAATATAATGCCGTTGTTATCCAATTTATTATTTATCTTTTTTATAATTTGATTGATTAACTGTATCAGATATCCAATCTTAGGTTCAATTTTGGTTCTGATCGTTTTTTTAGTCTCAGCTCCGGTTTTAAAAATACCACCGCCTTCAATAGATACTTTTTTTAGGAAAGATAATTTAGATTTAAATCCTCCACTTGCTTCTCCAGATACATGATAAACCTTTTCGATAATTTGCTCATCTTTCCAATATTTGTATAGCTCATCTATATCATCCTCAATAAATAACAATTCATTTTTTCCATCTATGTATTTAACAAGCTGGGACATAATGGCAAATATAAAATCTATATATGTCAAATTATCAACATCCACTTCATCTTCTATAAAAAAGCTGATAACATCAAATTGGTCATCAATTTCTTTCTTTAACAAAAATAATTCTGTAGATTTTCCTGACCCTCTGTGCCCCATAAACAAAATTTTCATATCCTTATTGAGTGAAAATTTCAAACCATAGGACATTCGTTGAACAGCATTTGTCCCCCGGGCAGCATAGGTATCTACGTAAAATTTTTCAAATGAATCATTTTCCATCAGGGGATATGGTTCAAATACTTTTATCAAATCTTCAACTTTTTTTGCCTTCTCTATCATTTGTAGGTCACCTTTCTTATAAAAACGTATCATAACTATCCACCTTTTATATCTTATCATCAAAAACAAAAATAGACAATAAAATATATGCTGGTTTATTAAATAATATGATAAATAGTGTTACAGCTTTTAGGTATATCCTCCTGATCAGTCAGCGTGGTGATTGATCAGAGTGTGACATGTAACTAAATAGTTACAATTCTTCCGCCATATCCAGTATCCTGTAGCAAGCTTTCGATATCAGCATTACGATTCCCCAGCATTGTTTTCGGAAAAAGAACAGGAGTATGCGCCTTGGTATCACCCCGGTCTTCCCGTTGTATCTTAGTGCCCGCTTGTAAATCCCATACCTGTGCATCTTCTTGCATAGACTGTAGTTTTCGTATCTCTCTCTGGGACTGCAGGGATGGAATATACCGCGTATCAGCACATCTGCCATACAGGAAAGCACACTATTGCAATATGCCTCTTCCACTTCTGATATCACGCCCTGCCTCTCCAGGATATCTTTTAATTGTTTCTGATATCTGGTGTCATTCTGCAAAAAATCCGAATAAAAACCACGTGTTGCCGAGTTTGGACGCACTTCAACAAAATAGACTTTTTTCCTTATATATATGCATGACTGCACATGCTGCAGATATTCCAGATTAAATATCCTGTCCTCCTCTATCGAAAGGTTCACGTCAAAACGAATATGATGCTGTTCCAGAACAGACTTTTTATACGCCTTAGCCCAGGGGGAAAACAGGTTCATATTCCCACCTCTTGTCAGCCGCACCCCATTCAGAAATGTCTCGGCCATCTGCTGCCTGTCCCCTGCATGGTATTCAAATTCTCTCCCATCCCCACATCCTCTGGTATTCGCTGTTTTCCTCAGATTGGTTTTCAGCCGCTGATAATCAAAAATCAACAGGTCACAGCACTGGTATTTTTCCTGACTGATCCTGGTGAAAAAGTCCTTTGAAATGAAATCGTCTGAATCCACAAATACAACCCACTCTCCGCAGCATTCTTCTATTCCCCGATTTCTTGCCACAGACACCCCGGTATGTTCCTGATTGATCACCTTGATACGGCTATCTTTCTCATAATACTTCCAGCATATTTCAGGACTCTTGTCCTCAGATCCGTCATTTACCAGAATCACTTCAAAATCCTGATATGCCGAATCCAAAATGGAATCCATACACCGTCCCAAATATTGTTCCGTATTATATACAGGTACGATCACTGAAATCATAGGCCCCTCCTGCCAGTCAAATCGGATCCCGAAGTATCCCTCTCAGGATGGTACTTCGGGACTCTCTGTAAGTCTGCTGTCATTCTCCGCAGTTCGTTAATATCTCAAAATTTATCTGCCATGGGGAAATCTTGTATCTGTCAATATGAGATAGATACGAACTTGCTATATTATAACTATACCAAAAATAGCACTTACAGACAATGAGGTTTTACAAAATTGCATTTTTAACTGAATACAATTAGCGTAGCTAATTTGTACAGGAACATTTTTGATTTCTCTTGACATTTTCCTCCTAAACCTGCAAAATAAAGATATTTAGTGAATTCGTGAAATGAAATTTTTACCCAATTCCAATATATAATATTATCATCTGATGCTTCCGAAAGTAGCACATAGTGGAAGGAGTGAGAAATGGTATGGATAAGATTGCGGTGTTGATTCCCTGCTACAATGAGAGTAAGACGATTGCGAAAGTAGTACGTGAATTTCAGAGTGCGCTGCCGGAAGCGGTGATATATGTATATGACAACAATTCCACGGATCGGTCCGGCGAGCTCGCAAAGGAGGCCGGGGCGGTTGTACGCCGGGAATACCGGCAGGGAAAGGGTAATGTGATCCGCAGAATGTTCCGAGAGATTGATGCGGAATGCTATCTGATTACCGACGGGGACGATACCTATCCGGCGGAAGCCGCTGCAGAAATGGTGGATAAAGTGCTCTCAGAAAAAGCAGACATGGTTGTGGGAGACCGTCTGTCTTCCACCTATACCAGAGAAAATAAACGGAGATTCCACATTTTGGGAAATTATTTTGTACGCAGGAGCATCAATGTGCTCTTCAAGAATGATATTCAAGATATCATGACAGGCTACCGGACACTAAGCTATGAATTTGTAAAAACCTTTCCGGTGCTTTCAAAGGGCTTTGAGATTGAGACAGAGATGAGCATCCATGCGGCCGATAAGAATATGCATATTGAAAATGTGGTCATAAACTATAAAGACCGGCCGGAGGGAAGCTCGTCAAAGCTGGATACCTATTCCGATGGGATTAAGGTGCTTCGTATGATCCTGCGTTTATATCGGACCTATAAACCGATGGGATTTTTCGGATGGATTGCCCTGATTTTGGCTGCTCTGGCAGTCGGATTTTTTATACCGGTCATGAGCACATTCATAAAAACTGGCCTTGTGCCCCACTATCCGACACTGATCGTATGCGGTTTTACCATGATCGCGGCGATCCAGTCCTTTTTTACAGGGCTGATGCTGCAAACGATCGTGCAGAAGAACAGGCAGGACTTTGAGATGGAGCTGAAAAAGACTGTAATCTGGAAAAATATATGTCTGAAAGGAGAAAAAGGCAGGATAGGCTCTTTATTATAAAATAAGAAGGAGGTTCTCAAAATGGACACTTTTAAGAAACTGTCCGCAGGCCTGAAATCGCTAAGGACGCTAAAGGTTTTGGCCTGTATTTTTTCCAGTCTCTATCTGACGGCTTATATAGATCTGTATATGCTGCGCTCCACCTGGATGTGCCTGCCTGTATTTTGGGTGATTCTCGCTGTGTTTATGCTTCTTTCACTTTCCCGCAGAACTGACCGGCTCTTTGGATTTATTCTGCGGCCCCAAACAGCGCAATTGTCTATCGTTGCCGCAGTCCTGCTTCTGGCCGGATGCAGAAATATTTTCCCCCCCAAGTCTGAGATATACATATCCCTGGTTGCTGAGACTTCAGGTGAAATCTGCTTATGTGATGTGGTCGTGGATGGAGAAAACATTCCTGTGGGACAGGCGGAGGTGATAGAAAATTCCGGCTGGCTGTACCGGGAGCAATGGGATAACTTCATGATCTGGCCAGAAGAGGATGGAATTGACAACTGCCTGACAATGCGTTTTTACGGGAAGGAGATCCATCTTGGCTTTCCGTACACTCCTTATGCAGGAAGTGTTACTATTGAACCGTCCTTCGGAGACGGAGATACCTGGGATTTACACTGTCCGGAACGGACAGAAGGAGAAGAAGTAGAATATGCTGACCTCTGCTTCGACAGCAGGGTCTATTCACCGTTGGAAGTTTTTCTGTATGGACTCGGGATTCTGTCTCTTATCACTTTACTCGGTCCGTACCTCCGAAAATTAACAGCAACATTAAAAAAACGGTTTGCTGAGCGGCGGAGGTTACTGCCATGCCTGATAAGATGGCTTGCCAAGCTGAAACCATTGTTGCAGATCCTGAAAAAATGGTTGGAAGAATGTAAGCTATTGCTACTAATCTTGAAAAAATGGGTTACAAAGCAGAAATCATTACTGTCCAATTTGATAAAACGGCTGGCAGAGTGTAAGCCACTACTATTGGCTCTGAATAAATGGATTGCGCTATATGCATTCCTCCTTTCCTGCACCTTTGTTGCTGGAGAAAAGATGAGTATGGGAGGCAGTCCTTATTTTCAGTCCATTGTTACTGAGGATCTCCGGAAGGTCGCGCTGTTGTTTCTGGTCTTTTTTGCGGCTAGCAGTATTTTACTAAAGGCCATAAACAGTAAGTGCCTGTTTGAGATACAGTCAGAGAAGATATCTAAAAAGTGGTGGCTTTGTGCGTGGTTGCTCTTAACGATATTGTGGATTCCGTACCTGCTGGCGTATTATCCGGGAACGTTGTCACCGGATTCGTTTACTTCCCTTCTGCAGGCGAAAAATCTGGAGCTGTTATATAACCATATACCGATAGCATATACACTTTTGATCGCTCTTTTTGCCAGAATCGGCTGGACGGTCGGTGATGCCAATTTCGGAATCTTTTTATTTACCATCGTTCAGACACTGATCATGGGAGGGGTGTTAAGTTATACGGCCTATTGGGTCAGAAACAAAGTCCGGCATCCGATTGCCGCATTTGCGGTATTGCTCTTTTACGGACTGAATCCCATAGTGGCGCTTCATTCCATAACCATGTGGAAGGATGTGCTCTATTCGGCATGGATCGTTTTGCTGTGTCTGTTTTTGTTTGACATGGCGATGCGCCGGGGGGAAGAGCTGGGAGAAAAAAAACGTCTTGCGCAGTTAGGTGTGCTGTTTGTATTGGTATCGTTTGGACGCAACAATGGAATCTACGTTATCCTCCTTTGCTGGATCATTCTTCTGCTGGCATATAAAAGAGTCAGGAAAAAGCTGTTTGTTGCGGGGGGCGGCATGATTCTGTCTATACTGCTAATCCAGGGACCCGGGTATAAGACATTGGGAATCGATCAGGCCGCATTTGCGGAGTCCGTAGGCATTCCGCTCCAGCAGATATGCTATGCGGTGGTGACAGACGGCCTGCCGGAAGGGGAGGAACAGGAATTCCTGGAAAATATTATTCCGATAAAGACGATTAAGGAAAACTATTCTCCGATATCTGCCGACAGTATTAAGTTTAATGCGAAATTCAATACGGCGTTTTTTGAACAGAACAAGCCGGGCTTTATAAGATTATATTTTAAACTGCTTCCTTCGCATCTCCGGTCTTACATACAGGCATATCTGCTGTCTACAGTAGGCTTCTGGCACATTGAGACAATTAGCTGGGTTGCGGAAGAAAACATTTGCGAAAATGATATGGGAATTTATAATCCGGATTATTTTATGAAGTATTTTCATTATGATTGGAAGAAGTCAGTATCCAAGATGATCACATTCCTAAAAAACAGCCCTGTAGCAAATGTAGGACTGATGGTATGGTTTGTGTTCCTCTATATGACAGCATGCCTGTCCCAGAAGCAGTCCTGGAAGGCGACTTTGGCGCTGCCGCTGGTCGGATGCTGGCTGACCCTGATGATAGCCACGCCGGTCAATGCACAGTTCCGATATGTTTATTATTATCATCTGATGCTTCCGGTGGTTGGAATCATGTTTTTTATAAAAAGGGAGAATACGTAGTATATGAAAACAGGAAGGCTTAAAAGTGAACAATATATCACAAATTTTTTGTAGCAATGAATAGATTTTTATGTCAATCACTCTGACCAATTGTCGTGACAATTGGTCAGAGTGATTGACATATACCTTTTAGCTACACAAACCGAAAAAGTTTACGATGTATATGGCATTTCCACCAAAAGAAGTCAGACTGATTGCCAGGAAACTTGAAGTGCATTACACTCCAAAACATGGAAGTAGGCTTGACATTGCCGAAATCTGAACCAATATCATGACCCAGGTGTCTCTTGACCATAGGATCCCGGATATTTTTTTTCCAGGTCATCCTTGTGGGCTTCTTCCGGAAAAGCATCAAAAAATTGCTGTTGCCTATCTTTTTGAAGATTATTGTATTCCATATAAAAATAGTCATTCACTGCTTTCGAGTATTCTGAATCCACATCATACAAGTACTTGTTCATATTTTTATCATAATAGACGCTAGACATCAGAATTGGAACATCTTCCATTAAATTCAACATATGTTGATAATACTGCGACAATGGCACTTTTGCAGTTTCAAATAACGTAGGAATCAAATAATTCATACTAATAGTTCCCATATCTTTATCTTCAAGATCAAAATTCGCCCAGATTATAAATGGCGTACTTCTCAGCAACACTGATCTGACAGAATCATGTTCCTGATCTACTATGTCCTTCGCAAAAGAAGGTGAATGATCTCCTACCATGCATACAATCACTTTTTTCTCGTACTCTTTTAACTGATCTGTCAAATACTTAAATGCTGAGTCTGACATTCTTATACCTGTCAAATATTCATCTATCACCTCATTCAGTTCTCCATAATCATTACTTACATGAACCGTATCAAATTTTCTTTCGTTTTTATCCCACGACCCATGATTTTGGATTGTCAGCAAATAGATAAATTGAGGAGTATCGGTGTGATCTTTCATCCACAATAAAAGATTTTCGTATGCGCTTTCATCTGTCAACACCCATTTATTTCCATAAGATTTCCTGTCTGTAAAATCATCATAAAAATAGTATTCATCGAGGCCCATATCCGCATAAGCGTTAATTCTATTGTAATTTGATCCCTTTTCCGGATGGCCTGCCATCGTATAATATCCCAGTTGTTTTAAATGACTGACAGCAGAATTGGCCCCCTTCATATTAATTACATTAAATGGCGTAACCCCAGGCATAAGTCGTAATGAATTACTCGTTAACAATTCATACTCTGAGCAGTTGGTACTGCCGCCAATATATGGGACTACCGCATAACCTCTGATCGTATTCTTCAGCGTATTCATGTTTTCCAAATAAGGAACATCTGTTTTTATATCGGTAATTAAAGATAAATCATAAAAGGTTTCATTTAAAATCAAAATAATATCCGGCTGCTCATTTTCCCTGCTGTCATGCTCAAGGTTTACAAGCTCAATATTACCTATACCATTCTCATACCCAACTGGCTTTTGAAGAAAATTTGCAGAATCAAACGCTAATTTTACAGTACACGCCGCATAGCCATATTGGCGATAAGAACTTGCCCATGCACCTGCCACTTTCTCACCCATAAAAGGAGTTGAAGATAAATATGTGAAGAAAATAATCCCAAACACTACAGCGTATAAACAAAAACACTTTATCAATCGCCTCCGGAGCATTCTTTTTTCCTGCACTCCAGTGCCTAGTCTTTTCATCATATAGCACAATACAATTTCGGCGCAAAAGACAACAATAATCTCGGCTATATCCTTAATATCAAACCTATAGCCTCCTATAACATTTAAGGCTGTTTTGAAATTCTTCAATTCCATAAGAGTCAGTGGTGTTCCATGAAACTTAATCACATAATAATTTACCGCTGAAAGCAATGTGATAAAGATGCTGAAAAATACACATGACTTCCATAATGAGTTTATAATCGAATGGGCAAGCAGATATACCGTACATATCGTCACTATATTGACAGCAATATATTTTGCGCTCATAGAAAATACATCTATCCAGCTATCATATGTAGAACTAACTTCCAGCTGAATCCAGGACAAGAAAAAGATTGTTATGACAATGAAATATTGTAAAACATTTTTGAGAGATAAAAAACCAATGATATATCCTTTCGCCTTAAGAAGTTTAATTTTCAAAAAAACTTTTTTGAGTGAAATATGTCCTTTAGCCATGAAATGTTCGATTCCCAAAAACGAGCCAGCTGCATAGAATAGAATCATGCAGATGAAGCCGAGAAGCGGCAGGATTCCTGCGCCATACAACAGCAACTCCAACGGCGGATATACATAATGGCAGTCAAAAGAGAAGTCCGCATATTGCACTGCTTCTCCCTCTTTCCACTCGGGGCAACGCAAATCCCATGTTCCGCTGTCCCTTCCGGCAGAAGATACAATGGTAACGCTGCCGGCGTAGGGCGTATACGGAAATCCAAGGCGGACCTCATTCGCCACAAAACACAGAGTCAGCCGGTTTTTTACCCCATCTTTTTCGGGCTGGATCATAAAATTGTCCCATTCTTCTCGATATAGCCAGCCAGAGTTTTCAACCACATGGGCCTCAGCAACGGGGATGTTTTCTCCGTCTACCACCACATCGCACAGACATATCTCACCGGCGGTCTCAGCGCTCAGGGAAATATAAGTCTCCTGCCGAGTCGGGAAAAATACGTTTCTACATACAACTATAATCAAAACGGCGGCGGCAATCGACAGTAATATCATTTGGAGCGATGGGGCAGATTTAAAAATCCGGCCAGCAACGTACACAATTGCTCTATGAACGGCGAAAATGCCCACAAATAATAAAGGGTGTAACCATATAATATGCTTTAATATATACACATTCGTCACATAAGCCGTTGTACAAAGGCTGAAAAGAGCACAAACCCAAATAATTAACACTCTTGCCGATGTCAGATTTTGCAGATATTTTTTTAGCATATTCATTTTTTACCCCCGTCCTCACTGCGCATGGATATAAGGCGCTTATCGTGTTAAGTTAGTATATTCCAAAATGCCTGACAAGATTATAATGCAGTTGCAAACATCAATCAAACATTATCTGCAAATAAAGATATAGATAAAATAACAATTAAACTTCAGTATTTCTATATATTTTTTGAGTTCCCTCATTTTTTCTAGGGTTACCTGACTATCGATGCCACCATGCTGTCCGAGTCCAGAAAGATGCCCCTTCTGGTCTATGAGAAAGTATTCTCGGCGGCAGAAGAATTTATAGGCGAACCCCATGAAAGCCTATGCTGACTGTAGTGTATGGCTTTGAAGCCCTCCGTCCCGGTCAGTGCGTAACTTATAAAATTATCAAAACTGGCAGACAGGCATATGGCGTCTACCGAATCATACATTTCTAACTTCACTCAGTTCCTCGTCGCAAGAATACTTGGCGGCGTTACGCACCAATTCCTCCAGCTTTACCATCATCTGCTGCAGACACAGCAACCTCTGTTTGCTCCACACAAAATTCAGTTCACTGCCTTTCTGAAAGTGATTAAGATTCTTTCCCATTTAAAAACCCCACATAATCAAAATCATCCAGATACCGCCTGATCAGAAACTGCTTTTTATAAAACGTAATTACGCCCAATTCATTTCTGTCTTCAAACCCTTTGATATAATAAGCCGAAGAAAATTCCGGATATCTGACATGGGTAAAGATCACCTTATTTTCATACGGCAGCCGGTCAAATTTTTGGATCGTTTCATATGTACATCCGTCTTTCTCCACACCCATGAAGAACAGGTTATCCCAGTTAATCCTCTTTTTCCGTTTTTCCCATTTCAGTATCCCTTCTTCAAAAGTATCGTAATGTACAAAATCAATCTTGATATCTCCCAGCAGACCGACAGGGCAATTTCCATTTCCTTCTACTTCCACAAATTCCTGTTCCAAATACCACTTTAGATTTCCAGCCAGCTTGACAAAGTCATTCATTCCCATACTCAAATTAATCGTCGGTGAGAGATACGGCAACCCCATATCATAGTATATAAAAGTTCCGCAGCAATTGGAAGCGATAATTGAAAATTCGGTATTCTGAATCCTGCGTCGCTTTCTCCTTTTATAAACCTCCCACTCCCGCTTTTGATACTCTTCTATCCTTTCCAGCATGTCTCCAGCCTCACTATTCCAAACCGCTATCTTCTATATTTTACCCAACTTTGAAAAAGCTGCTTACGTTCTTTCTGCATACTGTAGTACTATATGTGTGACAAATCTTCTGTTTTATCACCCACAGCACTCTGACTGGCGGAAACGAACATCCGACCAATAGTCCGAAAAACAATACCTTCATCCCTGCCGATAATTGCCGATACACCGGATTCTTCATTTCAAGAAGCATTCGCCTTTTCAGATACCTGCTATTTTTCTGATCTTTTCGGTTTCTCATCACCAGATATACAGAAAGAATATTCCACACCAGCCCTATCTCCCACTTCAAAGCCCAGTTCTGATGTCCGATCCTATATTCCCGATTCCGGATTCTTTCATACACCCTCAGCTTCTGCCGTATACTGCTCATATCATAGGAATGTGTCACGCTGTCCGAGTGGATCCGGTAATAATACCATCCTACGTCTGCAAAAGCCAGCCTCACCTGCCTGCGGCATAGATCATACAGGAATATCGTATCCTCTCCGCTCGCAAGCCGCTCATAAAACCTTTGCCTGCCTATGCAATCGCGACGTATCATTTTTCCGCCGATACCGGACAGTTCTCTCTCGAACCCGATATGGAACCACTCTTCTGTTTTCTTCTGTTCCGCCGTTTCCCATCCGGCCGCACATGCTTTCTTGGAAGCCCTGATCAGCCTTTCCTCCATTTGCCGGTCATCCAGTCTTACGTAACCGCAGAATGTCATCCCTGCCTGGAATCTCTCCGCTCCCCTCACCAGCGCTTCGATCAGGCATGGATGAATCATATCATCGCTGTCCAAGAAAAAAATATACTCTCCGTCGGCTTCCTTGATTCCCCGATTTCTTGCCGTCGATACGCCCCTGTTTTTCTGCGTCAGGATCCGAATCCTGCCATCGATGCGGCCAAGCTCTTCACAGATTCTGGGCCCCTGGTCTGTGGAACCGTCATTGATCACAAGAATCTCCAGGTTCTCCCAGGTCTGTGATATGACCGACCGTATGCACTGACGGATATAGGGCTCTGCATTATACATCGGAATGATCACTGATACCTTTTTCATGCTCCCAGTAACGTCTCCCATTGATCCAATATTGATTCTTTATGAAACCGTATCACTGTCCTTGCTGACTGTGCGCCTATCCGTCTTCGCAGCGATTCATCATTCATCAGCAATTCCATTTTTTCTGTAAATACTTCCACATCCCCCGGCTCCACTAAATATCCATTTACTCCGTCTATTATAATTTCTTTCGGTCCTGCTTTGCAGTCATAGCTTACCACTGGCAGGCAAAAATACATTGCTTCAAGCAGAACCATCCCAAATCCTTCATTTCTCGATGGAAATACCAGGAATGCCGCTTTCTCATAATATTTTTCAATATCTCTCACGTTTCCTATAAACTGTATTCTTTCAAGTCTCGCCGCTTTCACCTTTTTTTCCAGCTTCTCTCTGTCCATTCCTTCGCCTGCGATTATAACTGACCACTGCGGATATCTGGATTCCAATTGTCGCCAGCTGTCAATCAGCAGATCAAATCCTTTTGCCTCTGTAAGTCTTCCAGCTGCAAAAATCACCGGTTGCTCCACCTGCTTTGAGTAAGTTCCTGTAAAGGGGAGAGGATCATAGATTCGAGTGATACCACATCTTAATCTCAAATTGTTCTCATGATATCCTTTATCCCCATCCGTCAAAACTACAAGCTGATCCGAGTACCTTGCCACCACTCTCCTCACGATCTTCCGCAAAAAGTTGTTTCTTTCAAAATGAAAATAATAATGAAAATGCTCCCAGGAAATCCAGTACAGCTCTTGTCTCCGCCACTTCATAAAGATGGAATAGCATGCCAGGATAATATCCACGTCCACCAGGAAATCCGGCTTTTCCCGGTCAAAAAGCGCCGCCAGATACCGAAGGTTCCCCAAGATCCCGGACTGTTTCCTTTCTTTTTCCACCCAATAGACAGGAATCCTGTCATTCAGGGGAAAGACCGTCTGTCCGTCTCCCCAGAGACTGATCACAGATACCGCAAATCCTCGATCCGACAAACCATTCGCGATGACAGACAACACTCTCTCCGTCCCGCCGGAATGGCTCATATTCCCTATAAAAAACATCACTCTACTGCGTTCTGCTTCTGCTGTCACTTTTCTTTATCTCCTCTGCTCCCCCGTTTTTCAAACAGGCTGTTGCTTCAGTGCAGGCTGATTTTTCCGATGGCATACCCATACTCCTGCGCATCCTCTTCATTCGCCATCTGAATCACCTTCCCGGTATCCGGATCCTCCATCCGAAAGTAGACCTCATATTCTCCCCGCTCCAGTTTTTCCAGAGAAATTCTTGCGTGAGCCGTCTCCACTGCATCTGCTTCCTCCGCGCCTGTCAGCTCCCGGATCTCGCATTTCATCTCAATGGGCGGTCTCTGACCATCCTTTTCGCTATACAGGATCAGTTTGATCCGGGGATCTTTATACATGGGCGCAAATCCCGCATTTTTCAGTCCCACCATTACTTCGATGCAGTTTTTCCTTTCATCATATTTCAGATCCACATTCTCGATCAACAAGCGGTATCCCAGATGCCGCTCAATATAACTGTAACCGTCCATCCCCTGAAAGCAGTCATCGCCTTCCCAGACGGCATCCTTCCATTTATCCAAGACCGCCTGGTCATAATCCCTGTTCAGGTATGTTACACGCCGTTCCTTCAATCCTGCCACCGCATTTGCAAAATCATTGTATGGATTGCTGTTAATAACCTCGCCTCCATTGGGCACACTGCGGCACAGTTCCTTTTGAAAATCCAGCTCCTCTTGCGGAAATCTTCGCCCCAGAACGTCTTCTCCGACAACATTCTCGGGCCTGTATGTGCCGAAATCACTTTCATTGCCCAGCATCCCGTCATTAAACAGACACAGTCTTCCGTCCAGTACGTTAGTCAGACTCTCCGAAGCCATGATGCGACGCCACTGTGCCGGGATCCGGACACCGAGATAGGTGGATGGAGGCGTGGCGGCCGCAAGCTGCTCGGCCAGGCGCTGCAGATCCTCATCGGCATCATACCTGGTGCCGTTCATTTCCCCCCAGTTTCCAGTAAAAAGCCCCTGTACAAGGAAGATGTGCCTGTTCTTCTTGGTCAGGATCGGCTGTAGCTGCCGCATATGCTGCAGGATGATCTCCAGACTGGGCGGTTCATGCTGCTCTCCCTGTCCGTCCGTATCATACAGGAACCGGACAATCAGCTGACGGTCCATAGCCTCCACCGCGCAGAGCAACGCTTCAATATCCGCAAGTCCCTTTTCACTAATGGGTCCTTCCCGATATGCCTGCAGGCAGATCTGTATCTGTGTAAGCTCTGTGTTCTTATCCTTATAATAACTTTCCTTTACCAGCTGCTGGTAGTCTGTCTCCTCCTCATTGATCCAAAAGGTATACAGACAATAAAACCCTCTGTTCGGATTCCGCAGTTCCCTGGATGATTCCGTAAAGGCAACGCTCTCCAAGTCTGCCCGAAGCCGCATGCCCTTCCATAGGAAGACACAACCGACCAATGCGGCAATCGTCAGCAGAAAGCGGAGGATGAGCAATCCATTTTTTGCATACTGTATCCTGCTGCGTATTGAAAAGCCCTTGTCTGCTGTTCTTTTCCTGTCTGGCTTCTGTCTATTCCGCATATTCTTCAATTCCTAAATGATAGAGTTTTCCGGGATCCTGCCTGAGATAATAGCATACAAAATCCTCGTCTTCATAATACACATCCAGCACCCCCGGATGAAGCTCCGAAAAGCGCCGGCACCAGTCATAGACCTGTGCTTCCAGGTATGTCCTCTCTTCCAGCCGGGTATAGGAAAGCCATTCATTGTACAATTCTTTCCTGGTGTCCCATACTGTTTTTTCTGTGATCTCCGCTGTTTTGATCTCCGGTGCCTGACTGGCCCCGCTGTAAGGATATTTTTTAGAGTATCTCTTCCAGTAGATGTCCATGTACTTTTCTTCTCCCAGCCAGAAGGGTCCTTGAAAAAAGTGAGACTGTGCATAGAGAAGAGACTTTTTCTCTACGTAGAGAAACACATATTCCGTCGGTAAAGTATACTCCGGATCCGTGCATTGTTCCGTAAATAATTTCAGTTCTTCATGCCATCCATCCAGAATGACCGGATACAGCTCATCCGTAGGCGCAACGATCGTGTAGCTCTTCTTCGGGAAATTCTCTATAATGGAATCTGTCACTTTTACAGTAGAATTATACCGTGTCAGCTCATAAAATAGTAATCCTCTGTAATTACCCAGCAAAAGCGCGCCCACATAAATCCCCACTACTGTAAAAACAGAGGCCAGCCTTAATACAGACGTACTGCAAAAATGTAAAAGCACAGAAAACAGCACATCTACCGGCATCAGCGTAACAGCCAGTACAAGCATATGCCCCACTGAACAAAATCGCGAATCCGAAATCAATTCTGGATAGCCAACATAAGGCATGGCATAGATCACCATAAATAGTAAATTAAACAGAATCAACGGCGGATACCCGCTACAGACTTTCTTTAACCATCCAAAATGCCTCAGCCTGGCAATCAGGCAAAACAGGACAGTAATTCCCGTCATTCCCAGGATCCCTCGTGTTCTCCTCTCCCCATAGAGAGCAGGATATCCATTCCTGTAAAGCTCCGGCAGTATTTTTTTGAAAAATTGAGTTCCCTTTTCTTTCCATTTCTCCCAGTGGACGGGTCCAATTGCCTTTTCCTGTATCTCCTCGGCCTCATCGTCTGTTTCCTGATCTGCGTCTACCTTTTCCTGAAGCTCTCTTGCCTCTTCTCCCTTTGAGGCGTTCACCGCCCAGTCAATGGAATAATTGAAAGGAATTCCTGACAGTAAAGCTCCTGCCATAGGTGTAATCGCAATAAAGCATCCGCAAATCACACTAATCGTCAATGGAAGGAAATACTTCCTGTCAAATATCCTTTTCAGGGAAAAACACGCAAAAGAAACACAGAGGATAAAGGCCATGATCACGATATAAAAATGTGTTGCAATGGAAGCTGTCAAAGACATCATAAATAAAAACAGATTCTCATCCCAATAGCATTTTGAAATTCTGCCCTTTCGCGTCAAAAAAGTCCCCTTTTTCAGATAGCGCACCAGATACAGAACACATAAAAGCTGCAGATGCAGGCCAAATTCCAAAGGAAGCGTAATCTGCAGACGGAACATACTGTATACATGCTCGGCACTCACTACATCCACAGTCAAAAACAGCATCAGTACAAATACAGGCGTATACTTCCAATGGAATACTTCCCGCAGTAAAAGATACGCCGAAAGCAAAAATACTGCCACATGGATTCCCTGCAAAAACAAGAGAATGCTGTAAACCCGGATGCCAAACAGCATGCTCATACTGTATATAAAGCAGTGCATAGCCTCCGGGTAAACTCCTCCTGAGAAAATATTCCCCTTAATGAGGCCATAAATCCACTCATGATGCGCATATAAGTCTCCCCATCCATATGAATGTACTTGAAACGCACCATATGAAAAATAGATCATCCCAAACACCAAAACAGCACCGAGCATTCCGTAGTTCTGAATCCATGGACTCAGTTTCTTTCGGCATTTCCATAGTTCTTCCCGCACCCTGAGTCTTATATTGAAGAAACTCTGCTTTGCAGAAAAAGATGTTCCCTTTCCAAAAGGATCTATTTTTTGCAATGATCTTCGAGGGCTCCTTTTCTTCAAAACAGCACCACTTTTCGCAAATAGGAATTCTCCCCGTCTTTTCCAGAGCGCATAAAAAAAGATACCGTAAAAAAGGATCACCACGACCGCCTGGTGCAGAATATGCAGCAGTCCAAGAACCAACACCACTATATTGACGATTACGATCTGCACCGTGACGCAGAAGCTGAATCGGTATGTCCTTGTTTTTTCTTTTAAGTGCCCGCCAAATACCACCGACGGCCAGAGGAACATCAGAAACAGATAACCCAGGAACACTTTACCATATTCCAGCATCCAGTACAGGTTTTCCATGGCCTTGTCCCCCTTCTATACACCTTCTTTTCTTCCATCCTATGCCTTTCTTTGAAAAAACAGATAGACTGCTGAAAAAACTTCAACAGTCATACCTGTCAGACTTCCTATATGCTTCTTTTCTTCGTTTCTCCTGTCTGGAGCCGATATACCAGTCCGGACGGTTTAGGAGCACGCTCCTGCTTCAGGAGCATTCCCTGGCAGAATACATGCGTATCCAGGTGACGTTCTACCCAGCGCAGACGCATATAAGCCACTGTCCAGCCTGCAAATGATCCCAGCACGACACCCAGTCCATACCAGATCTCCGGAAGTCTCATGGAGAAGATACTGCACAGCAGCGTCACGCCGCAAAAGCTCACCGTTGTCATCACTGCCCCTGCCATATCATTGTAGTAATAGAGAAACAGGATCGCCGCATACATCAAAAACAGGATAAAATACCCGGCCGCCAGGCAGGGGTAGATCTGCATGACGGATCCGGCAAACCCGAACTGCGGTAGGATCACAATGCACAGCAGATATATGACGACTGATATGATGAACTGCACACGCATCAGATTCATCAGCTCATTGCCCAGCTGGCGGAACATCCGCCTCTTGGCGCTCTCAATGTCACTTTTCTTTCCGCCGATCACAGCCTCGGAATAGAGCTTATACTTCTCATGGAAGTGCATTTCCACATGTGTAATGAAGATCACCGTGGCGGATATATTGGTAAACATGGCGAGACAGGTCGCCATATCATAGGGCTGGTTGCATACGAAGCTGTCCACAATGACCAACCTTGCATCAGCGGTCCAGAATACGAAGTTATGGATATACAGCCCCAGTATATAGCAAAAGTTCGTCACCACCAGAGGCCACCATTTTACAAAATACTTCAGCACCGGCAAAAACCGGCTGCTGTTCCTGGAAAAATAACGCTTCACCGCAGCGAACTCCAGGATTCCGATGGTCAGAAACCCGATGCTCAGCGCAAAGAGCATACTATAGGCAATATCCCATCCGCGCCGGTATCTTAAGAACAGCGCAAGAACAAATGCCACCGCCATGCCGATGAAAAAGAAGATGGAGATCTTCTCATAGTCCTTACAGATGGAGAGATATACCATGGAGTAAAATACCAGGATCATGGAAATATATGCACAGAATCCGGTAAAGACATAGTACACCTCCACACCCCCGACAATGTGCTCCCAGAGGCAGAAGGGAATCCCCAGCAGACAGCCCAGGACCATAGTCATCAACAGCCCGATATAATAACAGGGCAGAATGTCCTCATAGCGTTCTGCGTAGATCGCATCCTGCATATATTTTGATAATACGGCATTGAACGGGGATACGACCAGCAGAGAAAAAATAAATGTATACAATATCGTACAGGAAAATAATTCTCTTGTCAGATAAGACTCCTGATTGAAGTCCAGTGCCCATCCGATCAGCAGGATATTCGCGATGATCAGGATCATGGGTGCTACAGTGATCACAACACTATAGATGAATCCCAGCATATCCGCTGCGATCGATCTCTTTTCAAATATCCGGTTCAGCTTTACTCCTACACCTGCCATCCTCTAATCCCTCCCGCCATCTGCATCCGGCTGCGGCTCTTCCTCAGCACCATCCGGATCTGCATCATCCGGACTTGCTTTCTCCTGGCCTTCTTTTTCCGCGTTTTCTCTATCCACAGTCTCTTCCTTCCAGGGCAGCTGCATGCTTTGTGCAAAGTCTTTATATATATTTCTGTAAGCGTCCTGCAGATGGGAAAGCTGATACAGAGCCATGACTCTCTGATAGCCGTTCTCCCCCATCTGGACACGCATCTCCTCATTTCCTGCCAGAGCGGTCATGGCATATGCGGTATCTTCCACATTCATGATCCGTGTAACGATCCCTGCCGGATCAAAATCATCCTGTTCCCCGAGGATCAGTCCACGGCAGTTTCCCACATTGGTCGCGATCACCGGCTTATGCGCCGCAAAGCTTTCCAGGATGACCAGCGGCTGGCCTTCACTGATACTGGTCAGGATCGTCATGTCCATCCTGCCGTAGTACTCCTGCATATCCACATTTCCGGTAAATTCCACATCCTGTATGCCCATGGTATTTACTAGGTCAAAGCATTCCTGCGCGTACTCGGAATCCTCCTCCCAGGTTCCCATGATCCAGAGCTTCAGAGCAGGCTCCCGCTCCTTTGCGAAGCCAAATGCCTGAAGCAGCGTCATGACATCCTTCACCGGAGTCACACGGAGTACAGCTCCGATATTGATCTTCCCGTGATCCTCCTCCTTTTTTCCCGGAAGGTTCTGGAAGTCCTCAACCCGAACCCCGTTCGGAATGATCTTCGTCTTTTCCATCGGACATCCCAGCTCTACCTGCAGGCATCTTGCATGCTCATAGAGACTGGTCACCATATCCGCCCTTTCATAGGCCAGACTGGACATCTTATAAAACTGTTCGATCCAGATGTTGGTATAGATCCCTTTCACCCATTTGGCCATGATCAGTTCTTCTTCCCGTTCCCGGGTATAGATCCCATGCTCCGAGATCATCAGGCGGCCGCCGTAAAAATACTTCGCCATGCTTCCCAGCACCCCTGCATAGCCCGTACAGATGCAATGATACAGGTCAGCCTTGGGAAGCTCTGTCTGCAGGACAGTAAACAACGGCAGATAAATGGACCTCATCATCCACAAGAAATCCGTAAATACCACCTGACTGTAGTTCAGCTGATAAAATTCCGTCACCGCATCCAGAAAGTCTCTGCCCATCAGCATCCCGTTCAAAGAAACTTTTCTTTTCTGAAAAAAGTCAAACAGGATTTCCCACTCTATCTTCTGTCCCAGCAGGAGGCTCCGCAGCGCATGATATTCCTTTTTATTCATGCGGCGCTTCCGCATCCTTTTTTTGCTCCAGTCAGAATCATTCAGATATATCTCATGTACCTCTGTCACATTCGAAGGCAGCTCGTATACATATTTTCCCCTCATAGAGCGATCTGACACGATTGCCAGGATCACAAACTCCTGTCCGGGAAAAGAACGGATCAGACTGTGGATCCAGCTGGACACGCCACCCACCACGTAAGGATAACAACCCTCAGCTACAATACAGATTCTCATCTCTTTCCTTCCTTTTACTCCAATTCTATACTTACGTCCGCGCTTTCCGCTTCGATCAGCCACGCTCCGTCTTCCAGCCGTTCCCAGCTGCAGCCGTTCACACCGGCGATCCGCTCGCCTTTGGTCCGCAGTACAAACCATACCGGCGTCTCCATGCCGGTCAGCTCCAGATGGATGGTGTCCTCCTTGCGGCTGTCTGTATAATCCAATGCAAGGAAGCTGCGGATCCGGCTGTCGCATTCTGATACGGTAGTTCCCGCAAAGCCTCTAAAATCGTCCCAATAATAGCCAATATTGCCGCCAAACTCAGACACCACCTTTTCCAGAGTCTCCTCATCGTTCTCCGGAAATGCCACGCGGCTCATATCCAGTCTGACGCTGCTGTACCCTAAAGCGGTCTGTACGCTTCGCATCCGCAGATCATCCCGATAGGTATGCACGGTTCCATCGGACAGGCTGCTCTGCCTGGTAATCTCTTCCGACTGATACCCTATAATGTCATTTTCTCCGCTGTAATCTGTCACGATGGTTCGGACATCTTTTACTATATCCTCATTCAGAGCCGTTTCCACTTCACTCTCTGTCAGACCGGCTGCATAGAATGAAGAGAACTGGTAATCCGGAAGCCCTTTCTCTATAAAACGCTGATCCTCTGTCAGCTTCTCCCGAATATAAGTATCAGATACGCTGTCAGGCGACAGACCTGCTTCCGCTCCCTGTTCCCGAAGCCTCCGCATATAATATTGAAGTTCTGTCTGTTTCGGGAACTGCTCATCCTCATAATCATACTGGGGCGTCAGCATACAGGTAAGTCCCAGTGTATTCTGCCGGTAAACCGCCACGAGAGAAGGCCACGCAAGGTTCTTGGACATCTCGGTCATAGACTGACCGTAACGTGCCCTCATTTCTTTATTATTTTCTGATGCAAAGTTCGGATAATTGATCAGCACCATATTCTGTGCGTTCACCACCGGGTAGAGCTCGTATTCATTCGACTTGGCCGACATTGCCGTCAGGATTCCCAGCCCTGTGATATCCTCCATGTATCGCCCGTTTATAGCGAACACATCCGCTTTATCCAGACGGTTGCTCCAGATAACCGCCGGATAATCCTCTTCTTCCTCTAAGATGTCCTTTGTAATCCCCCGTATATAAACCTCTGCATCTTTCCCCAATGTGTACCAGGGAAACGTAAGCTCCAGATCCTGTCTCTTTGCACGTTCCTCCTCATCCTCTGCCCGGTATACAGCCTCTCCTCCAAGGAGAAATCCTTCCCGCAGATAAATGCCTTCTACCTCGGTCTCCTCGGATTTTACTTCTTCAATCCCCAAAAGCTTTTGTAGCCGGACATTGTCTTTGATCATCTCCGCATCCGGAAGATCACAGAATACCAGATCTACTCCGGCATCCGCATATTTTTCAAGTTCTCCAAGCAAACCCTTCTGATTCCATTCTATATCATCAGAATTTATAATGATCATTTCCGGGGATTGATTTTTTGTCTTTTTTTCTGCCTTTTTATACTCTCCGAACGACGCATAGCTATCGATATTTTGCTTTGTGTAAACAGCCCATGTATATACGACGTTTTCTTCCGCACCACCCGTAGCTCCGATATATACCACCCTGCTGCGTGAATCGCTGAAATCTGCATCCGTTCCGTTCTGTCCTGCAGTCAGATCTGTTCCCGGCTGATACACACTGCTCTCGCCGGGAAGCCCTTCCCTGTCCAGATAGTATGAATTTTCCTCATAGCCATCCCAGCTTTCCAATGCAACGTTGGTAAACTGAAACATGAAAAACACAACCAGCATGACTGTGGTAATTGCAAGATAATTCCGACGTGATATCATTTTTCCCTCTCCTTAGCTGAAAGTCCTGATCATTTCCAGCGTATCACTGTCAATGACAATGTTCGAATTTTTCAAGTCACCCAGTGTCTGGAAAAAAGCCCCCCTGTTTTTTACCGTAAAGTATAATTTCAGCTTACAGGTATAAGTGCATAATTCATCCGGATACTGTTCCTCCAGACGCTGACACCACTTTTCCACCTTATCATAATCGCCGCTTTCCAGTAGCCGCATGCACAGGCTCTCATACCACTCCGGAGTGATCCTGGAAGCATTTTTCTCGTAAAGCAGCTCCACCGCCTCTTCCATCATATGTGCGAACCGGTTCTGTTCCAGCTCCATGAATACTCTCTGCCCCAGAATGTCATCCATGTACGCAATCAATGCCACTTCATATTCCGTATCCTCCCGCTCTTCTTCCTGCATCTCGCTGTATAATTTATGCACGTTGATACGAAATTCATTCAACCTGTTGCTCAGGATTGAGGCAGCATAGTGAGCGGATTCGGAGTCCTCCGCACTCAAAGCCAGAGCTACGGAGGACAGCGATTCCTTCATATCTCCTTTGATAATATTCATCATAGCCGTACGCAGGCTCTTCTCATCACTGACCGCCAAAGCATCCTCTACCGGAATCACATTCCGCTCCCGTTCTTCATTGGCCTTCACCTGTGTCTTTACCCGTGACTTATCAAAAATCACATCCTCCAGGTTCACCTGGAATCTGAAGATGGTCAGGTACAACAGATGCGTCACAAAGAAAAATACAGGTGCCACTACCGGACACAGCAGCATGATAATGAAACGGATCAGATATGTTTTTCTGCCGTCATACAGATATTCCGCTTCTTCATTTTTCTTCTTCCGGATCGGCACTGCAATGAACATCCCGCAAAAAAGATAGACTGCCGCCACGATCAGGTTGATCAAAAGCATCACAAAAAATAAATGCTCTTCCCTTGTCAGTGTCATACTACTGCCTCCTTTAGCAGGCTTTCATAGCCCAGCTTCCGAAAACGATCCCGAACTCCTTCTGCATTTTCCAGGTCTGTATTGGAAAGAAGGATATAAAGCTTCCCGCCTTCCATCGTCCCCATATAATCTGTCTGACGTATAGAGCCGGCCAGCAGCGCAGCAGCCTGTTCATAACTCTGGTACCCTGTCACGATCTCTACCAGTGTACATTCTGTCAGTCCCCTGCCCTTTGCTTCAAGGAATGCTTTTACAAGAACTGTAAATGCCTCCTCGTTCAGCACACCGGTCCCCGGCACAAAACGCTGTCCTTTCAGGCTCTCGATATAGCGGCTTGCACGAACGGATGCATTCTGGATCAGTGTTCCGATGATTCTCAGCCGGTTTGCCTCCGCCAGGGTCATCCGCTGCCACGGGATCCCCCATACCATCAGGATCAGCTGCATCTCATCCTCAGAGTATACTGCGCTTGCCATCAGGGGCAGGTCGGCCTCCATGGTCTTGTTGATATAGACCCGGCCGTTGATCAGTTCATTGTACATCGCTCCCATGCCCGTATATTTTACAGAATTCCCCAGCTTCCGCGCCTCCGGCGAAGTAGCGGAGAACAATCTGGCATAATCCCGATTCGCCACAATATAGATTGCCACATCTCTACTGTCCATCAGATCTGCCAGTACCTGCGCCGCATAAAACAGCACTTCCTCGGTGGCATATTTTTCCAGGCTGGAAGTGATCTCATAGATCTTCCCAAGGCTGTCCTTGTGATTGACAAGCTCTGCCTCAAAATTCCGTTTCATCCTGACATTACTGTCATTGATCTCTGAGATATCGTCAATCCTTTCATACAGATATCCCACTTCTTCCTCTTTGTCATTCTGAACATGGCGCAGACGGTCACGGATATACCCTACGACCATTCCCACAATGAACAATTGGGCCATCCACACATATGTATTATAGTCCAGCAGCACTTCGAACTGGATATGTCCGTCCGTCTGTCTGAAGCAATATCCTGCTGCGGCCAGCAGTGCGGAAATGATTGCTTCCTGCTGTCCATAGATTGCTGCAAACAGCAGTACATACAGCAGGTAAAAATCCAATCTGCCAAAATACTGGCTTCCGGAAGCCAGGTTATTCAACATATAGAAGATAAAGAATCCAATGATATTTTCCAAAAAGGGAAGCAGGCTTTTTACTGTTACCTTCGTACCATACCAGATTCTGCCGCCCAAGCCGCCTCCTAGATCCTCAGCATTCAGGAAGCTGTCGCTGTAACGCTTCATAAATGCCGCGACCTGAGCCACACCTTCCGGATAATGGGTAAAGATCCGCTGGCCATATTCATTCTCATATTGTCTTCCATCCAGTATCTGGCGGTACATGTCGCCTACGGACTGATCGGCAAGCGAAATCCCTGCCCCCATCTTTTCCATGATGAGCTCCGCAAGCTCAATCTCATTGATCTGCTCCATGGATGAGATATGATAGCAGGACTGGCCGGTCTGTTCTGCCGTGATCACCTTATAGACAAGCTCAACCGCATCATTGATATAAAGCATGGAAAACGTATTTCTGCTGTTTGCAGAGATCCGCCCGGTCTTCAGTGCTTCTAGGCACATCTTAAAGCAGGGGACAGACACCATGATCCTGCCCTTTCTGTGGTATCCCATATACATGGTCGAGGCGCAGGATCATGGTGTCTGTCCCCTGCATGTTCCGGTAATTGCCGCACATCTCCTCCCCCTGAGCCACAGCCAGAGCCTTGAACCCTTTGGGAGATGCCGTTTCTGTCTCCGGAATGTCATTCGCATAGGAGCTGCTGAATACCTCATGAGACGAAAGGTAGATAAAACGCCCGTCCCCTGTCATGGAATATGCTGACAATATATTGGTCAGCGCAGACATATAGCGCACGGATTCTGTCCTTCCATGATATTTCCAGTCAAAATTACTGTCATAAGCCCCCATAAACAGTACAGCGTCAGGCCTTACACTCTCCATGATGTCCTTGACACTCTCACTGTCATAGGGAAAATCATATCTCTGAAATACTCGTTTACGGGAAATGCCCTGGTTCTTGTTCCCTCTCTTCTGTCCTGTCAGCAAGTAGATCCGATGATCACTTTTATTCAATTTGTCGATCATAGAATCCATGATCTTACTGGAACCGCCAATCAATAATACATTCATTATTCTCTGCCATCCTCATCTTAAATACTCTTTTTTTGAATTCTCGAATCCCTGTTGTTTTCCACACATAAAAACAGGTAACCTTTCTAAAATCTAATAAAAAGCTTACCCCCCCCCTCCCTGAAAAAGTCCCACTATTTTCTTATATTTACATGCCTGTATCATGCATCTGAAGAAGACCCTGCCCTGCCTGAAATGCCCGGCAAAATCCACATTTTGTTATATCTGGGATTCGGGCATCTTTCTATGCCCTGCCGGAATATTTCAACACAATTTTTGAGCAGAGAAACATCTGCTGACGTAAAGTGCCCTACTCTGCGACACCCCCCCACCCATGATATTGAGTAAATATTAACACAATTTTCATATATTTTCAATATCTATATACACACCGCTTTGCAACTTTTGTAGCACATACCCTCTCTACTCCATATAACAAATAAAATTTTTCTAAATTTGGAGCCCTGCGCAGTCTGTTTGGCAGTCATTATTTTATATAAAAAGTGTATAAATTCTTATACATTTAATATTGTCACTATGGACAAAGCAAAACACAGGAGGTACTTGTATGGCAAAGGGTGAAAATATTTTCAAAAGGAAGGATGGCCGTTGGGAGGCACGGTATATCAAAACCCGTGAAAAAAGCGGCAAGATCAAATATGGGTTCTGCTACGGCAAAACCTATATGGAAGCCAAGGACAAGGCTGCGGAAGCGAGAGCGAAGCTGTTAAGCGGAACGGTTTCGAAGCCTGAAGTAAAAGCTGAAAAATTTTCGTTTTATTGTGACAGCTGGTTGGATCTTCGCAGCACGCAGTTAAAAGCGTCCAGCTATGTTAAATATCCTAAAATCCCGTATCAATTATACATATGTCAGCCGATGTTTAGCCCAAAGAGTTCAATAATTTCTCTCTGAAAAGCTGTTGTCGTTGTGTAGATCGGCTTACGTTTCCCTTCAACAGAAACTACCCGCAGGGATTTCATCTCATCTATCACTTCCTGCATATTATGGCTCTTGAACCATCCGGCCTCATTCATGATGTTTTTAATCT
>ERZ808051.498-NODE-498-length-42459-cov-6.131259_pt1 | contig 42459 bp, 41 predicted proteins | sample MGYA00380199_ERZ808051 | MGnify/ENA primary metagenome ERZ808051 (study PRJEB31490, sample SAMN06133391) | mouse gut metagenome | isolation source: J11 | host: mice | place: China: Chengdu | collected 2015-05 ... | reverse complement strand
AAAAGAATAAGGACAAACCAGCCAACCCGTTGCAACGCAAGGGTTTTCCGATTTGTCCTTATTATGCCATAAGGGCATATTTTTGCCACGATGTCCCTGGAAAACGGTATGGACGTGAAGACCCTCTCCGCCATGCTGGGCCATGTGTCGGCGGCGACTACCCTGGACATCTATGCCCACATCACCGACACGATGCAGGCAGAGGCGGCGGCCAGGATCGACCGGGGGCTGGGGAATGAGGTGGAGGAGGCGGGGCAGGCAGAAGAACTGAAGATGACCGACTTCCGGCCCGTGGAAGGCCGGATCCGCAGGTCCGGAACCGGGTGCATCACTGAGATCAACGACCACCTGTTTGAGGGCCGTTACTCCCCTACCTGGCCCGATGGCAAGCGCCGCGCCAGGAATGTCTACGCCAAAACCCGGGCGGAGTGTGAGGAAAAGCTGGACACCCTGATCCGGGAGATGCAGACGGAGCGGAAGTTGCTCCTGGACCAGGCGCGGGGGATCGTCCCACCTTCAAGGCTAACCCAAAAGCAGAAACAGATCTGGGAGTATATGAAACTCCATCCAAAGGAGACCAACCTGAGTGCCATCGCCAGAGGGGCCGGGGTGAACCGGCACACGGCGGCGAAACATTATGAGGTGATCCGGGAGATAGTGGGGTATGGATAGGTGACGTGTTGGCCTGCCAGATTTTAACGCGCTATAGTCAAAGAAAAGACCGAAGCGCTGCCGCCAGCCGTTCCGCCGCCGCACCCAGCCCCTCAAACCCCACGCACCGGCTGGGCTTGGCGTTGACGATCTGATCCAGCAGGGAGGAGCGCCCCCGCAGAGAAATGACGTGGAGATCCCAGCAGAAGTGGCGGTCCGGTTCTTCGCCGTAAGGCAGGGCTTTGATGCCAAGATGCCGCTGGAGGGGGATGGTCAGGCTCAATTCGGTTGGTTTGGCCCCGTTCATCGTTTCGCGCCGTCCATGATTTGCAGCGCCGCCACGATATCCTTCAAGACCAGGGGCCGCATACTGTCCGAATAGCCGCTGAGATCGGCCTGTTCCAAGGCGGCCCGGATTCGGGGGTAGAGCTCCGGTTTTGCCGCCGCGATTTCCGGCAGGGCCGCCACGCACTGACGGGCGGTGATGGGTTTTATATCCGTCACATGGGACAGAAATTCGTCCAACAGGGCGTCAAATTTCCCGCCTGTATCCCAGCGGGCATTGGCCGCCAGGATAGAGATGGCCCGGTTGCGTACCAGGGAGTTCTTGTGGCGCAAGAGAGCCGCAAACTGGTCAAAATAGGGATACCAAGCGCCGGATCCCCGACTCTCCGCGGCGATCTGAAGGGCAAAGGCATAGGCGTCCTTTGCATCCTTTCCTGTCAAGCGGGCGATGCAGGCATCAATATCCATGTCAGATCAGCACCCCCTCACAGTGGTCGATCTCATGCTGGATGATCTGGGCCGTCCAACCGGTAAAGGTCTTGAAGCGGGTCTGGAATTTCTCGTTCTGATACTGAACTTTGATAGATTTCCAGCGCTTGGCTTTGCGGACACCGGACAGGGACAGACAGCCCTCCTCCGCCGGATAGGGCTCGGACTTTTTGACGATCTCCGGGTTGAACATGACCATATAGGTACCATCATTGTCAAAGACAATGATGCGTTTGTTTACGCCGATCATATTGGCCGCCATGCCCACGCAGCTGTCCTTGTGGGCGGCGAGGGTGTCCAGCAGATCTTGGGCAACGGATAGATCCTCCGGCGCGGCGGGTTCAGCCTTCCGGGCTAAAAACGTTTCATCTCGCATGATCTCACGAACCATGGGTATCAGCTCCCCAAATACCGCTGCCGGGACTTTCCACGGCGACGGATCTGTGATATACTTTCAATAAGATACCACGAACAGGGTGGGAAATCAAATCCTTCTTGTGTTTGGAGGCGGCATCATGATTGATTTTTTCAAAAAGCTAATGGAGCAGGCGCTGGATCTGGAGTTGACCGTCCGCTTTACCAAACGGGATGGGGAGTGGTTCGCAACTCTGGGCGACGAGCTGGACAGCCTGTCCCTGGGGGAACTGGAGGAGTATCGGTCTGAGTTGGAAGCCCGGCTGCGCGATATGGACGATGACGAGCCGGAGGACATGGCCGGGGAAGAGTTCGAGCGATGGGCGGATGCCCACGAGAGATTGGAGGATCTGCTCAGCGAGGTGGAGGATCGGATTGACGAACTGTCATAAGAAATAACTCGAAAGAAAAAGCAGAGGAAGGGGATCAAAATGGAACCTGTCTATTATACCGTGAATTCCATTGACGGGGACTACGCTTACATGACCAGCGACAGCGGCGTGGAAAACCAGGTGGCCATGTTCCTGCTGCCGGAGGGCACCACCGTGGGGAGCCGTCTGGTGCGGGAGGTTTTGGAGTGGAGCCTGGTTTGATTGTCTGTCCAATTTTATACGTCGATTTAGTTAGCGGCCCACGGCAAGGAGAGCTGATCTCCCTGCCGTGGGTCGCTGTGCCCCATTGCAACTGAGTGGAAAATAGGATATAATGACTACACTCCTGAAAAATTTGGCAGTTTTACTGACAAAAACTCAAAGGAGCACAAAAAGCGAAAGATCGGGAGCGGGGGAGCACTTATGAGCAACGATAAAATCACCGAGGTGGGTGTCAACATTCAGGAAAAAGCCACTGTGATCTGGAACATCGCCAACGCCCTCTTTGGCTACTTCAAGCCCCACGAGTACGGCCTTGTGATCCTCCCCATGACGGTGGTGAAGCGGTTCCATGACTGCCTGCTGCCCACCCATGCTGCCGTGCAGGAACAGTATGCGAAGGTGAAAAAGCTGGCGGTCATCGACGGTTTCCTGACTCGTGCGTCCGGCTACCAGTTCTACAACACCAGCAAGTTCACCTTTGATTTGCTGCTGGCCGACCCGGACAATATCGAGGCCAACTTCCGGGACTACCTCGCCGGGTTCTCCTCCAACGTCCAGGACGTGCTCGCCAAGTTCGACTTTGACAACATCATCAAGCGGATGGTGGACTGCAACTCCCTCTACCTGGTCATCAAGGAGTTTGCCTCTCCCAAGGGCTATCTCGGCCCGGACAAGATCAGCGCTGTGGACTGCGGTTACATTTTCGAGGATCTGGTGAAGCGCTTCTCCGAATCCTATGACGAGGAGGCCGGGGCCCATTTCACCAGCCGGGACATTATCTATCTGATGACCGACATTCTCCTGTCCGACGCCGATCTGACCCAGGCCGGGAATGTCACCGTCTACGACATGGCCATGGGAACCTCCCAGATGCTCTCCTGCATGGAGGAACGCATCCACGATCTCAATTCTGAGATTGAGGTGACTTGCTTCGGGCAGGAGTTGAACCCGGCCACCTACGCCATCGCCAAGGCGGATATGATGATTCGTGGCGGTGATCCTAATAATATGCGGTTTGGCGACACCCTCTCCGACGATCAGTTCAAGGGGTTTACCTTCCAATACTGTATCTCCAACCCGCCCTTCGGCATCGACTGGAAGCGGGAGCAGAAAGCAGTAGAGACGGAGGCGGCGCTGGGCGAGCTGGGCCGCTTCGCCCCCGGACTGCCCAAGATCAGCGACGGCCAGCAGCTTTTCCTGCTCAACGGCCTGTCCAAGCTGGCCCAGAACGGCAAAATGGCCATTATCCAGAACGGCTCCCCGCTGTTCTCCGGGGACGCTGGCAGCGGTCCGTCCTGCATCCGACAGTACATCCTGGAAAACGACTGGCTGGACGCCATCATCCAGCTCTCCACCGACCAATTTATGAACACAGGCATCAGCACCTATATCTGGGTGCTGTCCAAGGACAAGCCTGACTACCGGGCTGGGAAGGTGCAGCTCATCGACGCCTCCCACTGCTGCGAGCCCCGGCGGAAGAACATCGGCACCAAGCGCAACGACATCACCGACCTGTGCCGGGGGCTGATCGTGCAGGCCTACGGCGAGTACCGGGACGGCGCTGTGTACGGCGATAAGGGCGGCGTGTACTGCGAGAGCAAGGTGTTCGGCTCGGAGGAGTTCGGCTACAACAAGATCGTGGTAGAGCGGCCCCTGCGGGATGAGCAGGGGGAGATCGTGCTGAAAAAGGGCAAGCCCGTGGCAGACCCCGCCCTGCGGGATACGGAGAATGTGCCGCTGGTGCAGGACATCGACTACTATTTCCGGCGGGAGGTGCTGCCCTACGCCCCCGACGCCTGGATTGACTATAAGAAGACCAAGGTAGGGTATGAGATCCCCATGACCCGGTATTTCTACGAGTACCAGCCCCCGGAGCCGGTAGAGGACATCGTGGAGCGGATCACCGCCCTGGAGGCCGATATCGCCGCCAGCTTGAAGGCGCTGTTCCATGAGGAGGGCGAGTGATGGCACGGGAGATGAAAGATAGCGGGGTTGCGTGGATTGGGGAAATACCCGCTGATTGGTCTTTGAAACGAATTAAATTTTTGCACAATGAGGAGCCAGATTCTTTTATTGATGGAGATTGGATTGAATCACCATACATTACTGACTTTGGAATTAGGTATTTGACTACTGGTAATGTTGGAGATGGCATGTTCAAAAGGCAGGGAACTGGCTATATTACGGATAAAACATTTAAGGAACTAAATTGTAAATATGCCTATCCAGGAGATTTAGTCATATCAAGGCTCAATGCACCTTATGGTAGGGCCTGTATATTGCCTTCTGATGAAGAAAAGTATGTTTTAGCAGTTGATATTGTCATCCTTCGTACAGATGAAAATAAGACATTCCTTTGCTATTTAACGCAATGTGAAGGCTATCAGAATGTTGTGCAAGATGGAGCCAAGGGCACCACAATGAAGCGAATCAGCAGGACAAATCTTGGAAATGTGGTTCTCCCAATACCGCCTCGCACCGTTCAAGATACCATTGTTGATTTTCTGAATATAAAGTGCGCAGAAATTGACTCTGTACTGGCGAAAACCCGCACCTCCATTGATGAATACAAAAAGCTGAAACAGGCCATCATCACCCAGGCTGTCACCAAAGGCGTGCGTGGGGATCGGCCAATGAAGGAAAGCGGAATAGCATGGATAGGTTCTATTCCTTCGGAATGGGATGTGTCAACCCTGGGGAAATTTATTGCTATCGATTCCGGAATCTCTATAGGTAGAAAATACGAGTTAGGAACTCCGCTTGTTGAGGTTCCGTATCTGAGAGTTGCAAATGTCCAAGGAGATCATTTGGATTTATCAGATGTAGCAACTATCATGGTGACCCCGGAAGAGGCCGAAAAATACAGGCTCAAAGCCGGTCAGCTTCTTATGACTGAGGGGGGTGACAGAGACAAATTGGGTAGAGGATGCCTCTGGAATGGAGAAATAGAGAACTGCATTCATCAAAACCATGTTTTCTCCGTCCAGACAGATGACCGTCTTACAGTACGGTATCTTGATTACTTAACAACATCAGAGGTTGCGAGAGTGTATTTTGATGTGACCGCAAAGAAAACCACAAATCTTGCCTGTACCAGCAAATCGACAATTCAAAAGTTTGTAATTCCTATTCCTCCTGTCACTGAGCAGAGGGCCATTTGCAATTACTTGGATGAAAAATGTCAAAAGCTGGACAAGGTATTGCAGAAGAAAGAAAGCATCATTAGGCAGCTGGATAGTTACAAAAAGTCTGTAATTTATGAATATGTGACCGGAAAGAAAGAGGTGCAGCAAAAGCAGCAAGTCAAAGAAATGGTTGTTTACCCATTTTTTCCCGCTGTATTTCAAGCGACTAATTCCCGCTTTGCTCAGGCAATTTTAATGAGCAAGGTGTTAGATGCTTGTAAAGTAAAAATGGGCCGTGTCAAGTTAGAAAAGATGATGTTTGTTCTTGAAAACAGTATTGGATTTGACTTTGACACGGAATATGTGCGAGAAGCAGCGGGTCCTTTAGACAAATCCATCTATGAATGTGAGCAAATCATTAGCAGAAGGAATAAATGGTTTACAATAAGAAAATCACAGCACGGCGTTTCTTATAAACCGACAAGCGAGCATTCAAAATATAAGAAATACTATGCACAGTATTTTTCTGATTACGAAGATGCTATAAATAAAGTGATTTCAATTTTCAACGATTTCGATGCCGATCAGGCAGAAGTTATTGCTACCTTATATGGCGCATGGAATGACTGTATTATTGATAAACGAAGCTATACAGATAATGATATTGTTGATGAGGTTTTGAACCATTGGCATCCCAAGAAAAGACGTTTTCCCAAGGATATGTGGCTTCGGGCTATCCAGAGAATGAGGGAACTTGATCTCATTCCACATGGGTATGGCCGACACACAGTCATCAAACAAAACTGACGGAGGCAACTTATATGAACCAGCTATATGAAATGTTCAACCAGCAATATATCCAGCAGCAAGCGCAGCAACAGCATCACTTTCAGCAAGTGAAGCAGGTTCAAGATACAGCAAAAGCTTTGAAAGACTTTTTAGATGGAACCGATAAAATTGAACCTCCCTACCAAGCTGCTGCCAATGCGGAGTTTTGCGCAATTATATGGGATTACCTACGGAGGCATTAAAATGGAATGCTCTAATATTTTTGTTCCCTACCCATGGAGAAGTAGCAAGAAATCGTGAACTTCTTACATAGTCGGACTGACGAAATGGATATCATTATTCAGAAAAATAGCAACTCTTGAGAAAGTTGAAGGATTACAATAGGTCACTCATTTGTGAAGATGTGACTGGGAAAAGGAGGCAGTATAATGGCGAGAAAAATCAATATTTCTCAATTGAAATCTCAACTGCGGCAAGCAGAGCAAAAGCAGAAACGGGCAATTTCTGACTATAACCGTGCTGTGAAAAAGTATAATAACGACTTAAAAAGAGCGGTCGATTCTTATAATAGATTTGTCAGGGAGTATAATGCAACCGCTCGCCGCAACAGGCAGATTATATCTCAGGAAATCAGAAAATTAAATGCTTCTGCAAACAGCCATAGCACTTATTCAGTTTCGGTTCAGACAATGCAGCAGCACTATGCGAATGTGAATGCCGTGTATCAAGAAGGAGTTGAGATTACTCCAGAGCAGGATCGAATTCTGGATTTAGTTGAACAAGAGCAAGCAAATAGTCTTATTACAGCGAATACCATTGAAAATGATATCCTCCCTGAAGAAGATACAGAAAATGTTGAAATAGGGGACAAATTGCAAAAAGTTTCAGTCGATTTATGCAATCGATGGAAAGGGGCTGTATTTTCGCTCAGTCCCGAAAATCCAGATGCTACTCGGCACTTCTGTACAAGCACTCGGGAAATTTTCACGGAATTTATTGAACTTAAGGCCCCAGACGCCGCAGTATTCCAATTTAATCCTGATTGCAAGAAAACAGAGCGAGGAAATGCGACGAGGCAAGAAAAAATCAGGTATATGATGCGCAAAAAATATTTAGATGAAAGCGTAATTTCCTTTGCTGAGGCAGATATTACTAATATTCTTGAATTGTTCCATGTGCTAAGCGATGGGACACATGGTGCAGCGGGCAGATATGAATTTCAGAAGCTAATGCAGGTGAAGAAACGTGTTGAGCAAGGCATTAACTTTTTATGCGAAATATCAGATTAGAGGTATACAATGGCAATTATGGACACCACTGAGAAACGCTTTGAGTCCGACATCGAAGCCGCCCTTCTTTCTCCTGGTGGCGGCTACGCCAAGGGCACGGATACATACGATCCCAATCTGGGCCTGTATGTCAGCACCCTGATCGGCTTTGTCCAGGCCACCCAGCCCAAGGAGTGGGCCCGATTCGAGAAGCAGAACCAGGTCGATCCCGTGCGGAAGTTCTGCATGGCTCTCAACTCCGCCTGCGAAATGGACGGGCTTCTCTCCGTCCTCCGCCATGGGTTCAAGCACCGGGGCATCACCTTCCACGTCTGCTACTTCATGCCCGAGTCCGGCCTCAACGAGACCGCCGCCCAGCGGTATGCCCGGAACAAGGTCGAGTGCTACCGTCAGTGGTACTACTCTGCCGACACGAAGAAATCCGTGGACATGGTGCTGACGGTCAACGGCATCCCGGTTTTCGCCTTTGAGCTGAAAAACCAGTACACGGGGCAGACGGTGGAAAACGCCAAGCGGCAATGGATGTATGACCGTGACCCACGGGAGCTCTGCTTCCAGTTCAACAAGCGCATCCTGGGCTTTTTCTGCGTGGATCACACCGAGGTCTGGATGACCACCAAGCTGGCGGGAAAGGACACCTACTTCCTGCCCTTCAACCAGGGCTCCAACGGGGCCGGGCAGGACGGCGGCAAGGGCAACCCGCCCAACCCGGACGGCTACCCCACGGCCTACCTCTGGGAGCAGGTCTTTCAGAAGGATAGCATGATGGACATCCTGCAAAAGTTCCTCCATTTGCAGGTGAAAGAGGAGAAAAAACAGCTCCCAGACGGTACCGTGAAGACCGTCCGAAAGCAGGCACTGATCTTCCCCCGATACCATCAGCTGGACGTGGTGCGGAAGCTGTTGGCCGATGTCTCCGCCCACGGGGCCGGGCGGAACTATCTGATCCAGCACAGCGCAGGCTCCGGCAAGTCCAACTCCATCGCCTGGACAGCCTACCGGCTGGCCTCGTTGCACGGCCAGGACGACCGGCCCGTGTTCAGCAGCGTGGTGGTGGTCACAGACCGCACGGTGTTGGACGCCCAGCTCCAGGAGACCATCTCCGGCTTCGACCACACCCTGGGGGCGGTAGAGACCATCGGGGAGAACAAGACCTCAAAGGATCTGCGGGACGCCCTAAACGCCGGGGTGCGGATCATCGTCACCACGCTGCAAAAGTTCCCCGTGATATTCCAGGAAGTGGACAAGGCCGCTGGGCGCTGCTTTGCCATCATCGTGGATGAGGCCCACTCCTCCCAGACGGGGAGCGCCGCCCTCAAGCTGAAAACAGCGCTGGCGGATACCGAGGAGGCCCTACGGGAGTACGCCGAGCTGGAGGGCAAGGCCGAGGAGGAGCTTGACCCGGACGACAAGCTGATGAACGAGATCATCTCACAGGGCCGCCATAAGAACCTGTCCTTCTTCGCATTTACCGCCACGCCCAAGGATAAGACGCTGGAGCTGTTTGGCACAGAGCATGAAGACGGCAGCTTCCATCCCTTCCACATCTACAGTATGCGGCAGGCCATTGAGGAAAAGTTTATTCTGAATGTGCTTCAGAACTACATGACCTACGAGACCTGTTTCCGGATTGCCAAGACCATGGAGGACAACCCTGACCTCCCTGCCAGCCGAGCGGCAAAGGTGATCCGCAAGTACCAGGAGCTGCACCCATACAACATCAGCCAGAAGTCGCAGATCATTGTGGAGACCTTCCGGGAGACCACCCGGCACAAGATCGGCGGGCGGGGCAAGATGATGGTGGTCACCTCCTCCCGGCTGGCGGCGGTGCGCTACTTCCACGAAATCAAGCGGTACATAGCGGAGCAGCGGTATGAGGATGTTGACATCCTGATCGCCTTCTCCGGCGCTGTGCAGGATGGCGATGAGGAGTACACCGAGCCCAAGCTGAACACCCGCCGGGACGGCAGCCACATCGCCGAGACCCAGACCAAAGCGGAGTTCCACGAAAATTTCAACGTCCTGATCGTGGCGGAGAAGTATCAGACCGGCTTTGACGAGCCGCTGCTCCACACAATGATTGTGGACAAGAAGCTGAAAAGCGTGAAGGCGGTGCAGACCCTCTCCCGGCTGAACCGCACCTGCCCCGGCAAGGAGGACACCTTCGTGCTGGACTTTGTGAACTCCCAGGAGGACATTCTTGCGGCGTTTCAGCCCTTCTATCAGGAAACCACGCTGCAGGAAGAAGTGAATGTAGACCTGATCTACCAAACGCAGAAAGAGCTGCGGGGGTTCGGCATCTATTCCGATACGGATATTGAGGCGTTTGCTAAGGAATACTTCAAGTCGGGCAAACAGGGTGACAAAGCCATGGGCCGGATGTCCAGCGTTTTGAAGCCTGTGGCGGATCGCTACAACCAGAAGACAACGGACGAGCGTTACCAGTTCCGGCGGCAGGCCCGCAGCCTGGTCAAGTGGTACAGCTATATCTCTCAGATCACCCGGATGTTTGACAAGGAGCTCCACAAGGAATTTGTGTTCTGCTCCTATCTGCTGAAGCTGCTCCCGGCGGAGGCAGTGGATATGATTGACCTGGAGGGAAAGCTGAAGCTGGAGTATTACAAGCTGCAAAAGACCTTTGAGGGCACGATTACGCTCCAGGCGGAAAAGGGCGTCTACGAGGCAGCCAAGCAGAAGGGGGCGGCGGGGCAAGATCCCAAGGAACCTCTGGACGAGATCATTGAGAAGATCAATGAGAAATACAAGGGAGCCTTTACGGAAGGGGACCGGGTGCTGCTGAGTGCGCTCCACACCAAACTTATGGCCAATAAGAAATTGGCCAGCATGGCGAAAACCTCTGATCCACAGATTTTTGCAGAGAGCATTTTCCCCAAGGCATTCGGCGACGCCGCCCAGGACAGCTATATGGAAGCGCAGGATACCTATACGGCGCTGTTTGAGGATCAGGCTAAGTATAACGCCATTATGAGAGCCCTTGCAGAAGTGATCTACCGGGAAATGCGTACTTTATAAAATCATATCATGATAAAACATGGTAAGATTCAAAAGGAGAAGGGATCCAACTATGTACATTGCCTCTGAGAAACGCTATGGCACGACGCCCTATAACCGCCTGGGCGCCAGCGGCCTGAAGCTGCCCGCCATCTCCCTGGGCCTGTGGCACAATTTTGGAGATACCGGCCGGTTTGAAACGATGCGGGAACTATGCTTCACCGCATTCGATCACGGCATCACCCACTTTGACCTGGCCAACAACTATGGCCCTCCCGCGGGCGCAGCCGAGATCAACTTCGGGCGTATCCTGAAGGAAGATTTGGGCGTATACCGTGACGAGCTGATCATCTCCACCAAGGCGGGCTATGAGATGTGGCCCGGCCCCTACGGTGACTGGGGCAGCCGGAAGTACCTGCTGGCAAGCCTGGATCAGAGCTTGAAGCGCATGGGCTTGGACTATGTGGACATCTTCTATCACCACCGCATGGATCCCAACACCCCGCTGGAGGAGACCATGGGCGCACTGGCCTCTGCGGTGCAGTCCGGCAAGGCGCTGTATGTGGGCCTGTCCAACTATGATGGTGATCATCTTATGCAGGCGGCTGCCATTTTGGAGGAGTGGAAGGTACCCTTTGTCATCAATCAAAACTGCTACTCCATCTTTGACCGTACGATTGAGCATAATGGCCTGAAGGAGACCGCGGCCAGGCTGGGCAAAGGGATCATTGCCTTCTCGCCCCTGGCCCAGGGACTGCTGACAGACCGCTATCTAAAAGGCGTCCCCGCTGACAGCCGGATCATGACCGATGGCCGCTTCTTAAAGGAAAATGCTTTGACAGAGCAGAGGATGAAACAGATCCGGGCGCTGAACGAGCTGGCGGCCCAGCGGGGCCAGACTCTGGCGCAGATGGCGCTGGCTTGGGTGCTGCGCGACGGAGTTGTGGCCAGCGTACTGGCCGGGGCCTCCCGGCCGGAGCAGATCCTGGACAACATCAAGGCGGCGGAGCATACCAGCTTTTTGGCAGAGGAACTGGCGCTGATCGAAACAATCACCGCAGAGAACTAATCTGCCTGCTCTTGGTCAGATCATCAGATTTTAGCACGCCATAGTCAAAGAAAAAGCCCTCTGAAATCTCCTGATTTCAGAGGGCTTTGGCAGGAACGAACACTTTAGATGCCACGGTGTTTAGACTCACATCCAAACGGGATCCCGCAAAGTCACCCGCAGAGTTGAGGGGAAGTGCGCAAAATCACTATCTTCGGAAAACGTTGCGGCACAGAGGAATTCCGAGCGACCAGCATTCTGTTTTTTTATCACTATTTGCAGGAAACTGCTTAAAGTGTGCGGTCGGTTACTTCAACTTTGGTAATGATGTCTCTCAGCCGTTCTCCATCAATGATATACTCAAGCACTTCATCAGCATTGTCACACCATTTTTCAGTTGTTTCCATGTCTTCTATCAGGATTTGGGAAATTAGTATCTGGAGCGGTGAATCGGGTGTCTTGCGGAGCTTTGGCCATATACCGAAAATCTTGCCATGCCATTCAAACTGAACTTCTCCGCCACAGTTCACACACCATTTGAAATCACTGATCGTTTCAAAGCGGTTTTCTTCTACTGTATTGGGGCGAATATATGAATCCATCCTCTTTTGCCTCTCATAGCATTTAAATTCAGGTGCTCCACCGGGATAGTTGATTGGCGGGCCGAGATGTGGAAAGCCACCAGTCCAATCAATTGGATGGTCATGCGGATCTGTGTGTGAACCAGGGCTAAAATGGTCCGTTCCATGACGCTCCACGGTAGCTTTTCCATCGTCACCTATCTTCGTCAAACGAGAATAGCCACCATGCTTTCCTCCCGCACGTGAAGGTTTTATCTCTCCAGGCTCGCCTATGAATCGTTCATCTTCTGGCTTATGGGGTTGCCATGGCCCGCCTTGGGCACTCCCCATGCCCTTGTTTTCCCTCAGCACACAACCGGACTTTATGTGAATCTTGCTGTCTGCAGGCAAAGGCTGTTCCCCAAGAATATAGGCCAAATATTTAGACGGGGTATAGCTCTCGTTCTGATATTTCCAGGAGGACAGCTCATAATCAATGAATACGATGTTTCCCCCCATCTCTGGGAATGGTTCATTATAGCATATGATGCGTTCTGGTTCAATACGCCGGAACATTTCCCGGTAGCCTTTCAGAAAAAATTCCTTTTATCTAATGATTCTACGCTTTTCTTAACTTCTATATTGCGGATATCAAGTGCAGTGTTTTTGCCTTGCGTCATCAAAATTCCTCCTACAGTCAGGAAGTATCTTAATTATACATTATAAGTTGGCACATAGCAAGTAAAGTCGAAATTGAAAATAGAAATTACATTTGGAGCATGGAAGGTGAAACATAGCGGGTTGATCTGCGGGGCGAGCCTGCCTTGTCATAGTCGACATTACAGCGGGCGGATTTTTCAAATTGCACATCTGTGAAAGGCTCGAAGCTGACAATGGAAATGTACTTGGAATTAGAGAGAACATGGTCAACCGCCGCACGAGTCCATTTTGCTTTTCCAGTTGGAGAGAGGATCTGTTTTTTGTAAAGCATATCAACAACCTTTCCTAAACTGGCCCCGGCAAGGTAGTAGTCAAAAATCAGACGGACGATTTCAGCCTCATTTTCTTTGATTTCAAGTGTGCCGATAGAAGTCAAGTTAAAACCATAAGGGATTCTCATATTTCATTCTCCTTAAAAATAAAATTTCCCATGTTTTACCTCCAGACGGAGATAAAACATAGGAATAAGCCATAGATCACTTATTGCCTGTGGTTATTTCACACAATAATTTGGCCGCTGTTTTGTGCGTTTCGCAGAGGAGATAGCAAAACCCGAGTATAGTCATGCTATACTCGGGTTTTGTCTAATTTGGTCCGAGTGACTGGAGTCGAACCAGCCTGACCTTGCTCCCAAAGCAAGTGCCTAACCGATAGGCTACACCCGGGTATGAGATTTTTCCAACTGTGGTCAAATATGTGGTCAACGCCGGTTTTTGACCAGTTGCCGGCAGAGGGGAAAAGCCCGCAGACCCGCCCGTCACAGGGCGTTCTGGGTTTTGGGGGAGAGGCGGCTCGAACCCGGGCCTCCTGCTCCCAAACCAAGTGCCTAACCGATAGGCTACACCCGGATATAAAAGGTCCGGCCAGCTCCTCGTGACGCGCAAAAAAGCGCGTCTCAAACAGCTGGTGAACCGACGCCAAAATATTATACCTGATTTTCTTGCGATTTGCAAGGGGGTATGCTATGATACGCAGGAAAAATAAAAGAGGTGAGAGCCCTATGCGGATGCGGAAAAAGAAAAATCTGGCCTCCCGGATGGAGGCCTGCGGGGCGCTGCTGGTGCGGGACCCGGCGGCGGAAAAGGGGCGCTGGCGGCTGCGCAGGCCGGACGCGGCCGGACTGCGGCTGGAGCTGGGCTGCGGCAAGGGCCGGTTTACCGCCGAGACGGCCGCCGCCCATCCAGAGGATCTGTATGTGGCGGTGGAGCGGGTGCCGGACGCCATGGTCATCGCCATGGAGCGGTGCCGCGCCCTGGGGCTGGACAACGTGTTCTTCATCGACGGGGACGCCGCCGCCCTGGACCGGTATTTTGCCCCCGGCGAGGTGGACCTCATCTACATCAACTTCTGCGACCCCTGGCCGTCGGTCAAACACTCCCGCCGCCGGCTCACCCATGAGGGCTTCCTGCGGGGCTACCGCCATGTGCTCCGGGAGGGAGGGCAGATCCACTTCAAAACCGACAACCGCGCCCTGTTCGAGTGGTCCCTGTTCCAGTTTCCAAAGGCGGGCTTCGCCCTGTCCGAGGTCACCCGGAATCTCCACGAACACGGCGTCCAGGGCGTCATGACCGACTACGAGGAGAAGTTCCACGCCCTGGGCACGCCCATCAACCGGTGCGTGGGCACTATGGGGGCGCTGCCCGACGTGCCGCTGGAGGACGGCCTGCAAACCCGCCTCCCCGGCTGGGAGGTCCGCCCGGTGACGGGGGATGATGTGGAGGCCGTCGCTTCCCTGCTCCGGACCGACCCGGACTACTTCGCCATTGAGGGCCCCCAGCCCACCCCGGATTCGGTCCGGGAGGACATGGTAATCCTGCCGCCCCGGTGCGCCATGGAGCAGAAGCACTATCTGGCCCTGTGGCGGGACGGCGCCCCCCAGGCGGTGCTGGACCTGGTGGAGGGCTACCCCAGGGAGCGCACCCTGTTTGTGGGGCTGTTCTTTCTGGCCCCTGGCCTGCGGCGGCAGGGGGTGGGCCGGGAGATCATGGACGCGGCGCTTCAGGCGGCGGGGGACGCGGGGATGGACAGCGTCCGGCTGGCCTGCCTGACGGGCAACCCGGCCGGGCACGCGTTCTGGCGGGCCATGGGGTTCGGCGACCTGCGGGAAGGCGCGCGCCTGATGGGGGAGGAGTCCGCCCCCGTGTGGATCATGGAGCGGCTGATATAGAAAAGAAAAGCCCGCCCGGGACAGCCCGGGCGGGCTTTCTCACACCGCTACAGCGGAAGCAGCACCCGGTACATCATCACAAAGTGGGCGACGGAGCCCAGCAGGATGAACACGTGGAACACCTCGTGGCAGCCGAACCGGGGATTGTCCCGACCGGGCCATTTGAGAGCGTACAGCACGCCGCCCACGGTATACAGGATGCCCCCCGCCAGCAGCCAGGCCACCCCCCGCAGTCCCAGGGACAGCCACAGGGGGTAGATGGCGAAGATGGCCAGCCAGCCCATGGCGATATACACGGTGGAGGTGACGGCCCGGGGGCAGTTGATCCAGGCCAAACTCATGACCAGCCCCGCGGCGGCCAGCGCCCACACCACGCCGAACAGCGACCAGCCCCAGGGCCCCCGCAGGGCGGTGAGGCAGATGGGGGTGTACGACCCGGCGATGAGGAAATAGATGGAGGCGTGGTCCAGCTTGCGCAGGGCGACGCGCCCCTTCACCGAGGTGTTGACGCAGTGGTACAGGGTGGACGCGGTATACAGCGCCGTCATGGACAGCCCGTAGATGGCGAAGGAGACGATTTTCCAAACGTCGCCGGACCGGGCCGCGCCTATGACCAGCACAGCGGTGGCCAGCACGCCCAGCGCCGCGCCGACTCCGTGGGTGATGGCCGACCAGGGGCGCAGGCCGTCATAGGGATTCCGGCCCTTTTCCACCGGACGGGCCTTCCGCCGGGGAAGACTGTCGAAGGGGTCCCGATATAATGCCTGTTCCATAGGAACACCGCCTTTCTGTCAATGAGTATAATACAAACGCGCCGTAACGTCAAGTCGAAAACAATGAAATATAATTATTAAAATTATATTAACAGAAAATTCCTTTGCGGGGAGCGCTGTCGAAAGAAGGGGGTATTGAATATCCGGAGAAAACGGAGTATAATACCCCTATACTGAGGGCCTGTGCGCCGCGGGCGCGGGCTCCTGAGGGGGTCCACCATGGAAAACACGTTGGGGCTGTATCTGCATATCCCATTCTGCCGGAGCAAGTGCGACTACTGCGACTTTTACTCCCTGGCCGGACAGGACGACCGGATGGACGACTACCAGCAGGCGTTGCTGCGCCAGATTGCGGAGACCGCCCCCCGGACCGGGAAGCAGGTGGTGAACAGCGTCTATATCGGCGGCGGCACGCCCACCTGGTATGGGGAGAAGCGGCTGCTGGAGCTGCTGGCGGCGGTGAAAAAGCGGTTCACCCTGTCCAAGGACGTGGAGGTCACCCTGGAGGCCAACCCGGACAGCGTGGATGAGAAGATGCTCCGCCGCCTGCGCCGGGCGGGGGTGAACCGGCTGTCCATGGGGATGCAGTCCGCCTGCGACAGGGAGCTGGCCGCCGTCCACCGGCCCCACACTTTCCGGCAGGTCCAGGAGGCGGTGCGGGCCGCCCGGGCGGCCAAGCTGCGCAACCTGAACCTGGACCTGATCTACGGCCTGCCCGGCCAGACCATGGACAGCTGGCGGTCGTCGGTGGAGGCCGCCCTGGCCCTGGAGCCGGAGCACCTGTCCTGCTACGGCCTGACCCTGGAGGAGGGCACCCCTCTGGCCCGCCGGGCGGCGGCGGGGGAGCAGCTCCCCGGCGACGACGAGCAGGCGGAGCGCTATCTGTGGACGGTGGTCCGGCTGGCCCAGGCGGGGTTTGAGCAGTACGAGGTGTCCAACTTCTCCCGGACGGGCTGCCAGTCCCGGCACAACCTGAAATACTGGATGGGCCGGCCCTACGTGGGGCTGGGGGCGGGGGCCCACTCCGACTTCGGCGGCTGCCGCTACTCCTTTGTCCGGGACCTGGAGGGCTATATCCGGGGGGTGATGGGGGACGGCCGGCTGCTGGACGACATGGATGAGATCCCCCGGCGGGAGCGGGGCAGCGAGTACCTGATGCTCCGCCTGCGGACCACCCACGGCATCGAGGAGTGGGAGTACCGCCGGGAGTACTATATGAATTTCGACCCCATCGCGGCCAAGCTGTCCGAGTACGAGCAGCGGGGCTGGGCGGCGCGGACGGGCCGCCGCTGGCATTTTACCCCGGAGGGCTTCCTGTTATCCAACCGGCTCATCGGCGAGCTGATGGAGCTGCAGGAGGTGGAGACCCTGGCCGACACCCTGGAGCTGATCCGGGGCGGGCGGCTGCCGAAAAGGGACGGCGCAACATGATCCAGGGGGCGGCCTGTGCCGCCCTCTGTTTTTTCCGCCCGGCCAAAAACTCCCGTTTACAAACGGGCCCGGCTGTGTTAACATAAAACGGAATTTGCCCATACACCCACAGGGGAGCGCGGCTCCCCACGCGAAACAGGAGGAACCTATGAAAAAATTTGGCAGACGGTGCGCCGCGCTGATCCTGGCCCTGGCGCTGACGATTTCTCTGGCTCAGACCGCCGGGGCGTCCTACGCCCTGGGCAGCGAGCTTTCGGAGCGGACCACGGAGCTGGCCGCGGGCACCACCCTCACCACCCAGAGCCTGTGGTCGGCGTCCAGGGGCGACCTGCGCACCGAGCACTACGTGACCTACACCCCCAACGCCGCCGTCACCCCCATGGTGTTCAGCGGTACATATGTGGCCAGCATGAACACGGTGTCCGCCGCCGCCGCCCAGCTGGAGGAGCAGGGCCTGCGGGTGGCCGCGGCCATCAACGGCGGCTTTTTCAACTCGGACGGCACCGCCGTGGGCATGATTATGACCGAGGGGGTGCTCCGCACCCTGGACGTGGAGAACTACGCCCTCATCGGCTTCACCAACGACGGCCGGGTGTTCATCGACGAGAGCCGCCCGGTGATGACCGCCTCCTGGACGGGGATGGAGCCCGCCGCCCCGGCGGCGGAGCCCACCCAGGACCCCTGGGCGGCGGTGCAGCCCACCCAGGACCCGTACGCCGTCTCCACCCCGGAGCCGGTCCGCCAGCCCGTGGCCCGGAGCTTCACGGTGGCGGGCTTCAACGCCTACCGCAACGCCCGCTATCTGGGCGGGCTGTACCTCTACAACAAGGATTTCTCCTCCCGGGTGCTCAGCGGAGGCCCCTGCGTCTACGCCATTCTGCGCCCCCTGGGGGAGGACGGGCTGCGGATGAACAGCGCCATGACCTTCCAGGTGGTGTCTGTCACCGACGCCACCCAGGAGGGGGTGGAGTTTGACGGCGTGATCCCCGAGGGCTGCTATATGCTGTACGCCGAGGACCACGACAACCAGGACCTGCTGAACGCCCTGCGGGGGCTGCCCGTGGACGGGCAGGTGTCCCTCACCGTCAGCGGCGCGGGGGAGCAGTGGACCAACGCGGCCTACGGCGTCAGCGGCCTGTACACCCTGCTGCGGAACGGGCAGATTGTGGACGGCCTGCCCACCGCCGCCAACCCCTACACCGCCGTGGGTGTCAAGCCGGACGGCTCCGCCGTGTTCTACACCATTGACGGCCGGCAGAGCGGCTGGTCCATCGGGGCCAGCTACGCCCAGGTGGCCCAGCGGCTCCAGGAGCTGGGCTGCGTCGCCGCCGCGGCCCTGGACGGCGGCGGCTCCACCACCCTGGGGGCCACCCTGCCCGGCAGCGGCAGCTTCCGGCTGGTGAACCGGCCCTCCTCCGGAGAGCAGCGCCGGATCAACAACACCATCCTGCTGGTGAGCCGGGACGGGGACTCCATCGTCACCCCCGGCGCCTATGTCAACGCCTCCAACCAGGTGATGCTGCCCGGAACCAGCCTGCCCGTGTCCGCCGACCCCTACGACAGCACCGGACGCCCCGCGGAGGGGCAGCCCCTGGAGTGGACCGCCGAGGGCGGCACGGTGACGGTGGACGAGAACGGCGAGGCCGTGTACAACGCCGGAGAGCAGGCGGGCGTCTACGTGGTGTCGGCGGCCCCGGGCGGCGGCGGGATGAGCGTCCGGGTGGTGGACCAGCTCACCGCCCTGACCGTGACCCGCGGGGAGACTGCCTCCCGGGTCACCGAGCTGAATCTGGAGCCGGGGGACCAGGTGGACCTCACCGTATCCGGCGCCTGGTGGAACCTGCCCGTGGCCATGAACAAGGACCACATCGTCTGGACGGTGGACGCCAATATCGGCTCCATTGACGAGGAGGGCCGGTTCACCGCCGGACCCCGGAACGGGGAGGGGGTTATCACCGTGTCCGCCGGCGGCATGACCGTCACCATCCCGGTGAAGATCGACAGCGGCTGTCCCTTCACCGACATCGCGGGCCACTGGAGCGAGGACTATGTGGTCCAGATGTTCAAGCTGGGTCTGACCACCGGCTACGGCCAGCCCGACGGCACGGCGGAGTACCGCCCCGGCGGCCAGCTGACCCGGGCGGAGCTGCTGGCCTTCGTCACCCGCCTGCTGGGCGTGGACCCGCTGTACTATGAGGAGGTGCAGCTGCCCTTTGCCGATCAGGACTCCATCCCCGAGTGGGCGATGCCCTACGTGAAGGTCATGTACACCCTGAAGGTGCTCCGGGGCAGCAAGGGGCAGGACGGCCAGCTGTACGCCGACGCCAACAGCTATATCACCCGGGAGGAGACCATGACCATTCTGGGCCGCATTCTGGCCCCGGTCCAGCCCGGGGGCCTGCCTCCGGCGGGTGACCTGTCCCAGTTCCCGGACGGGAACATGGTGAGCGACTGGGCGGCGGACCATGTGAAAACCCTGGTGGCGCTGAATGTGGTGGGGGGCAGCAACGGCATGCTGAACCCCAGGGAGAACATCGACCGCGCCGCCATCGCCAAGCTGCTGGTGGAGGTCTATCCCCTGGACAAGGCCCTTCTGGTGCCCCGGCTGGACCTGATGACCCAGGGAGGTACGGTCATTCCAATTCCATAACAGCGGGGAAAAGCGGGCTTCGGCCCGCTTTTCCCGATTTCGAATAGGATGGGGCGGCCGGGGCATACTGGCTGAGAGGTGAAGCATATGGACATGGACAACCAACAGTATAACCAGTATGTCAGCGAAAAAGCGGATCCCTCCCCGCTGTGGAAGGACTGCCTGTGGGCGTTTTGCGTGGGCGGGGCCATCTGCGCCGGAGGACAGGGCCTGCTGGCCCTGTACCAGAGCTGGGGCGCGGACAAGGAGGACGCCGCCTCCTGGGCGTCCATCACGCTGATTTTTCTGGCCTCCCTGCTCACGGGGCTGGGGGTGTTCGACTCCATCGCCAAGCGGGCGGGGGCGGGCACCCTGGTGCCCATCACCGGCTTTTCCAACGCCATGGTGTCCCCGGCGCTGGAATTCAAGAGCGAGGGGCTGGTCACCGGCACCGGAGCCAAGCTGTTCACCGTGGCGGGGCCCGTGCTGGCCTACGGAATCAGCGCCAGCGTGGTGTACGGGATCATTTTGTACGTGATGGGGCTGTTCTGACTGAGGGCCCGCCACGGCGGGGGACCCATCCGCCGCGCCGTCCGGCGGCGGGCCTCCTCCGTATTTTTCCCCGCGCCCCGCAGAAAAATCTTGCCCCGGCCGGGGAAACGTGCTATACTGTACGCTGGAACGCCAAAATCATCCAAAAAAATTCCAAAAGGAGGGGCAACCGCCATGACTTACCAGGAGGAATTCATCCACTTCATGGTCCGCTCCGGCGTGCTCACCTTCGGGGACTTTACCACCAAATCCGGCCGCAAAACCCCGTATTTTGTCAACACCGGAAGCTATAAGACCGGCGCTCAGGCCGCGCGCCTGGGCCAGTATTACGCCGCCTGCATCCAGGAGCGCCTGCCCGGCGGGGTGGACGCCCTGTTCGGCCCGGCCTACAAGGGCATCCCGCTGGTGGTGTCCGCGGCCTCGTCCCTGTACCGGGACTACGGCCGGGATCTGCCCTACTGCTTCAACCGGAAGGAGGCCAAGGACCACGGCGAGGGCGGCTCTATGGTGGGTTACCAGCCCAAGGACGGCGACCGCATCGCCATCATTGAGGACGTGGTCACCGCCGGCACCGCCGTGCGGGAGACTATCCAGCTGTTCCGGTCGGTGGCCGACGTGAACTTCACCGCCCTCTTTGTCAGCGTGGACCGCATGGAGCGGGGCACCGGGGACTGCTCCACCCTGGACGAGCTGCGCCGGGACTACGGCATCCAGGTGTACCCCATCGTCACCATCCGGGACATCATCGCCTGCCTCCACAACCGGGAGGTGGACGGCCGCGTGTACATCGACGACGCCATGCTGGGCCGCATGGAGGGCTACCTGGCCCAGTACGGCCCCCGCGCCTGAGCCCATGACGGCTGTGGACCACTCCGGCCACCGCAAGCGCCTCAAGGAGGAGTTCCTCCGCCGGGGGGTGGCCGGGATGCACGACTACCACGTGCTGGAGCTCGTCCTCTTCCACGCCATCCCCAGAGGGGATGTCAACCCCCTGGCTCACCGCCTGATCCACCGGTTCGGCTCCCTCCACGGGGTGTTTCACGCCACCTACGACCAGATTCTGGAGGTGGAGGGCGCGGGCCCCGCCGTGGCCCTGCTGCTCCAGCTGATTCCCGCCGTGTCCGCCCGGTATCTGGAGGAGTCCGCCAGCTTTGACGGCCAGGTGGTGAGCTACTGGCAGGTGCGGGACCTGTTTCTGCCCATCTTTTTCGGCCAGCGGGACGAGATCGCAGCCCTGATGTGCCTGGACAGCAAAAATAAGCTGCTGTGCGTCCGGGAGCTGGGCCGGGGCGTGGTGTCCGCCGTGCAGATCGCGGGGCGGAAGGTGCTGGAGGCCGCGCTGTCCGCCAACGCCAGCCGGGTGGTGCTGGCCCACAGCCATCCCGGCGGCGTGGCCTCCTGGTCCCAGGCGGATCTGGACACTACGCTGCGCCTTCAGGAGCTGCTTTCCGCCGCCGAGATCCGGCTGGCGGACCACGTGGTTTTTACCGGGGACGACATGGCTTCCATGGCGGAATCCGGGCTTCTTCCGCCCTGGCTGTGAGGATCTGTCAAAAATTACCAGCAAAAAGCGCCGTTGATCTGCGGCGCTTTTTGGCATTTTTTCAAAAGTAGCGGTTGACTTTTTCGCTCCGAGGGTGTATCTTAAAGCTGGCGGGCGGCACCGGTGCCGCATTTGCCGGCCGTGGGGGTCCCTAGACCCCACGGCCGGCAAATAAAAATCATTACGGGCCTTTCCCGCCGATACATTACTTTTGGGAAAGGAGTACCAGATCATTATGCAGCATTTTATGAAGAAGGCCGCCGCCCTCGCTCTGGCGATGGTGATGGCCCTGTCCCTGGCCAGCGTGGCGTTTGCGGCAGATTTCCCGGATATGCCCGACGATTGGTCCACCGCAGCCCTGGAGGCCGCCGTTGAGAACGGCCTGATCAGCGGCAAGGACGGCAAGATCGCCGCGTCCGACAACCTGACCCGCGCTGAGATGGCCACCATCATCACCCGCGCCTTCGGCGCCGAGGTGGAGGACGACATCTCCTTCGCCGACGTGAAGAACGACGCGTGGTACAAGTCCGCGGTCGCCAAGGCGGTCCACATGGGCGCCATGGGCGGCGTGGGCAGCAACAACTTTGCCGGCGCGGCCAGCATCACCCGTCAGGAGGTCTTTGTGGTCCTGGCCCGTGTGCTGAAGCTGGCCGACGGCGACGCCGCCGACCTGGCCGCGTTCTCCGACGCGGATAAGACCGCTACCTGGGCCGTGCCCGCCGTGGCGGCTCTGGTGAAGTCCGGCTATGTGTCCGGCAGCAACGGGGCGCTGAACCCCACCGCCAACATCACCCGCGCCGAGTTCTCCCAGGTGATGTACAACATCTTCCACAACGCGTACCTGACCAAGGCCGGCACCTATGAAGAGGTGGACGGCGACAACGTGATCATCTCCAGCACCAACGTCACCGTGAAGGGCGTGGAGGTGAAGGGCGACGTGGTCATTGCCGACGGCGTGGGCGACGGCGACGTGTTCTTTGAGAACGTCACCATCGGCGGCCGTCTGGTGGTGCGCGGCGGCGGCATGAACTCCGTCCACTTCAAGGATTCCAAGGTCGGCACCGTCATCATGTCCAAGGTGGACGGCAACGTCCGCCTGGTCGTCACGGGCGAGAGCACCGTGGAGACTGTGACCGTGGAGGCCGGCAAGGCCAGCACCGACGTGCGGGTCGAGGGCGCCGTGGGCGCCGTGGTCGTCAATGACGCCGCCAGCACCGTGGTTCTGGCCGACGCCACTGTGGCCAAGGTTGAGGTCAACACCGCCAACGCCACCGTGAGCCTGGCGGGCAAGACCGTCGTGGCCGAGATGACCGTGGCCGCGGGCGCCACCGGCACCAACATCAACGCGGAGCCCAACACCGAGATCACCAAGCTGGACACCGCCGAGGAGCTGACCATCAACAACGAGGACGCCATCAAGGAGTGCAACGACGAGGAGAAGGTCAACCCCGAGAAGCCCGAGGAGAGCGGCAAGCCCGAGGAGAGCAAGGCCCCCGGTGAGGACACCGGCAGCACCACCGAGAAGCACACCCATACCTTTGTGAAGGAAACCGTTGATCAGGGTGGTGTTGCGGTAGAGGTGGACAAGGCAACCGCTTTTGATACTGGACGGCATAGCTTCGAGTGTTCTGTGTGCCATGAAATTGTTCTGCGTGCCCACACTTGGAATGCGGAACGTACTGCGTGCACGGTGTGCGGCGCCGCCTATGTGGACCAGAACCCCGATCCCGTCGAAAGTACTCCCGCATTTGAAGCCGATGGTACTACCAATTCCAAGTGCTCGGGTGCCCATGCGTATGATGAGGAGCACGTGAGTGTCACTGGCGATGGCTGTACTACTGATCTCATTAAGACATACACTTGCACGAATAAGAATACTGTCGGTACTGGCGAAGGTGCCAAGGAGCTGCCCTGTGGGCAGACCAAGGTTGTCACCATTGCTAAGACCGGCCACAGCTATGACGCCGGCAAGGTGACCACTGAGCCCACCTGCGCGGCTGCCGGTGAGCGCACCTACACCTGCACCAAGTGTGCCAAGGAGACTACTGGCCACACCAAAACGTCCCCGATTGCCCAGCTGCCCCATAAGACCGGCGGCTGGCAGTCCGATGATAACAGCCACTGGAAGGTTTGCTCCAACACCACGGTGCACCAGACTGAGGATGCTCAGAAGGTGGAGACTGCCGCTCATACCTTTAAGTCCATCAGCGCCACCCAGCACAAGTGCACCGTCTGCGGCAAGACGCTCAACCACAGCTTTGATCCCGGCACCCACAAGTGCCCCTGCGGCGCGACCGAGGCCCACGAGTATGTGCTCAAGGAGGATCAGGCTGGGGCCGATGCTACCCACCACATTTTGGTCTGTAATTACGATGGATGCACCCAGCATCCCGAAAAGACCGTGTCCTGCACCTTTAACAAGCCCGGCCACAAGTGCGAGTGTAACCATACCGACACCGATGAGAACATTGCCAAGGTTGTCAAGTACACCAAGGTTGACTCCACCCACCATAAGGTGACCTGCAACATCACCAATTGCACCACTCATACCGGTGAGACCGTGGCCTGCACCTATACGCTGAATCTTGCCGGTACTGCGGAGGGCACCGATCGTTGCGTGTGCGGTCAGTTGAAGAGCGCCCACAAGCTCAGCGACGCCTGGACCCAGGTGGCCGATGCGGAGCAGCACCAGCACATCTGTGTGTGCGGCAATCCGAGCTGTGACATTGCGACCGCTTCTACCCCGGAGAACTGCACGTACACGAACGGCGTGTGCACGAAGTGCGGCCGCGTGGAGCCCTGTGATACGCATGAGTGGAACAGCACCACCGGCAAGTGCAATGTCTGCGGCGCGGAGTGCTCGCATACCACCGATAAGGCTATGTCTGATGCTAACCAGCACTGGAAGGAGTGCACCGTCTGCGGCTATATTACCAAAGAGAAGGCAAACCATGCGGCGGGTGCCTATGCTACCACTCCGACTGGTGATCCCAAGGTGCACACTGCTGATTGCACTGGCAAGGACGAGTATGGTTGCACCCATACCTTTACTCAGGAATGCGGCGGTGCAAGTTGCACCGTAACTGGCTGCACTGTGAAAGCTGCTGCGGATGCAGCTGGCGGTGGCGGCGGCTGATAATCGCACTGCTTGACCTAACCGCACAACACCAAAGCCCGCCGGGTTTCCGGCGGGCTTTGCCCGTTCCGCATGCGGGGGCGGTTTCAGCTTGACAAAGCCTTTGCGCCGGGGTATAATGAAAGCATAAAAGGGTGCCGCATATGGCGGTTAGCCCTGCTTAGGTTTCAGATTTCTGCTAAGAAACCGTCACCGTGCGGGGTGGCGGTTTCTGCATTTCACGACGATCGATACCGTATAACTACGGATCTGGAACGTAAGTGTGATTTGCATCATTTCAAGTCACCCCCTTTCGGGGAATGTGACTAACCGCCATAGCTCTAACGCATTGCGACACCCGGCCCCCGAGGGGGTTAACGACAGTATACCACACCCTTCGGCAAAAGGCAAGCCCTCCGCCAGCGGCGGAGGGCTTTTGCGTACTTTTTGGGAGGAAATCAGCGCTTGCTGAACTGGGGCGCGCGGCGGGCGGCCTTGAGGCCGTACTAAAATTTTCTGTTTGCCGATTTTCCCTGATATTCCGGGCTTTTTCAGGCCTTCACTCTGCGGTTGTCCTATCCCTTAACCAAAGAAATAGGTACTTTTTCAATCACCCACTGTTTGATGGAGTGCTCCGTTCACCACTTCAAGCAACTCCTCTGGCTTATTATACTTTACCTTGGCATAGATGTCCATAGTTGTTTTGCTGTTTTCATGCCCTGCAAGGTATTGAACCGTCTTAGGGTCCACTCCCGCATAAAGAAGGTTCGTGATGTAGGTATGACGGAGCAAATGCGGCGTCACATCAAAATCTATCGTGTATTCAATCTTGGGATTATTCTTCTGCTTCATTCCCAGGGTTGGCTTGACTGTGTACCGGATACTCTGCCCATTCACATATTTGTAGTAGGTTCTCTCCTTAGTGGAACGGACAACCACATATTGCCACACCCGCTGAAACTGCGAATAGGAAAGCGGCTCTCCCTTGCTATCGGCAATCACATACTCGGATATGGATTTTTCCTTCGCTTCCCGCAGGCAGTCCGTCAAGCACTTGGGAATTGGAATATCCCGTTTTGCCGCCGGGGTCTTTAGAACTGTGGAGATCACAGGCCGGTTATGCTCGGAACGCCATGCCCGCCGTACAGAAATATAAGGAGTTGGTGCATCCAGGAACACACAGTCCCATTGCAGGCCAAGAGCTTCTTCCCGGCGCAGACCGGAATACAGTCCAATCATAATAAAAAGATAAGGCGGAAGTCCCTTGACCGTAGCCAGAAGCACCGCCATCTGCTGATCGGTTAAGGCATCTTTCTTTTTTCTCGGTTTTCCGCCTTTTGCAGAAATTCCCGCGCAAGGGTTATAGGTAAGCAGCTGATTCCGCTCTGCCGAATAGAAAACACATTTAATGAGCATATTCACGGTATTATATAACCCCTCTGATTTTTTCGACAGAGATACAAGTGCCAGCCGAATATCGTCTGCGGTTACTTCCTCCATATACATATCGCCCAAAGGCTTAATGACATAGTTTCTCATGTCGGAAGTGTAACCCTTCATTGTGGCCGCAGATACCTTTGCCGATTGCATCAACAACCACTTCTCACAATACTCAGCAACCGTTGGATGTTTCCGACGAAAGATAATCTCCTCTACCTCCTGCCGTGCCTCTAACTGTTTTTCATATAATTCTTCACAGGTAGCCACATATAGGCTCACCTGCCGGCCATCCGCATCCAGAATCCGGGTCCTATAATATGGGATGCCTTTTCTCATAACAGTTCCGTACTGCGGAACGCTCATTTTTGTCTTAGCCATATAAATCTTCCTTTCCTGATAACGAGTGGTTTCATGCTTACACACTCTTTTTATCAGAAAGCATAAACTTACTCAACGATACGGATTGGGAAAAAACAAAGAGCGAGACATCCTTGCCTCGCTCTCGTTTCTTTTACTGTTCTTTATACCTGCATAGCATCCCATTGGGCAAATGCGCCGCCCATGGTTCTGACCAGTTCATCCGGTCTGTTATATTTGACCTTAGCATAGATGTCCATGGTAATTTTACTGCTCTCATGGCCTGCCAGATATTGAACCGTTTTGGGGTCAACCGATGAATGAATCAGATTCGTGATATATGTATGTCGGAGCTGATGCGGTGTCACCTCAAAATCCAGGCTGTAAACCACTTTGCCGTTATGGGCCGCTTTTTCTCCAAGAACCGGTGTGACCGTATGCTTTACGCGCTTTCCCTCCTCATACCGATAATAAACTCGTTCTTTTACCGTTCTGGTAACAATATACTGCCAGAGCCGCTTAAACTGCGTGTAGGACAGCGGACCACCGTCCCGATTTGGAACCACATACTCCGAAGTTGAATTTGCTTTCGCTTCTCTCAGACATTTCGCCAAGCAATCCGGGAGGGGAATGTTTCGCTCAGCGGCCTTTGTTTTTAATTCATCAAGAATCACCGGCCTGTTGCTCTCTGTATGCCAAGCCCTCCGTACCGTTAAATAAGGGCTTTCCACATCCAGATAAACAGAATCCCATTGTAGGGCAAGGATTTCTTCCCGCCGTAACCCCGCATACAAGCCCAGCATAACAAACACATACGGTGGAAGTCCTTTGATAGCATCCAATAAGCGAGCTGCCTGCTCATCTGTCAGCGCCGCTTTTTCTTTCTGCGGAATACCGCCTCCCTTGGATGTGAGATAGACCGTAGGGTTATTATCAATGATCCTGCTTTCTTTTGCTGCTCGAAAAATCGACTTATACAGGACAACTACTGACTTATATACAGAAGCTGATTTTTTAGAAACAGGAACGAGTGCGATTTGAATGTCATCCAGGGTCACGTCTGCCATTCGCTTATGCCCCAATTCCTTAATAATATGCCGTCTGACTTTCGATGTGTAATCTGTTAGTGTAGTAGTCCGAACACTGGCAGACTGCATCACCAGCCATCTTTCACAGTATTCTGCGACAGTGGGCGATTTCCGACAGAACGTGTCATTGTCAATCTGCTCCAATGCACTTAGTTCCTTATCATATAATTCTTCTGGCGTTCTTGCATAAAGAGCCACCAATTTTCCATCTGCATCCTTTACTCTCGTCCTATAATACTCAACCCCATTAAGCGTAACTGTACCGTATTGTGGAATCACTCTCTTTCTTTTTGCCAATTCGGCCACCTCCTAAAAAGATTTCCAGCGCTGTATCTTTGTTTTATCAAACATCTCTAATTCCGGCAAGGATACGGACTGGATCACAATCTCCCATTTCTGGGTTTACGGTAAGTGGCACTCCTATCAACGGGTTTTGCACGATGGGTGCATTTTGCGATATACTCCTGAAGGCCCACATCTGTAAAGTACACGCAGCCGTTCTGCACATACTGAACATAAGAAATCAGGCCATTATTACGAGCTGCATCCAAAGTCGCAATGCTGATACCCAAGATTTTGGCCGCCTCTTTTCGAGAAATCAATTTTTCCATAAATGTTCCCCCTTTCTGTCAAGGATGTGGTTGTGGCTTTCAAAATCACATGAATGAGCTGGCAAATTTAATTGCCAGCTCATGGTATCTAACTTTGAAAAATTTGCTCGCCACATTTGCCACGCACCCCTGACGACTGGGACATTCCGGTCTCCGCTGGCGCGGCTGTCATAACCTCACAGCGTCGTTTTACTCGTGCGCCGCAGGGTTCCCCCCAAGTCTTTAGGAGGCCGTGAGGAAGTATCTTTAACCCCCATGCAGTCATCGCGCCCCGAAATGCCGTTTTCGGGTGTCAGGCTGGCGTTGATCGCTCGGAACAGTCCTGTTCATCACCTCCTGAGGCTGTCCATCTTCGCGGCGCGCCTGATTCGCTCGTACATGGGTTATGTACCGGAAATGCCGTCTATTCAGTTGTCAAGCTGCAAAGAAGGACCAAAAGAAGATAGGTCTCTTCAATGCGTAGGCGTTGGGAAAGGCCATTTGTTAAGTGCTTTTCAGATATTTTTTAATTTTTTTGAGCTTTTGAGTAACAGCACTTCGGGAACAATTCCAAAGATGAGCCACATCCGTCTGCCGGTATCCGTCCACAAACAATAAGGTCAACAGTTCCAGATCCTCCGGTGGCAATTTGCTAAGCCGATAAAACAGCCCTTCATCCTCCACAGCGGACAGCCAACCATATCGGGTATGGTCAATATTTCCGACATCCCAACGGAAGGAAAGGGACTCAAATTTTTGGAACAGGCAGGATTGTTCGCTTTCATCCTCATACTGTTCGCTGGGCAGTACCTGGGTCCGGTTTCCAAAAATCCTTTGGCTGCAAAACCACGCCCAATCGTATTCCCTCATGGCGACAATCTGTTCTTCAGTCATACCAGCGGTGCGGTACTCCTGCTCCATCTGCTCCCATTCTTTATCAAATTTTCGTTTTTCGATTCCATAGTGAAATCCCATAGCTTACCTCCATTTCGATTCACAGGCGGTTGACGAGTGAATCGAAATGGGGCGGAGAACGGCAATGGTAAGGTCCAGGATGCTTTTCTAAAAAAGAGCAAACAAAAGCGCCAGTCTCCCGCAAAAGGAAATTGGCGCAGCAAAATAAACTATGATAATACCGAAAATACTGCCATGATAATGCCGGTGGAGGGGCATAATGTATCAGGGCAAAACTTATACTTTTTTTGACAAGACGGTTCTTGTCGTTTTATGTTGAAATACTTTATAGTGCATGGCGGCATCCTCCTATCGCCGCCATGCCAAATTGCAAGGTGTAGGGTCGTCGTTAACCTTTGGACAAAAGGATTGGCGGCCTTGGTTTCTCAAAACCGCCGACGGACAATGTAAATTGAGCGCACAAAACCACCTGCCCCACAACGGTTTTTTTCTTTCCCCGTTACGAGGGGCAGGATGGATTAATACATTATTTTGATCGGTTCAGGTTACTTTGCCCAAATTCGTTTTTTAATAATTACATAGGTACATATCCAGGACATTCCGAACAGCAAAATCATCTGTCCCCGCGCTCCGCTCTGCGTATGGCCCGCGTGACCTGCAGGCGGCAGACAGGGAAACTGCTGTCCTTGGTCATTGCGATGGCCATTGCCGCTTCCTGCCTTGCGGTGAACTTCAGCGGTATTCTCAGTGGAAGCAGCAATGAAGCATTTCAGGAGCTGCTTGAAAAACAAGGGGATTCTGTGCTGAATTTAACGATTGTTCCTTCCTTTATGAGCGCCTCTGGTACAGGGCAGGAGACACCGGATGCTGCCCAGAGCGTAAATCAGGACATCAGCGGTCTGTTGGAGCAATACCAGGATGACAGCCGTGTAGCCGCAATCATTATGGACGCGCCGATGGACGATATGGTCGTTACCTTGAATGGCAAAGACTTCATCATTGAATCCACCCATCAGGCTCCCGTGTTTAGCAAGATGGTTGCCGGGGAAATTGCGAACAATAGCAAGCATGAGATCGTTCTACCCCAGATCTTAGTGAAAAAGATGGGTTGCACCAATGAGGAAATCATTGGAAAAGAGTTATCTTTTATCGGTACCGTGTATAACTGGGACAGCGGAGAACCTGTGGCGATGCCCATTTCCTTTACTGCTGCGGTTTCCGGCGTAGCTGATACCTCCTATGGAGTGGAATTTGAAGGCCAGGTTATGGAATTTGAGCATGAGGATTCCCTGTTCCCGTCTCTGGCCATTATGGAGGACATCTACAAGCAGGCCGGAAAGAAAGATCCAAGTTTTAGCTTTACCACTCGCCCTGATTCTCCTGAACACTATCTGGAAATCTATGATGAGCTGATGGCAAAAGGTGTTGTGTCTTTGGGACAGGTCGAATTGATCCGGGATCTTGTAGGACTCAAGGGCGCCGCGTTGGCGCAGACCGGAATCTCCTACACGTTGATCGCGGTGCTTTCGGTGCTTGCCGCGCTTTCCGTCTGTCTGGTTTGCAGCCTTATGCGGAAAAAGGAATACGCGGTCTATCAGCTCAGCGGTTATACCAAAGCCGGCATTGCCACGCTGACCATGGTGGAATACGCGGGAATGTTCCTGCTGAGCGGCCTCTTAAGCGCGGGCGCGGCACTGCTGCTGAGCATACCCGTATGGCTGGGACTTGCGCTTAGTCTCTGCATATCTGCCGGCTGTTTTGCAGAAACCTGCCTGATTTCCACCCATGTCAATCCTTTGGCCGCGTTGAAAACAGGAGGCCGCGGATGATAGAAATTAAAAATCTTACCAAGAAGTATGGGGCCAGGTTGTGCTGGATAGATTTTCACACAAGTTCAGCGGCCATGGCATCACCTGTCTGTTGGGGGCCTCCGGATCAGGCAAAAGCACCCTGCTCAACCTCCTTGCCGGATTTGACCGGGAATATAGCGGAGATATTATCGTTGCCGGGCAAAACATAGCTGGCCTGTCGGCAGAAGCGCTTTCTGATTATCGAAAGCGTACCATCGGCTTCGTATTTCAAGAGTATCATCTGCTCACAGGTTATACCGTTCTGGAAAATATATTGCTTGCCACTGAGCTGGCCTGCCAGGATGAGGTAAAAAACAAAGAATGGGCGCTGTCGCTGCTGCGCCGCCTTGGCATTGAAGAAAAAGCCAATGAAAAAACGGAAAACCTGTCCGGTGGCCAGAAACAGCGGGCCGCGATTGCCAGAGCTTTGGCCGGAGATCCAAAATTGATTCTGGCGGACGAACCTACTGGCGCTCTCGACCGCAAAACCGCGGACGAGATTATGGGCATTCTTTCGGAAATTGCTCAGGAACGGCCTGTTCTTATCATCACCCACGATCAAAAAATCTGTGACTACGCGGACGAAATCATCACCATTGAAGATGGAAGATGCAAGGTATGGAAGGAAACCGCAAATAAGGTTACAGCAAGCCTTGCGAAAACAGACGGCCAGTGCCAGGTGTCCGTTTCCATGCCCAAGAGAGCCTTGTTGAATTTCCGAGTACAGTTCAAGCGTTTCCTTGGTGTTTCTCTGGCAGTGGCCGTTGCGGTATGCGCGGTGTTGATGTCGTTTTCTTCGCAAAATATGATTGAGGACAAAATCCGCGGGTTTGAGGAAAAAAACACAGCCTTTGCATGGGGCCAGATCATGCTGGATGAGGGCGGCACAGCGGAGCAGCTTCTCTCCGCGCTTGGTCAATTCTCAGAGATTAACCAGTATTATGCCCAGTACCCGACCCCGAAGTGCAGTATTTCTTTTGCGCGGCGGGAGGTTTCCATTCCGCCCAAACAATTCGGAAGCGTTTCAACAGAATCCATGAACATCGGCGTTATGCCAAGGGATGGAGAGATCGCGATTACGCCATCTCTGGCCAGGCAGTTTGCAGAGGACATCCGAACCTTAATGGGGAAAGAGATCACCTTTACCTGCGGCAATTACGCAAGGATCCTGAGTATCAGCGGTATTTATAACGGCAGCTTTGATGATTTTTATCTGGACGCTGGAACCGAGCAAGAACTGTACCGCGCTCTCCAAACCAATGACCCTCCCGTATCCATAGCCTATCAGGTCAAGGGCTTTCACGAGGTTTTAGAGATGGAAGCGCAGTTAGCGGACAAAGGTTTGACCCCTGTCACGGCCGCAAAGCAGGTAGAAAGCCTGAAGGAAACCTTTACCCAACTGCAAACCCTGTTCGTGATCGTATCCGATTTCATTGTAGTCATTGCGCTAAGCATTTGTATTATGCTGTTAATGAAAACGGCACAAATGCGTGCCGGTGAAATGGGGGTCCTGATGGCCTTGGGGTACCGGCGCAAGCAGATTCAGCAGATGCTCCTTTATGAAAGCCTGTTCCTGTCAGCACTTTCCGTTATGACCACTGTGCTGGTTTCCCTCCTGCTTACCGCATTGCCGGAGATTTTGCCGGTTCGTATTGCCCCCCTCCAGTTTATACTGAGCATATGCGGTACAGTCCTTCTGGTGTGGCTCACAACCGCTATGTCCAATGCGAAGCTATTGAAAACGGATCCCGCCATGGTATTGCGGGGATAAAACAAAGGAGGGGCCGGATTGAGGGCAAAAAAACATTTGAATTCCAGGTGGATCACGGTGCTGTTACTATCCGTTGGCGCGGTATTCCTGGCGGTGGGGATTTGGCGGAATGAAAATACCATCGTCATGCAGAAAGCCATCAATATCTGTTTGGAGTGTATAGGAATTGGATAAGAGAATCAGGAAATCAGAGCAATTTCGCCACTTTTTTCAGGTTCTGTGGGCGGTTATCACAAATAGTTACCTGATCGGCTTTGTCCGGGGGAAAATCTATCAGGGAAAAATAAAGAATATCTGTGTGCCGGGCATGAATTGCTATTCCTGTCCTGGTGCGGTGGCCGCCTGTCCTATTGGCGCTTTGCAGGCCACAATTGGCAGTTACGAGTACAAGTTCGCCTTTTATGTGGCTGGGTTTATGATACTGGTGGGCACATTTATGGGGCGTTTTGTCTGCGGCTGGTTGTGTCCGTTCGGCTTGATTCAAGATCTTCTGAAGAAGATTCCGCTGCCCTCAAGGTTGAAGGTCCGCACATTCAAAGGGGACAAACAACTGCGGTGGCTGAAGTATGTGATTCTTCTGGTCTTTGTCATTCTTCTGCCGTTATGCATAACCGACCTGATTGGCCAGGGCTACCCTTGGTTCTGCAAACTGATTTGCCCGGTTGGGACCTTGGAAGGCGGAATTCCGCTGGTACTGCTGAATAAGGCGATGCGCGCCACAGTAGGCTGGCTGTACGCTTGGAAGAATGTCATTTTGATCGTAACGATCCTGTTATCGATCATGATTTATCGCCCGTTTTGCAAGTACATTTGCCCTTTGGGTGCCATTTATTCGTTATTTAACCCCGTGTCTGCATTGAAATATACGGTGGACACAGATAAATGCATCCGGTGCGGGGCCTGCGCTAAGGTATGTCAAATGGGATGTAACCCAGCAAAAAATGCCAACAGTTTGGAATGTATTCGATGTGGTAAGTGCAAGGCGGTATGCCCCACAGAAGCAATAAGCTATTCCTTTTTTAATAAAAAGAAAAACAGTAAACATATCATCGGCTGATGTTCGGCGGCAATCCCGCAAGGTAGGCAACGGATAGTTGGCACCCCAAGGGCTGGCGACCCGCGCACAGGTAGCGCAGATGCTGAAAAATTTTTAGGAGAATAACGAGTATCGCATGGGGTGACGAGGCATTTTCAACGTCTCCGTCCCGTCTTTCCCGTCGGCAGTAGGATGCAAACTGTGGTGGTCTATTCGTAGTGGATAGACCGCCACAATTTTACAAATGTGGTTCAGGCCGCAGTCCGTTGTCCCCCCAAAATTCAAGCCAGCCTGGGTTGCACTGATTTCTCAAAAACTTGTGTGTTATATAAAATCAGGGAGCTGGTCATGTGAGGCAGACAACTATACTTTTAGCGTCTTGCGCAGAAAACATTTCAGCAGTGCATAATAAGTTGCGCGATTATGGAATGACTATATTTCGTGCCAAGGATATAGGCAGTATTAAAGTGGGGCTGACATTGCACAGTCCCACTTTTGTTTTGCTTGATTTTGACATAACAGGGGCAAATTCCCTATTAAATGAAATTGCTTTCGGGCAATATATCCCGCAGCCCTACATTATAATTGCGGCAGCCTATGCCGATGGAAATGACCGTGCCGCCATGCTCAGACGCGGTGCGGATTACTGCATAGACAATCCCATCAATGCACATGAGGCTTTGGCTGTCATAGACACTGTGCTGCGTCGAAACAGGCAAAGGGACACGATAGAGTATAAGGAATTGACCATCAACACATCCCGCCAGTCGGTAACCATGCGAGGTGTTCCAGTAATCTTAACGCGTAAGGAATACCAAGTTCTCTCCCTCCTTGTAGGTCACGCTGGAATGATCTTGGCAAAAGAAGAAATCTATCGCGCTGTGTGGAAAACTGAATACGATCCCAAAAGCACAAATGTATCAGACCAAATTTCCTCTCTCCGAAGCAAACTGGGTCTCAGCAGTAAAGACAAAGATTATATTCGCACTGTGATTGGGGTTGGCTACTGCTTTGGCAATATCAAATAGCAGGCCATTTTGCTAAATTTTCGGCAAAATATGTCGATTTGTGTCGTACGAATCCTAACCAATTCCTAACCAAGTTCAAAATTTGTTTTCATTTTGATGGTAATATATTCCACAGAAAGCGTTTCAACGCGTTTTTTACTTTTTGCAAGGGGGTGCCGATAGAAACAGACACCTGTTGTTTACCCCGCATAGGCTGTTGCATTCGAATCATGTAATCCATCCCGCCTATACATACAAATTGAATATTGGCCATGTGTTGCCACAGCGGAATGAACTTGACGACCGCTGGCGGCCTATCGAAACCGTCAAGAGAGGGATCTGTAAAAATGACTGTCGATATCAAAACATATGTCGTTGGCCTATTGGAGTCGTATCAAAAGCGTTCAAAGCAAATTGACCTTTTGCACTACGAATTGTCCCACCCGGCCCGCGTCACAGAGAACGAAATGATCGGAGCTTTGGCCCTGGCCCATGGGGAAGGAGGAGGCCGCCCAGGCGGCCACGCCTCTGACAAAACCCTGTACATCGCGCTTAACTATCAGGATCGCACCGAGGAAGCAAACCAAATTGGCGCTGATGAAGTAGTGGAGCAGCTTGTGGAACTGGAACGGGAACAGGAACGGCTGAAATACTATGTGTCCCTATTAGAAGAACGCCAGGAAAAGGTGATTAAGCTGTTCTACTTTGAGGGCATGAACCAGGATGAAGCCGCGGAGCAGATGGCAGTAACTGTCAGGCATATCCGTTCCATAAAAGCAAAAGCAATCAATGAATTGGTATCTATGTACGAATATGTGGATGGTTTGAATCAAGTAAATTCCTGATCTGTTCCTGTATAGTTCCTCCATTGTTCCTGAAAATTTCCTCTTTTGTGCCTTGCAATTTCCATTTATTCTATGTTATGATTAAGCTGTCAAAAAAGGAGATGCTTCCCGGCCCATGCCGGAGGCATCTCCTATTATGTTGGCATCAATGCTGAAAGGCGCGGAGGGGGAATTTGTGTGACAAAAAGCAGAAAGGGTATGATTTTTGCGGACTACCCTGATGTAGTCAATGTGGAACAGATGTGTTCTATGCTGGGAGGCATCGGGAAAAAGACAGCATATGACCTTTTGCGGAACGGGGACATCCGACATATCAAATTAGGAAAGTCTTTCAAAATCCCCAAGGTGTGTGTTATCGAATACCTGATAGGAGACACGAAAAAAGTTTCGCCGTAGGGAATTAAAAATAAACCGTTCCGATGTATTGGAGGAGAGAACTCCTTGTGGTACAATAGAGCTGCCATTGGCAGGAATGTTGTGCCCCTACACGAAGGAGGTAAATCATGGTAGCGGGCCATCTGCAAATCAAAAAGGGCAACTACTACATGGTACTCAACCTGCATGATGAGCAGGGCAAGAGAAAATCCAAGTGGCTGCCCACAGGTATCCCGGTGTCAGGCAAGAAAAGCCAGAAGCAGGCTGAGGAACTGCTCTGGGAAACTCGGCACAGCTACAAAGACACGGTGATCCGAACAGTGGACGCCGGAGCGGCTCACATGACGGGCAGTATGCTTTTTGCCGACTACATGGTAGATTGGCTGGGCGTCATTAAAAATTCCGTTGAGGAGGTAACTTATGCGGGATATGAAACGTGCATAAAACAGCGAATTGTCCCTTACTTCAAAAAGCGGGGCATAACCTTGTCCGGATTGACGGCGCTGGACATTGAAGGCTTCTATGAATATTGCCTCAATAAACTGTCCTTAAAGGGTACGACAGTGCAGCATTTCCACGCCAATATCCACAAGGCGCTGAAATATGCGGTGCGCCACGATCTAATTGACGGCAATCCGATGGACAAAGTGGAACGGCCCAAAAGTTTACCTTATATGGTTTCATTCTACTCCATTGCAGAAGTGGAGGCTCTCTTTCAGGCCGCCAAGGGCGCCCCTGTGGAATTTTCCATCCTGATGGCGGCGTTTTATGGACTTCGCCGCAGTGAAATCATGGGATTGCGTTGGCAGGCTATCGACTTTTAGAGCAACACGATTACCATTGACCACACGGTAGTTCAATTTCGTGCTGGTGGTGAGACAAAAATCGTTTCCAAGGAACGCACTAAGAACAAGTCCAGCTGCCGTTCTATGCCTCTGGTGCCGCAGTATCGTGAGCTACTGCTCCTTATGAAAGAGCGTCAGAAAAGCTGCCGGGAGCTGTGCGGGAACTGCTATACTCAGACTGATTACATCTATGTCAACGATCTTGGCGTTCCCTACACGCCCAACTTCGTCACACAGCACTTTAAGATTGTGCTGCGAAAGAATGGGCTGAGGGAGATTCGCTTCCACGACCTTCGCCACCCAAATGTCAAGCCCAAGACAAAAAGTTTTTCAACTTTTTTGAGGAAAGATTATGTTTGGGTTCGTTTAAAAAATAGAGAAGACGGGGCTAAATTAGCAAATTAGCAATGGAGGATAGATAAACCAAAGCGAAAAAAGCATTTAATTGTCATATTGGTGGCAATTCTGCGAAACCATTTGATCTTTTGAAGAGATACTCAGAAATGGCGCTCTTTATACAACTACCAGGTACTGGTCATGCCTCAGAATTGCTCTATAGTGGGATCACATGGCTGGCTTCTCGTTCTGAGATATAAGCCTGGATAGTCTTTGCTCCCATAGGTATGATCCGCCATACGCTGTTGCCACTGATTTTTTACCTTTTTCAGCAACGTGACAGCATGGACGGAATCATAGACACTTCCTGCTGACAGCAGGAATTCTATTGGGCTTCCAAGACCGCCCACAATGGTGTGTAGCTTAGTATTCGGACTGCCTCTGGTTCGCCCAACTGCTTTACCTGCTGTCTTTCCCCCTCCGTTGACAATCTCATTCTCTCTGTACAATGTTCATTTTTCAAACAGTAGCTAATACTAATTCTTCATAAAACGGTTATACCGTTTTATGGGGCCGCAGAATGCGGCCCGACGGCGAAGCCGTCAAGAATGTTGTCCATACTTTTCTTGTCGCGCCGTAGGCGCGGCGGCGTGAAACGCCGCCATAAAAAGGTTTTAACCTTTTTATCAAGAAACAGTATAAACTGCTGGGTATTTAAGCCTCCGAACCCTACCCATCTATTATCGCAAAACAAAAAAGACCACCTACCATATGTGTAAGTGGTCTCTTACTTTATAAGTGCGCAATATCAGAATCAGAATTGCGAAAGCTTACAAAATGCAAGTCAATATTAAGATTCTGTCAAAACCATTTGAATGGGGTGCATTGATTGGACAATCCATTTAGCATTAGGATTTGCTTTTCTTACCAAAACCTTCAATACGCACAGGTTGTCATTGTTGCGAGGCTTTGCTACACTGATTTGTTCGTATTGACAGCTTATCATTTTTGAGTATGTTTTTCGGCACAGGATTATCTGTTCCTCTTTTGGAACAAAGTTATACGAATCCAAGTCGACAAATTTCCCGGTACTTGGTTCTGTCAAACGAAGACACACTTCATATTTTTCATTAAAAAATATTGTGTTGTCCGGAGTGTCGCCATCATCGTGAAAGGGGGCCTCTTTCCGTTCAATTGCATTAACGAGTAACATAAAACTTAATGTCTGGATTCCGAACAAGTCCTCGCCTACTGGAACTACTGGTACGAACGGAGTCCCCTTACTCATCCCATAAACGTTCATCACGCTCCCAGGCGCCTCTTTGGGCGTATCTGCGTTCGTGAAAAACACTACATTCGTATTTAAATTCTTCATGCACATATAACCACTACACCTCTCTTAGCAAAATATATTAATGAGCCTCGTCTGCGGCTTTTGGGTCACGAGGCGTAGTATACCCCAAATCCCCTCTTCTCTCAGAAATGATAATTATTCGTTCGTTCATTACTGCAACTTCTTGCAAAATTTTTGCACTCTCACGCTGAAGATATTGTAAAACAGCCTCTTGTTTCTCTGACTGCTTTTCCACTGTGTTGCTTGATATACAAGCATAAACAATCGAAACAATACCTACAATCAGACTGACCAACGTAATTATTCCGTTAACTCCATCACGTAAGCTTTCTGATGCCTTAACTGCAGCAACGTTAGTAAAAGATTCAGGACTGATACCCGCAAGGAACACAACGGCTGCTGGCAAAATAACGAACACCACCACAGTAACCACACTCAAAGCAAGCCCTACATAAAACGCAACTACTTTATGAGTGCTTTGGCGGTTCCTCTTTTCCCTGCTCCCATCATTGCCAGAATAGGACTCCGCATATCCTTGCGGATCCTGAGTTCCCTTCTCCATGGGTATTCCTCCCGTCCACACTTTATCTCTCTCAATGGGCGTTTCTTTCCACTGACTTGTTCAGTATCGTACAACAAATTTTCCCACTAATAGTGAGATTATGAGAGTATTGAACAATTATTGGCCTGCTTATCTGCAAAACGACCTCTAGGTTCCTCCAATTATCATATGCTAGCCCTCGGTTTATGACAGTGACCAATATCTACCACATTGAAAGCTTGTCCACCATCTAAATAGAAAAATAAGCGCATACTGCGCCATGTGGTGTCATCAGAGATGCTTTCTAATAAAGATGTAACTGTTTGTAACCGCTTTGTAACTATTGCTATCATAGATTAGCATAGTGCCCCCAAAAAATCAACATAGCTTTGTAACAAAACGGTTTCAAAAAAGTTACATTTTTATTAAAACTGCTCAAGTTTCTTTTTTATATGGCTCTCTTTTAACTTTTTCCGCGGATTTTATGCCAATAAAATATTTTTAAAAAACGCCCCCTTCCTTTTGAACGAGGGATTTTTTGTGGGTAGTCTTCTTGGAACCCGCTCTTTGCTTTGGTTGCTGCCGAGTGTTAATCGTGCTGCTCCACAATCGTTATCCAGTATCTTTTCTGGGATTATTGGCGGGGTCAGCTCACCCGAAGTCTCATCGTCCACAGCAGCCTCAGCCTCGTCGTTTGACGCCGCCTCACAGAAGGGCATCACAGCGTTGGTGCGCACATCGTGGATGACTTGAGTCCGGGGATGGTGCAGGTCTACTCGCTTGCCATCAGTGTGAGTGCACCGAGGCATATGCAAGTAGATGGCACTGTCAGCGCCGATACGATTTTGTAATTTTTCGCCGAACACAGAATGTAAGAAAACGGCGAGTAAAAGTGTACAATCATTGAATAATTATACTTGGCGTTTTCGCCCGTCAAGTCTAAAATGCACCGATAAATTAGGACTTGACGGGCTTCAAGTCAACAAGTTGGTCGGTAATTAAGGCTGTATACACTTGTATGCTGCCCGGCGGAAAATGATATTTTTAAATGGCGCTGACAGGCACCGTCCTCCCACTTCATCAGGTACATACCACGCAGCCATAATATCCAAACCTTTTCTGTTCCATCACGCCGCCTCCATACAAAAGTCCTTCATCTTCCAGATAATCTCCACCCGATTGTCCGGATAGACATATACCCGATCAATCAGTATGTTAGCCAGCCCAGCCGTCAGGCCACTGGCTCCAACTACTTCCTGTGCCAGTTCCGTCCTGGCGCTTTTCGCTTTTTCGTCCATCTCCATCTGCGAGGTCTGCACCTTCAGATTGGAGTGGATTTCCCGCAGCCAGTCAAGTTCGCCGTCAACAGCGGCCTTCTGACATTTGTATTCCTCCGTGGTGATCTGCTTCAAAATGAACTGCTCATACAGAACCCGCTTCTGGTCCATGCAGCTTTCGATCTGTTTGTCATACTCGGCCTGTTCCGCAAGCTGAACATCCAGCCTCCCAGCATTGGAGAGATCGGCCACGTTCAAAATAATCTGTGCCTGCTTGGAGAGAATCTCGTATAACATCCTTTCTAACTCCGTCTCCATGACCGTCAGGCCGTGGCAGGGGGCGGATTCATTGACCTGTGTGTACCGGCAGAAAAAGGTGGCCTTTTTCTTTGCTGTCCGGGGCATAGCGTGATGGCAACACCCACAGAACACTTTGCCCCGCAGGGGGTAAGCCCTGGCGTTCTTCTTCGGACACTTAAACCGGGGCCGCTGGACCTGCACCTGATCGAATAATTCTTTGCTGATAATGGCCGGGTGATGGTCAGGAATTTTGACCCACTGGCTTTCATCCTTCATCCGTACATGGTGTCCTCCTACCTCCGTCACTTCCCGCTTGCCCATGATATAGGTGCCGGTGTAGCGTTCATCGTCCAGGATATGTACCACCGAAGATGTGGACCATATCCCGCAGCACCGGGAAATGTCGTGGCCGTTGAAGCCGTGGGCCGCTTTGTACTCGGCAGGGGTGGGAATACTCCGCTCAAACAGCGCCTTGACGATCTCATTCGGTTTGTATCCATCCTTTGCCAGCTCAAAGATCATCTGGACATTGGGGGCGGTTTCCTCATTCGGCTCCATGCGGCCATTCGCGCCCTTCCGGTAGCCGTAGGGACAGGTCTTGCTCTGGTATTCGCCCCGGCGGAACTTCACATACTTGGCGCTCTTGTACTTGATGGACAGATCCCTACTGTAAAACTCGCTGACCAGATACTTGAACGCCACATTGATACCGCCTGTGTCTCCGTGAAGTTTCTCGCTGTCAAAATCATCGTTGATGGAAATGAAACGGACACCGTACAGAGGGAAAACCATTTCCATAAAGTACCCGACCTCAATGCTGTTGCGTCCGAACCGGGTAAAATCCTTCACGATGATGCAGTTGATCTTGCCCTCCCGCATCTGGTCAAGCAATTCCTGGACGGCGGGCCGCTCAAAGTTGGTTCCGCTGTACCCGTTGTCGATGAACTCCAGGACCTCCGCGTTTTTTATGCCCTCCATAGCGTCAACGTATTGGTGGAGTGTGTGTTTCTGGTTCTCGATGCTGAAACTGCCCACCTTGCTGTCCTCGGTGGAGAGGCGGATATAGAGGGCGATCACATAGGTAATCAGGCTGTTACTCATTTCCCAGCACCTCCATCACACGCTCAAAGCCGCCGTCAAAGGAGAAGTCGATGGACACATCATCCGGGCCGTTTAGTCCTTTTTGCTGATAAGGTTGGCGATGAAATTCTCATAAAGCGTGGCCTTGAACCGACGGGCTTCTTCCAGCTTGATCTCGTTATCCGCGATTTGCGCCTTAAACTTGGCGATTTCCTCCTGGTTGATCTGTTCCTCGCTGATGCTGTCCAGCAGCTCGTCCAGAGAGAC
>ERZ808051.497-NODE-497-length-42514-cov-20.344369_pt1 | contig 42514 bp, 42 predicted proteins | sample MGYA00380199_ERZ808051 | MGnify/ENA primary metagenome ERZ808051 (study PRJEB31490, sample SAMN06133391) | mouse gut metagenome | isolation source: J11 | host: mice | place: China: Chengdu | collected 2015-05 ... | reverse complement strand
GGCAGCCATGTGGAGACCGGTTCGCCGCTGATCGTCCTGGCATAAGGAGGGGCTTGTATGGATATCTTACAAACCCTTTCCAAGCTGGTCAACGAGTCCGGCTTCGCCGGGTTCTTCCTGAGCGGCGGCTGGAAATACCTCGTGATGATTGTAGTGGCCTGTGTGCTGCTCTATCTGGGCATCGGCAAGAAGTTTGAGCCGCTGCTGCTGGTGGGCATCGCTTTCGGCGCCCTGCTCACCAATATTCCCGGCGCGGGGCTGTACCACATGGGTATGTGGGACGCCTACGTCAACGAATGCGCCTATGACGCCGCCAATGACACCGCTCTCATCGAGGTCACTGAGGACGGCAGCCGGGTGCTCTCCGTGGAGGAATATCTGGCCAACCTGCCTGAAGGCGCCAAGGAGCCCAACATTGTGGAGCACCTGTCCTTCACCGATGTGGCCCATTTCGGCGGTCTGCTGGACATCCTGTATATCGGCGTGAAGGCCGGCGTGTACCCCTGTCTGATCTTCATCGGCATCGGCGCCATGACGGACTTCGGGCCCCTCATTGCCCGGCCCTCCTCCCTGCTGCTGGGCGCGGCTGCCCAGCTGGGCGTGTTCTTTGCCATGTTCGGCGCCATGCTGCTGGGCTTCACCGGCCCCGAGGCGGGCTCCATCGGCATCATCGGCGGCGCGGACGGCCCCACGGCCATCCTCACCACCTCCAAACTGGCCCCTCACCTCCTTGGCCCCATCGCCATCGCGGCCTATTCCTACATGGCCCTGATCCCCATGATTCAGAAGCCCCTCATGCGGGCGCTGACCACGGAAAAAGAGCGCCAGGTGAAGATGGAGCAGGCTCGCGAGGTGTCCAAGGTGGAGAAGATTGTCTTCCCCATCATCGTGGCCGTGTTCGTCATCCTGCTCATCCCCTCCACCGCCCCCCTCATCGGCTGCCTCATGTTCGGCAACCTGCTGAAAGAGACGGGCGTCACCGAGCGTCTGAGCGACACCGCTCAGAACGCCCTGATGAACATTGTCACCCTGTTCCTGGGCATCAGCGTGGGCGCCACCACGGTGGCCACCCGCTTTCTCACCTTCCAGACCCTGGCCATCGTGGTGCTGGGCGTGATCGCCTTCATGTTCTCCACCATCGGCGGCCTGCTGGTGGGCAAGCTGATGTACAAACTGTCCGGCGGCAAGATCAACCCGCTCATCGGCTCCGCCGGCGTGTCCGCAGTGCCTATGGCCGCCCGCGTGTCCCAGGATGTGGGCCGGGAGGCCAACCCCAACAACTTCCTGCTGATGCACGCTATGGGCCCCAACGTGGCCGGCGTCATCGGCTCGGCCATCGCGGCGGGCTTCCTTATCGCTGTGTTCGGCTAACCGCCGGAGCAAAATCCGCGCCACTCCAGTCCCCCACCCACCGGGTGGGGGACTTTCATTCCGCTCCCCTTTGCGGTTATCACGCAAAAAGCAGCCCGTCCCGGAAAACCGGGGCGGGCTGTTCTTATTCCCCGAAATCCTCCGGAGAGCAGTTTATAAACCACGGTATGTCCGAAACATGGTGATAGGCGAGCTGCTCCCCGCCCCACGGGGCCACATCGTAAATCTGTCTCCCCTTTATGACAATCCAGCGCACCGTTTCCCCGTTGTCCAGAGTTATTACATCTTCATCCAGAGCATAGTCGCCATGCTCCAAGCGCCCCCCGGACGCATCGAATAGATAATACTGTCCATCTCGGTCAAACGTAAAATAAATCCAGGTAAATTGGCCGTTACAGCTGATATCCTCACAGGCAAATGTGCCGGGGAGACCCACATCCGCCGGACGGGCCTGCCGGTATTGAAACATCCCAAAGATACACGCTCCCAGAATCAGGAGCAGCGCGGCTGTTACCAGCGGGAAAGCCCCGTACCGCTCCATCCGCCGCTCCAGCCATCCCCAGAACCGGTCATAGGGCCGCTCCAGGGAGGACGCCAGGTTCCTGTCCGCCGCTGCCCGGAACTCCTCCCCGTTATCCAGCCGCCGGCCCTCCAGCAGTTCGTTCAGGCTCACGCCAAATTCCCTCCCCATCAGGATCAGCATCTCAACGCCGGGCATATAGTTTCCGTTCTCCCAGCGGGAGACCGTCTTGTTGGTCACACCCAGCCGCTCCCCCAGCTCCTCCTGGGTCCAGCCCTTCTCCTGCCGCAGCCGGGCAATAAACGCGCCTATTTTGATTTGGTCCACACTCTCGCCTCCCTTTCGCCTTCAGCATACCCCGGCCGGCTGGATTTGTACACCCCAAAAAAAGCGAATGCACAGAAATACCCGCCCCCACACTGGGAGACGGGTATTTTTTATGTCCTCCGATACTCCGCCCGGCCCTGCCGGAACAGGTCGTTCCCCAGACTGTCGATGGCCACGGTGAGGGGCAGGTCCCGCACCGTCATCCGCTTCACGGACTCGCAGCCCAAATCGTCAAAGGCGATGACCTGGGCCGTCTCAATGCACCGGGCGATGAGCGCCCCCGCGCCGCCCACGGCGGCGAAATAGCACGCCCCGTTGCGCACCATGGCGTCTACCACGCTCTGGCTGCGCTCTCCCTTGCCGATCATGGCGGTCAGACCCAAATCCAGCAGCCGGGGGGCGAAGGCGTCCATCCGTCCCGCCGTGGTGGGCCCACAGGCCCCCACCGCCATGCCCTGCTGCCCAGGGGTGGGGCCTGCGTAGTAGATGACCGCCCCGTTTATCTCGAAGGGCAGGGGTTTTCCCGCGTCCAACAGCTCAAACAGCCGCTTGTGGGCGGCGTCCCGCGCGGTGTAGATGACGCCGGACAGCAGCACCCGGTCCCCGGCCCGCAGCTGGCTCACACGGGAGGGCAGGTCCTCTGTGCAAACGGCCAGCGCACTCATCTCAGCCCTCCCTGCTCCCGCAGGCCCTGAGCTGCCTCGTCCAATGTGCCCACCTGCTCCGCCGCCCTTCCCAGGGCCTGGGCCTGCTCCAGCAGCGTATCCATCCCCCGGCGCAGCTGGCCGTACTGCTCCAGCACCCCGTCCAGCCACTGCTGGGTGTCGGCGCGGATGCGCTCCGCCTCCTCCTGGGCCTGGCTCACCGTGTCCTGGGCTCTGCGGTGGGCGTCCAGCTCCACGGTGGCCACCCGGTCCTTCAACTGGGCATAGCTTTCCGCCATGGGCTCCAGGGTGCCCACCTGGGTCTGAAGCCGCTCCAGCTCCTTTTTGGCCACCATCAGCTTGGACTCCGTCTGGGACAGCTCGCCCCGCAGCTTGGACAGCGACCGGGTGGACGCCTCCAGAGAGGCGCGCACTTTGGCCTCCTCGGCCGCCGCGCCGCTCTTTTCGCTCTCCGCGCCGGACAGGGCCGCCTCCAGCTGGGCGTTCTTCTCCTCCGCCTGGTCCAGCCGCTCCTGGAGCTGGGCCAGCTCCTGCCGGTGGGCGGCGGCGGTCTGCTCGATGTACTGCTGCACATCCTGGCGGTTGAAACCGCCAAAAGCGGTGCGGAATTTTTGAATCACCGTGTCCATTCCTGTCCCTTCTTTTCTTTTGGTATTGTACTGATGATACCACATCCCACCGCCGCTGACAATCCTTTGGAAAAATTTTGACAATCTCATTGACAAACAGGCGGCCTTTGAGGTAGGCTATAAGGGCACTGTCCCCAGACGGTGCCCTTTTCTTTACATCACAGCCCCCTTGGGGCCCCTTGGAGGTCATCACAATGCTCATCCCGGTTCTTCTATTTGTCGTGGGCTTGGTTTTTCTCATTAAGGGCGGCGACTGGTTTGTGGACGGCGCCACCGGCATCGCCCGGCGCTTTCACCTGCCCGAGCTGCTCATCGGCGCTACGGTGGTTTCTATCGGCACCACTCTGCCCGAAGTGATGGTGTCCACCGCCTCCGCCCTCAGCGGCCACGGCGAAATCGCCTATGGCAACGCCATCGGCTCGGTCATCTGCAACACCGCCCTCATCGCCGCCATCACCGTGGCCGTCCGCCCCGGCAAGGTGGACCCCAAATCCCTGCGCCTGCCGGTGTGCTTCTTTTTCGCGGCGGCGGCGCTGTATGCCGGCATCGCCTACACCACCGGCTATTTCAGCCGGGTGGCCGGACTGTTTCTGTTGGCGCTGTTTGCCGCTTACATGGTGTCCACTGTGTGGCAGATGAAGTCCTCTCCCGCCCCTGCCCAGCACGAACCGGCCGGGGAGGAGGGCTCCACCCTCAAGGACATCGTTCTGCTCATCGCCGGGGCTGCGCTCATCGCAGTGGGGGCCAACCTGTTGGTGGACAACGGCACTCTCATCGCCCAGGCGCTGGGCGTCCCTGAGTCGGTCATCGCCCTCACCTTCGTAGCGCTGGGCACGTCTCTGCCCGAGCTGGTCACTGCCATCACATCCTTGGCCAAGGGCCACGGAGCGCTCTCCCTGGGCAATGTCATCGGCGCCAACGTGTTCAACCTGGTGCTGGTGTCCGGGGTGTCCGTCACCCTGGCCCCCTTCCCCATCCCTCAGGGCTCCACCATCGCCGGGTATAACGCCTCCCTGGTGCTGGATATCCCGGTGATGCTGCTGGTGATGGCCCTGCTCACCTTCCCCGCCCTCACCAAAGGAAAGCTGCACCGGGGCCAGGGTCTCCTGCTGCTGGCCATATACGCGGCGTTCTGCGTAGCGCAGTTCACCCTCTAACCCCCTTCGCGGGCCGGGCTTTCTCCGGCCCGCCACTTTTTTGGAGATAATTCCTATCATGCCCCGGCTCAGCTTCGGGAAATACGGGCAATCCACGGATTGCATTTTTCTCTTTCCTATGCTAAACTATTAAAAAACCATCATTAACGCTTTGAAGCGAGAAAGGACTGCCCCACCATGATCGACCAATGGAACCTCACTATCCCCGAGCTCACTGGAGACGAACCCCGCCGGGCCTATGTCTATGTCCCCGACTCCTGGGAGGAGGACCACGACCTGCGCTATCCGGTGCTGTATATGTTCGATGGGCACAATGTATTTTTCGACGAGGATGCCACCTACGGTAAGAGCTGGGGACTGGGCGAGTATTTAGACGCCACCCAGACCCAGATCATGGTGGCGGCGGTGGAGTGCAATCACCACCCGGACAACGGGCGGCTGAGCGAATACTCCCCCTTCACCTTCCGCACCCCCCAGTTTAAGAAAGTCGTGGGCCGGGGTAAAATCACCATGGACTGGATGGCCAACGTGTTCAAGGCCGAGATCGACCGGGAATTTCCCACCCTTCCCGGCCGGGAGGACACCTTCATTGCCGGCAGCTCTATGGGCGGGCTCATGAGCCTGTACGCCCTGCTGGAATATAACCACGTGTTTTCCCGGGCGGCGGCACTCTCCCCCTCCCTGTGGGTGGCCCCGGGCAAGGCGGAAAGCATGATTCGCGCCGCCCGCCCCGCGCCGGGCACCGTGCTGTACATGGACTACGGCTCCCAGGAGCTGGACAACCACAGCGGTATGCTCCGGCAGTTAGGCCGGGCGGCGGCGCTGCTCACTGAAAAGCAGCTCATGCTCAGCTTCCGCATCGTCCCAGGCGGCGAGCACTGCGAGGCCAGCTGGGAGCGGCAGATCCCCTTTTTCATACATACCCTGCTCTACGGCAGAGAGGAGTGATCCCATGGAGACACAGTATTTTAAGGACTACAGCCCCGCCCTGGGCCGGGACATGGAGATGAAGGTATACGGCCACGCAGGCCGCCCCATGCTGTTCATCCCCTGCCAGAACGGGCGGTTCTTTGACTTTGAGAACTTTAACATGACGGACGTCTGGTCGCCCTGGATTGAGTCGGGCCAGGTGATGGTGTTCTCCATCGACACCATGGACGCCGAGAGCTGGTCGGACAAGCAAGGCAATCCCTACTGGCGCATCCGCCGGTATGAGCAGTGGATCGCCTATATCACCGACGAGGTCGTGCCCTTCATGCGTGCCATGGTAAACGAGCGCAACGGCTGGACCGGCGAGGCCGGTATTATGGTGTTCGGCTGCTCCCTGGGCGCCACCCACGCCGTCAACCTGTTCCTGCGCCGGCCCGACCTGTTTGACCGCCTGTTGGCCCTCAGCGGCATCTACACCGCCGGCTACGGCTTCGACGGCTACATGGACGAGGTGGTGTACCGCAACTCTCCAGTGCACTATCTGGCGGATATGCCCAAGGACCACCCATTCATTCAGCTCTACAATCAGAAGAAGGGCGTCATCTGCGTGGGCCAGGGGCCCTGGGAGATTCCGGAGACCACCCGGCAGATGGCCCACCTCTGCTACGAGAAGGACATTCACCTCTGGGTGGACTTCTGGGGGTGGGACGTGGCCCACGATTGGGACTGGTGGTACAAGCAGGTCGCCTACTTCGCGCCCTATCTGCTGGAAGATTCATTTCATTCAAAGAGAGAGAAGGAATGACCGATGAAAAACGTGATCTTCATTTCCCCCAATTTCCCCACCAACTACTGGCAATTCTGCCGGGAGCTGAAGAACAACGGCATGAACGTGCTGGGCATTGGCGACGCGCCCTATGACGGGCTGTCCGGAGAGCTGCGGGACAGCCTCAACGAGTATTATAAGGTGGACAGCCTGGAAAACTACGAGGAAGTGTACCGGGCCGTGGCCTACTTTATCTTCAAGCACGGCCGGGTGGACTGGCTGGAGTCCAACAACGAATACTGGCTGGAGCGGGACGCCCAGCTCCGCACCGACTTCCACATCACCTCCGGCTTCCAGGCGGAGGATATCCCCCGCATCAAATACAAGTCCAAGATGAAGGAGTACTACCAAAAGGCGGGCATCCCCGTGGCCCGTTGCCATATGGTGGACGATGAAGCGGGCTGCCTCGCCTTCATCAAGCAGGTGGGCTGGCCGGTGGTGGTCAAGCCGGACAACGGCGTGGGCGCCTCCGACACCCATAAGCTGGAAAACGAGGAGGGGTTGAAGCGTTTCCTGTCCAACCGCATGGCGGGCGTGTCCTACATCATGGAGGAGTTCATCCACGCCGAGGTCAACTCCTATGACGCCATCATCGACTCCCAGGGCAATCCCATTTTTGAGACGGGCAATGTCACCCCCATGTCCATCATGGACATCGTAAACCAGGAGGACAACTCCATCTACTACATTGTCAAGGACCTTCCCGCCGACACCCGCAGCGCCGGCCGGGCCACCGTCAAAAGCTTTGGGGTCAAAAGCCGCTTTGTCCACTTCGAGTTCTTCCGTCTCACCCAGGACCAGCCGGGCATGGGAAAAAAAGGAGACGTGGTGGCCCTGGAGGTCAATATGCGCCCCTGCGGCGGGTTCAGCCCGGACATGATGAACTTTGCCAACTCCACCAACGTCTACAAAATCTGGGCGGACATGATCGCCTTTGACCACTCCACCCTGGAAACAGGAGAGCACGCCTTCTGCGCCTACGCCGGCCGGCGGGACGGCAAGGACTTCGCCCTCAGCCACGACGATATTCTGGAGAAATACGGCGAAAACCTAAAGCTGGTGGGCCGGATTCCCGACGTACTGTCCGACGCTATGGGCAATCAGATGTATGTGGCCGCCTTCAAAACCAAGAAGGAGCTGGATGCGTTTTATAAAAACGTGCTGAAGCTGAACAGGCAAAAGCCCGTCAAAGCTTAAAAATTTCTAAAGTCTGCCCCCGGCGTCTGGAACCGCCGGGGGCAGTTGTGCTATGATAGAAGCGCGAGGACAGCCGCGCAGGGGAGCTTGGAGCGCAGCGAAGGTAAAAGCCCAGGGCCAACAAAGTTGGGCCGGGTTTTGCCTGAGTCGCAGCGAAAGCGACCCGGCCGCGCGGCCAATCTGAGCGTGACAGTATGAGAAGCGCGAGGACAGCCGCGCCGCCCCGGATGGACCGGGGAACCCCAACAACACCGCTTGCGGAGGTAGGATATGGACAATGTAAATATTCTCATCGTGGAGGACGACGCCGACATCAACCGCCTGCTGTGCGCCATTTTGGAGGGCGCGGGCTATACCTGCCGCGCCGCCTTTTCCGGCAGCGAGGCCCTGCTGTGGGCGGAAAAATATGACTACGACCTGGTGCTTCTGGATTTGATGCTCCCCGGCTGCACCGGAGAGGAGTTCATCCAGCGTATCCGCCGGGGCAAAACCATGCCCATCATCGTCGTATCCGCCAAGATGGGAATATCCGACCGGGTCAACGTGCTCAAGCTGGGGGCGGACGACTTCATCCCCAAGCCCTTCGACAACGCCGAGGTGCTGGCCCGGGTGGAAGCCCAGCTGCGCCGCAGCCGCCAGTTCTCTGTCTCCACCTCCGAGGTTCTGTCCTCTGGCCCTCTGACGCTGGATTTGGACAGCCACGCAGCCCTCCTGGACGGCCGGGAGATTTCCCTCACCAGCCGGGAGTTCGACATTTTAGCCCTGCTGATGAAAAATCCCCGCCGGGCCTTTTCCCGGGCCCAGATCTACGAGTCGGTGTGGGGAGAGGACTTCATCGGAGACGACAACACGGTGAACGTCCATGTGAGCAACCTGCGCTCCAAGCTGGCCAAGGCCGACCCGGAGCACAGCTATATCAAAACCGTGTGGGGGATTGGGTTTAAGTTGGGAGAAGCGTGAGGATACCCGCGCAGGGGAGCTTGGACCGAAGCGAAGGCAAAAGCCCAGCCGCCGCGCAGCGGCAGGCGGGTTTTGTCTGAGTCGGAGGGAAAGCGACCCGTGGGCGCGGCCAATCCGAGCGTGACAGCCCGAAGCGTGAGCTTAGGCGCGCCGCCCCGATATTTAAGCTTTCTTTATACTTCCTTTCCAAAGTTTTGGCCTTTCCACGCTACAATGGGGACAGTTCAAACAGAAAGGCGGAAACACTATGGCAGAAAACACTGCGGTGCTGGCCACCTACGGCCTCAAAAAAGCCTACGGAGCCTGCATGGCCCTGGACGGAACAAACATGATGGTCCGCCGGGGGGATATCTACGGTCTGGTTGGCCGCAACGGAGCGGGTAAAACCACCCTGATGCGCATGGCTACGGGCCAGTCTCAACCCTCCGGCGGCGAGATAGAGCTCTTTGGCGCATCGGGCAAAGAGATGGGCCCCCAGCGCCGGCGCACCGGCACCATGATCGAAATTCCCTCGTTCTCCCCATTCCTCACCGCGCGGGAGAATTTGGAGTACTACCGCCTTCAGCGTGGCATTCCGGGGAAGCAGACGGTGGACGAGGCGCTGGAGCTTGTGGACCTGACCGATACAGAGAACAAGAAGTTCAAGTCCTTCTCCCTGGGCATGAAGCAGCGGCTGGGGCTGGCCCTGGCCCTGATGAACCGCCCGGACTTTCTCATCCTGGACGAACCCATCAACGGCCTGGACCCGAAAGGGGTAGCGGAGTTCCGGCAGATTCTCTGGCAGCTCAACCAGGAGCGGGAGACCACCATCCTCGTCTCCAGCCACATTCTGTCCGAGCTGTCCAATATCGCCACCCGGTACGGCTTTATGGAGCAGGGCAAAATCCTGGAGGAGATTTCCGCCCAGGCCCTTCACGACAAGTGCCGCACCTGTCTGCGCCTGGAGGTGGACGACGCCTCCCACGCCGCCGCCATCCTTCAGACGGAGCTGGGCACCGACAAGTTCGAGGTGCTCCCCGGCAACGTGATCCAGCTCTACGACTGCCTGGACGACCCCAAGCGGGCGTCCTACGCCCTGGCCCAAAACGGCGTGGCCCTGCTGGCCATGGAGCAGAAGGGCGCGGATCTGGAGGCCTACTTCCTCAACCTGATCGGAGGTGGCCGCCATGCTTAACTACATCCGCGCCGAGACCTACAAGGTACTGCGCCGCCCCTACACCTATATCACCCTGGCGGTGATGCTGGTGCTGGAGGGGATTTTCGCGGCGGGCTTCGCCTTCCACAACTCCCACTCCTTCGCCACCCCCTTCGGCGGCGCCATCGTCAGCATCGTAGAGATGGGGGCCGTCGGCTTCAGTATGTGCCTGCTCACCGGGGACATGGTGTTCGCCGCCCAATACAAGAACTCCACCCTGAAAAACGAGGTGTCCTTCGGCATCAGCCGCACCCGGATTTACCTGGGCAAGCTCATCGCCCAGACTCTGCTGTCTCTTGTGTATCTGGCGATCATGATGGCCTTTTTCATCGGCCTGTGCGCCATCTGCCTGCCCATAGAGGGTCCCGCTGGGTTCTTCTCTGCTGGGGACGCCCTGATCATCGTGGGCTACTTCCTGGCGGCGGGCATCCCCCTGTGGATCGGCGGGCAGGCGGCCATGTGTATGTGCCTGTTCCTCACCAACGGGGAGATGACCAGCTCCTTCCTCTATGTGGGTATCGTCTTTATACTGGACACCTTTTTAAGCGTCACCGGTCTGCTTGTCCAGGGCTCGCTCGGAAATCTGCTGGTCAAGGTTTCCGAATACTTCCCCCGCCCCATGCTGGACACCGCCAAGGCCGTGGTGGGCGACCTGGTCTATCTGGGGCAGGCGTGGCTGGTAGGGGCGTTCTGGGTGGCGGCCTGCACCGCCATCGGACTGTACGGCTTCCGCAGAAAAGAGATCAAGTGACGGCGTGATTGCGGGGTGGATGATTTGAACGGAAAAAAACTCATGGTGTGCCTTTTGGCCGCCGGTGCCGCAGCCCTGTGCGTATTCGGGACCATAAGGCGCAAGAGGTAAAACCCGCGCTTTCAGCCGGGCCGCAAGGCCCGGCGAAAGCCGTTTCGTGAGGTGTCCCATGAATTTGACCTTTCTCATGCAGGGGCCGCTGGGTATTCTCGGCCCCATCTTACTGGTGCTGCTCATGCTCTGGGCCACCCGTGGGGACCGATCCGCGTGGTACGTCAAGGCAGCGCTGCTTATTTTGCTCGCTGTTCTGCTCCTCATCATGTTCGGCTATCTGTAACGGAGAAAGGGGCTTTCTCTATGAAAACTATCCTCATCATCGCGCTGGCTCTAATGTGCGCCGGCCTCATCGGGCGGCAGCTCACGCTGGAGCGAGGGCTTCACAACGCCGCCCGCCGGATGCGGGAGCAGCTGGCGGACGAGACTACGGTCCGGCTTGCCCTCCCCTGCCCCAGCTCCGGGGCGGAGGAGCTGCTGGCCTGCCTCAATGAGCTGTTGGAGCTGAGACAGTCCGAGCGGGCGTCCTACCGCCGGAAGGAGCAGGAGCTGCGGCAGCAGATCGCCAACGTGTCCCACGACCTGCGCACGCCGCTGACCTCCATTCTGGGCTATTTGCAGCTGCTGGAGGGGGACAGTCTGTCTCCGGAAAAAAAGGCGGAATATCTGACCGTCATTGAGAGCCGGGCCCGCACCCTTCAGGTGTTCATCGCCTCCTTTTACGATCTGTCCCGTATCGAGGGGGGCGAGCTGCCCTTGGAGCGGGATAAGGTGGACCTGGGCCGGGCGCTGTCCGACCAGCTGGCCGCCGCCTATGAACAGATTGAGGCCAGCGGCTTGGTCATGGATGTGGATGTGGCCGACCATCTACCCCCCGTCTGGGCGGACAGCGGGGCAGTGACCCGCATTTTTTCCAACCTGCTCACCAACGCCCTGCGCCACGGAAAGGGCGCCCTCACCATCCGGCTGTACCGGGAGGAAAACGCCATCGTATCCTCCTTTTCCAACCGGGCGGACAGCCTCACCGCCGAGGACGCCGCCCATGTGTTCGAACGGTTCTATACCGCCGACAAAATGCGCACCGGGCAGTCCACTGGCCTGGGGCTGGCCATCGTCAAGGCACTGGCGGAGCGGATGGGCCACACAGCAGCCGCCCGGTGGGAAAACGGGGTGTTTACCGTGGAGGTGCGATGGAGCATTTAAAGAAACCACGGCCTTATGCCCAGCCCCTCCGCGCTGCTGCGTTTGACTAAATTCATAAAACGTTAAAGGGTTGGCGCTTTACGCCAACCCTTTCCTATGGTATGATGTTCCTTAGCACCTCTCAAATTACGACAAAAAGGAGCTTCCTTTATGGCTCAATCGTCACAGGCCCAGCAGGCCCCGCCCCCCCGCCGCCGGCGGGACGAGGAATCCTTCATAACGCAGGCCCGCCCCGCCCGCTCGCCCCGGGAACCGGAGCGCATCTTCCCCGACCCCAAGCAGGGGCTCACCGCCGCCCAGGCGTCGGAGCTTCTGGAGCAGGGCCTGGGCAACGAGGCGGTAGCCTCCACCGCCAAGTCCACCGGCCAGATCATCCGGGAAAACACCCTCACCTTTTTCAATCTGGTGTTTGTGGTGTTGGCCGCCCTGCTGGTGCTGGCCGGGGACTTTAAGGACATGATGTTCCTGGCCATCGCCGTTGTCAACTCTCTCATCGGCATCATTCAGCAGCTGCGCTCCCGGGCCACACTGGAAAAGCTGTCCCTCATCAGCGAGTCCAGGGTAAAGGTGGTACGTGACGGACAGCTGGGCACAGTTCCCGTCCACAAGCTGGTGCGGGAGGATATTGTGGAGCTGGGCGCGGGGGATCAAATCCCCGCCGACGGCCCGGTGATGTCCGGCCAGGTGACGGTGAACGAGGCCCTCATCACCGGCGAGGCCGACCCCATCATCAAAAACCCCGGAGACGAGCTGCTCAGCGGCAGCTTCGTGGTGTCCGGCAAGTGCCGCGCCCGGCTGGACCGGGTGGGCAGCGCCAGCTATGCCGCCCGGCTGTCCCTGGAGGCCAAGGCCGACCAGGGCGTGGGCCGGTCGGAGATGATGAAGTCGCTGGACAAACTCATTCGCTTCATCGGCTTCGCCCTTATCCCCATCGGCGCGGCGCTGTTTTACAACGAGCTGATGGTCCAGGAAAACGCCTTTGCCGACGCTGTTCCCGCCGTGGTGGCCGCCCTCATCGGCATGATTCCCGAGGGGCTGTATCTGCTCACCAGCGTAGCGCTGGCGGTTTCCGTCATGCGCCTGGCCCAGAGGAAAACCCTGGTCCACGAGATGGCGGCGGTGGAGACCCTGGCCCATGTGGACGTGCTGTGCGTGGACAAGACGGGCACCATCACCCAGCCGAAGATGTCCGTTCAGGAGGTGGTGCCCTTGGACGAGGACCGCTGCCCCGCCGGGAAGGTGGAGGAAATTTTCAACGCCTACTATCGCGCTATCGACGCGGACAACGACACCGCCCGCGCGATGGCGGAGCGATTCAGCAAATCCTCTCTGTGGCAGGTAGAGCGCACCGTCCCCTTCACCTCCGCCAACAAGTGGTCGGCGGTGGTCTTCCGTGCCTACGGGGCCTATGTGGTGGGTGCGCCGGAGTTCATCATGAAGGCCCGGTACGCCGATTTGCAGCACATGGTCACCCCCTATCAGGAGCAGGGCTGCCGGGTACTGCTCCTGGCCAAATGCGCCAATGCCCCCACCATAGAGGGAGGCATCGCGGGGGCGGTGGAGCCCCTGGCCCTGGCGGTCATCACCAATCCCATCCGGGAGGAGGCGCCGGAGACCTTCCGCTACTTCGCCCAGCAGGGTGTGACCGTAAAGGTGATCTCCGGCGACAACCCTTCCACCGTATCCGCCGTGGCCCTTCAAGCCGGCATCGCGGGGGCGGAGCGGTATATTGACGCCGCCACCCTCAAGGAGCCCAGCGACTACGCCCGCGCGGTGCGGGACTACAACGTATTCGGCCGGGTGACGCCGGACCAAAAGCGCAAGCTGGTGAAGGCGCTGCAAAAGGCGGGCCACACCGTGGCTATGACCGGGGACGGCGTGAACGACGTGCTGGCCCTGAAGGACGCGGACTGCGGCATCGCCATGGCCTCCGGGTCGGAGGCGGCCTGCCAGGTGGCCCAGGTGGTTCTGCTGGACTCCAATTTCGCCTCCATGCCCCAGGTGGTGCAGGAGGGGCGGCGGGTCATCAACAACATCCAGCGCTCGGCGGCCCTCTACCTGGTGAAGAATATTATGTCCTTCTTCCTGTCCCTCATCACGCTGTTCGCCGGCTTTCCTTACCCCTTCATCCCCATCCAGCTCACTCTGATCAGCGCCCTGACCATCGGCGCGCCCTCCTTCGTGCTGGCGCTGGAACCCAACCATGAAATCGTCAAGGGCCGGTTCATGACCAACGTGCTCCGTCGCGCCCTGCCCGGCGGGCTGGCCAACGTGGTGTTGATGATTTTCATCGAGCTGTTCACCGCCGCCTTCGCCTTCGAGCGGGTCACTCTGTCCACCCTGGCCACCGTTATCATGGGCGAGGTAGGCCTGCTGGTGCTGTACTATATCTCCAAGCCCCTGGACTGGAAGCGGTGGTCCCTTCTGGGCGCCATGTCCGCCGCCTTTGTGGTCGCGGTGCTGGCCTTCGGCAAAATGTTCCAGCTCACCCCCCTGGACTTTCAGGCGGGGCTGGTCATCGTTGTATTCCTAATGCTCACCCCCTCGGTAATCTTTGTGTTTGAGCGCGCCTTTGAGTGGGGCAGCGCCTCCCTGGCCCTCCTCGCCCAGCGGCGCGCCGCGCCCGCGCCCAGGCGGTCCGCCTCCAAACACTCCGGCCGATGACCTATGGCAGCCGCTTCCAATTCACGCGGAAGCGGCTGTTTTTGTTGCAATTTTGGAAAAGATACTGTATAATGCTATCTTGAGCATTTACACTGACAAGAGGGGGCGTACGCCGTGTGGCTGGCCGATTGCTGGACCGATTATGAGCTGCTGGACTGCGGCAGAGGGGAAAAGCTGGAGCGCTGGGGAGGCAAGCTGCTGCTGCGGCCTGACCCCCAGGCCATCTGGAACACCCCCCGAACCCACAGGGGCTGGCGGCAGCCAGACGCGCGTTATTCCCGCTCCAGCACCGGCGGCGGCCAGTGGGCGGACCGAAGCGTCCCCCAGCGCTGGCAGATCCGTTACCGGGAGCTCACCTTCAACGTGGGACTGATGAATTTCAAGCACACCGGCGTCTTCCCCGAGCAAGCCGCCAACTGGGATTTTGCCCAGGAACAGATCAAGTGCGCCGGACGCCCCGTGAACGTGCTCAACCTGTTCGCCTATACCGGCGGGGCCACCATCGCCTGCGCGGCGGCGGGGGCCTCCGTGTGCCACGTGGACGCGGCCCGCGGCATGGTACAGTGGGCCAAGGAGAACGCCAAGTCCTCCGGCTTGGAGGACAGGCCCATCCGCTGGATTGTGGACGACTGCGCTAAATTCGTGGAGCGGGAGATCAGGCGCGGCCGGAAATACGACGCCGTCATCATGGATCCCCCCTCCTACGGCCGGGGCCCCTCCGGCGAGGTGTGGAAGCTGGAGGAAAACTTGTATCCCTTTGTAGAACTGGTCGCGGGGGTGCTGTCCGACAACCCGCTGTTCGTGATCTTAAATTCCTACACCACGGGGCTGTCCCCATCGGTGCTCACCTATATTCTACAGACCGTCATCGGCGGGAAGTTCGGCGGGCGCACCGTGTCCGACGAACTGGGCCTCCCCGTCACCGCCACAGGGCTGGCCCTGCCCTGCGGCGCCACCGGACGGTGGACCAAACGCTGATATGGAACGCACCCTTCGTTACCTGTTCGCCATGCTCTGCGGCGCACTTCCGGCCATTCTGTTGTTTTTCCTCCTGCGCCCCCTGCGGGGCAGGAGACTGAAACGCAGGGGCCTTACCAGCCCAAGACGCCGGGAGTTCGCCCTGGCCCTCCTTTGGATGTACTGCGGCGGGGCGGCCATCCTGGGGCTCACCCCTCGGTGGGTGGTGCCCGCTCTGGCGAATCTCCCGGCGGGGGGCGGCTGGAATGAGGCGGGGCGGCCCTTTTTCAGTCCCGGCACCGTCAGCCTGATCCCCTTTCAGACCTTCTCATACTCCGCTTACATTTTAATCGCCAACGTGGTCATGTTCACGCCCTTCGGCTGTTTCGCCGCCCTGCTGTTTCGGGGCTTCGGCTGGAAGCGGGCTCTGCTCACCGGCGCCTGCATCACCCTGTTCATCGAGACCTGCCAGCTGTTCATCGGCCGGACCTTCGACATCGATGACTTGATGCTCAACACCCTGGGGGTATTCGGCGGCTTCTTGCTGGGAGCGGCGGTAAAGCGGCTGTTTCCCCGGTTCGCGGCGGGGCTTGCGGTGCGAACCGCACCATAGAAGGGAGGCGGCGCAGTGGCCCGTCAAACAGCCTGCCTTAACGTCCGAATCACCCGCATCTGGGATCTTGACTGGTACCCCGGCTTTGCGGAGTGCGTCCTGGTGGACGCGCTGGGCATGGAGCACCGGTTTCAGGATAAAATCCCGGTGTTCTCCCCTCGGAGCCTTACTCCGGAGGATATCCCCTGTGCCGGGGCGCTCCGCTGCACCATCGCCGGGGAAAACCCGGACGGCACCCTAACGGTCAATACCAAACTTCCCGACGACATCAAATCGGCAGCAAGGGAGCACCTTTTTCGGGTGCGTCCCAGTCAGCTGGCCGGTGGAGAGGCTTTTTCATGAGTGAACCCATCTTAAAAACTGAAAACCTCACCTTCCGCTACACCACCGAGGAGGGCGTGGCCCCCACAGTGCTGGATGGCCTCACCCTGTCCATCCAGCCTGGGGAGTTCGTGGCGGTGCTGGGTCACAACGGCTCGGGCAAGTCCACCCTGGCCAAGCACTTCAACGCCATCCTCCTGCCCACATCGGGGAAGGTATACGTAGACGGCATGGACACCGCCGACGAAAACCTTCTGCTGGATATCCGCCGCCGGGTGGGCATGGTGTTCCAGAACCCGGACAATCAGATCGTGGCCAGCGTGGTAGAGGAGGACGTGGCCTTCGGGCCAGAAAACCTGGGGGTCCCCTCTCAGGAAATTCGGGAGCGGGTAGACGCGGCCTTAGCCGCCGTCCGTATGACGGAATACGCCCGCCACGCCCCCCATCTGCTCTCCGGCGGGCAGAAGCAGCGGGTGGCCATCGCCGGGGTGCTGGCCATGCGCCCCAAGTGCATCGTACTGGACGAACCCACCGCCATGCTGGACCCAGTGGGCCGGAAAGAGGTGCTGGACACCATCCGCTGGCTCAACCGGGAGCAGAGCATGACCGTGGTGCTCATCACCCACCACATGGACGAGGCCGCCCAGGCGGACCGTCTCATCGTCATGCACGACGGCCACATTGTGGCCGATGACAGCCCCGCCCTGGTGTTCCAGAATGTGGACGGTCTGCGCACCCTGGGGCTGGAGGTGCCCGAGCCGGTGGCCCTGCTGTACGAGCTGCGGCAGGCGGGGGTGGACGTGCCCCTCACCGCGCTGACGGTGGATGAGTGCGCCGGGGTTTTGAAGGAGCTGCTGGCGTAGGACCGCAAATCGCAATATTTAGGAGGCGCATATTGATGAGAGACATGATCGGGTATTGCGGGCTGGACTGTGAGAAATGCGACGCATATCTCGCGACGATCCATGACGATCAAGCCTTGCGTGAGAAAACCGCAAAGTTGTGGGCCAAGTTAAATAACGCGCCCATTCTGCCGGAACATATTAATTGTGAGGGCTGCCGTGTAGACGGCGCTAAAACGGTATATTGCGAGAGCCTTTGCGCCATTCGCCAGTGCGCGTTGAAAAAAGGCATGGCGACCTGCGGCGGCTGTCAGGAGCTCGATCAATGTCAGGCTGTCGGAATGGTACTCTCAGCGAACCCTGAAGCTTTAACCAATCTAAGGGATTAGAACTGCATCGTCAGCTCACGATCTCCATCCAAGGAGTTTGATTCATGGGAGCTATCATCGAAACCAAACAACTCACACACACCTACAGCCAGGGTACGCCCTTCGAGCACACCGCCCTGGACAGCGTGGACTTTTCCGCCCAGCCCGGGGAGTACCTGGCCGTGATTGGTCGCACCGGGTCGGGGAAATCCACCCTCATCCAGCATCTCAACGGCCTTTTGAAGCCCACCTCCGGCCAGGTGCTATTTGACGGCGCGGATATCTTCGAGAGCAAGGAGCGCACCCGCCAGGTGCGGTGCCAGGTGGGGCTGGTGTTCCAGTACCCGGAATACCAGCTCTTTGAGGAGACGGTGTATCAGGACATCGCCTTCGGCCCCAAGAACATGGGGCTGGACAAGGACGAAATCGACCGCCGGGTCAAGCAATCCGCCCGGTTTGTGGGGCTGGAGCCGGGGGTGCTGGAGAAATCCCCCTTCGACCTGTCCGGCGGCCAGAAGCGCCGGGTGGCCATCGCGGGCGTCATCGCCATGGAGCCCCAGGTGCTGGTGCTGGACGAGCCCACCGCCGGGCTGGACCCCGCCGGCTCCGCCCGGATTCTGGACAACATCCGCACCTACCACGAGGAGAAAAACGCCTGCATCATCCTGGTGTCCCACTCTATGGAGGAGGTGGCCCGGGAGGCAGGGCGGCTGGTGGTCATCCACCAGGGAGCAATCCCCTTCTCCGGCGCCCCCGAGGCCGTGTTCGCCCACGGGGACGAGCTGGAGGCCATGGGCTTGGGCGTGCCCGCCATGACACGGGTGTTCGCCCGGCTGCGGTCCATGGGGGCGGAGGTGCCCGCCTCGGTATACACCATTCCCCAGGCCAGGGAGGCCGTTTTGGCCGCCCTCCACCGAAGGGAGGCACAGTAAGATGGCGCTGCGCGATATCACTCTGGGCCAGTACTTCCCCGGCAGCTCCCCCATCCACCGCCTGGACCCCAGGGCCAAGCTGGTGGCCCTTATCTGCTATATTGTGGCCCTGTTTTTGGCGGAGGGATTGGTCACCTACGGTATTTTGCTTGTGGCCCTGGCCGCTGTGGTGGTCTCGTCCACCGTCAGCCTGAAGGCTCTGCTGCGTGGAATGAAGCCGGTGGTGTTCATCTTGGTATTTACCGCCGTGCTCAACGTCTTCTATACGCCGGGGGAGGCCCTGGTCTCTTTCTGGATTTTCACTGTCACCCGCGAGGGCGTCATCCACGCCTTTTTTATGGTGGTGCGCATCCTGATGCTCATCTCCTGCACCTTCCTGCTCACCTATACCACCTCTCCCCTGGCCCTCACCGACGGGCTGGAGAGCCTGATGGGGCCGCTGAAAAAGCTTCATATCCCCGTCCACGAGCTGTCCATGATGATGTCCATCGCGCTGCGCTTCATCCCCACTCTCATCGAGGAGACGGATAAGATCATGTCCGCCCAGCGGGCCCGGGGCGCGGATTTTGACACCGGAAACCTGATCCAAAAGGCCAAGGCTCTCATCCCCCTGCTGGTGCCCCTGTTCATCTCCGCCTTTCGGCGGGCCGACGAGCTGGCCACCGCCATGGAGTGCCGCTGCTATCACGGCGGCCAGGGCCGCACCCGCATGAGCCAGCTCCATTACCGCCCGTCCGACGTGGCATTCATGCTGGCAACGCTGGCGCTGGCGGTAGGCATCGGCGTTTTAGGGCATTGGGGGCTATGACACCACGCTGGGATTGGACGCATAACGGGACGGCTTCCCACTGGAAGGAGCTTTGCTTATGGAACAGCGCAATATCGCCCTGCGGCTGAGCTACACCGGCACCGCCTACCACGGCTGGCAGGTGCAGAAAAACGCCGTCTCGGTGGCGGAGACACTGGAAAAAGCCCTGTCCTCGGTGGTGTGTCATCCCGTGAAGCTCACCGGCGCGGGCCGCACCGACGCGGGCGTCCACGCCCAGGTGTATGTGGCCAATTTCCGCACCACCTCCGGCATTCCAGTGGAGCGGCTGCCCCTGGCGGTGAATACCCGCCTTCCCGGCGACATCTCCGTATTCAAGGCCACCGTGGTGTCCGACTCCTTCAACGCCATCGGCTCCTGCCTCAAGAAGGAGTACACCTATAAAATCTATAACTCCCGCATCCGGGACCCCTTCTATGTGAACCGGGTGTGGTTCTACCCCAGGCTGCTGGACGAGTCCGTCATGGCCCGGGCCGCCGCCCAGTTCGTGGGCACCCACGACTTCGCCGCCGTGCGCAGCGTGGGCACCGAAACCCGCACCACCGTGCGCACTGTCCATTACTTTGAGATTGAACGCCATGGGACCATGATCGAATGCAGGGTATGCGCCGACGGTTTTCTCTACAACATGGTTCGGGCCATGGTGGGCACCTGCATCTACGCCGCCGAGGGCAAGCTGGACCCTACGGAGATTCCCGCTATCCTGGCCTCCCGCAACCGAACCCTGGCGGGGCCCACCGCGCCGCCGGACGGACTATACATGACCAATCTGTGGTACAACGAGGACGTATTGTGAACATTACAGAAATCAAAACCGATAAAAAGCGCTTCCTCCCCCTGCTCCTGCTGGGGGACGAACAGGAGGACATGATCGACCGCTATCTGGAACGGGGAACTCTGTACATCTTAGAGGACTGCGGCGTTCATGGGCTGTGCGTGGTCACCGACGAGGGGGACGGCACGCTGGAGCTGAAAAATCTGGCGGTGGAGCCCGCCCGACAGCGTCAGGGCTGCGGCCGACAACTGGTGGACTTCCTGTGCGAAACCTACCGGGGGCGGTATTCCCGCCTGCTGGTCGGCACCGGGGACAGCCCACTCACCCTTCCCTTTTACGAGGCCTGCGGCTTTCGCCTCTCCCACGTGATCCCGAATTTCTTTACCGACCGCTACAATCACCCCATTTTTGAGGGCGGCAAGCAGCTGGTGGATATGATTTATTTGGTCAAGGCACTGTAAAGCGGGGGTTTTATGGACGAACAAAGCCAAAAACAGCAAAAAAAGCCACCCAAAAAACTGCCCCGCTTTCTCACGCGGCTGATTGCCGCCCTGGTGGTGCTGGCGGTCTTTTTGGCGCTGGTGGTCATGGTGGCCTTCCGGGACCAGCTGAATATGGACAGCATCAAGCGGTATTTCACATATCTTTCCCTCACCCGCAGCGACAGCGGACAGGCGGATGCTTTCTCCTATGACGGCGAGCTGAGCGATACCTTCGCCGTGCTGGACGGGGACCTGCTGGTGTGCTCCCGCAACGCCATCTCTCTCTACTCTGGCAGCGGCACCCAGTATATCAACCAATCGGTGAGCATGACAAACCCGGTGGTAAACACAAACGGCTCTTTGGCTGTGGTGTACGACGCGGGCGGATCGTCCCTGTACATCCTGGGCCAGCGCTCGCTGGTGTGGTCCACCGATGAATTGGAGCCCATACTCTCCGCCCGGCTCAACCGCAGCGGCCAGCTCACCGTGGCCACCCAGGCCAGCGGCTACCGGGGAATGGTCACTGTATATGACGCATCCTACTCCCCTGTGATGAGCATCAACCTCTCCTCCGCCTTTGTGATGGACGCTGCGCTTTCCGACAACGGGCACACCCTGGCCATCCTCACCGCAGGGCAGAGCGGCGGCGCGTTTGACACCGGCCTGTCCCTCTACGCCATGACCTATTCCAACGGCACCTACCAGCCCGATGCCTCCTGCTCTCTGGGCGGCGGCGTGGTGCTGGATGTGAGGCACACCAGCTCCGCAGTGTGGACCCTGAGCGACCAGGGGCTGGACATCACCGACCACAGCGGGCGCAGCGTGCACACCGACTGGGCGGATCGGTATCTGCGGCGGTATACCCTGAGCGGCAACGGCTTCGCCCTGGCCCTGCTGGGCAAATACCACGCGGGCAGTCAGGCGGAGCTCTGGGTCATTGACCAGCAGGGCCAGCGGCAAACCCTCTCGCTCAACGAGCAGGTCATGTCCATTGCCGCTGCGGGTCGCTACTTCGCCGTCCTTACCAGTGACCGGCTGGATATATACACGGATGAGCTGACGCTTTACAGCACGCTCAAAGGCACCCGAGGGGCCCGCACCGTTCTGCTCATGCCGGATGGCTCCGCCATCCTGGTCTCGGAGGACAGCGCTGGATTCTATATTCCCTGAGCTTTTACTGTGCTCCGCGTCCGCCGCGGAGAAAGGAGGAGCGTATGCCATACTTATTTGACATACTAATCGTAGCGCTTCTGGCTTTTTTTGCCTGGCGGGGCGCGTCCAAAGGCCTGGTTCTGTCCCTGTGCGGCTTGGCCGCTGTGGCAGTGGCCTTTTTCGGAGCACAGTTCCTGTCGGAGCAATTCTGTGCCCCGGTGGCCAACATCATCCGCCCCATCATCGCCCAGACCTTCCGTGGCGTGGAGCCTGATATCGCCGCTGCCGAGGGAGAGGCTGCCTACACCCTGGAGCAGCTGCTGGACTGTATCCAGGAGGAGGGTCTGTTTGAGGGCTTCTCCGACTTTCTGGAGCAGGGCGTAGCCTACGACAGCCTGGGCCACGACCCCCTGTCCCCGCTGGACGCCCTGGCGGGCTATCTGTCCCTGGGAATCGCCCGGGCGCTGCTGTTCGGACTGGTGTTCGTGGTCATTCTCCTGGTGTGGTTTCTCCTCAGCCACGCCCTGGACCTGGCCTTCCAGCTGCCCATCCTGGCTAAAGTGAACACGGCGGGCGGGCTGATTGTCGGGCTTATCAAGGGCGGGCTGGTCACAGTTGTGCTGGTGTGGCTGGGCCAGCTGGCCGGAGTCGTTCCCAGCCAGCCGGACACCCCCGTCCTCTCCCTGTTCACCGTCAGCCGCCTGAGCGAGCTGCTGATGGACCTGTCCGGCTGAGCACCTGCATCCCACTGCCAGCAGTATGAAGCCGGCGAACGATTTCCCTTGACGCGGGAAAATTACCACTCTAAAATTCATGACGTGTTCATATTTATTTGATATGGTACTGCAAACACCCCTGCGAGAACTTTTCTCCCTGAAAGGAGCGATACGATGCGCCCAACCATGTGTACCCGCTGCCACAAAAATGTGGCGGTGATTTTCATAACCAAGATTGAGGGCAGCGAGACCAAGAACGAGGGCCTGTGCCTGAAGTGTGCGCGGGAGCTTGGCATCAAGCCGGTGGACGACATGATGAAAAAAATGGGCATCTCCGACGAGGATCTGGAGTCCATTTCCACCGAAATGATGTCCGCCTTCGGCGGCGCGGAGGAGGCCGAGGGCCTGTCCCCCGCCGACAGCGAGGAGCCCCAGGACAGTGACGATGGCGAGGAGGAGGACGAGGGCCGCACCGCCACCTTCCCCTTCCTGAGCAAGCTGTTCGGCTCCTCCTCCGACGGCGCCCCCGACCGGGACCCCGTCCAGCGGGGCGGGACCGCCAAGGAGGACAAAACCGCCGCCAAGGCCGAGCGGAACCAGGGCCCGAAGCGCAAATTTCTGGAGAATTACTGCATCTCTCTCACTCGCAAGGCCCACGAGGGCAAGCTGGACCGCATTGTAGGCCGCGCCAACGAAATTGAGCGCACCATCCAGATTTTGAACCGGCGGCAGAAAAACAACCCCTGCCTCATCGGCGACCCCGGCGTGGGCAAAACCGCCATCGCCGAAGGGCTGGCTCAGCGCATCTACGACCGGGATGTGCCCTATAAGCTGCTGGACAAGGAGGTCTATCTGCTGGACCTCACCGCCCTGGTGGCGGGCACCCAGTTCCGGGGCCAGTTTGAGAGCCGCATGAAGGGCCTCATCGACGAGGTGAAAAAGCTGGGCAATATCATCTTGGTCATCGACGAGGTCCACTCCATCGTGGGCGCGGGGGACGCGGAGGGCTCCATGAATGCCGCCAACATCCTCAAGCCCGCCCTGAGCCGGGGGGAGATTCAGGTCATCGGCGCCACCACCCTCACCGAGTACCGCAAGTACATCGAGAAGGATTCCGCCCTGGAGCGCCGCTTCCAGCCCGTCATCGTGGAGGAACCGTCTATTGACGAATCCGTGGAGATTTTAAAGGGCATCACCCCCTATTACGAGGCCTTCCACCACGTCTCCATCAGCCCGGACATCTGCCGCCAGGCGGTGACCATGAGCGAGCGGTACATCACCGACCGCTACCTCCCCGATAAGGCCATCGACCTCATCGACGAGGCCTCCTCCGATGTGAACCTCCACAACAAGGACCTGGCCCGGCTGGCCGAAATTGACAAGGAGCTGGCCGACTACGCTAAGGAGATGGAGGTGGTTCTGGCCTCCACCGGCGGCCAGAACGACCCCAAGCTCCAGGATCTGCAAAAGCAGGAGCAAAAGCTTCAGCGCCAGCGGGACACGTTAGAAATGGCGGTGAACCGGGACGATGCCGAGGCCCCCAACCGGGACGACCCCGCCTTCCAGGAGCGGCAGGCGGGCCGCCGCAAGCAGATTGCCGAGCTTCAGGAAAAGCTGGGCGCCGTCACCTCCGAAAAGCAGGCGGTGCAGTCCGCCGCCAATGAAAAGGCCTATCAGCGCCTGGCCGAGCTGAAAAGCAAGCAGGCCCAGCTCACCGGAGAGCGAGACATTCTTGCCGCCAAGGGAGACCCCCCGCTGACCGTTGCCCATCTGGCACGAGTCATCGAGCTGTGGACCAAAATTCCCGCCACCTCCATCCAGGAGCAGGAGTTTGAGCGTCTGGCCAAGCTGGACGAGCGCCTCCGGGCCCACATCGTGGGGCAGGACGACGCGGTAGAGGCCGTGTCCAACGCCATCCGCCGGGGCCGGGTGGGCATCTCCGCCAAGCACAAGCCGGTGAGCTTCATCTTCGTGGGCTCCACCGGCGTGGGCAAGACGGAGCTGGTGAAGCGGCTGGCCGCCGACCTGTTCTCCTCCCCCGAGTCCCTCATCCGGCTGGACATGAGCGAGTTCATGGAGAAACACTCCGTGTCCCGGATCATCGGCTCCCCCCCGGGGTACGTGGGCTATGACGACGCGGGCCAGCTCACTGAGAAAATCCGCCGCAAGCCCTACTGCGTGGTGCTGTTCGATGAGATTGAAAAGGCCCACCCCGACGTGCTCAACGTGCTGCTGCAAATCCTGGACGACGGCCACATCTCCGACGCCCACGGCAAGGTGGTCAACTTCGAAAACACCGTCATCGTCATGACCTCCAACGCCGGCAGCGACGTAAAGGGCGGCTCCCTGGGCTTTGACCGCTCCCCCAACCAGCTGGGCAAGGAGAAGGCCATGAAGGGGCTGGAGGGCTTCCTGCGGCCTGAGTTCATCAATCGGGTGGACGAGATTGTCTACTTCAACCAGCTCTCTGAGGACAATTTCAAGGCTATCGCCCGCATCATGCTCTCCGAGCTGGACGGCGTGATGAAGGAGAAGAATATCGCGTTCTCCTATGATGAGAGCGTGCTGGACTACCTGGTGAAGAAATCCTACTCCGCCGCTTATGGGGCGCGGAACCTGCGCCGGCAGATTCAGAAGGACCTGGAGGACCCCATCGCCGCCAAGCTCATCCAGCGGTACGCCGACCCGGTCACCAGTATCAACCTGTCCGCCGACGGGGAGAGCCTGAATATCACCACTGATTAACAACACAAAACAGGGGTCTGGACGCATTGCCCAGGCCCCTGTTTGCACAGACAGAAGGGAATCACAATGACCCACGCATATTTTGTCCGCCATGCCGAACCAAACTGCCAAAATCACGACGACGCCCTGCGGGAGCTCTCCCCCAAGGGGCTGGCCGACCGAGCGCTGGCGGCGGGCTACCTCCGGGACAAGGGGGTGGACGCGGTGCTCTCCAGCCCCTACAGGCGGGCGGTGGACACCGTGTCTCCGCTGGCGGACGCCCTGGGTCTGACGGTGGAGACCGTGGACGGCTTCCGGGAACGGGCCGTGGGCGATTGGGTGGAGGACTTTGACGGCTACTCACAGCGGCAGTGGGCGGATTTTGACTACAAGCTGCCCGGCGGAGAGTCCCTTCAGGAGACGCAGCGGCGGAATCTCGCCGCGCTGGACGGGGTGCTGGAACGGCTTGCGGGCCGGACGGTGGCCGTCGGCTCCCACGGCACGGCGCTGTCCGCCCTCATCCACCACTTCCGGCCGGCATTCGGCTATGCGGACTTTGAGCGTATCCGCCCCCTCATGCCCTGGATCGTCCGCTTTACATTTGACGGCCGCGTATGCGTGGGCGTGGAAGAATATAACGTTTTCACTGGAGTAGCCAAGGAAATTTAGAACCCTGGGGCCGCGCGGCCCCAGGGTTCTCTTTTATAATGGAATCACTTCGCCCTCCCGACCGATCTGGGTAAGGATGCCGTCTTGAATGAGGTACGCCTCCCCCCGCAGCTCCTCCCTTCCGTCCTTGCCCAGGATGAAGCTGCCGTCCACCATGGCGTAGAGCTTCCGCCTCATGCTGTCGGGCAGCAGGCTGCTCTCCAGGGTGGGCAGGCCGTCCACCACCTCGTACCGGGTCTCTTGGAAGTGGGGGAAGATCATATGCTTGGTCAGCCCCAGGCCGGGATAGAACCGCCGGTAGTTGGGGTCGACGGCCTCGCCCTCCAGCTCGGGCGGGGCGTATACCAGTTCCTCACAATTCATGGTGCCCGCGCTGATGCCCATCACCACGCCGTCAAAGCCCGCCAAGCACTCCCGCAGGGCGATCTCCTGGAAAAAACGGTTCTGGGTGGGGACGTGCCCGCCCGCCAGGATGAGCAGGTCCGCCCCCGCCACCAGCGCCGCGCACTGCTCCCCGTTTCTTCCGTCCAGCACCTGATAGTCGGAGAACCGGAACCCCGTCATCTCAAAGCCGGTGCGGATTGACCCTGCGAACCGCTCGGTCCGCTCCGTATTGCCGGGGTCGGAGGCCACGAACAGGGCGCGGCACGGGTCGGGCAGCGCCTTGCGCAGCTCGTCCACAAAGCCGTTGGCCGGGTTCAACGCCGGAGAATCGGGCACGCAGGAGCTGCTGGTGAGAAAATAGGTCATAAGAAATCCACCATACCTCTCTTATTCACGCCTTGCCTGTTCGCGACGCGCGGCTTTCGTCGAAGCAAAGTTCGCTCACCTTCGTTTCCGCCTTCGGCGAAAACTACGTTCGCTTCCTTGCTTCTCCTCTCCCCATCGAACCCGCTTCTCTGGGCTTCGATGGGGCCCCAATGAAAGGTGAAAGGGCCGCTGCTCACGACGGCTCGGACGCTATAGTCTTTCCCGGATGGCCCGGAGGAACTCCAGCCCTGTCACCTTCTGGGCGGGGGCTTCCCCCTCCCACAGCCCCACCAGGTCGCCGGTCATCACGCCGCTCTCGATGGTGTCGATGGCCGCCTGCTCCAGCTTCCGGGCAAAAGCGGTCAGCTCGGGCAGATTGTCCAGCTCGCCCCGCTTGCCCAGCGCCCCCGTCCAGGCGAACAGGGTGGCCATGGGGTTGGTGGACACCTGCTCCCCCTTCAGGTGGCGGTAGTAGTGCTGGGTGACGGTGCCGTGGGCGGCCTCGTACTCGTAATTGCCATCGGGGGACACCAGCACCGAGGTCATCATGGCCAGGGAGCCGAAGGCGGTGGACACCATGTCGCTCATCACGTCGCCGTCGTAGTTCTTGCAGGCCCAGATGAAGCCGCCCTTGGAGCGGATCACCCGCGCCACCGCGTCATCGATGAGGGTGTAGAAATAGGTGATTCCAGCCTGCTCAAATTTCGCCTTATACTCCCCTTCGTAAATCTCCGCAAAGATGTCCTTGAATGTGTGGTCGTACTGCTTGGAGATGGTGTCCTTAGTGGAAAACCACAGCTCCTGACAGGTGTCCAGGGCGTACTGGAAGCAGGAGCGGGCGAAGGACGCGATGGACTTCTCCACATTGAACTGCCCCTGGAGCACGCCGGGGCCGTCGAAGGTGTGGATGGTCTGGCGGTGCTCCGCGCCGTCCGCGCCGGTGAACACCAGCTCCGCCGTGCCGGGGCCGGGGACCTTGTACTCGCTGGCCTTGTACACGTCGCCAAAAGCGTGGCGGGCGATGGTGATGGGCGCCTTCCAGTTCTTCACCACCGGGTTCAAGCCCTTCACCATAATGGGGGCGCGGAACACAGTGCCGTCTAAAATGGCCCGAATGGTGCCGTTGGGGGACTTCCACATCTGGGACAGCTTGTACTCCTCCACCCGCTGGGCATTGGGGGTGATGGTGGCGCACTTCACCGCCACGCCGTACTTCTTGTTGGCCTGGGCCGCATCGACGGTTACCTGATCGCCGGTGCGCTCCCGCTCGGGCAGGCCCAGGTCGTAATATTCGGTTTTCAGGTCGATAAACGGCTCCAGCAGCTCCTCCTTGATCTGCTGCCAGAGGATGCGGGTCATCTCGTCTCCGTCCATCTCCACCAGGGGGGTTTTCATTTGCAGTTTATCCATGGGAATCGCTCCTTTTCATGTAAACGGCGGGGCGGATCACCCGTCCCGCCGTTGGTACAGCTGTTTAATTCCAGGGGTCATCCTTGCGGGATTTGGGCGGCCTGGGGGCAGGTCCGCCGGGGTTCGGGCCGGTGGCCCCCGGACCGAGGCCGATGCCCGTACCTGAGCTGGGGCCGGACAGCCTGGTATAGTCATAGTTCTGCTGGGCAGGCTGACCCCAGCCGCCCTGACCGCCGCCGAAGCGCGCCGTGTCCGCACCCTGAAGCCAATCATAAAACAGCGCCTTGGTTCCGTTGATGTAGGGAACCAGCCACAGGTTGATGATGGAGATGATGATGACGCCGATCCCCAGCAGCCCCAAGAACACCAGCATGGAGCCCACCAGGACGTACTCCATGCCCGATATTCCCCCCGCCATGAGGGACGAGCCCATGGCAATCATGCCGATGATCATGCCCGCCACGATAATGGCGTACTCCAGCAGGAACCAGCCGATGAAGGACAGATGGAGCTGAAACAGCCGGCCAATATTCCCCTTCATCAGCCGCTTGCTCTCTTGGATGGCCTCCTTCCCGGTGACACCCCGGTCCACAATGAGGAAATCCACCATGGCATAGCGCAGCGTGGCCCAAACGATGCCCACCAACAGCGCAACGTAAATCGCCAACACCGTCAAAAGCATCAAGACCTCTATCTCTGCGAACAGCAGCACAGCCACCGCCAGAAGCACCACCGCCACCACGCCAAAGAGCAGGCACCACAAGAACTCAAAAATCCCCACCAAAATCCGGGTGCCCAGCACGGGGCCAAACTGGGGAAACACGCTGAACAGCGCACCGGTGGTGGGCTGCTGCCGCCGGACCATGCCCAGGCAGAAGTTTACGTAGCCCACGTTCATCAGGGCCATCCAAAGGCTGCCCAATATGGTAGCCAAAACGCCGCCCACCAGCAGCGCCACAACGAGCCGCCCCGGCGTCATCAAATTGAATAAAATGTACTGAATCCAGTCCTCCGGATCGGTATACAGCTGGCCAGACAGCATGAATTCCCGAAACAACCTGTCACTGCCTGAGGCAGCGCCCAAAATTCGCATCACCAGCTGGCAGCCCAGGTTGGTCAGGATGATATACAACAAGGTAATCAGCATGGGATGGGGCCGCTGCCCCTTCATGGCCTGCTTTGCCGCCTGCTTCAGCTGTACACGATTGTATTCCATCATCAAAACTCCTCCTTCTCTATCAGGATATTGTACCGCACTGAGCGATATTCGTCAAATCCCGATGTTCTTCTTCTATGATACGATACTGCTTTTCATCTGTCAACCTGTTTTGCCTCCCCACGCCGCCGCAAAGAAGCCCCCAGTTCCCTTTCACGCCTGAACGGCATGGCATTCAAAATTAAGCTCTTGCCTTACCGGCCATTTTGAGATACAATACCTACTGGCAAGCTGGGGAAAACCCGGCAAAAGGAGGTTTATTCGTGTTTGTCCAGCAATTTTTGGAATTTTTGTTCGGCGAACGGCTGTGGGGTATCTTGGCGGACTCCTTCTGGAAAATCCTGCTGCCCGGTCTGACCGTCACAATCCCCCTCACCGTCATTGCCTTCTCCTTGGCGATGGTTATCGCCGTGGCCGCGGCGCTGGTGCAATTCGCCCGGGTGCCCGTAGCCAGCCAGCTGTGCCGGTTTTACATCTGGGTGGCCCGGGGCACCCCCCTGCTGGTGCAGCTGTTTGTGGTGTTTTTCGGCCTACCACGGGTGGGCATCCGAATCGACCCCTTTCCCGCCGCTATCATTGTGTTCTCCCTGAACGAAGGGGCCTACTGCGCGGAGATCGTCCGGGCGGCGCTGGAATCCGTCCCCTCCGGACAGCTGGAGGCCGGGGCCTGCGCAGGCATGAGCTATTTGCAGACCATGCGCCGCATCGTTCTGCCCCAGGCCATGCGCACCGCCTTTCCCTCCCTGTCCAACTCCCTCATCGCCATGGTGAAGGACACCTCCCTGGCCTCCAACATTACGGTGGCCGAGATGTTCATGGCCGCCCGCACCATTGTGGCCGCCACCTGGGAGCCGCTGGCGCTGTACATCGAAGTGGGTCTCATCTACTTACTGTTCTCCACCGTTCTCACCTGGTTCCAGCGCCTGGGAGAGCGAAGGCTGAGCGTCTACGGAAATCAGGAGGGCTGAGCTATGCTGACGGCAACCGATCTTCACAAATCCTTCGGCTCTTTGGAGGTACTCAGGGGCGTATCCCTCCGGGTCAACCAAGGGGATGTGGCGGTCATCCTGGGTCCCAGCGGCTCAGGCAAGACCACCCTGCTGCGGTGCTTGAACTTTCTCGAGACCGCTGACAGCGGTCAGCTCGTCTTTGACGGCGAGCAGTTCGACCTGGCCCACACGCCCCGCCGGGACATCGCCCGGCTGCGGAAAAAGACCGCCTTCGTCTTTCAGAATTACAACCTGTTCCGCAACAAGACCGCCCTGCAAAACGTGACCGAGGGGCTGATTGTGGCCCGAAAAATGCCGAAGGCCCAGGCCGTTGAGCTGGGCGAGCGGGCGCTGGCCAAGGTGGGCCTGCTGGACCGGAAGGATCACTACCCTCACCAGCTGTCCGGCGGGCAGCAGCAACGGGCGGCCATCGCCCGGGCGATGGCCACAAACCCGGAGATCATTTTGTTTGACGAACCCACCTCTGCCTTGGACCCTGAGCTCACCGGGGAGGTGCTCTCCGTTATGCGCCAGCTGGCGGAGGACGGGATGACGATGCTGGTGGTCACCCACGAGATGGGCTTTGCCCGGAACGTCTCCAACCAGGTCGTTTTCATGGAAAACGGCGTGGTTGTGGAGGCGGGCCCCACCCAGGAGATATTCCTGCACCCCCGGCAGGAGCGCACCCGCGCGTTCCTCCAAACCAGCGTACACCCCAAAGAAAGGCCTTGATTTGATGAAAAAAGGGAAAAAAATTGTTCTGATTGTCCTCGCCGCCCTGCTGATCCTGACTGTGGGCGGACTGGCCTTCGCCGGGAACTATCTGTTCCGCTTCGCCCTGGACCCTGAATTTGGCGGTATGCTCAGCAAAGACGCCCAGTGGGAGCTGGAGGGCGACAACGCATGGCTGGACGAAAACAGTGAGGACCGCTGGCTCCAAAGCCATGACGGGCTCAAGCTCCACGCCCTGTATCTGCCCCAGCAAGGGGAAGGTCACAAATACGCCGTCCTCTGTCATGGCTACGGCAGCATTCCCCAGACCATGGGCCGGTTCGCCTCCCGCTTCTATGAGATGGGGTACAGCATTTTAGCCCCCGCCGCCCGGACCCATGAGCGCAGCGAGGGCCGGTACGCCAGCATGGGCTGGCTGGAGCGCCGGGACATCGTGGCCTGGGTGGATTCCCTGGTGGAGCAGGATCCCCAGGCAGAGGTGGTGCTGTTCGGCATCTCCATGGGCGGCGCCACAGTGATGATGACCGCCGGGGAGGCCGACCTGTCCTCCAACGTGAAGTGCGTGATTGAGGACTGCGGCTATTCCTCCGTGTGGGATGAATTTGCTGGACAGCTTAAAGAGATGTTCGGCCTGCCCACCTTCCCGGTGCTGGACGCCGCCTCCTTGGTCACACAGCTCCGGGCGGGGTACGGCTTCCAGGAGGCGTCCGCAGTGGAGCAGCTCAAAAAAACCTCCCTGCCCATGCTGTTCATCCACGGGGAGGAGGATACCTTCGTCCCATACGCCATGCTGGACGTGGTATATCAGGCCTGCGCCAGCCCGGAAAAGGAGCTGCTGTCCATCCCCAGCGCGGAACATGGCGAGGCGTCCTCTGTGGACCCAGAGCGCTATTGGTCCACTGTGGAGGCGTTTTTGGCCAAGCACATGGATTGAGACATACAAATTGATTAAGGAGGAACTTTATCATGAATTGGAAGCGTTTTTCGGCCGCCCTCGCCGCCGCCCTTCTGTTGGCGGCCTCTCTGACCGGCTGCGGCCAGGAGAAGCCCCAGGCCACCGATATGGGCGATGATCTGCTGGCCGCCATTCAGGCCAAGGGAGAGATCGTGGTGGCCATGGAGGGCACCTGGTCCCCCTGGACCTACCACGACGACAGCGGCGAGCTGGTGGGCTACGACGTGGAGGTGGCCAATGCCATCGCGGAGAAGCTGGGCGTCAAGGCCACCTTCGTGGAGGGCGGCTGGGACGGCCTGCTGGCCGGATTGGAGTCCGGACGGTACGACATCATGGTCAACGGCGTGGACATCGACGAGGAGCGTCAGGAGAAGTACGATTTCTCCGTCCCCTACGCCTACAACCGCACCGCCGTCATCGTCCGGGGAGACGACGACTCGGTGCAGTCTATGGAGGACCTGAACGGCAAAAGCACCGCCAACACCATCACCTCCACCTATGCCGCCGTGGCCCAGAAGTATGGCGCGGAGGTCACCCCCGTGGACGACCTGAACCAGACCTTTGAGCTGCTGCTCACCCAGCGGATTGACGCCACTCTCAACGCCGAGGTCACATACTACGACTACATGAAGGCCCACCCGGACGCCAACCTAAAAATCGCCTGTCTGGACTCGGACGCCACCCAGGCGGCCATCCCCATGCGCAAGGGGGAGGAGACCGCCGCCCTGCGCCAGGCCATCGACCAGGCCCTGGCCGAGCTGAGCGAGGACGGTACGCTGAGCGAGCTGGCCGTGAAGTATTTCGGCGTGGACCTGTCCCAGCCCTGACCCCCGTCCACAACACTAACCATAGGGAGGAACTCATCATGCACATTCACCTTCAAAATGGCCCCTGCACCGCCGAAATCGACACCCTGGGCGGTGAGCTGACTTCGTTCCGGGACGGCGCGGGAACCGAATACATTTGGGGCGGCGACCCGGCCTACTGGTCCGGCCGCAACCCCATCCTATTCCCCATTGTGGGCAGCTTAAAGGACGGCCGGGTGCGCATCCTGGGCCGGGAATACGAGATGGGCCGCCATGGCTTTGCCCGGCGCAGCCAGTTCACCCTGGCCGAGCAGGGGGAGAGCTATGTGGTGATGGAGCTGCGGGAAAGCCCGGACACCCTGGCCCGTTACCCCTTCCCCTTTCTGCTCCGGGTGCGGCATGAGCTGCTGTCGGACGGCTTTTCCACCACCTTTGAGGTGGCAAACACCGGGGACGCCCCCTTTCCCTTCTGCATCGGCGCCCACACCGCTTTCCGCTGCCCCATGTGCGACGGCCAGCGGTTTGAGGACTACGCCCTGGTGTTCGACCAGACGGAGGACGCCCTCTCCCTGCCCCTCACCCCCCAGGGGCTGATCTCCACCGGCGCGGGCATCCCCATCCTTCAGGGCGCCGACACCATCCCCCTCTCGCACCAGCCCTTCGACCAGCTGGACACCCTGATTTTTGACAGCCTGCGCTCCACCGGCGTCCGCCTGGTCCACACGGGCACCGGCCGGGGCGTCCATATGGAATTCAAAGATTTCCCCATGATCGCCTTCTGGACTCCCGCCCACGCCAACGCCCCCTTCCTCTGCCTGGAACCCTGGTACGGCTGCGCCGCCTGGGACAACGAGAGCGGCGCGTTCACGGACAAGCCCCACTGCATCACCCTGCCGCCGGAGGAACGCAAGGCCCTCGCCTACACCGTTCACTTGGTGTAGCCCGCACAACAAAAGCCGCCCTGCCAGCTACTGGCAGGGCGGCTTATTTACACAGTTCCGGCGGGCTCGGCCTCCAGCTCCACCGCCAGTCCGTTTACCTCCACCCCGTCCCCAGCGGGGATGAGGATGTACTTGCGCCCCTCCAGCACCCGTGCCTCTACCTGACCGCTGAGCTCCGGCTTCACGGTGATGGTAATCTCCCCGGCCTTGATCTGGAAACGCTTGCTGTCGATCAGGTTGGCCGGGTCCAGCGCCGCGCCCTCGCCCAGCCGCTGGCCGCAGTAGTCCTGGAAGGCCGCCACCCGCTCCTCCTCGATGCCGCACTCCCGCAGCATCCCGCCCACCTCTCCGGCGGTGACGGACAGCGGCTCCGGGTCGCGGCTCTCCTTGTGCAGCTCAATGCGCTCCCGCAGCTGCTCGTGGACCGCCTGCACCAGCTCCATGCTGCACTCCACCCCCAGCGCGTCGGTGAGGGCGGTCTCAAAGGCCTCCCGCTGCTCCGGGGCGGACAGGGGCGGCTCCGCGCCAAATACTCCGTCGATGAACTCCTTGTGGAGAAGCTCCGGCTTGCGCACGTAGTACAGGGCGTTATACAGGTTGGCCGCCCGCCGGTCAAAGGCGGGGAACAGAAAGCCCAGCTCCGGCTGGGCCGCCAGCCGCCCGGCGGTCTTCACGTGCAGGGCGTTTTCCGCCGGCACATAGCCCAGCCCCGGCTTGCCCTCCCGCATGGGGCATAGGGCGCACAGGATGTAGGAGTACACCGTCTCGGAGGCGTCGTCCAGCCCCTCGTCGTTCTTGCTGCGGAAGGGCACGTCGTAGCTCTCCTGGGCCAGAAGGATCAGGTAGCTGTCCTCCCCCATGTCCACGCTCTGGATCACTTTCTGATAAAATTCCCGGCGGGCAGCCTCGTCCTTCAGCTTGGTGTCCCGCAACTGGCGCAGCAGCTTGTGCTCCTCTCCCTCCGCCACCTGCCGGGTGGCGAATTCGATGTCAATCAGGCTGCGGCCCAGCGCCCCCGACAGGGTTTTGCGCAGCAGGGCCATGCGGCTCTCCACATCGTCCTCATTGAGCAGCGCTAGGGACTGGTCTACCTCGGCGATGATCTCCTTAGTGGGGCTGACGTAGCAGCCATATACGTGCCCGATGCCGTTTTTGCCCGGGCGCAGACGGCGGCGCAGCTCGCCGACCTCTTTTTGATTCATGGGAACCCCTCCCTCATCTTTTGTAGCGGTTTTACCATTGTACCCACCGGACGGGAAAAAGTCAATCCCTCCCCCAGCAACAGAACTGCTTGCAAATTCCTTCCACAGCCACTATAATAGAGTTAATGTACGCAGGGAGGGGATGCTGTGAAAAAGAAGCGAATCCGGCTGTCGCCCAATCAGATCATCGCCATAGGCTTTTTGAGCATTATCCTGGCCGGCGCGCTGCTGCTCATGCTGCCCTTCGCCAACCGGAGCGGACAGGGACTGTCCTTTCTGGACAGCCTATTCACCGCCACCTCCGCCACCTGTGTCACCGGCCTGGTGGTAGCCGACACCTGGACCCAGTTCAATCTGCTGGGACAGCTCATCCTGCTGGTGCTCATCCAAGTCGGCGGGCTGGGCTATATGACCATGGTACTCATGGCCTCCATGCTGTTGGGCCGGAAGATCGGCCTGCGCCAGCGGGGCCTGATGGCGGAAAGCGTCAGCGCGGAGCGGCTGAGCGACTCGGTGGCCCTGCTGCGCTATATTCTCACCGGCACCGCCGCCATTGAGGGAACCGGCGCAGTGCTGCTGGCTTTCCGCTTCATTCCGGAGCTGGGCTTCTCACAAGGCGCTTGGTATGCTCTATTTCACAGCGTCTCCGCCTTCTGTAACGCCGGGTTCGACCTCATGGGCTTCCGCGAGCCCTACAGCTCCCTCACCCACTACGTATACGACCCCCTGGTCAATCTCACCGTCTGCGCCCTGGTGCTGCTGGGAGGGCTCGGCTTCCTCGTTTGGCGGGATGTGTGGGAAAAGGGCCTTCACTTCCGCCGCTACTCCCTCCACTCCAAGCTGATTCTCACCGCCACCGTCCTGCTCACCTTGGGCGGAGCGGCTCTGTTCTGGCTGGCCGAGCGCGCCAACCTTTTGGCCGGAATGTCCCCCGCCCAGCAGGCGCTGTGCGCACTGTTTCAGGCCGTCTCCCCCCGCACGGCGGGGTTTAACACCGTGGACCTGGCCCAGCTCACCAGTGCGGGCGGCCTGCTCACCATTGTGCTCATGTTCATCGGCGCGGGGCCTGGCTCCACCGGCGGCGGGGTGAAAATCACCACGGTGGTGGTGTGCCTGCTCACTCTGGCCAGCTATATCCGGGGCCGCCGGGAGGTGGGCGCGTTCAACCGCCGGCTGGACGAGGAGCAAATTCACCGCGCCGCCGCCGGCGTCACCCTCTATATGACGCTGGTTCTGTCCGGCGGCTTCCTGCTGCTGGCCACCCAGACCTTTCCCCTTCAGGACGCGCTATTTGAGGTCTTCTCCGCTATGAGCACCGTGGGGCTGAGCACCGGCATCACTCGCGCCCTGTCCCCCTTCAACCGCGCCCTGCTTATCGTCATGATGTTCTGCGGCAGAATCGGCAGCCTCACCATGATGATGGCCCTGGCCCAGCGCCTGCCCCCCCGAATCAAGGACCCGGTGGAGCACATCACCATCGGATAACGGCTCTCTACTTTTTTTGAAAGGCGTGATTTCATGGCATCCACATTTCTCGTCATCGGCCTGGGCCGTTTCGGCACCAATCTTGCCCTGCGCCTGATGGACTCCGGCAACGAGGTGCTGGTTATCGACAGCGACGAGGAGGCCGTCAGCCGCATCGCCCCCCACGTCACCCAGGCCAAGGTGGGCGACTGCATGGACGAGGAGGTGCTGCGCTCGCTGGACCCCTCCAGCTTTGACTTCTGCTTCGTGTGCATCAGCGAAAATTTCCAGTCCTCCCTGGAGACCACATCTCTCCTCAAGGAGATGGGCGCGCCCATGGTGGTGGCCAAGGCCGACCGGGACCTCCACGCCCGTCTGCTGTTGAAAATCGGCGCGGACGAGGTGGTCTTCCCGGAGCGGGACATGGCCCAGCGCACCGCCGTGCGCTTTAGCGTCAACGGCGCGCTGGAATACATCGAGCTGGCCCCCGGCTACGCTATTTTCGAGCTGGACGTGCCCGACGATTGGGCAGGCAGCACCCTGTTAGACCTGGACATCCGCAAGCGGTGGAATGTGAACGTCATCGGCCGCAAGGAGGATGGCGCTATCCTTCCCATTGACGCGGTCAAGTTTGTTTTCGCCGCCGACACCCACATCCTGGTGGCCGGACGGCCGGACGATATCAATCGGATGGTGAAGGGAAAGTAATGGCGCGACGATAGGCGCATCGGGAAAAACAAAAGGCCCCCGCCGTATTTTTGGTGCCTCGCATTTCCCCCGCCGCAAGGCGGGGGAAAAAACAAAAGGCCCCCACCGAAAGGTGGGTACTGATAAGGAAGCACCCAAACCACCCACCCACAGCCGAACCCTAAAAATCGAAAAGACAGGAGGCCGGAGGGGGAGGTAACGTAAGGAAGTTACCTCTCCCTTACTATTTGTAGACAGCCGAAAGTGATTGAATTGCGGGAAAATTCAACATATCGGAGGAAAGCATCATGGAAAAGTCTACATTTGAACAAATGGGTGGAACTTACCGTCAAGAGGGAGATTATTTCCTCCCGAACCTTACTGTGCCGGAAAGTGTGTCCGTTGGTATTTGGGGCCAGCGTAGACGGCAATATCTGCGAGAACACAGAAAAGCTCTTTACAGCGCCTTGCCACTCAGCGGGAAGCTGGATAGCCACCTGGATGACATCAATCAGCAGGCGGAAGATATGTTTTCTCAGCTTGTAGAGCGGATAGCAACACAGGAGGATATCACTGAACAGCTCAAAGTTAAAAATCAGATGGAGTGGGTAGGCCGTATGAACAGTATTCGTTCTGCGGTAGAAGAAATCGTGAACGCAGAAATCATATTTGCCTAAATAAACAGCGCTCATGCTTACGAACGAATTTCGTGAGCATGGGCGCTTTATTAAAATAGCTTGACTAATTTCGCTTAAACGAATATAATGATGGTGGAATTTAGTAGATTTTGAAACAACTTGAGGTGTAAAACGTGAATGGATTTATTACCGTTCAAGAAGCCGCTAAAAAATGGGGCGTAACGCCGCGGCAAGTTCAGATACTTTGCAAGGACGGTCGAATTGCCGGAGTAATGCGTATGAGCCGAATCTGGATCATACCAGAAGACGCAACGAAACCAACGGGCGACAAAAGGCACAGTTTAGGAGGAAAAGATGATGCTACAAAGCACCATATTTGAAAAGCAAAAAATTGATTTGTCCTCTGCGCCTTGGACGATGCACGAATTTTTTGCTGGGAGCGGACTTGTGGCCTATGGATTGAAAGGAATGTTTGCGCCTGTTTGGGCTAACGATATTAGTGAGCAAAAAGCGGCAGTCTATGAAGCAAACTTTGGGTATAACCATTTTGAACTTGATGATATTAAAAATATCCGAGGATATGATTTACCATATGCTCATTTGTCGTGGGCCAGCTTTCCATGTCAGGATTTGTCTTTAGCCGGTTCTTTAGGCGGCATCCACGCTTCAAGGAGCGGGCTTGTGTGGGAGTGGCTGCGTGTTTTAGATGAAATGGAAAATCAACCTAAAATCCTGTTGTTAGAAAACGTGGTTGGCCTACTTTCTACAAACAAAGGCAATAATTATCGCATTCTACATACTGCTCTTGTTGAGCGTGGTTATGATTGTGGGGCAATCGTGCTAAATGCTTCGTATTTTGTACCACAGTCCAGACCGAGAGTGTTCATTATTGCCGTGAAACATGGCTGCCAAATTCCAGGTGAGTTAATTGGCGATGGCCCTTGCTGGCTCCATACAAGAGCCGCGATTGAACTCGGTTGCTCTTTGCCACAATGGATATGGTGGAAAACAGAGAAACCCCCACGCCGTAATAAAGCGCTGAGAGACATTGTAGAGGATACCGCTCCTTTCGATAAAGATGATGCACTCCGATTAGTGCCAGAACGGCATCAAATTAGGTTGAATGAACATAGTACCGTTTATGCCACAGGTTATCGACGCACCCGGCATGGAGAACAGCAGCTTGAATTACGCTTTGACGGAATTGCAGGGTGTTTGCGGACGCCGGAAGGCGGGAGCAGCAAACAGTATTTGGTTGTTAAAAAAAACGGGACAACCCATGCAAGGCTGCTGACCGTCCGCGAGGCCGCTCGGCTTATGGGAGCGCCAGACAGTTTTATCCTGCCGGGCAGCTATAACGATGGATATAAAGCGATGGGCGATGCGGTAGCGATGCCCGTAGCGCAGTTTATTGGAGAACGCTTTTTAATAAAAATTGCGGAGGCTGTGTACGATGATTAGTCCAGAGGAACGGTTGAAAGCATTTCAAGCCGAAAATAACATTTTTACCAAAGGCCCGCTATCGCTGGTCGTGCAGTTTACCCGTTTGGTGCAGGACAAGCAGTTTCCGTTGAATCCTGATGACTTTCAGACCAGTAGCAAGGGACAAGTAGCTGGATTAGGCGGCGGAAACCTGAAAAAGATTTTGAAAGAACATGGTATTACCCAACAACTGTCGGCTGAAGGAGGGCGAACCAGCCGGGGTAGCATGGGATTGATGATTAAGTATGTGGATTTTCTCAATGCGTGGAATTTAGAGGAATCCGTGGACTTTGCTGTTATCGAAGCATTTTGGGCGGAACAGGTTAGAGAGTATTTCAGGAATCAGCCATTTGTTTTGACTGCCGACACATCTAAAACAATCGGCGCTAATCTGGACGAACTGTTTGAGCAGGCAAAAAAGCGGCAAAAGCAAAATCCGGGCACACAATATCTTGGAACGGTGTTGCAACATTTGGTGGCGGCAAAACTCTGCCTTATTATGCCGGAGGGGTCTTTTGAAATCCATGGCGCTTCGGTAGCGGACGGCCCAACAGATCGTAACGGTGATTTTGTCATCAACAGTACAATCATTCACTGTACGACTATGCCTGGGGCGCTGTTGATTGAAAAATGCAAAGCCAACTTGAGAAGTGGGTGCCATCCTGTCATCATTACTATTTTTGAGCGTGTACATACGGCGCTCAATTTGGCGGAAGATGCCGGCCTTGCTGGGCGGGTAGAGGTATGGGATATTCAGCAATTCCTATCTGCAAATGTATACGAACACAGTCTGTTTGATGAAACAAAGCGTAACTCTACCCTGTCAGATATTATCAGCCGCTATAACAATATTATATTGGAAGCTGAAACCGATCCAAGTCTCCGTATTGAGTTCGAAGCAAGGTGATTTGCTGTGGCAGATGTGTTCGATAAAGAAAAACGCTCTGATATTATGCGGCAAGTCAAATCAAAGAAGAATAAGTCTACGGAACTTCGCCTGATTGAAATATTTAAGCAGAATGGTATTACTGGCTGGCGGCGGAATTATCCTGTCAAGGGTCATCCTGATTTTGTGTTTCCAAAGCAGAAAATAGCAGTATTTGTAGACGGTTGTTTCTGGCATGGGCACGATTGCCGCAATACCCGCCCCGCAGATCATCAAGAATATTGGCAAAAGAAGCGGGAACGGAATATGAAACATGACCAAGAAGTAACAGCTATGTTTGAAGCACGCGGGTGGACAGTATTACGGATTTGGGAGTGCGAACTAAAAAAGAAGAACACTAACATTTTGATGCTTAAAATGGCTACTCTATTAAAAATTTGCTCTTAAAGGGAAATACTATAAAATACTGGGAGAACGAATGTGGACATAAATAGAATAAATACTGTATGCTGTTGGATGCGGAATTTATCAAATCAGCCAAATGTTTTGAATATGCCGGTTGCTACTGCGGATGTAACAAATATCCGCGAAGGGCTTCTTATTATTGCTAAAGACATTGAACATGAACAACCGTTCCTCAGCAATCAGTTGATAACAATCAAAAATAGACTGTTTAGAGAAGTTCCCGCAAGTTGGAATACCATTCATATTTACATAAATCCATTTGCCTTTGGACAAGGAATTGAAGTATTAGATATCTTGTTGGCACAGAGTTTCAATAGACAAGACGATTGGTGCCATTTAATTCATCCTCGGATAGCCCAAGTATCAAAGAAACTCTATTTTGATGGTAGTTATGCTAATGCGGCTTGTGATGCGTTTATTGAAGTAAATGATAGAGTAAAAAGACTTTTTCAGGTGATAAAGCCTGGGGAGAGTGTACCTGATGGCGATGCTGCAATGAAACGGGTATTTTCTACAAATAGCCCTTTGATAGAATTTGGTGATCGTTCCTCTGATTCTGGCGCTAATACGCAAAAAGGATTTATGGAGATGCTTGCAGGATCAATGTCAGCCTTGCGTAACCCTAAAGCCCACGCAAATATTCAGATTGGACAAGACGATGCTATGCGCCGACTGATATTTGCAAGTATGTTAATGTATAAAATTGACGAAGCCGTACTTTATTCAAAAATTATGGAGCCGTTAAAGTCGCAGTAAATGCCAAATCTGAAAGTGGATTGCGCCACTTCTGTTGATGTAGATATGGAGTAGTTAGAAAATTGGTTGAGGGAGGGGAACCTTGTGGAAGAACTTAAAATTTACTTTTCAGATTTTTTCGATGTGGATGAGGATATTATTGAATCTTATGGTGCTGTGAATATTTCTCTGATAAATGATATGCCCCTCTTTGTAGACCCATTTCTGTTATTTAATAGCGAGAAACCAGAATATCAACAAATTCATGCTGAGATTATCAACTATTTATTGTTTTTACAACAGCAGGCAGAAAAATATGATACACCACCAAAAGGGATGTTATCGTCGTGGTATTTATTTTCAGAGGTAAAGCAGACATGGTTGGGCTTTAGCTTAGATGGAAATAGGGGACGTGGATTAGGAAAAGACTTCGCTGAAAATTTGTTCTTAGGACTTAAAACAATTTTCAGGGAATTCGGAAAAGAGCAAATAACTAAGAGTTCGCATTTAGAAAAACTATGCTTGATTAGCCCATTAGTTGGCCGAGATAAAATCAGTGACTTTACAACGAATTTTGCGAAAAAGTACCTTTTAGATTATACGATGGCATTTGCCAAAGAACACTTGTCTCCATCGCAACGCAAAACAGTTTGTGTCCCAAGAGTTGAATTTAATTATGAAACCAAAACTTGGAAAGCAAAAGAATACATTTTACCCTATTGTAATAACGACTATGTTTTGCTCACTCCATGTGACTTGTTGACCCGGGATGAAACATTTATAAACAGAGCAGATATGTTAGGCAATCTTCAGAACATTGCCCCTTCGGTCGAAGATGCAACACTTCGATTTGAATTAAATCAATATTTTACCGAAGTTCTTTCAAAAAAACAAAAAGAACTGTCCAAAACAGAGAAGAATTGGATTGCTACAGAATTGATTCGTTCACATCCAGAATTAATTGACTATTATATTAAATATTTTGCAAGACCCCGCAAAACCTTGTGTAACAGCGCATAACTCCGCATTTCCTGACAGCACACCACCCCAATTACTACGAATTTACTACCAAGGGATGAGCTTTGATACGACGAAACACCGAGAAATGCGGACATACGGTTTTGCGCCACACTTTGAACTGCCCCTAAAAATCACATATCGCCCGACTGGATGAGCCGTCTTTTCTGCATGGAAAAGGCGGCTTTTTCTATGCCCATACATAGCCGTCTGTCTCGCCGCAGGCGGCTAAATTTATGAAAGGAGGAACCCCCAAATGGCGAAACCGAAAGTGATAAGCGTAGCAAATCAAAAAGGCGGAGTTGGCAAAAGC
>ERZ808051.495-NODE-495-length-42542-cov-3.848016_pt1 | contig 42542 bp, 36 predicted proteins | sample MGYA00380199_ERZ808051 | MGnify/ENA primary metagenome ERZ808051 (study PRJEB31490, sample SAMN06133391) | mouse gut metagenome | isolation source: J11 | host: mice | place: China: Chengdu | collected 2015-05 ... | reverse complement strand
TTCCGCCTCGCTGTCGATAAAAGAAGAGTATGTCATGGTTTCGGTTTTCCAGAGGTGGCGGATTGGCTCCCAGTTGAAGAAAGCCCCACAGGTTTTGCCCGCTCTGTGCAGCGATTCGACAATCCCGTCCACCGGGCGGACAGGAGGGGTATAAGTGTTGGTCAGAATACCGTGCCGCTGCGGCACGAGGCTGTAAAACATGGAAGTATGGCATGGCAGGGTGACGCTTGGCATAACCGTTTGTCCCTGCAAGGTGTAAGTGCCCGACTCCATCAGCTTTTTGATGAAGGGATTACCACACTGGAGCGCCCCCTCCGGGCGCATTCCGTCAATTGAGATAAGAATTACTTTTGTGCTCATAACAAATTGCCTTTCTTAATTTTTTATTTTAGCCGGGAATTAATTTAACCGATTCCTTTGCTGTGGTGTTTGTGAAATCATTATTTTCAGATATAATAAGCATAGCTTTAATTTGCAGGTAAGTCAAGTGTTTTTGGGGTAATAATACCCTGAGTTTTCGCAGATTTTTAAAAGCGGTCATTGATTTGTGGGGATGCGGGGAGTATAATAGATATGTCAGTTATTACTGCCCGGGGAAAATGAAAAAAAGTCCGGCTTTACAGGGCGGACAAAATATAAGGAGGAAATCTAAGATGATGGAGAAAAGCAGGGAAAAAGGTAACAAGTTTTCAGAAATGTGCAATGAACTTGGACTTTTAGGGGAAGAAAAAGAGGTGGCGCTAAAGTTTCTTTCCGGGGAAGCGGGGGAGGAAATCCTGTCGAAAATTAAGTTCCGCGATATGACGGATGCTGTTTCCGGCACGTTCCAGTCAATGTCCTATGAGCTTGTCCGGGCAGGTAAGAAAGAGGAGATCAGTCGGTTGTTTTTGCTATTCTTTGCCATGGGGGAGGCAACATGTTACCGGTTGATAGACAAGACTTACATAAATTATCGGTATCTTACGAGCATCGACCCTGTGAAACGTACATTGTTATGTGGTATAAGTAACGCTATGGCTAACTACAGCATCAGTTCGTATTCTATTATGTCAGTGATTTCAACTGCAAATAACGATGCAAAGATTTTAAAAGAAGCTTTGAATTACAGGGGATTGACGGGTCAAGGCTCCCTTGTGCTGCTCGTCTCGTATTTTTTGCAGAAATATCAGATTGACAGTAAGGCAAAGAGTATAAAGAAGGAAGATTCCGAGCTGATGCAGCAATATGAAACGATACTTGCAGAGGCGCTTTGCGATTTTTGCGACAAACATATGGAGGAGGAAAAGAAAAAGGAACTCCTTGATTCCATTGATTCCGGCAAGATTGCAGAACAGTTTTTAAGTTTTAGGGGAAAGAAAGTCGGACGGCTGTTTAGGGTGATTGCGGGCACCGCATATATTAATTATACACTCTCCGGTAAGCTGACAAATATCGTGCGTATCTGTATGGCGGTAAATTGCCAGGAAGCATTGGATTCCATACTTTCAATCAGTACCGATCAACCGCTTGATATACGCAATGTGGGCGCAAAATTTGACCGGGTTTTTGGGATAGATCCTGAGGAGTATATTGGCTGGGCGATAAGGAAGGGATTTAAAGGTATTTTAAAAGAGCAGGTTGTAAGCAATCTTGAATGTTATTTGGATGTGCTTGAAAAAGCGGAGATTGACGATGCAAACCGGATGCTTTTGTATATCGAAGAGGGAAATCCTACGCTGTACAGAAAACTTTTGGTAAAGAAAAAAGAAGAATACAAGGAGAGGGTTATTTCAGATTTTACAGTGAAAGATACCCAGGCGGACGGTGATGCGGCGAGAGCCTATCTCAGGGAAGATAGTGGGATCGATCCTTTATTTAAATATTTTCCTGGTAACAATTCAAATAATTACTATAATGGTTCGCATGAATATACACTTTTGTATAATTTTGACAAGAATTTTAAGGATGAAAAATTTTTCCGCCGCTCTGAAGTTTATATGACGTTCCGCCGCGCATCCTATTTTTTCCGCTGCCTGATTTCAGAGCAAAAATCCGGGAGGGGAACCCAGGTAGATAAGGAACAGGTTAAAAAATTGTTTCTGGATTTTGAAGAGGAAGGTCTGCCAATGCACTATCAGGCGCAGGCAGTCAGTATGATAAGGGATGGACTGTACAGCGGCATGGAGAAGGATTATCTTGAAGCGGTAATGGAATATTTTACCGGATGCCTTAAAGAGAGGCGGGAAGAAACCGTGGGTGCATTTTCGTCGGCGGACGCATATTCGCGCCAGATCGGGCTTCGTTTGCTGAACCAGAATCCACAGGAGTATAAGAAGGAAATTCTTTTATATGCGCAGGATAGTTCAAAAGCTGTAAAAGAAGAATTATTTGGGATTTTGTGTGCAAGAAAGGATTGGGAGGAGGAGGTAAAGGAACTTATTGCCTCGAAAAAAGCGGCGGAGCGGGAGTTTGCAATACGGGTGCTTATTACCTGGCAGGCGGACGGTGCGGATTATAAGGAATTATTTGCGCAGGCGATGGAGAAGGAAAAGAATGCCAAGGTGCGTGAGATTCTGGGGAATGCGCTGGGTCTTAGCAGTGATACTGCAAAGGAGGGCGCGGTTTCGCGCGGGGAATTAGTAAAGAACCTGCATAAGGGAGGCAGGAAGCGCAGTCTTTCATGGGCATATGAATCGCCATTTTCCGCGGTGCATACGGTCGAGGGGGATATTGCGGATGAGGAGTATCTGCAGGCAATTCTTTTGTGCTATGCTTCCGCGGACGGTTGCGGTGTAAGTAAAAATGCACAGTTTTTGGCGGAGGCGCTGCGCGCAGATGAACTGGCAGTGTATGTGAATGAGGTGTTTGATAAATGGGTTGCAGCCGGTGCGGAGGCAAAAAAGCGCTGGGTTCTTTATGCGGCAGCAATCCATGGCGGCAGCAGTATCGTAGCAAAGCTGGAGCGGCATATTAAGGAATGGCCGCAGGCATCAAGGGGTGCGATCGCGTGCGAGGCGGTGAAAGCGCTTAGTTTAAGCCCGATGCCGCAGGCACTTTTGCTTGTGGATGGTATTGCGCGCAAATTTAAGTTTAAGCAGGTGCGGGCGGCAGCGGGTGCAGCACTTGAATTTGCGGCATCGCAGCTCGGTATTACAAGGGAGGAACTGGCTGACCGCATTGTGCCCGACCTTGGATTTGATAATAAGATGGAGCGCTTTTTTGATTACGGTGTGAGGAAATTTATTGTGACGATAACGCCCGCACTTGAGATCGAGGTATTTGAGGCGAAGGAAGAGACTGCAAAAGAGGATGGAAACAGTGGTCTTTCGGGTAACTGGGTGCGCGGAAAGAAGCTTAAAAGCCTGCCGGCACCGGGTGCAAAGGATGACGCGGAAGTTGCGAAGGCAGCTTACGAGGAATTCAAGCAGCTAAAGAAGCAGATGAAGATAACGGTGAGCAGCCAGAGGGCGCGGCTTGAGATGGCACTTTCTACGGCGAGGGAGTGGAGCATTCCTGCGTGGGAGCAGCTTTTTGTAAAGAACCCGCTGATGCACCAGTTTGCAATCGGGTTAATCTGGGGAGTCTATGAAGAGGGTAAACTGGTGCAAAGTTTCCGCTATATGGAGGATGGATCGTTTAACACGGCGGACGAGGAGGAGTATGAACTTAAAGAGGACGGGAAAATCGGGCTCGTTCATCCGGTGGAACTGACGAAGGAGGAAAAGGAAACCTGGGAGCAGCAGCTTGAGGATTACGAGATTGCCCAGCCGTTTGAACAGTTGAAAAGATCGGTTTATACGGTGACAAAAGAGGAGGAAGGGATGCAGAAGCTAACCCGTTTTGACGAGAAGACAATCAATGATCTATCGCTTGGCAGCAGGCTTACCGGACTTGGCTGGTACCGCGGTTCGGTGATTGATGGCGGTGGGTTTGATACTTACTACCGTGAGGATAAGGAAACCGGGCTTGGCGTGGAGCTGCATTTTTCCGGCAGTTACGTGGGCGGTTCTAACGAGGATGTCACAATCTATGACGCGAGGTTTTACAAAGCTGGTACGGTTAAGCGGGGCAGCTATGAGTACGACGAGGCGGGGGATGACAAGGCGTGTTTTTTAAGGGATATCCCGGCGCGGTATTTCAGCGAGATTGTATGGCAGCTTACAAAGGCAACCATGTAGCGGGCGGCATTATATTTCAGAGGAATGCCGCAGGTTAGAAGGGGGATGGGAAAAAATGGAAGAGCTAGACGGAGAAAAATCGTATATCGATTTGCTTAAAAAGGAATTATCAAAGCAGCGTGAGGTCTACCTTGCATTGAAGGAAGGTTTCTGGGAGGATGTTTGTTACAAGCCCTATCAGGATAAGGAGTATGGGACGCAGGATGCGAATTATACGGCGCGCTTGCGGCTGGCGTATTACCTGCTGTATGAAAAGGAGGGGGATGAGCAGACAATTGTCTGGCTGTTTTTGGAGGAACTAAAAGACCGCGAGGAAAACTCCTTCCAGGGAATTGGCACGACGATTGAGATTCTGACCTACCTGCTTAGAAAGTATAATTCAGGGCATAAATATGATGAGTTGTTTTCCCGCGCTAAAAATGCTAATTTTGACTGTGCATGTGGTTATAACGCCGAGCTTGTGATGAGTGAAACCCTGTCGGACAACGATTTATTAGACTGTATCTATATGTGCGAGGATCTGGAGTACAAAACACTGATGGAAACCCTTGTTGCGCAGTGGAGGGATTCGGTTGAAGTATGGGATGAGGGGAAGCGGGCGGATCTAATCCGGTTTAATACATTTCTTGGAAAAAAAGCCGAGAATGAATCTCTTTATCTGGAACAGTTGACTTTGGCGAAGGAGGCTGGGGAATTAAATGAAATAATTCTTGCGTACAGCCATATGATCCGGCATTACCTTGATATGGGAAATTTTGGAAAAGCTCACGAATATATTGATGAGGTGCGCGGGATGACGGAGGATAAAAAAACGCGGGGAATACGTCTGTATGATTTGCTCGAGGAGGCGCTTGAGATTGTCTGCCTTGAGCGGGAATGGGGGGAAGGAGGCAGTCTTTTAAAGGAAGCAGAAAAGGGAGATGGCATAAATGTGCAGGTAAAAGAATTGAACGGAGTGTCATCGGAGCAAAAAACAAAAGAACTGTGGGAATGGGCACGGGAAGGACTCAAAAGAGAAAAAAGCTGGTATGGGAACCTGTACAAAAAGGGGATTGCGGCGGCAAAAGCCATGCAAGATCCCTATGTGGCACATCTTGAAGAGAAATATAAAGCCTGGCAGAAAAAATGGAAATTGTAAGAAAATCTCCCTTTTCGGTATTGAATACTGATAATACAAAATAGTATGGAGATGTATCCGGAAACGTTAACAGTTTTATATTTGCCCGGGGAATTGCGAGGTACCATATTTTGAAGAAGAACAGGAGAAATATTACTGTAGGTGGAAATAAATATGTTTGGTGGTATAGAATAGATGCAGGTCTGTGCGTTATAACAGTTTCGCCTTTTGAGGACAAGACATCCAAGATTCATATTGAGTTTAAGGATACAAAATGTGATTGCGACTATGGATACTGTTTTACATTTCCTTTGTATGTTGAACTGGAGAAGGATGGGGAACAGAGCCGTTTAAAATTGATTGAGCCGGGAATGGCAGCACTTTTGATAACGAGCTTGTTCCAAAGGGAATTGTTTCAGACGCGAAAAGAGATTACATTACATGGATATGAGCAGCTTGCGGATATGGGATATAGCATCATTCGGATTGAAAATGGAGCTGATTTTTAAAGTAGAACATTCCCATGATAACAAGAATATAATTGCAATTTTTGCATTTTAGATGTCTGTGTGATGGGAAAGAATTTAAACCTTAGAAACATAAATTGCATGAAAATTAAGGAATGTATGGATATCCATTTAATTTTCGCAGATAAACAATCAAAATACAGTCACGAAAAAGGAGAATAAAGTAAAATTAAAGATAAAAATCAGGTGATTATGATACTGTAGCAAAAGGTTATCTAAAGGAAAACGGTAACTGCACGGAATAAATCGGTGTAGTTACCGTTTTCCATATTGCGTATTGTCTTTTTAATCTTTTTTTCTTAATCTTTTTGCCCAAACAAATTCTGTTGCCGCGGTAATACAGCCGCCCTCGAGAAGAAGGTATGCGGATTTGACTATTGATTTTGTGGACATTTCAACGGTTGACAGAATGGCAAATATGGACAGGGTATAAAATATCAGGAAGAGCCCGATAATGCTGATGCTGACAGCCAAGCTGTGAGTGTTGGAGGTTTTAAATGTCAGCGCGGAAGCTGCGGTGAAAATAGCGAGCTGGCACAGGGCAAGAGCCAGGTAAACTGCATTTAAAAATCCACCGAGTTCGGAAGCTTTCATCCCGAATGGATAGTCCCCGCGCTTAATCCAGTGCATACTGATAAATGCCAGGGATATACCAAAACACAAAAGCAGGATGCTGGCAAGTATCAGAAAGGTTTTTTGCGTTGTATGCCTGTTCTCTGTGATATGATCCGCGAGTATAAAGTGGGCATCAAAAAGGATGAGGGGCATCAGGGTTAAATAAAGCCACAGTGGTACTGCGCCGTAATGCTGCATAAATATCCTGGAGCCGATTATTATTGTCGCAATAAGAATTCCCAGGCCAAAAAATTCTTTTTTTCCGGCGTGTTTTTTTATCTTTTTCATGTAGGCAATCTGCTTGATTTCCCTGTTGCCTTCCATGATTTCGGATTCCCGCAGAGCCTTTATAAGTTCCGCACAGTCCGCACAGGATGAAATATGGTTCTCAATGATTTCCTTTGAGTCCTCAGAGCATATTCCATCAATATAGGAAGGCAGCAGGTCGTGGATAACATTACAGTTTAATCCTTCGCCATATGCTTTTTTTGCATCAGGTTTTAAAAGGTTTGGGTCTTTTGGGTTTGCCTCATTCATTTTTCTTTTTCCGTCCTTTCCATAAAATTTCTTTACCCCGGTAGAATGTGACGCGCGCCCAGTTTTCGCTGCGCCCCATGATTTCCCCGATCTCGCCAAAGGTCAGTTCTCCGGTTATGCGCAGGTAGATAACTTCGCGCATGGCTGGCGGGAGTTTTTGCATATCTTTAAAGACTTCCATAAGCTCCAGTTTCGCCATTATACGGCAGTCGGGGGCGGGTGTCCTCGGTATGAATTCCTCCGACCCTTCAAGCGCCACCGGGATCTCGCGCTTGGTTTTCTGATAGTGGCGGTAGAGCAGGTGCTTGGCAATCTGACAGAGCCAACTGGAGATTTTGCAGCTTCCGTCAAAGCGCTCAATGGATTTGTAGGCTTCAAGGAAGGTTTCCTGTGTCAGATCTTCCGCCAGTTGTTTATCATGGCATACGGAATACAGGAAGCGGTAAACTACTCTTGCGTTTTGCTGGTACAGTTTATCCATGGCGGCCTCCTTTCACCTATATATCCGGGTTGGGACAGGATTCGTTACAAAGAAAATGAAAAAAGCCCCGCTAATTTGACAGTGGGGCGCATTATTGGGCATTTATTACTTATTGGAGTTCTACAATATTTAATAAACGCTTTGTTATATCCGCCATGTTGGCAGAAATTTGCTTGCTTTCCTCAGAAATTTCAGTGTTGGTGTTTGTTACATTCCTGATTTTGTCCATTTCAGTTGCAGTGAGGCTGGCAGCTTCCGCATTTTTGCGAATCATATCCACGATCTGTTCAACCTCCGTACTTCTCCTTAATTCGATTGTTGGTCAATACTGCAAATAGAAGTAGAGTATTATGGAGTTCCTGGTTTGACCAGCTTTTAGTTATGTGCAAGTTGATATGTAAAACCCCCGGGGAAAAGGCTGTTACAAAAGAATGTTATTGCAACAGCCCCTTCTCCGGGGGCTTTTATCTGTTTCATCCTTTTTTAGGTTTGGGTTCCCTGTGCTGTTACAGGGAATTCTTCTGTGTTTCCCTGTATTTTTGCACAAATGCCTGGATTCTGCCGGTCTGGTTTAAAAATTCACTGATGGAAGCGTCATGGTTTAATGCGTCGATCAGCTTCGCGATATATTTGCTCATATCCGCTGTCAGGTAATATTCGCGCGCCAAAAGCTCGTCCGGCTGATATATAAGATTTGTTGTAATCAGGCGGTCAAAGAGTCCCTGTTCATATGCTTCGTCAAATTTTTCAAGCCCGTTTGTAAACAGACCGAAGGTTGAACAGAGGAAAATGCGCCTTGCTTTCCGTTTTTTCAATTCCTGTGCAACGTCGATTACACTTTCGCCGGAGGAGATCATATCATCAAGGATGACCACATCTTTTCCTTCCACATTTTTGCCGAGGAATTCATGTGCGATAATCGGGTTGCGCCCGTCCACGATCTTGGAGTAATCACGGCGTTTGTAGAACATACCCATATCAAGCCCAAGCATGGTTGCAAAGTAGACAGCTCTTCCCATCGCTCCCTCATCCGGGCTGATAACCATCATATGGTCGGCATCGATCGTTAAGTCGGCAACATTGTTTAAAAGTGCCTTGATAAACTGGTAGGTCGGCATAATTGTTTCAAAACTCTTTAGCGGGATCGCATTCTGTACACGCGGGTCGTGTGCGTCAAAGGTAATAATGTTTTCCACACCCATGTTTGCAAGTTCCTGAAGTGCGAGCGCACAGTCGAGGGATTCCCTCGTGCTTCTCTTGTGCTGGCGGCTCTCGTACAGGAACGGCATGATGACCGTGATCCGGCGTGCCTTTCCGTTGAGGGCGGCGATAATGCGTTTCAGATCCTGGAAATGGTCGTCCGGGGACATGTGGTTTAGCTGTCCGCAGACAGTGTAGGTCAAGCTGTAGTTGCAGACATCCACCAACAGATAGAGGTCGTCACCGCGTACACTCTCCTTGATGATTGCTTTCGCTTCCCCGGTACCAAAGCGGGGACACTGCGCCTTAATCAGGTAATTTTCCCGCTCGTAACCTGTGAACGCGATGGTTGATGCGTGCTCATGTTCCCGTTCCCTTCTCCACTGCACAATGTAATCGTTGACCTTCTGTCCGAGTGTGCGGGAGCTTTCCAGCGCCACGATACCTAAGGTGCCGACTGGGATGGTTCCTGAATACTTTTCCTGTGGCATGATATGATCCTCCAAAGTGAATTTGTGCCTGGTGCTTGCCAGGCTCCTGACATGAACATCCGTGCTTATTATAGCATTTCCACCGATTCCCTTCAAGGGAAAAAGGGGAGGAAAGCGCAAATTGTGAAAAATGCATATCCGGGCGGCGGGTACTGTCATTTTTTCCGGAATTTTTACAGGGCTGAAATGACTTATTATTTTCCGGATAAGCGGTTGGTGGGCTATGTTAATGAAAGCTTTTTGCGAATACGGATATCCTCACCGACAATTTTTAGGAATGTATAACTTCCGGTGATACGGGAAAAAATGCGCTCGCTGTAATTGTTTTTCAACTGCTCAAACGAGAGATTAGTCGAGATAATTGTGGCTCTCCTGCCCAGCAGCCGCTCGTTTATGCACTGGTAGAGCTGGGAGGAAATAAAGGCATTGTTAAGCTCCGTTCCCAGGTCGTCAATAATAAGCAGGTCGCAGTCGCGGATATGGGCGAACTGATTGGCTGCCTCGCTGTATTCTTCGTCCTCACCATTATCCGGGCGGGAAAATTTGCGTCGCTCCAATATGTCAAAAAGCTCGAAAGCGGTCAGGTAGATAACCGTGTGCCCGGTCATGATTAACTCGCGCGCAATGCAGTTTGTAAGGAATGTTTTGCCAACGCCCGTATTGCCGTAAATCAGAAGGTTGCCCGGCGCAGTATCAAACTCCGCGATAAATTTTTTTGCACCCGCAACAACACAGTGGATGTTTTCAAGTGGTGTCATATGTACTGTTTCATCTATGTAATCGTCCGAGTAGTAATTGTAGGAAAAGTTATCAAAATTCTCTCTTCCAATCGCCTGGCGGACATTTGCCTGCGAGTAAAGCAGATCCACGATTGCCTGGCGGAAACAATGGCATTTTTCGCGTCCGATAAAGCCGGTATCCGAGCAGTCCGTGCAGAGGTACTTTGGTTCTAGGTAGTCGGCGGGATATCCGTGCGCGGCAACCAGTGCTTTCTTTTCGGCGGAAAGCGCCTCATTTTTTTGCCGGAGGGATAAAAGCGCAGTGGCATCGCCCGCTAAGGAGAGTTTTGCACTGCGCACGCTGCCGTGTGCAATCTCGTCATCAAGTTCTTTTAAGCGCGGGATTTCCCGGTAGAGTTTTTCGCGGCGCGCCATTGTTTCTCGGTGGCTTTTTAAGCGCCTTGCGTCATATTCGCGCAGTATGGAATTATATTGATGGTTCTTAATTGGCATGTGTGCTGTCCTTTCTTAGAAGCATCCCCTCCATCGCGGAATAGTCGGAGGCTGTGTATTTTCGCTGTGGGAAGGCACCGAAACGGTTTGGCGCAGGCACTGTACTGCGGGGCAGTTCTTCCTTTGCCCGCGAATTTGCTGCCGCGTTCTTGCGCGCGAATTCGGAGTCGAGGACGGCGATATCCGCCTTTTTCTTGATGCCCGCTGTGTGCCAGCGGGTGAGGATTTTGTCCGCATATTTGAAATCCGGTTTTGAGGCGGAGAGCATGGTGCGGTTGCAGGCTTCCTCGATAATGGCGTTGTCAAAGCCAAAGGTTTCCGTCCAGCGGTGGATATATTTCATTTCGATGCTGCCCGGCGCGCGGTTTAAGCCGAACGCACGGTTGACGACACTGTAGCTCTGCCGGTATGTGGCAGTTTCCGTTTCCGCTTTCTCTATAGTATCCACGCCGGACTGTGCCCAGGCGATGCCAACCGCCTCAATGTAGGAAGGCGCTTTTTTGTTTTTGGATGCACAATATTCATAAAGGTAGGCGATTAGTTCGGCCGGGAAGCCAATGCTTTCGTACAGGAATAAAAGTGTCTGTAAATCGGCGGGTTTTAAGAGGCGGCCAAGGGTTTGTTCAAGGCGCGTCATCAGCCATTTCACCTCGTCTAAGGAGGTGAGGGCTGTAATCTGTGCATCCGAGTAATCCGGCTTCTCAAAACGGCTCTGCGAAGCGGGTGGAGCAGTCTTTTGGGGAGCTGCACTATTTTCCTGCGGGGAGGTGTCTTCCTTGCATGGTGCGGTTTCCTTCTCTATAGTATCAAAATCCCCTTCCAAAGGTAGAAAGGCAATATCCGTGATGTCCTGTGCCTGGTTTCTTGTAAGGCGCAGAAGACCCAATTTTTCCCAGTATTTTAAAGCACGCTCAATATCCTTTTCGGTTTCCTCGAGGCGGTCTGCGACCGATGAGAGGGTGCCGTTGTATGATGGGTCACCCACCAGGCGCAGCAGGTAAAGGTAGACCTTGACATAGGAACCGTTCGCCTGCGGCATGTAGCGGTCGATAAAGATATTTGAAATCACCGTGAATTCCATTTTTGCTCCCTGTGAGAGCGTAAGTACAGCAGACATGGCTTCCTCCTTACAAAATATTTTATGTATGCGGCATCAGTTCTTTGTTGCAAACAGAGTATAGCACAAGACTGCAAAAAAGAAAAGAAGCGGGTTTGTACTAAGCACATTGGGGATAACTTTGTGGATAATGTGGATAACGTGGACAGAAAAAAACAGCTTTTCGGGTGGAAAAGAAATGGCTTGTGTGCTTTTTTGCGGAAATGCTGATAAGATGCCGCTTTTCGCGAATGGCCTACCACTTTATAGGAGATATTGTGGAAAAAAAAGAATCCACAACCAAAATCATCGATAAATCGTTGATAAGGTTGTGGATAATGTGGATAACTTAGTTCTTTAATATCGCTTCGCCAACGTTTACGATATCTCCGGCACCCATAGTTATCAACAGGTCACCGTGTTTACAATTCGACAATAAAAATTTTTCAATTTCTTCAAAATCCGGGAAATAGTATACTTCTTTCCCGGTTTTTCTCAATTTTTCGGCAAGATCGAGTGAAGAAATATCGCCAGGGTTCGACTCGCGGGAAGCATAAATGTCCGCAAGTACAATTTTATCAGCCAGGGAAAGTGATTCTATAAAATCTTCAAAAAATTTTTTTGTGCGCGAGTAAGTGTGTGGCTGGAAGACGCACCAGAGTTCCCTGTGCGGATAATGTTTGGCGGCAGTCAGGGTCGCGCGGATCTCAGAAGGGTGGTGGGCGTAATCATCCACAACTGTCACGCCGTTTACCACGCCTTTTTTCTCGAACCGGCGCTTTGCCCCGCCAAAATGGTGCAGTGCCGAAACAATGGCTGGTGCCGGGACACCGAGCAGATCTGCCATCGCCGCTGCGGCAACAGAATTGGATATATTATGTTCCCCGACAACTTGGAGCGTGATATGCGCGACCAAAGTGTCGCCATGCATCAGGTCATAACTTCCGAAATCGTTTTCGTTATAAGTGATGCCGGAAGCCCAGTAATCGTAGGTTTTTCCACTTCCCTCAAGACCGTAGGTGATAATATTGGCGGAAAGACCCTCGGTCAGTTCGTCAATTTTTTCGATATCCCCTTGGATTACCAGGTTGCCGCCGCTTGAGAGTTTTTCCATGAACAGTCGGAAAGAATGGCGGATATCCTCAATGTCCTTAAAGAAGTCCAGGTGTTCCGCTTCTATATTTAATATAATTTCATGGCGGGGATAAAAATGGAGAAAACTGTTGGTGTATTCGCAGGATTCCACGATAAAATGTTCGGAGTGTCCTGCCCGCGCGCTACTGCCGGACGGAGTAAGTACCGTGCCGATCGAGATGGAAGGGTCTAACCCCGCCTCCAGAAAAATCGTGGAGAGCATGGAGGAGGTTGTTGTTTTCCCGTGGGTTCCGGCAACGCTGATCGCATCTTTATATTGGCGCATAAGCTGGCCTAAGAACTCCGCCCGGTTAAGGAGAGGGATGCCCGCCGCTTTCGCCCGGGCAAGTTCCTCGTTATCCTCGCGGATCGCTGCCGTGTATACGACAAGCCCGGTATCCGGCGCAATATTTTCAGCATATTGTCCGTAGAAGACTTTGATGCCCCTTTGGGAAAGCCGTTCGCAGGCGGCGTTTTGTGTGCAGTCGGAACCGCTTACAGTAAAACCCCGGTCGGCCAGAAGTTCGGCGAGCCCGCTCATATTACTACCGCCGATACCGATGAAATGCACATGGGTTGGTTTGTTAAAATCGATCTGATACATAGTTAATACCATATCCTTTCCTGCCCTGCCCGGGTATGTTTCGCCGGTGGGCAACGGGTTTTGTCCCGGAATTTTTGCAGGAGCTTTTTGGCGTATCATACTATATATTATATAGGAATGTGTTCCTTCTTCCTGCCATCCGGATAAAATAAAGTCCTGTCCCCATTATAATCCTACCGGATTTTGCTGTAAAACGAAAAATTGATTCAGATATTGCGAAAACAAAAAGCAATACATGATTGTTAAACTGTACAAAAAAACGTTTCGAAAAGTAATTCTTATTGATGAAAACAGATAAAACATACTTTGTCAAGAATGGAAAAATTGTGAAATATGCGCTTTGTTTTTGTGCAGAAATCCAAAAATGACTACAATAGAAGCAATTTTTAGCAAGTAATGAACTGCAAATAGCAATGATTGATAGGAAATAATTCATGAAAGGTGGTAAAATAAAATCAGTTAGCAAAAAAAACGTATGTTTTGCAATATCGCTTATGCAAAATATACAAAGATCATTTGGGAAAAGGAGAGGGATAAAGATATGCCTGGGAAGAAGAAAAAGGTTATCCTGATATCGGTTATCGTTATTGCCCTGATTGTAGCGTTTATTGTCTACCGCAAGCTCAATCAGGTGGACAATTACCATGATAAATATGCAGGATACGATCTTGACAGCGACGTGCAGGGCGTAAGCAGGGATTCCACCTATGCGAAATACCTGTTGCTTTACGGGGAGAAGGCGAAACCTTCCGCGAATGTGGAAGTTGATCTGTTCCAGTATACGGACGCTTCGGGGATCAGTGTGATGGAAGGCTATGAGGGTGAGGATAAGGTGCTCCATATGGAGGATGAGGCCAAGGTTTCATGGCAGGTAAATATCCCGGAAACCGGTCTGTACAATATGTACATTGAGTATTACCCGGTGGAGTCCCGCGGGGTAGATATTGAGAGGGCGTTCTACATCAACGGTGTCCTGCCTTTTGCCGGTTCGGATGACCTTGCCTTCTCGAGGGTATGGGGCGACAAAAACGAAGTGCGCGAGGATAACCAGGGCAATGAAATCCGCCCGACGCAGGTTGAACTGCCGCGCTGGCAGAGCGCATACTTTAAGGATTACATGGGTTATTACACGGAACCGTACCAGTATTATTTTGAAGCTGGCGCAAACACGATTACCTTCGAGGCTGTCAATGAGCCGATGGTGATCCGTCGCCTGGTCATTGCAGCGATCAATGAGCAGCCGGATTATGAGGGCTATATTGCCGCTGTGGATAAGAATACATATAAAAATTCTGATACTTCATTTGAGCAGAAAGTTCAGGGGGAGGATTCCACATTCCGCTCGGCACCGTCACTCTACGCGACTTATGACCGTTCCTCCGCGACAACGGAGCCGTACAGTTCAGCAAAGATCAAGCTTAATATGATCGGCGGCCAGGCGTGGAAGGTTTCCGGGCAGTGGATTGAGTGGGAAATCACAGTGCCGGAGGATGGCATGTATGAGATTTCGATTAAGGGGCGGCAGAATTACCAGCGCGGTTTCGTTTCAAACCGTGCCGTGTATATCGATGGCGTGATTCCGTTTAAAGAGGTTTCCGCGATTCCGTTCCAGTATGACAATGCATGGGAAATGCTTACACTCTCCGATGCAGAAGGCAATCCGTATCAGTTCGCACTGACGGCGGGCACGCACACGGTTCGCCTCGAGGTGACACTGGGTGAGCTTGGTGCTATCTTAAATGACATGGAGGACAGTGTATTCCGCCTGAACCAGATGTACCGCAAGATTCTTGTCCTTACTGGTACGGAGCCGGATGAGTTCCGCGATTACCAGCTTGCAAAAGTGTATCCGGAAGTAATTGAAGCGATGGGGCTTGAGAGCAAGAGACTCTACCGGATGGTGGATGAAATCGTGGAGTATTCGGGTCAGAAAGCTTCACAGATTGCGTCGGCTCAGACGCTTGCCACACAGCTTGAGCGCTTTGTAAAGGATCCGGATCGGATTCCGAAAACATTGGCGAATTTCAAGGAGAACATCAGTTCGCTCGGCACTTCTATCCAGACGCTTTCTGAGGCTCCTCTCGACATCGACTATATTGTGGTGGCGGCATCCGGAAATAAGGTGACAGCACCTAAGGAAACCTTCTTAAAAAAGGCGGGGCATGAGATACGTTCCTTTATTTCTTCCTTTACAGAGGATTATAACTCGCTCGGAAATATTTATGACAAGGACGAGGCAATCACAGTCTGGATGCTTTCCGGACGTGACCAGAGCACGATCTTAAAGACAATGATCGATGATACCTTTACGCCGGAGTACGGCATTGGGGTCAATGTAAAGCTTGTTGAGGCTGGTACGCTCCTTCCTGCGACAGTGGCGGGAACAGGACCTGATGTGGCTCTTTCGGTTGGTTCTGCGGAACCTGTCAACTATGCATTGCGCAATGCTTCTGTTGATTTGTCAAAGTTTGACGGGTTTGATGAAGTACTTTCACATTACTACCCGAGTGCTTATGCCGCATATCAGTTTAACGGCGGTGTCTATGCACTTCCGGAAACTCAGAATTACAATGTATTATTCTACCGCTCCGATATTATGGAGGAGCTGGGGCTTGAGATCCCGCAGACCTGGGATGAGTTTATCAATATTCTGCCGATTATCCAGCAGAATAACATGAGCGTTGGTATCCCAAGTGTGTACAACAGCACAACTGCACCGGATCTGACCAATTTAATGGATCTTTTGTTCCAGAACGGCGGCGAGCTATATAATGGTACTGGCGAATCAACCTCAATTGACGAGGAGGCAGGCGTTAAGGCATTTGAGATGCATACAAGATTTTTTACCCATTACAAATTGCCGACTCTGTACAATTTTGTAAACCGTTTTCGCTCAGGCGAGATGCCGCTTGGAATCAGCTCCTACAGCACATACAACACGCTTGTCGTGTTCGCACCGGAAATTCGCGGACTCTGGGATTTCACATTGATTCCTGGCACACTCAAGGAGGACGGCACAATTGACCGCTCTGCAAATGCCTGGGGCAACTGCTCAATGATGCTTACAGGTTCGGATAATGAGGAGAAGGCATGGCAGTTCTTAAAATGGTGGGCATCCGCCGAAACCCAGCTCCGCTTCGGGCGCGAGCTTGAGAGTGTCATGGGTTCCTCCGCGAGGTATGCGACTGCGAATGTGGACGCGTTTGAGGGTCTTGCATGGAGCAGCAAGCAGATGAAAGTCTTAAAGGAACAGTGGGCATGGACGAAGGGCAACCCGGAAGTTCCGGGAAGTTATTACACATCGAGACACTTAGTCAACGCTGTCAGAAAGGTTGTCGTGGCGAGCGAGGACCCGCGTGAAACACTGCTTGACTACACAAGGACGATCAACGAGGAGCTGACAAAGAAGCGCAAAGAGTTCGGACTTTCCATAGCGGAATAGAAAGGAGGAAAAGAGAATGTCATTCATGCAGAAATATATGAATAAAAAGAAAAAGAATTTTCACATTGCAATGTATAAGGCAAAACGCTCGAAGACCTGCTATCTGTTCCTCCTGCCGTATGCAGTTATATTTACGCTGTTCTACATTGTGCCGGTGGTTATGTCCATCTGCTTGAGTTTTACCTACTACAACGTGCTCGAAACACCGCGCTTTGTGGGGCTTAGCAACTATATCGACCTGTTCTTAGCGGACGATGTTTTCCTGACATCCGTTACAAACACCTTCGCAATTGCTGCGATCACGGGACCTCTTGGTTATCTGGCATCCTTTTTGTTTGCATGGTTTATCAACGAGCTGCCGCGCTATATCCGCGCATTTGCAGTGCTGATTTTCTATGCGCCGACGATTTCCGGTCAGGTTTACCTGATCTGGGCGATTATGTTCTCGGGCGACGCATACGGTTATGTGAATTCATTCCTGATGAAAATGGGTTTTATCAACGCGCCGATTCTCTGGCTGACCGACCCGAAATATATGATGCCGGTTATCCTCCTTGTTATTTTGTGGATGAGTCTTGGTACTGGGTTCCTCTCGTTTGTGGCAGGTCTTCAGGGGGTTGACCAATCCCAGTATGAGGCGGGCTATGTGGATGGTATAAAGAACCGCTGGCAGGAGCTATGGTATATCACGCTGCCGAACATGAAGCCGATGCTTATGTTCGGGGCGGTTATGGCAATCACACAGTCCTTCGGTGTCTGCGAGGTCACAATGGCACTCGCGGGCTTCCCGAGTACCGACTATGCGGCACGTACCGTCGTTACTCACCTTTTCGATTACGGTTCCGTCCGTTTTGAGATGGGCTATGCATCCGCAATCGCAACCGTACTTTTCATTACCATGATTCTTTGCAACAAGCTGATACAATCGCTGCTTAGAAAAGTGGGAACCTGATAACAGACTGGGAAAGGTGAGGAAGGATATGAAAAAAATAAAAAGAAGAAAACCGAACAGGTCCAGGGGCGGCGATCTCGGAATCTATATCATGCTGATCCTGTTTGGTATTTTCATGGCGTTGCCGCTGGTGTATGCGATCAGCAGCGCGTTCAAACCTCTGGATGAGATTTATCTGTATCCGCCAAAGTTTTTCGTGCAGCATCCTACGATGGACAATTTCCAGGATCTATTCGTTATCATGGGGAAATCCTGGGTACCGTTCTCGCGCTACATATTTAATACCGTAATTATCACTTTAATCGGTACGGTCGGGCATCTGATTTTTGCCTCGATGGGTGCGTATGTACTTGCAAAATATGATTTCCCTGGCGGAAGGACATTTTTCAACATTGTCGTGACAGCGCTTATGTTCTCGGGCTATGTTCTCGGTATCCCGAACTATTTGATTATGACGAACCTGGGCTGGGTGGACAGTTATCTTGCCGTTATCATCCCGGCGTTCGCCTCGCCGATGGGACTCTTCCTGATGAAGCAGTTTATGGAGGGTATCCCGGACGCGCTGATTGAGGCGGCAAAGATCGACGGTGCCAAGGAGTGGACGATCTACTATAAGATTGTTATGCCGATGGTAAAACCGGCCTGGCTGACACTTATTATTTTCTCGGTGCAGAACCTCTGGAATACCAAGGCATCAAACTACATTTATTCCGAGGAGTTAAAGACATTGCCTTACGCGCTGCAGCAGATTATCAATGGCGGTGTATCGAGAGCCGGTGTCGGTTCGGCGGTAACACTCTTTATGATGATCGTGCCGATTATAACCTTTATTTTATCTCAGAGCAACATCTTAGAGACAATGGCAAGTTCCGGTATCAAGGATTAAGGAGGATGAGCATATGAATAGCAAAAAAATAATGCAAAGATTTATTTGCCTGTTGCTCGCCATGCTTCTTCTTTCCCCGGCGGCTGCAGTCAAGGCAGGAAATAATTTTTACACTTATATCTACGATGTGTTCGGTGATGAAAGGGAATCGCCGGATGCCTACACTCCTCAGTTTAGGATTATCGGGACTGACCTGGGGATCGGGGATTTCTCGCAGCCTCAGGGCATGTATGCGAAAGGTGACAGGGTTTATATCGCAGATACCGGAAATAACCGGATTGTGGAGTTGCTTGCAGGTACTGAAAACCTCACCTTGGTTCGGGTGATTGATACCTTCAAAAATGGTGGCCAGGATGATACCTTTAGCGGACCGAACGATGTGTTTGTCACGGACAACGGCGATATTTTTGTCTGCGATACGGAAAACAAGAGGGTCGTGCATCTTGACAAAGACCTGAATATGATAAAGACGCTCGTACAGCCTGTGGATGAAACTTACGACGCATCGCACGAGTTTCTTCCGACAAAAGCTGTGGTGGACGAATCAGGCCGCATCCTGGTGCTCGGACGAAATGTAAACAAGGGTGTTATGCAGTACTCACCTGAAGGGGAATTTACCGGCTACATCGGTGCAAGCAAAGTTACATTCTCGATGGTTGACTATATCTGGAAGAAACTTTCAACCAAGGCACAGAGAGCCCAGATGGAGCAGTTCGTGCCGACTGAGTACAATAATATTGCACTTGACAAGGATGGTTTCGTCTATGTGACCACCTCGGTCTTCAGCGAGTGGGATTTGAAGGATGACAAGGCAAAGCCAATCCGCAAGTTAAATTCCATGGGTTCGGACATTCTGATTAAAAACGGTGACGTGCCACCAATTGGTGATGTCCAGTGGGGGGAGGGCGGCGGAGTAAAAGGACCGTCAAAATTAATTGATGTTACGCCGCTTGAGAATGATATCTATTATGCGATCGACCGCACGCGCTGCCGTATATTCGGCTACGATTCACAGGGGCAGCTTTTGTATGCGTTTGGCGGCAATGGTAACACATTGGGATATTTTACCAATCCCGTCGCCTTAGACCATATCGGCAATGACCTCTATGTACTTGATGGCAGCAGGAACAACCTGACGAAACTGGTGCTCACCGACTATGGGAAGCAGATTAACAATGCGATCATGGCCTATCAGAAGGGCGACTATGACCTGTCTGCTGATTACTGGAGGCAGGTGCTTAGGATGAACAGCAATTACGATCTTGCATACCTTGGCATCGGGAGGGCGTTACTTCGCCAGAACCGCTACAAAGAGGCGATGGAGTATTTTGAATTAAAGTATTATGGGAGAGCCTATTCCAAAGCTTTCAAGCTTTACAGAAAGGAATGGATTGAGGAACATATTGTTTATTTTGTTGTCGGGCTTTTGATTCTGATTATAGTACCAAAGACCATTAAGACGGTAAAGAAAGTTAAAAGGGAGGTGTCTGAGGAGTGAAGATAGCGGAAAAGATCAATAAAGACAGCCTAAAGGAATATAAAAGATCCCTCAAATTTTCCCTCCATGTGATTGGGCATCCTTTCGATGGTTTTTGGGATTTGATCCATGAGAAACGCGGTTCCCTGGCAGCGGCGAACACAATTATTATCGCGGTACTTCTGATCCGTATCTGGCGCATGCAGATGACAAACTTTATGTTTATATTGTACCGCCCACAGAATTTTAATGTCCTGATGTGCTGCCTGGAATTGATTGTTCCAATTGTGATTGGATGTATTTCAAACTGGTGCCTGACCACATTGTTTGATGGGAAGGGCACGCTGAAGAATATTTATATGGCGGTGTGCTACGCTTATACGCCGTATGTGCTGCTCCAGTTGCCGATGATTTTTATCAGCAATATAGTGACAGCGGAGGAAGGTGTCTTCTGGACATACCTGAACAGCTTCACGGATATTTGGATTGCCATCTTAATACTTTCGGCAATGATGATGATCCATGATTACAGCTTGGGAAAAGCGATTTTCGCGGCGATTGCGACGGCGGTTGGCATGCTGATTATCATATTTATCCTTTTGTTGTTCTTCAGTTTGATTTCTGATGGTTTTGCTTATTTTATCTCGCTTTACAAAGAGATAGCATTCCGATTCTATTAAGGCGCGAGGAGGTTTACGATGAAAAAATCAAAATTTTTAAGTTTCCTTCTTGCCTTAAGCCTGTCGTCGGCAGCTTTTACAGGCTGCGGCGAGAAGGAAGTACAGGAAGATAACTTGGTCATCTACGGTTATGAGGAAGATAAATCCGAATACGTGATGGAAAATGATTATTTGAGGTTTGTGATGGACCCTGCAACGACGCAGTTCACCTTAACGGAGAAGGGCAGCGGTAAAGTATGGTATTCGAACCCACCTGATATGTCGGTTGAAACCATTGCAAACAAGTCCACTAAGGATGGTTTACAGTCCACGCTGATGCTTGTTTACGGCACGGCGAACGGTGTTGAAACCACGCTTAACAGCTACGGCTACAGTGTGGAGAACGGATTGTACGAAATTGAGGAAGTCGAGAGCGGTATTAAGGTGAAGTACTCCATAGGCAATATTGAGCGCACCTATATTATACCGGCAGCGCTCCCGGAGAACCGCTATTTAAGCTTTTACGATAAGATGGAATCAAAGACACAAAAAAGACTTGACCAGTACTATCGGAAGTATGATATTAACAACCTCCGCGATGAGGATAATGAGGAGGAACTTTTGAAGACTTATCCGGATCTTGCGACAGAGCCGGTATATGTTTTGAGAGATGGTTTGCAGGAGCATATCAGAGTCAGAATAGAAGAGTATTTTGCGGGTGCCGGCTATACATATGATGATTTTGTGGATGATTCAGCCAAATATTCCGTGACGAAGGTAACAGACAAACCGGCATATGATGTGTCCGTAGTGTATGAGCTTGATGGAAAGGACTTTGTTGTGCGCATCCCGATGGAGGAAGTGGACTATAAGGATGCTTATCCGATTATTTCGATCAAGCCGCTCCCATACTTTGGGGCAGGCCATACCACGGATGATGGGTTTATCCTGGTACCGGACGGCAACGGAGCGGTGATACGCTTTAACAATGGCAGGCAGTCGCAGAATGCTTTCTACAGCAATGTGTATGGCTGGGATTACGGGCAGAAGCGATCCGCGGTAATTTCCGAATCATGTGCCCTTTATCCGACATTCGGCATCTGTAATAATGGTTCCTCTTTCCTGTGTATCGCGGAGGAGGGGAGTGCCTATGCGACCATTGAGGCGGATGTTTCGGGAAGGCTTCACACCTTTAACTATGCCAATACGGGATATAAGATTATTCACAGTGAGAGTATGGATGTGTCATCAAAATCCGATAAGGCAGTTGTGGTATATGAAAAGAATGTGCCTAAGGGGGATCTGATCAACCGCTACCGTTTTGTTGAGGGTGATACTTACGCTGATATGGCGTTAGCTTACAGGGATTATCTGACTGCAAGATATGCGCAGCTTGATAAAAATAACGATTCTTCCACGCCTGTTGTAGTGGAGTTAGTCGGTGCGATTGAGGCTGTCGAAAACCATCTGGGATTCCCGGTTACAGTATCAAGGGAGTTGACTTCCTACAAGGAGGCTGCTAAGATTCTGGAAGACTTTGTGGCGGCGGGAGTGAAGAACCTTGATATGAAGTATGTCGGCTGGTTTAATGATGGTGTGCACCATAAAGTGCCGACAAGTGTAAAGCTTGTTTCTGAACTTGGCAGCAAAAAGGATTTCAAGAATTTTGTTTCAAAGGTGAATGATGCGGGTGCGGATCTTTATCTGGAGGCATTTGTCGAGTTTGTATATAAGAATACGCTGACGGATGGATTCAGTATTAACCGTGATTCCGCAAAATATGTGACAAAGGAAATTGCGGAGCTCTGGGATTACAGCCCGATAATCTATGCACTGGAAGATTATGAAGATGATACTCTCCGCTACTACGTAAAGAATAAATATACCAATAAACTGATTGATTCGCTGATAAAATCAGTGGAAAAATATGGGGCGAAAAATCTTTCATTTGCCGACCTCGGCAAATTGATCGGCGGGGATTACAACCCTAAGGCGGTTGTGACGCGCGAGGAAATGATGAAGTTACAGCAGGAAAAACTGGCGCAGTTAAAGGAGAACGGGAACGGTTATATGATTTATACCGGAAACGAGTACGCTGTGCCATATGCGGACGCGGTGCTTGACCTTGAACTGATTGGGAAACAGTACGGGATTGTGGATTATATGGTTCCATTCTATACAATTGCACTGCACGGGCTGGTCAACTATACGGGGGCGGCTATGAACCTGGCACCGGATCGTGAACTGGCATGGCTAAAGAGTATTGAAACCGGTGCAGGTCTGTATTTTACTTTTATTGACGCATCTGGTTCCAAAGTTCAGGAAACGCAATATACTTATCTTCACGGCTCGGAGTACAGCAAGTGGAAGGATGAAGCACTTGCAATGTATAAGGAGTACGACGAGGCACTCGGTCATGTTTATAACCTGTTTATCACGGGTCACCGCTATCTGGCAGACGGTGTGACAGAAACCACTTATGAGGATGGCACGAAGGTCTATGTAAATTACAATTACACGGATTATTCGGAAGGTGGCGTATCTGTTTCGGCGAGGGATTACGCTGTAAAGAAAGGGGGAGAATAAATGAAAGCAAAAAAGAAGAAAACACTGGCACAGAAAAATGCAATTGCCGGTTATCTCTTTATTCTTCCGTTTATCATCGGGTTTATCGCGTTCCTGGGATACCCGCTGATTGAGTCGATCCAGATGAGCCTATCCGAGGTTACGGTTGGCAATGGCGGCTTTTCGATGCGCTTTATCGGCATTAACAATTTTAAGAAAGCTTTCACGGTTGACCCAGAGTTTAACAGGTTTTTGACGGAGTCGATCACCGGCATGCTCTATAAGGTTCCGGCGACGTTAGTATTCAGCTTCTTTGTTGCACTTTTGCTGAACCAGGAATTTAAGGGCAGGGGATTTGTGCGTGCGATCTTCTTCCTGCCGGTTATCCTCTCATCAGGTGTTATTGTAGGTCTTGAGTACAATAACACACTCCTTCAGGGAATGGAGGATGTGGTAAAGGAATCCGGCAGCAATTCGAGTATTACGGCGACGTTACAGACCATCCTTGATACGGGCGGCATGGGGTCAAAATTTTTCGGCTACGTGTTTGATATCCTGGACAGTGTTTACGATATCGCGATTGCAGCCGGTATCCAGATTATTATTTTCCTCTCCGGTTTGCAGACCATCTCGACTAGCATGTACGAGGCGGCAAAAATTGAGGGCTGTACAGCCTGGGAGAGTTTCTGGAAGATTACCTTCCCGATGGTAAGCTCCCTTATTCTGGTGAATATTGTTTACTCGATCATTGACTTTCTTATTCGGACAGATAATGAGGTCATGGAGAAAATCAACAAGACGATGTCAATGCAGATGGATTACGGGTTTTCCTCTGCGATGGCGTGGAGCTATTTCCTCTGCGTCATGGGGATCATAGCTGTTGTTTCTCTTATCTTATCAAAGAAGGTATACTATTATGAGTAGAGCGAGCGCAAAAATTGAAAGGGATAAATTCTGGGAGAGAAACCGTAAATCCGATGGTTACCTGTTAAAGAAAACTATCGGAAGCGGGTTCTATAAGATTGCAAGAGCCATTCTTCTGTTCGGTTTGTGCTTCTTGATTATTCAGCCGTTGCTAAATAAGATTTCAATCAGCTTTATGCAGGAGCAGGATTTGTATGATGCGACGGTTATCAGTGTACCAAGGAACTTTACAACATTTAATTACAAGCTTGTGAACCAGCTTTCAGATTACTGGACCTGTCTGAGGAACACAGTGTTTGTATCACTTCTTGTCAGTGTGATCCAGGTGGCTGCCTGCACTTTGGTCGGCTACGGGTTTGCGCGCTACAAGTTCCCGCTTAAAAAATTCTGGTTCGCGTGCGTTATGCTTTCCATCTTGATACCGCCGCAGACCATTTCCTCATCGCTTTGGCTTCACTTCTCGTTCTTTGATGTGTTCGGTATTTTTAAAGCGATTACCGGAAAAACAATTAATTTGCAGAATTCGATGGCTCCGTATATTATGATGTGTATGGGCTGTATGGGGTTAAAGAGCGGGCTTTATATTTACCTGATCCGCCAGTTCTTCCGCAATATTCCGAAAGAGCTTGAGGAAGCAGCTTATGTGGATGGCTGCGGTAAGTTAAAGACCTTTATCCGCATTATGCTCCCGGATGCGAAGCCAATCCTGACATCGTGCTTTTTGTTTGCATATGTATGGCAGTGGACGGATTCCTATTATTCGAAATTGTTCTTGGGCAAGGTAAAGCTTTTGCCTAAGGCGCTGGTTTCGCTGACAGGGCGGTTGGGAGATTATTATACATCCCTGTACGGACCAGGACTTATGCCATCAGCGGCATATGAGCAGGCAATGATTGCAACAGGGCTGCTAATGACAATTATCCCACTGCTGATTATCTACTTGTTCGCGCAGAAGGGATTTGTTGAGAGTCTTAGCCAGAGTGGTATTAAGATGTAAGTGTCAAAAGATTTATATGAAGCGGCCGGGATTTTGGGCATGTCCCCAAAATCCGCCGCGAAGGTGTTAGCAAAGCATGATTTTTCTCGCTTTGGGATGTGTTTACCACTGGAAAAATTATTGGAAATATGGTATAATATCGTCAGATATTATACCAGCGCTGATTTGCGTCCGACCAGAGGGAGGACAATTTCTCTGGCAAATCATGCGCATCCCCCGGAGGGAAACATGGACGAAGGACATGGTATAATATCGTTAGATATTATACCAGTGCCGGTTCGCTGTCCGACTAAAGGGAGGACATCTTCCTTGGCGAACCGTGTGCACGTCCCGGAGGGAAAGCGCATAAATGCGCTTAGCATGTAGGAACGACATGGTATAATGTTCGCAGGGATTAACGTGGTGTCATGTTAAAAATGTCCGCGCCATTTTGCAGCGGTGGTGTGGATGGAAACAAACAGTGTATAGACGGATGGTCCGTTTATAGCAATAAAAAGGAGGTAGCAGCATTGAGAAAGAAAGGTCAGAAATTAGCAGCAATTATGATGTCGCTTGCCATGACGGCAGGTATGACGGCTTGTGGAGGGGATGATAACGCAGAAGCAGGAAAGAATACTGGAAATACCCCTAAGCCAACGCAGGCGGCAGGAACAACGGACGATGGGAGCTCCATTCCTGAGCCGACCGAAGTGCCGGAGAAGTATAAGGATCTGGGCGGTCTTGAGATCGTTATCGGTGACTGGTGGTCTGGAGAGGAAGGAGAGCCTACAAACGCACAGGAGGAGGCTACCCGTCAATACCGCAAGGAGATCCAGGAGAAGTATAATTTCACGATTAAACAGACCAGTATCGGTGGCTGGGGTGAGCACCAGGAGAACTTCGTTGTTTCCACGATGGCGAATGCGCCTATGGCTTCCCTGTTTATGATGGATCAGGGCTTTATCGCGAAACCTTTGTCAAACAACCTTTTCTATGATCTTGCAACACTTGACAGCTTTGATTTTACCGAGAGTAAATGGAATGAAGCGATCCTTGAGCAGATGTCAGACGGCAATCATGTATATGGTATGGCGACCGGCAGGCCGGAGTGGAGGCAGGGTGTCTTCTGGAACAAGAGGCTTTTTGAGGAGGCAGGTCTTGACCCGGATCTTCCGTATGACTTGCAGGCAAGCGGTGAGTGGACATGGGCAAAATTTGAGGAACTCTGCCAGAAGCTGACCCGCGACACAAACAGTGACGGTATACCGGATACATACGCGCTGGCAAGTTTCTCCATCGATATGTTCAAGGTACTTGTGGCTTCCAACAATGCGGAATTTATCGGCCGTGACGAGAATGGAAAGTATTACAACGCGACAGGTACACCGGAGTTCCTTGCAGCAATGCAGTTTGGCGTGAAGCTGATAGAGAACAAGTACGAGATGCCAGCTCCTGAAAATGCTGAGTGGGATTGGTTTATTCCGGCGTTCCACGATGCAAAGGTAGCGATGACTTTTGCCGAGGAATTTAAGGTAGGTCAGTGGAAAGATATGGATGATGATTTTGGTTTTGTTATGTGCCCGGCAGGTCCTAGCGGTCAGAGCACGACAATCTTCGCAGATAATGTCGTAGTTATGCCGGTATGTATGGACGCTGAAACAGCAAACAAGATCGCATTCGCATACAATCTTTATACGAACCCGACACCGGGCTACGAGGATGATGACGACTGGAAGACCCGCGTGTACGATAATTTCCGTGATGAGCGTGCCGTTGATGAAACCCTTACCATGATGTATGAGGAGGGCAGGGGTGTTGTATGGTATCTGCCGATGGTTTACGGTGCAAACTATGGCGATATCATCTACAATGTATACGGTCTGCACAATACGCCGGCAGAGAAGATTGAGGAAGTTGCTAATAGCTGGCAGATGTTAATTGAAGATGCGAACATGAAGTAAAACACAAAGTGTTTGAAACGCAGCGGTTCATGTGGGAGGGCGGCAGCGTGCCGCCCCCGCATGGAACCGTATTTTTATGTATGTGTTTGTCGGGAAAAGAAGATTCCCAGCGGAAAATATTTTGAGTAGCATAGTATGAGTTTCTTTTGAGGGCGTAATAATTGCTTGTTACGAAAAGGTTTTCGTAAATTAGGTATTATTTGGATAGAAAAAATTAATCCATATGGCTTGCTGGCAAGGAGGAGGAATATGCTGCCAAGGAATATGAACAGGTTTGGAAGGGCTGCCGCATGGATGCTGGCCGGCGTTATGGTTTGTGGTTTTTTTGGCTGCGGTCAGAGGGATGACGTGGATGGAAAGAACGAAGGTACGCCAAAAGCACAGGTGACTGCGGGGGCAGAACCGGATGCGCAGGTGACGCAGGGAGCAGAACCGGAGCAGGATGCTACAGATACGGCACCGACAGAACCTGCCAAAGAAGTCAGGACGGACTTTTATATATCGTCGATAGACGAGGAGATTCCAAGTATGAGCGAATACTGGAAGGATTATTTTTCGATCGGTATCGCGATTACAAAAGGGGAATTGCTCAATGATTTTAAGGGGGATCTTATTAAACAGCAGTTTAACAGTATGACCTGCGGTAATGAGATGAAACCGGATGCGCTGCTTGACCGGGAGGCGACGAAATCGGAAGGGACGGAAACCTGTCCGGTACTTAAATTTGATAGTTGTGACGAAATGCTACAGTTTTGTGTAGATAATAATATAAAAATGAGGGGACATACCCTGGTATGGCACAGCCAGACTCCGGATTGGTTCTTTATGGAGGAGTATTCAAACAAGCCGGATGCCGTCTTTGCATCCCGTGAGGTAATGCTTCAGCGCTTGGAGAACTATATCCGCCTTGTGATGGAGTATGTTAATACTACATATCCGGGGGTGGTTTATGCGTGGGATGTGGTAAATGAGGCGATTGCGCCGGGGGATGGCGGCGAGAATGGGATGCGTATGAGCGACAGTCTGTGGTACCAGACCATCGGACCGGATTTTGTCGAGAAGGCGTTTGAATACGCGAGAAAATATGCTGACCCGGAACAGAAGTTATTCTACAATGATTTTAATACTTATGAAGCTCCAAAGCGCATTGCGATTCTGAACCTGGTGAACAAGATTAAGGATCAGGGGAATATAGACGGTATCGGGATGCAGAGTCATATCGGCATGAGCTCGCCAACGCTTTTAGACTATGAGGAAACCATCCGCAAGTTTGGGGAAACCGGTCTTGAAATCCATATTACGGAGCTTGATATCAATTTGGATTCCAACACCGAGGAGGACTTTTTGAAGGAGGGTACACGCTATAAAAGGCTGTTCTTTACCTTTAAAAATCTTGTGGATAACGGTGAGGCAAATATCACAAATATAACGGTCTGGGGGCTGACAGACGAAGGGTCGTGGCTGAACAAGGATGGAAAGCGCTACCCGCTTTTGTTTAACCAGGTTCTGGAAACAAAACCTGCGTTCTGGGGAGTTTTGATGGATGACGGGATACCGCTTTATTAGCGGTGGTTTCGTGCGGCATATGCCGATTGGAAAACGGGATATGCCGGATGCATGGACGGGATAAAAGTATTTTGGGAAAGGACAGATAGTCCTGTCTTAGCCGTAATATGGCAAATTGTATGCAAGGAGGAGAAAAAGCATGGGGGATCAGGCGTATTTAAACGAGAGCCTTACGTTTGAGGAGAGGGCGAAGGCACTTGTAGCCGAGATGACACTGGAAGAAAAAGTTTTTCAGACTTTACACGGGGCAAAAGAAATTAAACGACTTGGGGTGAAAGCATACAATTACTGGAATGAGGCGCTGCACGGTGTGGCGCGGGCGGGCGTGGCAACAGTCTTCCCACAGGCGATTGGTCTGGCTGCGATTTTTGACGAGGATTTCATGGAGGAGATCGCAGACGTTATATCGACAGAGGGACGTGCAAAGTTTAATGCACAGCAAAAGTATGGTGATTATGATATATATAAGGGGCTGACATTCTGGTCCCCGAACGTAAATATATTCCGCGATCCGCGCTGGGGGCGCGGCCATGAAACTTACGGCGAAGATCCTTATCTTACCTCGCGCCTGGGTGTGCGCTTTATCGGCGGTATCCAGGGGCATGACGGGAAATACCTAAAGGCAGCCGCCTGTGCGAAGCATTTTGCCGTGCATTAAGGTCCTGAGGGAATCCGCCACAGTTTCAACGCGGAGGCAACAAAACAGGATATGTATGAAACCTATCTCCCGGCATTTAAAGCCTGTGTGAAAGAGGCGGATGTCGAGGTGGTCATGGGGGCGTACAACCGCACGAACGGCGAGCCGTGCTGCGGGAGTAAAACTTTGCTTGTGGATATCCTTCGCAAAGCGTGGGGCTTTACCGGGCATGTTACCTCCGATTGCTGGGCCATCAAGGATTTCCATGAGTTCCATATGGTCACGAAAACACCGGTTGAGTCGGTATCGCTTGCGATGAATAATGGCTGTGACTTAAACTGTGGAAATATTTTTGGCAACCTTCTGCAAGCGGTGCGCGATGGCATGGTAGCGGAGGAAACAATTGATGGTGCTGTTACCAGGCTGATGGTTACGCGCATGAAACTCGGTCTTTTCGACCAGGAAATTCCGTTTGGTGATATTCCTTATGAAGTGTGTGACTGTGCGGAGCACCGCGCCATCAATCTTTCGGCGGCGAAACGTTCTCTGACCATGCTGAAAAACAAGGACAGTTTCCTGCCGCTTGATAAACATAAAGTCCGCAGCATCGGTGTGATAGGACCGAATGCGGACAGCCGCGCGGCTCTTGTGGGCAATTATGAAGGGACAGCTTCGGAATATGTAACAGTACTTGAGGGAATCCGCGAAGCGGCGGGTGATGGGGTGCGCGTTTTCTATTCGCAGGGATGCCATCTTTACAGGGATCGCATTTCGGGGCTCGCGGCGGCGGATGATCGCTTAGCAGAGGCAAAGGCAGTGGCAGATGCTTCGGATGTAGTGGTTATGTGCCTTGGTCTTGATGCAACCATTGAGGGCGAGGAGGGCGATGCCGGGAACGAGTTCGGCAGCGGCGACAAGCTTTCCCTGGGGCTGCCGGGAAAACAGCAGCAGCTTCTCGAGGCGGTGGTAGCCTGTGGTAAGCCCGTTATTCTTGTATTGCTCGCGGGTTCCGCGCTTGCAGTTACCTGGGCGGACGGTCAGGATAGTGTGCCTGCCATCGTTCAGGGATGGTATCCGGGTGCGCAGGGAGGCCGCGCCATCGGGCAGTTATTATTCGGGGCTTATTCCCCGGAAGGCAAACTTCCAGTTACCTTCTACCGCACAACGGAGGAGCTGCCTGAGTTCACGGACTACTCTATGAAGGGACGCACCTACCGCTATATGGAGCAGGAAGCACTCTATCCATTTGGTTATGGGTTGAGTTATACAAAGTTTGTGTGCAGTGCGAAGATCGAGGTGTGTGGAGAGGGACAGGATACGGCAGCACAGGCTAGTGCGGATGAACATGTTATTGCCACGGGCAGTACAGTAAAGATTACGGCGGCACTCACCAATATCGGTTCCTACGATGGTGCGGAAACAGTTCAGGTATATGTGAAGGCAAAGGATGTACCGGGTGCGCCGAATCATCAGCTTAAAGGGTTAAAGAAACTTACACTTGCGGCGGGGGAACACAAGGAAACAGAGATTGTGCTTGATATGCGGGCATTTGGATTATTCACAGAGGAAGGCGAGAAACTGATTTATCCTGGTGAGTATGAAATCTATGTCGGCACATGCCAGCCGGATGAAAGAAGTGCTGCGCTGACGGGGAACAAGCCTCAGGTATTTACTGTAACCTGCAAGGAACGCGCAGTGGTGGAAACGATATAAAAAGGTTTATGGAGCCTTTGTGAAAACGAAGGATTTTTGAGGGGTGTATATATAGAGAGGGGAAAGCGGACTGCTAGAGAAGGAGCAGCCCGCTTTCCTGTTTGTGTGCGGGGCGCGGATGGAATACACAATCCCATGTAGAGAAAGTATACTGCAAAAACAGCGTATGGGACGCACAGCGGAAGTGGAATTTCTCCCTTGGATTGGAGATAAAAATATTAAATATTGGAATTATCTGATTTTTTATAAAAGATCATTGCGAGAACAGCCGCCGTCACAGCCCCGCAGAATTTGGCACCCATCAGGGCGGGAAGCATTTCCGGTTCCGTGCTGAGGGTAAAGCCCAGATGCGCGGCGAGCAGGCTGGTTCCGCTGACCAGAAAAGCCCCGGAAGCGACCTTACCCTTTGGGTCCATATCCTTGTACATCGAAAAGACAGGGATTGCACTGACCAGCCCGACTAGCATCCCTGTCAGACTCTGCGGGGCAACACCCAGTTTTTTACCGAGGTGGGAAAAGGGCGCGGCGAGCAGTCGGCGCAGTAATTCCGCCGCGGGGAGGCTTCCCAGTAAAACCACACCGATGGAGGACACCACCGCCATAGCTTCGCCAATCGGAGCCATACCAGGAAGTGGGTTCCACCCGAGGAAGGATTCCACAGCTGCCAGTATAAGCCCGACTGTAACCAGAATCCGGATTCCTTCAGCGAGTGCGCAAAAACCCTTCACCATTTTGTCAGGGATTTTAAAAAGCCCGAGCAATAGCAGGAATGCGGCGACAAAAATTGGAAGGTTCTGGTGCAGGCTATTGACAAAGGACAGCCCGCAAAGCAGCCCGCCGACAACCAGACCGACGGGCATGGCAGCTAATCCAAGCATAATCCCCCTGGCAAAAAATTCGCGGTCTTTTCCGCAGATCATCCCCATGCCCACCGGGATAGTAAAAACCAGGGTGCAGCCAAATACCGAGGAAACCACGATTCCCGCATAGCTGCCGACCAGGCTGTTAACAGCAAGTTCCTTTGAAAGCTGGTAGCCGCCCATATCGATAGCCAACACACTGCCGAACATAGCCGGATCCGCACCGATAGCCTGATAAAACGGGATGATTGCCCGCCCTAAAACATCCGCGAGCACCGGGGCAAGGCAGATCATCCCCGCCATGGACAGCGCCATGGAACCGAGGAGCCTAAAGCCCTCCTCGAATTTTTCACCCAGCCCGAACCGGTTTTTAAAAAGCCTGTCAAGCCCGCCAAGTACTGCCCCCACGGTCATAACTGCCATAAGTAGCTGATTCATAAAATCCCCCATTCCAAGAATATTTGCGATTGAAAAACCGCAGGAGAAAGCTGCGGATGCAGTTTCTCCTGTCGGCTCCATGTAAAAAGTAAGTGAATCTGTATTATTTTGCAATATATATGTACTTTTGCAATGTATATGTACTTTTGTATATTTAAAGTTTTGTTTAAGTATTAAACTCCTGCTACAAAACCCTTCTGCATGGTTTCCTCGATTTCCTCGATTGTTCTCGGTGTTATTGAGGACAGGTTTTCACATCCTGTTTTGGTTACTAGGCAATTATCTTCTAAGCGGAAGCCAATCCCCCACTCTTCATGATAAATCCCGATATCCACACAGAAAACCATGCCGGGCGCAATCACCTCCGGCGTTTCTACCACATCATGGACATCAAATCCCACATGGTGCGCGCCGCCATGCCACATGTAGGTGCCGATATTTTTCACGTCATTAAGCACTCCGGCCTCCACCAAAAGTCCTGCGTTGTAACGTCTGGCCTCCGCATCCACCTCACGCATTGCCATTCCCGGTTTGATTATGTCAAACATATGGTTTGAGGTGGCGAGAGCGCACTGGTATAATAATTTTTGTTTCTCGTTAAAATGCCCGTTGCAAGGCCATCCCCTGGACACATCATTCATCAGGTAGTCATGCCACGCCCCAACATCATTCAATACCATATCCCCATCATGTGCCTGCCCCTTATATGCATAATAGTGAATACAGAAATTGTTTTTCCCGGCAGAAATAATGGATGGGAATGCCGGACCCTGCGGACCGTACTGACCGAGTACATAATCGAAAACCGCTTTGTACTGGTATTCGTACATTCCGGGCTTTGAAGCCTTCATCATCGCCGTAATGGCTTCGCAGGTGACTTTCTCCGCCTGGCGCATTGCCGCAAGTTCGCACGGCTGTTTGATTGTGCGCAGTCTTCGTACAATTTTGTTGGCGTTTTCTATTTTTAAATAAGGATAATTCTGTGCTACCTGATTTAATATCAGGTGGGCGGGCTCATCACGGTCTGAAGGTGATACCCGGTAAAGGTCAAGATAAAGATATTGGTAATTACCCGTTGTAGCAAGCTGATGAAATTCATCTGTGAAAGCACCAACATATCCCGTGTCTGCAATCCCCGAAATCTCCGACGCTTCGTCTGGCTTGATGCGCGCCCCGGTCCAGCGCTCTTTTAACAGATCCGGCGGCAGCAGGAAGATTTTTTCACGCACATTGCCCTCACCGTCCTTGCGCGCCAGTAAAATCAATTCTTTGCTGTCAAGTCCTGTCAGGTAGAGGAAATTCCGGTTTGTGTAAAATGGGTAAAACTCATCGTTGGTCTTTCTTATTTCCAACCCGGAAAACATAACCAGCAGCGAGTTTTCCTTCATCTGCTTATAAAAATTCTGCCGGTTCCCTTTAAAAAATTCTTTTTCCATCTTAAAACCCTATACCTTTCTATAATATTTTTCTTGGCGGGAAAATTTCTCCCAGGGAAATTTTTAAATAAAGAGAGAGTTTTTCTTGTGGGGAGGTTTGCCCGCAGGAGAGTTTTCTCTTATAAAGAGATTTGTCCGCGGAAAAGTTTTCTCTTACGAAGAGATTTATTCCAAGGAGAAATTTTTTATTAGGAGAAAGCCGCCTTTGTGTTTATTATAATCCAGGAAGGGGGAGGGTGCAAGAAAATATTTTCAATGGGGGAGAAAGCGGTGATATATGGGTTTGTAGTGTATAGGGAATGTTTTTCTTGACAAAAGATTAATGACAGAGTATGATAAAAATAGACAAGTTTTGTTAATGATTTTTTAATAGATATAATCTTTTTTTAGCCTCCACCAAAGTGTTTCGTTTTAATCAACCTTGAAAGATAGAAAGCTATATCGAGAATAGGCAAGTAAGGCAGTTTATAAAAATGATTCGGGATGCAAAACGAAAAGAGAAGCGAAAGAGAAGTTTTAGATTGAAGAAAACGGGTAGCGATATAAAGATAATAAATAATTAAGAGGGGCAAGAAGTATGGAAAATAATCGAAAGTACAATAAGGATGCAGAGCACAGTGTGCTCTGCCCTCATGAATTAGAAATAATTGGAAAGCAATTGCAAGGATCAAGGGAAGCGAGGAAACGGACGCGGGAGGAGATCACTTGGGGATTCTTAGAGGGGGTTGATCTGCGAAGGATTGAGGAAGGAGGGGGATGCGAATTTTTTGTATTGCGTTTCCTGATGGAGAGATTACATATTCCACTTAAGTTAAAAAATTATTATCTGAGTGTGCAGGATAATACCCTGGTTAATTTGGAATCAGAAATGGAGTATGATCTTTTGTTTTGGCGATTTGGGAATGTAAACCTAAAGTTGGAACAATATTACAAATTCTGTGATCGTAAGAATTGTTTACAAATGTTGGTCTATTATCGGTTTTATGCTATGTTAAGTATCTGGAGGGGAAGTGGCGATAAAGATGAGACTGGGAAAATATGGAACTTTATAAAACGATGGATGCCAAATTTTGAAATTAGGTTATATAACCGGGAACCTTTTTCCCTAGATGAATTAGCTCTGATTACCATGTATTATTGCCTTGTGGAAGAGAAAACGGAAATACGTCTAAAAAAAATAAAAGAAGTTGCGGATTATTATCAGGCTGAATTTGCAACGGAACAGGAGAGATATCAGTCATTTTATGCGGTATTAATGCTTTCCTGTGCGCGGTGTGAATATAAACTTGGGGATTTAATTAATTGTATCAGTTCGTGCAAGGAAGGAATCAGGGTGATGCTATTTGTTCATCGTTGTGTGGCAGGGGGAGAATTGTATGAGTTGTTGGCGGACGCGGAGGGGAAATTATTAGAGGGCGAAATAAAGGCGGAACAAAACGAAGAAGCAATTTTAAATTCTTCACAGGGCAGGGGAGAAAGGGAATGGTTTAAGGATTCCGAATGGTGCCAGAAAGCTACTAAAATCAGGGAGTACTATGAATTTGCAAATGTGCTATACAAAACATATTACTTTGGATACCGGGAAAAACATTGGGGAGAATTGGAGGAAAAAATAAAAAGATGGAGAATTACAATATAGGTGAGATTATGCGGATGAAAAGGAAGGCACTTGGCTATACCAGGGCGGAGGTTTGTGCCCGGTGTGGGGGAATGTCGGAAAAAACACTGAGCCGTCTGGAATCGGGTAAGATGAAAGTGCGCAGGGAGAGTATTGAGGAATTACTTAGGCTGTATCACCAGTCTTCGCATATTCTCTGTCCGGTATTGGATGCGGGGAATTCGTTAGCAAACCGGCTGTATCTTGAAATCCTGTTGCTGCTCTTCCAGAAGAATTATATGGAGGCGTGGCGGAAATTTGAGATATTGGAAGCTGACATCGTACCAAAATCGGAAGTAAGTAAATATTTTATGGAATCCACAAAGAGGAAGCTAATGTATATTATGGGACAGAAGGAGCTTGACGGGAAAGAAACACTGAAATTTTTTGAGGAGCTGGTTGCTGGTATGATGCCTGAGGGGGCGGATCTGGCAAATTGGCCGGTTAACTGGCAGGAAATGAGTATCTACGTGGATTTTTTTAATATCCTTGCCAGGCAGGGGCAATATGGAAGAATAATTCCGATAGCGCAAAAGCTGCTGGTTAATTTAGAAAAACGTTATCATAATATAGCGATATTCTCAAATTTTTACGGGTGTATAACCCGGCGTTTGATCCGATGCCTGTTTGAGGAGAATTTAGGAGATCAGATTGTACAATTGGCGGAGAAAGGATTAGAGATCTGTGCTGTTACAGGGGACATTGTAAACACTTACCGCATTCAGGGAGAGCTGATCAATTATTTTTGGAAATATGATTTTTTCCAGAACGTGGAATGGAGGGAGCAGTGTTTTGAGAAAGCAAAGGAGGGATATGTCCTGAGTGCGGTATGTGAAAATAGAGGGGTGATGCGGTATTTCAGAAGATTTCTGGAAGATGAATATGGGTATATGGTAGATGGTTGGAGTTAGGATTCGAAGGTATCGTCATCATCTTCCATTGGAATATAAGAGGTATTTGAGTTATTTATTGTACAAATTTTTGGTTCAGACAGGGAATCAGACTGAATTGTCGGACTTATATGTGTCAGAAAAATGGAAAGTGCCAAGGATATTGTTAGCAGATGCCTTTTTATAAACTTTTTCATAATTATCTCCATTTCTGTGTGGTTTTTGGTGTGTGTCAAGTTTGTGGATGTTGGGCAGACACAAACTTGGGATTGAAAATTATTAATTTTCAATATGATTTCCTAAATGCTTAGGTTGAGAGCTATGTTGTATAAAATATTCCATAAGAATTATAGCATATGATTTTCTGGATTGCAAAGGACAGTTTCCCGCAATGTAATGCAGGAAACTGTCCTTTGACATGTTGAATGGAATGGGGGTATAATATGAATGACATGTCGAATGTGGTAACTTGTTGGCAGAACCTTTTTTGACAGAACCATGCGCAGGTACTTGCAGAGAAGGGGAATACGATTCTTAATATCATTGTTATTGGTGTTTATTAGGTGGTGGTGTTAAGGATATGATTACAAGTTGTTTGTTTTAGTGATGTGAAAACATTGCAGAAAGAAGGTTTTATGGAAAAAAAGTACAAAAAGTGGTGGAATCGAAGCAAGTTTTGGGTACTAACACTGGTGATGTGCCTGATGAGCGGCAGTGTTCTGGTCTATGCAGATTATCAATATGGCGTTGACTGGAGGGAGCCGCAAACAACAACCGTAAAAGGCGAGTACTGTGATCATAATGTTACCTTTTGGGTGAAGGATTTTTTGAATGGGTCGCAGCTTATAAAATCAAGTACTAAACATAGTAAATATTCAGTTGATAATTATACTCGTTTACAGTATACAAGATATGGGGTTGTTCAGATAGAAACCAAACGTTGTTATGCAGATGATGGTTACAATTCATATGCAGAGATATCCGAACGATCGGAGGGTGGAGGATATTTTGGTTCACGGAGAATTTTTTGTGGAACAGAGGGCTATTAATTGATTTGAGGGCGGGGTTTTACCCCGTCCTTCCGGAGTATTATATGAAACTATTGAACGAATATTTTTCTAAGAGTACTATATTGTACTGTATCACAAGCATTTTATTAGCCGTCCTGCTAGTTGGTATCACTTGCTACACACAGGAGGAAATACATCGGCAGGGGCTTGATTTATATGAATTTTCGTTTTGTTTTTTGGAAGAGGAGCAAATAATACCGGAATTTATGTATGAGGACAAGGAGGGGGTTACTCTTTTGTGTTACGAACGTCATAACCCTATGGATTATACGCTTTTATCCGGGGCGGAGGAAAGAGTTGTGCTGGAGGAAAATTATGAAACAATAAACCGTGGGAAAAAGCGGTTTAATAACGTTATTTTCCGGGCAGTCAGCAACAGGAAAAAAGCCTTAGAGAACGCAGTATCGGATTGGGCAAATGCGCTGGAAAAAGAGGGGAATGAACTAAAAGAGTGTGAGGACAGAAGGATAACGGCGGGAGGACTGCTTGGCAGTGATAAATTTATATATCTTCTCTATGGTATTGCATGGATTGTTCTTCTAGCCTTTCAAATGGGAAATCTTATGATGTATGTGAAGGGGAGAAGGAAAACAGTTGAGATATATATGCTGTTGGGGATACCGAGGTATACATTAAAGATGAAAAAAAATATTATAATTTTATACATATTTTTTACAGTAATCGGATTGGTATTTTTAAAAGGGTATTGCCCGATTGTTTTTGCATTTTTAATATTCTTATTTTATCTGATAATAATTCTGTTTGGATGTATTCAAATTAAACTGACTTGTAATATCAACAATAAAAACAAGTGAGAAGAAAAAGATTGAAAATTATAAATTTTCAAATCCAAGTTTGTGTCTGCGCGGCATCCGTAAATTTGACATGTGCAAAAAGCGCGTAGAAAGGGGGAGAAGAATGAAAAATAAAGTATATTTTAGTATATCCTTGTACAATGGTTCATAAAACCCCATTTTTTACAAGTATTCGGATACCATGTCTTTGTTAGTAATTACAACGGTTGCAACGATAACATTTTTGTGGACATCAAGTTCATAGCAGATGGAGTATTTTAACTTCATTATAAGTATCGCCACCTTAGTGAAATAGGAATAGCAACAGTGGCTGTCATCCTGCGATTGAATAAACATTGTTTATTACCAAGGATAAGAGTCTAGGCTCAAAGTGCCACTTGTTTGTGCTTGAAAGGATGACGGCACATATAAACATACAGGGGCGGGATAATTATAAATCAAAGAGTTGAGAGGCACAATATTTTTCATAACTTGTTTGTGCCTTGAGCGAAGTGAAAGGAATGCTAAAAAATATGAAAAAATGCCTTGCTGAAATGATATTATCATTGAAAAAAAATAATGGTATGGTTTGGTTGCTTTTATTTCTATGTACCCTGTGTTTTGGGGGAAGTAAAATACTATATAGTTATACGATAACAGTGGGACAGGAGAGTGATAACTTTCAAAAAAATTATACGGAACAGAATATTTATGATATTGTATGTTTATTTGATGGTGGATATGAAGATTATGAGAAACCTGAAAATTATGGAAAGTTAGTGGAATGGAATGAGGCATTACATGAATCAGATATAGTAACTTTTGTTGAAGTGTGTAAGCAATATTTGAATAAAACCGATGGTAATAAGAAGCATGAAGGACTTTATGTTGGTAAAAACTACTTTGAAGTGTTTTCGACTGATTTGGCTTCGGGGCGCTTTTTCGAGGAAGAGGAGTTTGCCTATGAAGAAGGAAAATGCATGCCGGTTATTATGGGAGCCGCCCATCAGGGGGAGTATAAGCTGGGGGAACGTTTTCAGGCGAATACCGTTTTTTTTCAGACTGAGGTGTGTGTGATCGGATTTGTAGAGGCGGGGGAGATTGTATGTTATAATGGGATTATGGTCAGGGCAGATGACTATGTTTTTTTTCCGATGATAAATTTGCCTGAGATGGAAGAGATAGAAGAAGCTGATAGTAAGTTAATGTATATGAAAAATTGTGGCATTATAAAAACAGGGTTGAGCAAAACCGAAACACAGGATTATTTTTACCAGGTCAGCGACAGTCTTTTAATGCCAGGAATATATGTTATCGCGGGGGCGGAGAACCAGCGCATTCCGGGCATGGTAATTTCCGTACAGAAAATAATGCAGACCATCCGTACAATGTTGATTGTGCTGTGTGTGATTATGGTTTTACTGTTAATCTTTTATCTAAGCCGAAAAATGAAAAAAAACTGGAATTATTATTCGATTCTCTTTCTGCTCGGATTTTCACAAAGGGAAGTTTTTTCTGTTATGCTGGGGGATACAGTTCTCCTTTTAATAGCCGCGAATTTATTGGCGGAATTGTGTTTTAATGTATGGGTAGTCTTTACGGATTCGCTTACTGTGGGGGTGTGGTTTAATATACTGGTGAGTCTGATACTGCTTTTTGTTCCTTTTTTGTTTTCTGTCTGGAATTTTAAGAAAAAGGACTTGTATCAAAGAATAGAGGAGGAAAGTTCATACTTATAACCCTAGGTGGGAAGTATGGGAATTTTGGATAGAAAGAATCAAATAAAAGGAAGATGGAGGTTTGATACTGTGGAAATCAGGCTGAAAAATATATGTAAAACTTTTAAGAAGGGAAAGAATACGACCCAGGTACTGGAGAATTTCAGTGCGGTATTCGAGGGAGCTAAACTGTATGCCATTCAGGGCAGAAGTGGATGCGGAAAAACAACATTGCTGAATATTATCGGCGGGTTGTGTGGTATTGACTCCGGCGAATATTTTGTTGATAATAAAAAAATGGAACTTAATAATATGTCTGCCATGCTTGATTTCAGGCGAAACCATGTGGGGATTATTGTACAGGATTTTGCTCTTCTTGCGGATCGCAGTGTTTTTGCGAATGTTGAGTTGCCGCTAAAGCATGTGAAAGATTTGAAGCGGGGTGAACGGCAGCAGATGGTGATGGAGAGTCTTGCAAAACTGGGGATGGAGGGGAAGGCGAAAGCTTTGCCCGTGGAACTTTCGGGGGGAGAAAAGCAGCGCGTGGCAATCGCCAGGGCGATGATACGAAAGCCGGAACTTTTGCTGGCGGACGAGCCGACTGGTTCCCTGGATTCCTATAACGCGGAGTCGGTTTTTGATATTATGAAACAGATTGCCAAAGAAGGAACCCTGGTGTTAATGGTCACACATGATAGAGGGCTTGCAGGGCAGTGTGAGGAATTGTTTGAGATGGAAAAGGCGGGTGGGATTGGTATTTTGCGCTAAAGCGCATAGGGAGGGATAAAAATGAAAAAAAAGATTATGATTATTCTGGCAGTATTATGTATAGTACTTGTCATGGGCTGTATCTTTGCAAATGCGCGAAAGAAAGTTATATATAAGACTTTTTCTGCGGAGCGCACCATATTGGCAGAGAATTTTGATAAACTGGAAGAGGTAAGCGATCTGATTGTCCGGGCAAAGGTGCTTTCCGGCAAAGAAAATATTTTGGTGGATGTACCAAAAAATCAGGGCGATATTTTGCATGGTTATACTGTAACAAAAATTGAGATTCTGCAATCCTTTAAGGGGGAGGTGGCAGGCACGCCTGTTTCCATAACAGAGGAATATTATACGACACAGAATATGGCTGGAACCACCATATGGACGCAGGGAAATTATCTTCCGGCAAAAGAAGGCGTGGAATATATTTTCTTTTTAAAGGCGTATGAACCAGGCTCAAAATATGAGGGGATGTATTTTCCGGTTGATTTGGAGCGGGGGAAATACGTGGTGGGAATTCCTGATACATTTGTACCGGAAAAGAAAGGTAATATATCTGCTGAAATGCTCGAATTAAAAGGTGATAAAGATATTATGGAGTATTGGAAATGGTATGAGCAGGTTGCAGGAAAATATATCAGGTAAAAATGTTTTTGGAAAGTGATCTGTAATACGATAATGGATAGGGGCAGTCATTGATTCCGGTGATTTTGACCGCACTGCCTTTAAATTTTTCTAAACCAGGTTGAATTTCTCCTATCTTTTGATATAATAGAAGTACAGAGAGCAAAGGAGGATTTGTTATGAACATCAATACCAAAAACCTTGTTTCCATCACTGATGCGAACCAAAACTTTTCTAAAGTTGCTCGTCTCGTGGATGAGAACGGTCCTGTCATTATAATAAAGAACAATGCTCCTAAGTATTTGGTCATGGAATTCAGTTCCGTTGAACAAGAGCAGTTTGTTACTGATGAAGATGTTCTGGCTGTTTCGAAGCATTTCATTGAAACGAATCGTCAAGCCTATGAGGTGCTTGCTAAATGATACGATTGTCCAAATTACAGATACTTCAGTTACATGAACAACTCATTGTAGAAACTGGTGGTTCTTCCGGTCTGCGCGATGAACGAATACTGGATTCTGCACTGAGTGCACCCTTCCAAACTTTTGATGGAGAAGATGTCTATCCCTCCCTCCAGCAGAAGGCATCCCGTCTTTGCTTTGGGCTAGTAAAGAACCACCCCTTCGTAGACGGAAATAAGCGTATAGGCGCTCATATCATGTTAGTATTCCTCGCCTTAAATGGAATCGAATTACAATATACACAAACAGAATTATCCGATACTATCCTGCAATTAGCAGCAGGCACCATTCAATGTTCTGATTTATTAAACTGGATACTTACACACCAAATTTAAAATTTTATGCCTACAGTCGCTCCGCATAAAGCCTTGCATGGCAGGACTGGCACAGCGACAAAGAGTTAGGAAGGCAGTACAGAGTGGACGAAATTTTGTAAAAGAAAATGGATGAAAACTATTGACAGGTACGGATAAGGGTGATATAATACATTAAAAATTTAATACTCCAAACCGTTGAAGCGGAGATAACGGCAATGATGCCTTTACAGAGAGCCTGTGATGCTGGAACCAGGCAAGAAACAAGTTGTCAAATGGACCGCGGAGGGCGCAGTCAAATGTGTTTTTCACAGAGTATTCTGCGACGCTACAGGCAGGCGTATAAATGCCGGGGATATGTTAGTATCCTGCCAAGTGCACGGTTTATACCGTGAATCAAGGTGGTACCGCGGACTATATAGTACTTTAATCAGTGCATGTTCGTCCTTGACAGAGAGTGTATTTCTGTCGAGGGCGTTTTTTTATGTGCATGGGCACCCAGAGGAAGAATGTCAGCAGAAGCTGACGGGTGCCCGGCGCGCGAGTAGGGGAAGGTAAACCTTCCC